>WNFR01016000.1_pt1 | contig 11081 bp, 9 predicted proteins | sample 5400221 | NCBI WGS metagenome assembly WNFR01 (sample SAMN13153357, study PRJNA577476) | soil metagenome | isolation source: 40 cm soil under Madrone tree | place: USA:California | collected 2016-06-14 | reverse complement strand
CAGATCACTGCGCGAACTTGGTTTCACCAAGGAGATCGTACCAAAACACTTCTCCGTGAAAGAAGCAGTGTTCCCGTTTTTGCGCTATGAAGGCCTCGATATTTCGTTGGGTCCGGAAATGAAATCGACCGGTGAAGTGATGGGCATGGATGTTGATCTTGGTCTTGCGTACGCGAAGTCGCAGATGGCTGCGCCGCCGCCGCTGCCGAAAAGAGGAAAGGTCTTCATCAGCGTCAAGGACACTGACAAGGAAGCGGTGATCCCAGTTGCGCGCGAGTTTGTGAAACTCGGCTTTGAAATCATTTCCACAAGCGGAACCGCAGACGCACTGACGAAGGCGAAAATCAAAGTGACCAAGGTCTTTAAGATTCACGAGGGCCGCCCGAACGTTCTCGACCGCATCAAGAACGGCGACATCAATTTCATCATCAACACGCCGAGCGGAAAAATTCCGCGCGAGCATGAAGTGGTCATTCGGAATGCGGCGCTTGCCGCGAAGATCCCGATCATGACAACGGTGCGCGCCGCGCTGGCCAGCGCGAACGGAATCCGGTCGTTACAAAAACGAAAAGTTCAGGTGCGCAGTTTGCAGGAATACCACGCCGCGGTTGGTGGCAACGCCCAACGTTTAATGAAGGTAAGGACGCGCGCTGTTTAGTTTTGTCGTTCGGCGTTGAGCGTTGAGCGTTGAGCGTTATGGTTGCGGGATGAAATTGACGTTGTGCTGCCTTATAGGCCTGGCGCTGGGCGCCGCGAATATCAACGCTGAGGAGAACAAACCGATGAACACACCAAACGAAGTGGCCATAATCAAAACAAGCGAAGGCGAAATCGTCGTGCAGTTTTGGACTGATGCTGCGCCAGGCACGATCGAGAATTTCAAAAAACTAGCGCGCCAGGGTTTCTACGACGGCACCATTTTCCATCGGATCGTCAAAGACTTCATGATCCAAGGAGGCGATCCGAATTCAAAAGATCCGGCGAAAGAGAATAGTTACGGACAAGGCGGTCCGGGTTACCAAATCAAGGCCGAATTTAACGATCATCCTCACGATCGGGGTGTAATCTCAATGGCGCGCAGCTCCGATCCGGATTCGGCCGGCTCGCAATTCTTCATCTGTCTCGCACCGGTGCACAGGCTCGATCATCAATACACGACTTTCGGCAAGCTAATCAAAGGCGAGGATGTGCTCGAAAAAATCGGCAACACACCGGTCGAGCGAAATGCACAAGGCGAACCGAGCAAGCCGACAAAGCGCATCGTGATCGAAAGCGTGAAAATCGTGCCGGCGGAATCAGTAAAGTAATTTAGAGTGCGGCGACATGTCGCCGCTTTGAAAGCGCGGACATGTCGGCGCACTCCACAAGCTAATCTCTGAATGGCTAACGCGAAGAAAACAAAAGTCGCGCTCATCCAGATGCGCTGTGGCATCGACCCGCAGAAGAATTTCTCTCGCGCTATTGAATTCATACACCAGGCGGCGAAAAAAGGCGCTCAGGTCATCTGTTTGCCAGAACTTTTTCGGTCGCAGTATTTTTGTCAGACAGAAGATCACGAAAACTTTGAGCTGGCTGAGGAAGTGCCGGGCAGATCGACGTCGGCCCTGGGAGAAGTAGCGCGCGAAACCGGCACGGTGATTATTGCGTCACTCTTCGAGAAACGCAGCGCCGGCGTTTATCATAACACGGCGGCAGTCATCGACACAGATGGAAAGTTGCTAGGCAAATATCGCAAGATGCACATTCCGGACGACCCGCTTTATCACGAAAAATTTTACTTCGCGCCCGGTGATCTGGGATTTCAGGCGTGGCAGACAACGCACGGCAAGATCGGCGTCTGCGTTTGCTGGGACCAGTGGTACCCCGAGGCAGCACGTCTCACAGCGCTGCGCGGCGCGGAGATTATTTTTTATCCAACAGCGATCGGGTGGCACCCATCGGAAAAGAAAAACTTCGGCACAGCGCAACATTCCGCGTGGGAAACGATCCAGCGCAGCCATGCGATCGCGAATGGCTGCTATGTCGCCGCGGCGAATCGGGTCGGTCAAGAAGCGCCTGCCGGCGGGGACGGAATCGAATTTTGGGGGCAAAGTTTTGTTTGCGGACCGGACGGCGAGATTATTGCAAAAGGTTCCGTCGACAAAGAAGAGATTGTGATCGCCGATGTGGAATGGGTCAGGGTAAACGAACATCGGACGCACTGTTTAAAACCAGCCGTCTTGGCAAGCTGCCAAGACCAACAGGCTGCCAGCCTGTGCTTCCCAGAAACCGAAACGCGCTGTTTTGGATTTCCGCTTTGTGTTAATGACGATGGTAATGACCGCGAAGGTTTCCCAAAGGACGCGCCGGCCATGGTATCGGCCTTCTTTGACGGTACAGATCATGATCGGGTTGGTTGTAGGCGGTGTGATTGGCTGGCTAAGACCCGATTGGGGAAATGCAGTTTATTTTCTGCGCGACATCTTCATTAACCTGATCAAGTCGATCATCGCGCCGCTCGTGTTCTCGACCATTGTGGTGGGAATCGCTGGAGCAGGTGCGCTTCGGAAAGTGGGGCGCATGGGAATCAAAGCACTGATCTATTTCGAGATCGTCACGACCGCAGCGCTTTTCATTGGGCTGGCCGTAGTCAATTTCATGAAGCCGGGCGCGGGCGTAACTCTCGCCGCCACGAACACTGACGTCATCAAGACGATTGAGCAAACTCATCCGACAACCTTCATCGAAACGATTGTGCACGTCTTTCCGTCCAATGTAATCGAGGCGATGGCGCGCGGCGATGTTTTGCAAATCGTCGCGTTCAGCGTGCTTTTTGCACTCGCAGTCTCTGCGGTTGGCGAAAAAGGAAAACCAATCATCCGGGCGATGGACAGCCTGTCGCAGATCATGTTCAAGTTTACAAATTACGTGATGATGTTTGCGCCGATTGGGGTCGGCGCAGCGATGGCGCACACGATCGGCACGCAGGGGCCGGGTGTGCTGGTGAACCTCGGAAAATTGATTAGCTCGCTTTATCTGGCTTTGGTCATCTTCATCTTGTTGATCTTCGGTCTCGTGATTTGGATCGCTCGGATTCCGTTGCGACAATTCATGCGGGCGGTGCGCGAGCCAGCGGCGCTCGCATTCGCGACTACGAGTAGTGAATCGGCACTGCCGAAAGCAATGGAATCGATGGAGCGTTTTGGCGTACCGGCGCACATCGTCGGCTTTGTGATGCCAACCGGCTATTCGTTCAACCTCACAGGATCGACATTGTATCTGGCAATGGCCTCGGTGTTCGTGGCACAAGCAGCCGAGACGACAATCGGGTGGCACATGTCGTTAGGCCAACAGATCACGATGATGTTGACGTTGATGCTGACTTCCAAGGGCGTGGCCGGCGTGCCGCGGGCGTCGCTTGTCATTTTGCTGGGGGCATTGAATTCGTTTGTGCCGTCAGGACTCGGACCAATCGGTGTGGCGATTATTTTCGGCGTGGATGAATTGATGGACATGGGCCGCACCTGCGTGAATGTGATCGGCAATTGTCTGGCGACGGTGGTCGTCGCTCGCTGGGAAAAAGAATTCGATGAAAGGCGCGCTCAGGTGTTTGGCACGCCGGCGGAAGCCGAACTGGATCTGAATCGCGGCGCTTCGAACGCCCGTTCGCACGCCGGCCGCTGATGATAGAAAGGGCGCGCCGCGCTAGCCCCAAACGTCGCGCCCAATGTTCTTGTCACCGGAACATCGACAAATCTGGACCGGTCCAGCTAAGATGGTCTTGTGATTCTAGCTTTGCACACAGCTACGGAAGCAACTTATCTGATGCAGATTTTCGCATCCGGCTTTCTGGCGATTCTTTTTCTTCAATCGGGAATTGATAAAATCGCCGATCGGCGCGGAAACCACGAATGGCTGAAGGGACATTTCGCAAAGAGCCCGTTAGCCGGAATCGTCCCAGCCCTGCTGACTACCATCACAATCCTTGAGCTCGCGGCCGGTGCGCTCAGTGCGATTGGGTGCGTATTTATAATTCTTTCGCGCGATTCAACCGTTGCGCTTTACGGCGCGATTGTTTCCGCGGCTGCGATCACTGCGCTCTTCTTTGGGCAGCGAATGGTTAAGGATTATGCTGGAGCAGCGGTCCTTGTTCCGTACTTTCTGCTGACGTTGGTTGCGATTTATCTGCTCGCACAACCGTAAATCGATGAGAATGTTCCAGGGCATGTCTGGAGCATTTCTTAACGAAACAACCGTTGCCGATCCACCGAGCAAGCGTCCGGCGTTGACGAAATCGCCATATGTAGCGAATGCGGCCGAGGCGGTGAAGAATCATACGCGAAACACGGCAAGAACTTGGTATAAGGAGGGGGTTGATCCGAACGATCAGACGGGCAAATACGCGTTCCAGCGACTGCGTCAGACCTGGTTCACTCCTGAACTCGATCCCAAGTTCAAACTCCGACCAGAGGATAAATTCTATGCGATCGGGTCGTGCTTCGCTCGGGGCCTTGAACAATCGCTCGTCCGGCGCGGAGTCGCGGTTGAAAGCGCAGCGCCAGAGTTTGCCAAGCTCCAGCCGGTCAACAAGGAGGTATCGGGGCTCGGTTTTACGAACAAATACAATACGTTTTCGATACTGAATGAGCTTCGCTGGGCTCTCGATCCCGCGGCGGTTTTTCCTGTGGAATCGATTGTGCAAGTCGCGGAAACCACCTGGTCCGATCCGCATACAAATCCGACTCTGAAACTTGTTGATTTCGCGGAAACTCTGGAACGTCGCGCGTTGATGCAAACAGTCACAAAGCGTGTAACGAACTGCCGCGTAGTGATTATCACGCTCGGGCTGGTCGAAGTCTGGCGCGATGTTCAAGCAGACGTGTCCGTTAACTGCACTCCCATTGCCATAGCAAACACGCTAAAACCGAGCGCAGCTCCATCTTTGCTTACAGCCGAATCAGACCGATACGAATTTCATCTAACTGATTTCGCTGAAAACCTGGCCAATCTAGAAGACATATACGCATTATTGTCTCAGTATGGACATCCTGACTTCTACATAGTCGTCACAGTTTCTCCCGTTCCTTTGATGAACACGTTTTCAACTATGGATATTGTTGTCGCTAACACTTATTCGAAATCTCTCTTGAGAACGGTCGCACAGGAATGGGCTGCGGCCCATGATAATGTGGATTACTTTCCCAGCTACGAGATCGTCCAGAACTCCGATCGTGCTGCTGCGTGGGAGGCCGATCTGAGACACGTAAGGGGTGCTGGAGCGCAACACATCATGAAGTTGTTTGTGAAGAAGTATCTTGAGTAAGCGCCATGGTAGCTGATCACTCTGAGTGCTCATGATTCCCGCACGGATAACAGTCACGCGCCCTGCGAAATCTTGACCCAACATCGCGCTGTTTTTCGGGTGATTACGCTGGGAAAATTTGCCGCTGCACAGGTCGTGATCGGCGTGTTGCTTTTCCTCTGCGCCTTAACATTCTACTACTTCGCGGTTCTTAGAATCGATTACAGCTCTTTCGCGACAGCGTTGTGCTATGTCTTCGGCGGAGACGGACGCTTCTACCTGCCGCTTTTAATCCTTGTTGTGGCAGTCGCTGTCCTGCCTGTCACGTGGGCCGCAAATAATCTTTTTGCCGGCAAACGAATTCTTACCGCCGCAAGCATGTTTATCTTCTTTGCCGGAACCTGTCTCGGTTAGCCTTCGCAGTCCGACTAACACACACATGCGATTGACCGGTCGAAAGCCCGGGACGCTTTTTCATTTTGCCACTTTACCTCCGAGATCGATCGAGTTTGTCGCGCAAACGGATTCCGCTCGACGATTAAGCCGACAACCTGGAGTCGTTCTCAGTGATATTGATCCTGCTTATTTGAACGCTCTTTGCCGCGATCGGTCGTCGCCGCTCCAATCGATGGAGAACATCATTACAAGTGAAGCTATACATGGCTTTATGATCGGCCGCAGGCTTTGGCCCTAGTCGAACACGGGTTCCAGCAGTCGGTTCCGGTTTATGCGCTATTTCCTTGCCAAGAGGAGGTCGTCACGAAGCAGTTACGCCTCCCAACCGTTCCTGGATACCAATGGCGCATTCTAAACAACTCCCACGGCAGTGCGGCAATCCTAAAGCTTACTGCCATCGGATCAGATAAGGCAACAACTCGCTTCCAACATGGCGCGACCCGCCGTCGATTTATGCAAAGAGCTCTTCGAACCGCTCTTTTCTCAACGCTGCTTCTACTGGCAGCTTACCTCCGAATAACTGCCTAGCCTAGGGCCTCAGCAGCGGCTACGGCCATGATCGGAACTTTGAGCGCCGCAGCGAACCGATAGGACCTTTTTCTCAGGCTCCACCAGGAACCGGAAACAAACGGTCTAGCAGTTCATAATAGTATTTGTTACGGTTAATCCAGCTCTCGCGACGAGCAGCAATCCTGGGCCAGCTGATAACGTGTTCACTCGCGTCTTTCCTCGAGCGCAGCTGGCCCCAACTCTCCGCAATTGGCTCGCGCTGATTTGAAAAAGCGCCAACCTTCTCGCTCTCGTTTAATGGCGGATTGATATTCATCGGACCCGCAGCAGAGCTTGGCACGACAGCTTCTTTCAAACCTGGCGGCGCTCAAGGTTGTATTTCAAGATCGCATAAATCGCCCTCAGGCCATCTTTCCAGTTGATCTTTTTGCCTTCCGCGTACGTGCGTCCGCTGTATGAGATCCCCACTTCGTAAATTCTACAACCCGAGCGGGCGAGCTTAGCGATAATCTCCGGCTCAACACCGAAACCATCTTCTTCTATTCGAATAGATTTGATAAGCGGGGCCTTGAAGGCTTTGTAGCCTGTTTCCACGTCGGTCAGATTGATATTGGTGAACGTGTTCGAGAGCAGCGTCAAAAATTTATTGCCGACCATGTGCCAAAAGAAAAGGACGCGATGTGGTCGCCCGCCCAGGAACCGAGATCCAATAACTGCGTCCGCTTTACCTGACATAAGCGGCTCAAGAAGCAGAGGATAATCTTCGGGACTGTGTTCGAGATCTGCGTCCTGGACGAGAATGAAATCCCCAGTTGCGGCCGCGAACCCGCTGCGCAGGGCCGCTCCCTTACCCTGATTCACCGGATGATAAATGATCCGATCAACCATCGACGACAGTCTCTCCCGGAGCAGAGTCTGCGTTCCGTCCTTTGAGCAATCATCCACGACAATAATCTCTCTGCTCTTCAAGGGGGCGTTGCAAACTGCCTCAACGATCTTCTCGATCGTGTCCTTTTCATTGTAACAAGGGATTACGATTGAGACTTTCATCTTTACAATCCAGGCGAAGTTTCACCCGGGCAGCCACTCTGTCGTACTCTCGATAACGCAATTTCGCTGGAGAAAAGGAACAGCTGTGCTTGACTGATAGGTTCGACATTCTTCGTCAGAATGCCTGCGCAAGTTATCAAAATCAGCGGTGCCCGCCAGCACAATCTCAAGAACCTCCATGTGGAGATTCCACGGGAGAAGTTTGTCGTTATCACAGGCCTGAGTGGTTCGGGGAAATCCTCGCTGGCTTTCGACACTCTTTATGCCGAGGGGCAACGCCGATACGTGGAGAGTCTCTCTGCTTATGCGCGCCAATTCCTTGATCAAATGGAAAAGCCGAATGTCGATTTTATCCAAGGACTCTCTCCTGCGATTGCGATCGAGCAGCGCAGCGCCGGCGCTAACCCTAGATCGACAATCGCGACCACCACTGAAATCTACGATTATCTGCGGATACTCTTTTCCGCCGTGGGGCAGCCACACGATCCGCTTACCGGCCGGCCACTGAGCCGCCAGACGCCTCAGCAGATTGTCGATCAGATCCTCGCATATGAACTGGGCTCCAAAATCATTGTGGTGACGCCCCTCATAGAGAATCAGCCGGGCGAGTTCCGCGATGTGATCGAAAAGCTCAGGCGCGAAGGATTCGTTCGCGCGCGCATTGATGGCCAGCTTATGGAGCTCGATCGCCCCGAGCCGATCCGGCTCAACAAGAACAAGCGGCATACGATTGAGGCGGTGATTGATCGATTGGTCATTCGCGAGGGAATTCGCGTGCGCCTGACAGATTCAATTGAGACTGCCCTCAAATTGGGTGGCAATCGCGTTGTCGTGCTGCGAGAAATTTCAGCGGACGCCCAACAGCCACCGTCTAACATCGGATCAGAGCAGTGGGAAGAACTGCGGTACTCCACGGATTATGGAAACGCGGAGACAGGATTCACGCTAAGCGATCTAACTCCCAGACATTTTTCCTTTAACAGTCATCTCGGGGCATGCCCGGCTTGCCATGGGCTCGGCACGCAATTGGCCTGCGATCCAGACCTGATGATCTCCGATCCTGGCAGAACGCTCGCAGAAGGAGCAATCACGCCTTGGCGACGCGGGACAAAGCGGATGCAAGCATATTACCGGCATCTGCAAAAGGCGCTGGTAAGACATTTTCATGTCGATGAGGACGTTCCCTTTAGCGATTTGCCGGAGCAATTCAAACAAGCCCTCTACTTCGGCACCGATGAGACGCCGATTGAAATGAGCTTCTCCGAGAATGGACAACAGAAAGTTACGAAGCCGTTCGAGGGACTCCTGCCGCAGATGCAGCGGCTTTACGAGGAAACCCAGAGCGAATTCACCCGTAACCGCATTCGCTCGTTCATGACGCGCGAACCCTGCAAGGTGTGCAATGGAGCAAGGCTTAAGCCGGAAATCCTCGCTGTTACGATCAAAGATCGAAATCAACGCGAATTGAACGTTCACCAGTTCAGTGAGCTTACGATCGAAGCGGCCGCACGGTTTGTTTCAGACCTCGAGATAACTCCGCAGCAACAAACCATCGTGAGCGATGTGGTGCGTGAAATTCAATCGCGATTGCAATTCCTCGTTGAAGTTGGGCTCGGTTATCTCACGCTCAATCGCCAGAGCGGCACCCTCTCCGGGGGCGAAGCACAGCGGATTCGATTAGCGACACAGATCGGCTCCGGCCTTGCTGGAGTGCTTTACATTCTGGACGAACCAAGCATTGGGCTGCACCAGCGAGACAATGGTCAGTTGCTGGGGACCCTGAACCGCCTGCGTGATCTCGGGAATTCCGTCATCGTAGTTGAACACGATGAGGAAACGATCCGGGCGGCCGATCACATCATCGATCTCGGGCCCGGGGCGGGCCCGCGTGGAGGCGAAATCGTAGCGCAAGGGAAACTCAACGACATCGTGTCTGCGAAGAATTCTTTAACCGGCGATTATCTTTCTGGCCGCGCGCGAATTTCCGTTCCAAGACAGCGCGTCAAACCGCGACCCCGCAACCAATCCGAAGGCTGGCTAACAATGGTCGGAGCGACGGAGAACAACTTGAAAGATATTACAGTTTCTTTCCCACTCGGCTGTTTGACTTGCGTCACCGGTGTCTCGGGCAGCGGTAAATCCACTCTGGTGGACGACATTCTGCGGCGCGCGCTGTTTCGGCGTTTCTATAATGCGAAGGAAAAACCGGGCGCGCATGGGGCCATTCGCGGAGTGGAACAGATCGACAAGGCGATTGTGATTGACCAGAGTGCAATTGGACGAACGCCACGCTCAAACCCCGTCACGTACACGGGCGCATTTGCGCCGATTCGCGAGCTATTCAGCCAGCTGCCTGTGGCGCGGGTGCGTGGTTACGACGCCGGGCGGTTCAGTTTCAACGTTAAAGGCGGCCGCTGCGAAAATTGCGAAGGGGGCGGATTAATTAAGATCGAGATGCACTTTCTGCCGGACGTGTATGTCGAATGCGAAGTGTGCCATGGGCAGCGGTACAACCGTGAGACACTCGAGATTACTTACAAAGGTAAAAATATTGCCGATGTTCTCGATATGACGGTGGATGAGGCGGCGCGCTTTTTCCGCAATGTGCCCAGCATCTCGGAAAAGTTAAACTCATTGCTCGATGTAGGTCTCGGTTATTTGCGACTTGGCCAAGCCGGGACAACTCTCTCCGGCGGGGAAGCCCAGCGCGTAAAACTCGCCACGGAGCTTGCGAAAAAGGCAACCGGCCGCACCCTTTACATTCTCGATGAGCCAACGACCGGATTGCATTTCGCCGACATTGAGAAATTGCTGCAAGTGCTGATGAAGCTGCGCAATGCGGGTAATACGGTGATTGTGATTGAGCACAATCTGGAGATGATCAAGTGCGCCGACTGGATCATCGATTTGGGACCTGAAGGTGGCGAAGGTGGCGGCGATCTCGTTGGAGCCGGTCCGCCGGAGGAGATCGCAGCACTCCCCGATAGTCATACGGGGCGATATTTGCAGTCGATGCTGGAGAAGAAATGAGCTTTAGAAAAATAGGACTCAGTTTTCTGCTCGGCACACTCGCGCAATTCGCCCGCGCGGACATTTCCGCTGAGATTACTGAAGCGAGCGCGCCGCTAGCACAGGGCGTTCCGGAAGTAGCGGTCGCGAGGTTGCAGGCGCTGTTAAATAAAAATCTACCTGAAACCGAATGGCGCGTCGTTGCCGAGAAACTTGCCGAAGCGCAAGTGGTTGCAAGAGAGCCAGAGGATACGCTCGTTTTGTTGGCAGACCCTCGATTACGCGACCTGCCATGGGCTAAGTTCTGGCGCGCCCAAGCTTTGGCCGGCGTGAGCCGATGGGCGGACGCACTGCCGTTGTATGAGGAACTGACGACGGACCGAGCATCGGCCTTTTTTGGAGCAGCCGTATTTGGCACGGCGGAGATGCTGCGCGCGTTAGGAAAACGGCAAGAAGCGCTGAGAGAATTTGACCTTCTGCTCCATGACAAAAAATGGGGTACCCGAGCGCAGTTACGAGCAGCCGAACTGTACATTGAAATGGCCGATGCCTCTCACGCGCAGCGCCTCCTGGCAGAAATGCGACCGACATTGGTGGCGGAGCGGAGGGAGCGGCGGGTGTTACGTGGTCGGGTGGAGCTAGTCTTGGGGCGGCCTGAGAGAGCGATCGGCATGTTTCAAGCGCTTCTGAAAAGGCCGGAGGGAGCGCCTCATGCCACGTTAATCGCGGCGCTGTTCGGTATAGCCGACGCACATTTGCAATTAAAGACGCCGGA
>WNFR01018506.1_pt1 | contig 11082 bp, 11 predicted proteins | sample 5400221 | NCBI WGS metagenome assembly WNFR01 (sample SAMN13153357, study PRJNA577476) | soil metagenome | isolation source: 40 cm soil under Madrone tree | place: USA:California | collected 2016-06-14 | reverse complement strand
GATGGTTTACCGATCGGCGCTGCACCCCGCCCTCTTAGCGCAACCTCAACCAAGAGGTTCTGGCAATGCCTCGTGCCTACAACAAACCAGAATTCGGACCGTGTGCGCCGGTTGCTGCTGCCTTACTGACGGATTGGGGACCCACATCTCCTACTACATCGGATAGTGCCGAATGATATACTCCGTCCTTGCCACATGACCGGAGAAATTCTGGGAACAATTCTCTACCCCACCGGCCACTTCCATCTATCTATACCGAATCCACGTCCACCGAGGAACTGAAAATGAACCTACGTTATTTGATTTTGGCATTCGCAATTCTGCTTCCCGGCACGGGCGTATCCTCCCAGACGACAGGCCATTCCGAAGTCAATCCCTACAATGTCTCTGACGAGCTTAGAGCCTGTCTGAGGACAAAGCCTGAACTCGAAATCGATGGCAGAGTTAATCCTTTCTATATAAGCGGGGACTTTGATGGTGACGGCTTCACCGACTCTGCTGTACAAGTCAAGACAAGGAAGGACCAACGTCAGGGTATGCTCATTTGCTTTGCAAAAGGGAATCCAGTCCTCTTTGGCGCGGGGGCCGCAGTTGTGTGGCCACAAGAGGACGATGGGAAGTGGCCGTTTGACTTCTGGATGTTGATTCGCAAAGGCAGCAAACACCTATCGATTTACCCGCAAATAAAATTCGATACATTAGCTCTGATAAAGGGGGATGAAGGGGGCGGCCTGGTCTATTGGGACGGACAAAGATTTCGCTGGCAGCAGCAAGAATAAAAGTAAGGAGTTCTCGGGGCGGATGGCAGGCCCTTGGCCTGGCGCGTGGGCACTCCTTTTTGTACGTAGAGGGGGTGTCGCACCCTTTGTGATTTTCAAAGGGTGCGTTCTTCTTCTTTTTTGTTTCGTTCTGCGTGATCGATCTCAATCAATTCCTTACCAGTATCAATTCCCTGAGGGCGTCCGGCGCCGAAGCGCTACTCGCGAAAGAACATAGCTCACGATTACCAGCGAAATCACAAACACCGTCACCTGCAGCTTATGCTGCATCAGATACGGCAACGCGTCCGCGCCATACCGGATTGGCGGGTGGCAGGCCCTTAGCCGCCGGGCACGACGGGGGTGCAGCACCCTTTGGGGTTTGGTTTATCAAAGGGTGCGGGGGTTGACTTTGCTTCTTCTTTCTTGTCTCGTTCTTCGTGATCGATCCCAATCAATTCCTTACCAGTATCAATTTCCTGAGTGCGCCCGGTGCCGAAGCACCACTCGCGAAAGAACATAGCTGACAATCACGAGCGAAATCACGAATACCGTCACTTGCAGCTTGTGATGCATGAGATACGGCAACGCGTCCGCCCCATACCGGATCGCCAGATATCCGATTCCGAAGTACCGAAACAGCCGCGCAATCGTGATGGCCGATGTATAACTGAACAGCGGCACTTCAAACACGCCAGCCGCAATCACGAAAAATTTGAACGGCGTCGGCGGCGGCAGCAGCGCCGCTATCAGCATCCCCACAAAGCCGTTCTGCTCCACCCAGTGCTGAATGGCGTGCGCGTGCTTCCCGGCCTTGCTGTGAAACAACGCTTCCCCGCCCTTTCGCGCGATGAAATACAGCAACACGCATCCCAGCACCGAGCCGAGCGCCGCCATCAACGCATACAGCGGCATCCGTGCCGGATGCTGCATGGAAAGCTCGATCAGCAGCAGATCGTTGATGACGGGAAACGTCAGCACGGAAGAATCCAGAAAGGAAATCAGAAGAAGTCCCGGCGCGCCCAGCCCGCCTGCAAACGCCACAACTTTCTGCTTCCATCCGTTCAAACTCGTGGCCAATCGCAATTCCTCCGATTCGATGGCGGCAATCTGTTTGTGTTTGGCATTGGATTTGTCGAAGCCGAAAGACGCGCACTTGCAACTATTGCGAAAAGGCCGCGCGATCGAAATGATTCATGAAGACCTGCATCAGCGCCGTCCGATGAAGATTCGGCAGCTTGGGAATCTCGCCGATCACCCGGACATGGCCAAATCGTTCGATGGTTTCGCGGTTCTCGCGGTTCTGATCGCCGATGAGCACCACGCCATGCACCGGCAGCTCCGCCGCGTGCAGCGCCGCCAGCGTCAGCAGTGTGTGATTCACCGTGCCCATCGCGCTGCGCGCCGCCACAATCACTGGCAGTTTGAATTTCGCCATCATGTCCAGCATGAATTGTTTCTGGTTGATGGGCACCAGCACGCCTCCGGCTCCCTCGACGATCAGCCAGTCATTGATCAAACTGTTGGGCATGTTGATCCGCCCGAGGTCGATCTCCACTCCTGCCCAGCGCGCCGCCAGATCCGGCGAAACCGGAGGCACGAATTTGTACACCTCATCGAGTGTGCGGTCCGTGCCAATCCCCGCCAGCCGCATGACGGTCACGCGATCCGAGCCTTCGAGAGTGCCCGTCTGAATCGGCTTCCAGTAAACGGCGTCAAGCGCCGCGCACAACAGCGCGGACAGGACAGTCTTGCCCACACCCGCATCCGTGCCGGTGACGAAAAAATGATGTCTCATGCGCGACCCGCCACCGTTGGCGAAGCCACGCACTCAGAAACATCAACGCACTTTCGGTTTCCCTCGTGGCGCAAGTTGCTGCTCGCGGCACCGATCCCCTGACGATTGTTTGCTACGCATGGACTCCCGTCTGTATAGGGTTAATGGCCTTCAAACGAATCTGGCATGTTACCATCGGTTTGCATCCGCGTCTCGGCTCAGTATCCGACGCGACAAGGGGTGGTGTCGTTTTTTTCAGGGTGGCCCGTTTGACCCGTCCTAGGTAAAATGTTATAAATCGTCGTTTTGTGCAGCCCCTTGCGCCCGTCTTTGGGGTGCTTCACCGGCCACTTTAGGGGTAGACATTGGACCGGCGCGCGGCGGCTTCTTCCTGGTGGAATGTGAACAATTTGCTCTTCGGTCGCGCCCAACGGCGCTCGGTTGAAAAAGTGTGCCGGTTGTGGATGCGCATGGAATCAGCTGCCTTGTGAACGCCATTGAAAGAATGATCTACGGAGGATTGTGAATGCTTACCTGGCTTGCAAACGCCTGGTCTCTGAGCTGCAGATTCGCCAAGTTTGGAGCTGCCGCGGTTGTGCTCACGCTGCTCGGGGCTGCCTCGGCTCTCGCTGAGGAAGCCGGCGGCGAAGCCAGCCTAAAGCTTCCTGACCTTTCCAAGGTCTCTTTTCTCGGGATCGACGGCCACAAGCTGCTGCTCTTCGGCATTGTTATTTGCATCTTCGCTGCCCGTTCACAAATCCATGCGCGATATTTCCGAACTGATTTACGAGACCTGCAAAACTTACCTGATTACGCAGGGAAAGTTCCTGCTGATTTTGTGGGTGTTTATCGCCGTCGTGATCGTGATGTACTTCGGCTGGCTCGCTCCCGTGCAACCCGTAACGGTCACGCTGCCGATCATTCTGATTTTCAGTCTTGTCGGAATCGCGGGCAGTTACGGCGTCGCCTGGTTCGGCATTCGCGTAAATACTTTCGCAAATTCGCGCACGGCGTTCGCTTCTCTGCGCGGCAAGCCCTATCCGATCTACAGCACGCCGCTGCAAGCCGGCATGAGCATCGGCATGATGCTCATCAGCGTCGAGCTATTGATGATGCTCTTCATTTTGTTGTTCGTTCCGGGGGACTATGCCGGTCCGTGCTTCATTGGTTTTGCCATCGGTGAATCGCTCGGCGCGGCCGCGTTGCGGATCGCCGGAGGAATTTTCACCAAGATTGCGGACATCGGCTCCGACCTCATGAAAATCGTCTTCAAAATCAAGGAAGACGACGCGCGCAACCCCGGCGTCATTGCGGACTGCACAGGCGACAATGCCGGCGACTCCGTCGGCCCCAGTGCCGACGGCTTTGAAACTTACGGCGTAACCGGCGTCGCGCTCATCACTTTTATTTTGCTGGCGGTGAAAAATCCGACCGTGCAAGTGCAATTGCTGGTGTGGATCTTCGTCATGCGCATCGTGATGCTCATCGCCAGTGCCGCGGCGTATTTCATCAACGCCTTCATCGCCAAGGCCAGGTACGGCAACGTCAACGAAATGAACTACGAGGCGCCACTCACTTCCCTGGTGTGGATCACCTCCGCCGTTTCCATCGCCCTGACGTACATCGTCTCGTCGCTCATCATCCCGATCCTTGGCGGCGATGAATCGCAATGGTGGAAGCTGGCCACCATCATTTCTTGCGGCACGCTTGCCGGCGCCATCATCCCTGAGCTCGTAAAGGTCTTCACCTCGACTGAATCGCGCCACGTAAAAGAAGTCGTAACCTCGGCGGAAGAGGGCGGCGCATCGCTTGGCATTCTCTCCGGTTTCGTAGCGGGAAATTTCTCGGCTTACTACATCGGCCTCGCGATGGTGCTGCTCATGTCTCTCGGATTTTTGATCAGCAATCTGGGGCTCGACCACCAAATGCTCGCTCCGGCCGTGTTCGCGTTTGGCTTGGTGGCGTTCGGCTTTCTCGGTATGGGCCCGGTGACCATCGCAGTAGATTCCTACGGTCCTGTCACGGACAACGCGCAGTCGGTCTATGAGCTGTCCTTGATTGAACAGATTCCCGGCATCAAAGGAGAACTCAAAAAGGACTACAACATCGACGTCAACTTTGAGCGCGCCAAGGAAATGCTGGAAGCCAACGACGGCGCGGGCAACACCTTCAAGGCCACGGCAAAGCCGGTGCTTATCGGCACGGCCGTCGTCGGTGCGACCACCATGATTTTCTCCATCATCATGGCGCTCACCAAAGGCTTAACCGAAAACGTCAACAATCTTTCGCTCCTTCACGCGCCATTCGTGCTGGGCCTGGTCACCGGCGGCGCCATGATTTACTGGTTCACTGGTGCTTCCACGCAGGCCGTGACCACCGGTGCTTACCGCGCGGTTGAGTTCATCAAGGCCAACATCAAGCTGGAAGGGGCTGCCTCCGCCAGCATCGCCGACAGCAAGAAAGTCGTTGAGATTTGCACCAAGTACGCGCAGAAGGGCATGCTGAACATTTTCATCGCGGTATTTTTTGCGACGCTGGCTTTCGCCTTTGTCGAACCCTTCTTCTTCATCGGCTATCTTTTCTCCATCGCCATCTTCGGTCTCTACCAGGCCATCTTCATGGCCAATGCCGGCGGCGCCTGGGACAACGCCAAAAAAATCGTTGAAGTCGAGCTGAAGCAAAAGGGCACTCCGCTCCACGACGCCACGGTCATCGGCGACACGGTTGGCGATCCATTCAAAGACACATCTTCCGTTGCGCTGAATCCGGTCATCAAGTTCACGACTCTCTTCGGCTTGCTCGCCGTCGAACTTGCCGTGCAATTGACGGCTTCACAGGGGAGCATCCTGACGCACATCCTCGCCGCTGCCTTTTTCGTCGTTTCCTTCTTCTTTGTCTACCGTTCCTTCTACGGCATGCGCATCCGCGAAGGCGCGGCCCACTAGGAAATTATCTTTGGTCAACTTTTGGTAACAAAGAAGAAACAGGGCAGGTCGCGCATAGGCCACCATTCCTTCTCGTTCCGGAGTAAAATCCTGTCGGCCGTGATGAGGTTTAGGAACAATGAAAAATATTCTCTTTGCTACGAGCGGCGCTCTGCTGCTGGCAGCTGTACCGGCAATCTGTAACGCGCAGGTCGACACACGATGGAAAATTCACGATCCCGGTCGGCCAGTACCGCCGGTGATCGATTCCGGGACACCCAGCACGCAGGATTCGCCGGGGCGTCCGCCTTCGGATGCAGTAGTTCTCTTCGACGGCAAGGATCTTTCCAAATGGGCGCACAAGGACGGAAGCGCGGCGAAGTGGAAAGTGGAGAACGGTTATTTCGAAGTCGTGCCAAAGGCGGGGTACATCTACACGCGCGAAGCCTTTGGCGATTGCCAATTACACGTGGAGTTTGCCGAGCCCATTCCCGCAAAGGGCGAGAACCAGGACCGTGGAAACAGTGGCGTTTTCTTGCAAGGGCTCTACGAGACGCAAGTCCTCGACTCCTACCAAAGCAAGACTTACGCCGACGGCCAGGCCGGAGCGATCTACGGCCAATACCCTCCGCTGGTGAACGCTTCGCGCCCGCCCGGCCAATGGCAGACTTACGACATCGTCTTTCACGGGCCGCGCTTCGATAAAGATGGAAAGTTGCTTCGCCCCGCCCGCGAAACCGTTTTTCACAATGGCGTGCTGGTGCAGGACAATGTGGAATTGAGCGGTCCAACGGCTCACGGCAAGCGGCCGCCGTATGAACCGCAGCCGGAACAACTGCCGTTAGCGCTGCAGGATCATAGCCATCCGGTACGCTATCGCAATATTTGGATTCGGGAATTGAAAACGCCGGAGTGAACCGTTTTTACCGCAGATATTCGGCGACGGCGCGCGCATAATCCGCAATGGCAATCTCGGGATCTTCCAGGTCGGGATGCCACACTTTTTCCCATTCAAAGCAGTAGAAGCCCTTGTAGCCAATGGAGCGCAAAGCTGCAATCTGCTCCTTGATCGGAACGTTTCCTCGGCCGGTCAACACATACTTGCGATCGCCGCCCTTGCCGACCGAATCCTTCAAGTGCGTGTGCCGGATCCACGGCCCCAGCTGCCCGACGGTGAATTTCGGGTCCTCGTTTGACTCCGCAAACGTGTGATGCGCGTCCCACAAAAGCGCGACCGACTTGGAATCGGCGCGATGCAGCACGTCGGTGAGCGTGGCCGACGACGTAAAATCATCGTGCGATTCGATAATCACGGTCACTTTACGCGGGCCCGCATACTCACCCAATTCGTGCAACCCGGCGGCAACGCGCGCCTTCAAATCCTCATTCGGAGTAACGGGATGCCCGGAGTCAGTGCTCGAACCAAACACGCGCACGTAAGGCGCATCGAGCGTAGAAGCCATGTCGATGAACCGCTTGGCGTCCGCCAAAACCTTCGAACGCTTCTCTGGATCGGATTCGTGCAGGCTGGCGGAGCTGCTGACGCAGGCAACGCGAAGGCCGTGAGACAGAATCTCGCGTTTCGTCTCGGCGATATGGTCTGCTGCAAATGCCGCGTGAGAAGGCAAATCCAGATTGCCTTGCAGCCCTCGAAATTCGACGGCCGCGAAACCGTGCTGCTCGGCGAAGCTCAGGATTTTCTGCAAATCCCAGGCAGGACAGCCCAACGTTGAAAACGCAATCGGCAGACGCGCCGGTTCCCCAGCAGGCGGAAATGATGCGGCCATCACCGCGCCAGTGAGCGTCTTGGTGAATTCTCGTCGCGTCGTTTTCATAGACGTGCGCCTCCGGCAACCGCTGGCGCAAGACTACCTGCGCCGCGAAGAAGTGTCAAAGGCGCGAATACGAACAGCGGAGCTCGTTTGGAGTGCGGCGGCTTGCCGCCGCTTTTCCGTCAGCGCAGCAGCTTTAGTTTTCGCATCACGAAAATGCAATCCGCAAGCGTGCCTCGCCAAGTTTTGCTTGACGGAGTCGTATAAGTAAGTGTATAGTAATCGTCGTAGAAAACTGCGCTTCGGTTGCGGGAGATTCTTCTCCCGCTTTTTCATTTTAGGGGCAGCTTTCCTCGCTTGCCAGTTTCCGCGCACGCAGCCAGAAGCGGCGTCAAGCCGCAGCACTCCAAGGTAGAAACCAATGCCAGACAAGCAGCATGTCTTAGATTCCATAAGGGCCATCGCCAGAGGGCTTGGCCGCGCCCCAACACGCTCAGAATTCGTCTCGCTCGCGGGAATCTCCGAGTATTCCATCTCACAAGGCTTCCCCAGTTGGAATGACGCGGTCAGATCAGCGGGACTCCATGCCAACACCCTGAACGTGAGGCTCGAGGACAGCGAACTCCTAAAAGATTGGGCCGAAATCGTCCGCGCAAATCGCGCCATACCCGCCAAGCGCGCCTACCGCCGTTTAGGGAAATATGACCCTCGCACTCTGGAAAGGCGATTCGGTCCCTGGTCATCACTACCGCAAGTTTTTCTCAATTTTGCTAAAGACAACCCGGAATGGGCGGATGTAGTGGCGCTTCTGGGTGTTCCCGTTTCAAAGCAGGAGCATGCATCGAACCACGACTCGGCTTCACCAGTTCTGCCCAAGAAAACACGGCACGTGCCGTTAAAAGATCGCGCTATCTATGGCAATCCGACCCACTTCCGCGGGCTGCGCCATGAACCGGTCAACGAGCAAGGCGTCGTACTTCTCTTTGGGATGCTCGCCAAAGAACTCGGCTACCTGGTCGAGTCGGTTCAAACGGGGTTCCCCGACTGCGAGGCCATGCGGCAGATAACTCCCGAACGATGGCAGCGCGTGCGCATCGAGTTTGAATTTGAGAGCAGGAATTTCCGCGATCACGGTCATCCGTCAACCGGCTGCGACGTCATTGTCTGTTGGCGGCACAATTGGGCGGAGTGCCCAGAAAACATTGAGGTTGTGGAGCTGTCACGCATAATCAAATCCTTGGCGAATGCGGAGGGCTAACCGATTCTGTTCTCCGTGAACTCTGTGCTCTCTTCACTCTGTGTACTCTGTGTTAAATTCTTCTCTCGATGAACGAGAATGACATAACCCATGAAATCATTGGGGCGGCGATTGAAGTTCATCGCCTGCTCGGACCTGGCTTGCTGGAATCTGAAGAATGTCTGTCGCTAGAACTCGAGTTGCGGAACCTGAAGGTAGAGATGCAGAAGCCTATACCGGTGGTTTACAAAGACGTGAAACTTGAGTGCGGATATCGAATCGATCTGCTGGTCGAGTCAAGAATCGTGGTCGAACTCAAGTCTATTGAAGCGTTTGCTCCCATCCACGAGGCCATCATCCTGACTAATCGCACAGCAGCAAGCGGGGTTTGTCAGACGGCGAAAACCAGCCGGACGAAACACTGCTGATCTCGTTTGGGCCCGCCCTGGTGGCAAATTCGTTGTTGTCGAGGGCGGGAGAAGCATATGATGCGCGAGGCAGAGGTCCAAATCGGAAATCCCGGTTCAAATCGGCCTTCAATATTTGAACGATGGATCATCACATGAAGGAGTCCTTTTATGACTGAAACCACATCCGCTGAGGCGTCGCAGGCGAAGAGTGTTCTAACGAAGATTGCAGCGTTTGTTGCAGATCGAAATATCCCTTTCCTTGTTTGCAGCATTGGAATGATCGTGATGTTGCTGTGGGCAGGCAAGTTCAAAATGACAGCACCCGGGGCAGAGGGCATCATCCCGCTCGTCACTAACAGCCCGTTTACCAGTTGGCTATTTAAGGTCTTTGGGCCATATATTGGGTCGGATATGATCGGGGCCACTGAATGGACAGCAGCAATCCTACTGATCATTGGCTACATTAAACCTAAAGCAGGCATTCTGGGAGGGATCATTCTAGTCGGCATGTTCTTCACCACAAGCACCATGTTGATCACGACTCCGGATGACACCGTCGTGGTTCACGGCATCCATTACATGAACAATCTGGGCCTGTTTCTCTTCAAGGACATCATCTCTTTCGGAGTTGCGTTCTATCTGATCAGCTATTATGGCCGAAAAGCGATCATGGCTGAAAATCACAGGTAAACCTTAAGAGCCTGCCGGGATTCAGCGGGCGGAGTGGTGTTTCGTTTCTTGCGTGCGGGAATTGAAAATGGCGACTAAGAGGACTAATTCGTTCTTCCTTGCGCTCTCACCGTCAGGCTGTCCGCACTCCATTGTCTTTGTACCCTCTTCTCTGTGGACTCTGTGTTAGATCCTTCTCTTCCCGACTGGCAACGAAAGAGGACAGAGGACACGGAGAAATGCCGGCTAAACCTTGATCAGTCCCGGGAATTTGCGGGGGTTGTTGTCGAAGCCGGGGAAAACCGGCTTCAAGTCGGCAACGCCGATGTGTTTGGTCAGAATTTCTCCGACGACCGAGCGGAAGTCTGTAGTTAACGCGAGGTCGCGACCTTCGTTGAGCTGGTGATCGTTCAGGCCGGGCCATTTCCCGTAGACCTGCCCACCCTTCACATCGCCGCCCATCACAAACATGCAATTCGCATGGCCGCCCATGTCCTGATGAAACGCCGCAAGGCCTTGGCCAAGGTCCTTAAGCAAATTCGAGAGCTGGCCCTGCACGCCACCTTCGTTCACGTGATTGTCCCAGCCGCCGCAATCGACAAACAAAACTTCCACGCCGATGTTCGCTTTGAGCAACTGTCCGATCTGCTGCAAGCTCTGCCCAAGGCGGTTCGTCGGATATTGCGCGCCGTTTTCCGGCTGGTACTTCGCGGGGTCGGCCTTGCGCAAGAGATCGATGGCTTCAAACGTTTCCGTGCCGGTGCCGTGCAGCGCGTGATCAACGGTCTGCGAGTACATGGCTTCAAAGCCACCTTCGACCATCGGCCCGGTCCCCGGCGCTTGCGCCATCACCTTAAATTGTTTCAAGTCCGGCAACGCAATTGCCGGTGCGCCGCCGTGCAGCATGCGCGGAAGATTCGGCCCCATCGCCACGGCGCGGAAAGGCGAAGCGTCTTCCTCCGGAACGGTTTCCAGCGCGCGATTCAGCCATCCATCTTCTGTGGCTTTCAAGCCCGGCGTGCCGGATTCCATGAAGTCCTGCGCGTCGAAGTGCGAGCGCGTGGGATCGGGCGAACCGGCGGCGTGCACGATGGCCAGCTGATTCTTGTGAAAGAGGGGCTCGAGCGGCGCGAGGCTCGGATGCAAACCGAAAAATCCGTCGAGGTCGATCGCCGCGTCGGGATTCAGACCGCCGCGCTTGGGTTGCGGAATCGCGATCGTTGGGCGCAAGCGATAGTAATTTTGTTCACCGAAGGGCACGACGATATTCAAGCCATCCGCCGCGCCCCGCTGAAACAAGACGACGAGCTGCTTCTTGTTCGGCATCGGCGTCGCTGCCACGGCACGCTGCAAAAACGCGGGCATCGCGCTGAGGCCAACCATCGCCACGCCGCCCTGCTTCAGGAAATACCGCCGCGAAAATTTCAGACCGCGTACGCCTTCACAGCATTGGTAACTCATTACGACCTCTCGTAGCTATCGCCTTTGAAATTCCGGAGCGCCCAGAACCAAGCCGGCGACCACGCCCAGATCCA
>WNFR01007504.1_pt1 | contig 11082 bp, 7 predicted proteins | sample 5400221 | NCBI WGS metagenome assembly WNFR01 (sample SAMN13153357, study PRJNA577476) | soil metagenome | isolation source: 40 cm soil under Madrone tree | place: USA:California | collected 2016-06-14 | reverse complement strand
CGTCGATGGTGTGAAAGCAGAGCCACCTGAACGTTTTCGCGCACCGTCATCGAGCTGAAGGTGGCGGTCACCTGGAAGGTACGGCCGACGCCGAGGCGCCACACCTGGTGCGGGCGAAGCCCCACGACGCTGCGCCCGGCGAGGGCGATTTCGCCCGAGTCGGGCCGCAGCTGGCCGTTCAGCATGTTGAAGCAGGTGGTCTTGCCGGCGCCGTTCGGGCCGATCAGCGCCACGACTTCGCCCGCATCCACCGCGAAGCTCACGCCGCGCACTGCCTGCACGCCGCCGTACGCCTTGGACAGTCCTCGCACCTCGAGCGCGCTCATTTGAAGATTCCCCGGGGGAAGGCGATGACCAGCACCAGGATCACCGCGCCGATGGCGGCACGCCAGTACTCCACGCCGCGCGATAGCGAGTCTTCGAGCCAGGTGAAAAGCGCGGCGCCCCAGAGCGGCCCGCTGAGCGTCTGCACGCCGCCGAGCAGCACCATGACCAGGCCGTCTACGGAACGCGGTACGGACAGCGCTTCCGGAGAGATGGAGCCTTTGGAAAACGCGTAGAGGGCGCCGCCAACGCCGGCAAACAGCCCGGCTACGCCGAAGGCCGCCCATTGCTGGGCGCGCACGTCGATGCCGATCGCCTCCGCGCGCAGCGGCGAGTCGCGCCCGGCGCGCAGCGCGTAGCCGAAGGGCGAAACGATCAGCCGCCAGAGGAGGGCGACCGCGCCCAGGCAGAGCACCAGGGTCAGGTAGTAATACGCCTGCTTCGAGGATAGCCACGGCGCCGGCCAGACGCCGATCAGGCCGTTCGAGCCGCCGGTGAGCTGGTCCCACTGGAAGGCGACGGACCAGGCAATCTGCGCGAACGCGAGGGTCAGCATCGCCAGGTAGACCCCGGAGAGCTGCACGCAGAACCAGCCGAACACCAGCGCGCCGAGTGCGGCGGCGAATGGCGCCAGCGCCAGCGCGAGCTCCATCGGCAGATGCGCGCGCAACACGAGCAGGCCCGCGGCGTATGCGCCGAGGCCGAAGTAAGCCGCGTGGCCGAACGAGGGCATGCCGCCGGGGCCCATCAGGAAATGCAGGCTCGCCGCGAACAGCGCGAACACCAGGATGTCCGTCAGCAGCACGATCGTATAGGGCCCGGCGAACACCGGAACGATCGCCAGCAGCGCCGCCAGTCCACCGAGGAGGAGAAAGGACGGCGCGGGCAGCGGCGGTTGCGACGTCCCGGGGCCACGCGTTTCCACCAGCGGGCGGCCGAGCAGGCCCCAGGGGCGGAGGACCAGCACCGCCGCCATGACGATGAATTCGATCGCCAGCGTCAGCTCCGAATAACCCAGGCCGATGCAGAAGGCCTTCACTTCGCCGATCAGCAGCGCGGCAAGGAAGGCCCCCGGGATCGAGCCGAGCCCGCCGACGACCACCACCACGAACGCATCCGACATCACCGCAAGGTCGATCTCGAGGCTTGCCGGCTCGCGCGGGATCGCGGCTGCGCCGCCGAAGCCGGCGAGCAGGGCGCCCAGCGCAAACACGGCGGTGAACAGGCGCCGCTCGTTGACGCCGAGCGCTGCGGCCATCTCGCGATCCTGAGTGGCGGCGCGCACTCGCGTGCCCCAGCGCGTGCGCGAGAGGAGCAAGTGCAGCGCGATAAACACCGCGGGCCCGAGGCAGATCAGCAGAAGGTCGTACTGCGGGAATTGCCTGCCGGCAATGGCCACGGCGCCCGCCAGGCCGGGTGCCCGCGGCCCGAGCCTGTCTTCCGCTCCCCACGCCCAGAGCGCGGCGTCCTTGATGATCAGGACGAGCGCAAACGTAGCAAGCAGCTGCAGGAGCTCCGGAGCCTTGTAGATTCTTCTCAGCACGCCGGTCTCGATCAAGGCGCCGACCCCTGCTACCAATATTGCGGCGAGCGGCACGCTCGCCCAGAAGCCGAGGCTGCCGGACAGGGAAACCGCCAGGTACATGCCGAGCATGTACAGCGACCCGTGCGCGAAGTTGACGATGCGGCTGACGCCGAAGATGAGCGACAGTCCGGCGGCCACCAAGAACAAGGAGCTCGCCCCCGCGAGCCCGTTCAAGAACTGCAACAGAATGGCGGAGCCGCTCACTCCTTGCGCAACGCGCGGACCTCCTGATCGGAGGGTTGGACCTTCGCGCCGTCCGCGTAGTGCCAGTTGACCATCACGCCCTGGCCGCCTCGCTTCGCGAGCTGGCCGACGTAGGCGCCCATAGTCGACTGGTGGTCGACCGGCCGCCACAGGATCACGCCGAAGGGAGTTTCCATCTGCAGCCCTTCGAGGGCGGCGATCAGCTTGTCGGCATCGAGCGAGCCGGCTTTCCTGATGCCGTTCGCGACGGCGTACAGGGCGCAGTAGCCGACCACCGAGCCGAGGCGCGGGTAATCCTTCGAGCGCTTCTGATAAGCGTCGCGGAACTTGCTGTGCTCGGGCGTGTTGATTTCGCCCCATGGATAGCCGGTGACCCACCAGCCTTCGGGGGTCTCGTCCTTGAGCGGGTCGAGATACTCCGGCTCCCCGCCGAGCAGGTTGACCACCGCGGCGTTCTTGAACAAGCCGCGCGTATTGCCTTCGCGCACGAATTTCTGCAGATCCACGGCAAACAAGGCGCTGAAGATCGCGTCCGGCCTGGCCTCGAGCAGCGCCTGCACGAGCGCGCCGGCGTCGATCTTGCCGAGCGGCGGTGCCTGCTCGGCGACAAACTCGACGCCCGGCTGCGCGCGGGTCAGCAGCTTCTTGAACGAGGCGGCTGCGGACTGCCCGTACTCGTAGTTCGGGACCACGATCGCCCAGCGCTTTTTCTTCAGCCTGGCGGCTTCGGGCACCAGCATCGCGACCTGCATGTAGGTCGAAGGCCGCAGGCGGAAGGTGTAGCGGTTGCCGTTCTCCCACACCATCTTGTCGGTGAGCGGCTCGGCTGCCATGAACACGACTTTGCGCTGTTGCGCGAGATTCGCTACCGCCAGCCCGACGTTCGAGGCGAAAGTCCCCATCAGCAGCGCCACCTGCTCGCGCGAAATCAGCTCTTCAGCGACCCGCACCGCATCGCCGGGCGTGCCGCCGTCGTCGCGCGACACGACCTCGAGCTGGCGGCCGAGCACGCCGCCGGAGCGATTGATTTCCTCCAGCGCCAGCTGCCAACCCTTCTTGTAGGGCTCGAGGAACGCGGGGAACAGCTTGTAGCTGTTCAGTTCTCCAATCTTAATGCTCTGACCTTGCCCGAAAGCAGTGCTAGTGAGTGATATAAATAGGCCATATATCAGTATCTTGAAACTCATTCTTCTCTTTCTACTTTAGCCCCACGGTCTGGCCGGATCTTGTCGGTGCCGCCGGGAAAAATGCGCCAGAACTCTTTGCGCACCAGGCTCGCGATCGTCGCGCTCTTGTTCAGGCCGTGATACCTCGCCACCGCCTCGAGCATCATCAGGTCGCGCGCGGTCGCCGAAAAAGTGCTCACCTTGGTTTTCTGCATTGCACGGACACCGTTCGGGGATATTTAAATATTATATAACTTTTATACACCAGACCGGAGATCTGTCAAGAGGGATGCCGGGCGCGAATCTTTCAATTGCGCTGCGCATCTTTAAATTCGAGGCGCTTTCAGTCACTTGACTTCCTGCGCGAAAGAGCGCGCCGTCCGCGTACGCAGAAAAGCTGAGACATTTCGAATCACTAAGGAAATGGGCTGAGGCCAATGGGTCAGCGCAGCTGGCTCGCCGCAGAGCACGACATTAAGATGCGGCGAACATCTGCTTTTGACTTGCGGACATCTGAACTTGGTGGGAGCATCCGCGCGACCCCTTGCGGCACGTTTCCACACGACCTCGGAGGCATTCATGTTCAGTTTCTCCCCCATGAAGCGCTGGCAGGGTTTCGCCTTGCTGCTGTTGACGATACCGGTTCCGGCGTTCGCGGAAGGAATTGATTTGCTGAATACCCGGAGTTTCCAGGGGGGGCCGATCGACAACGAGACCGTGAGTCAGCTCAGGGTCAAGTGGGTCTACCAGACAACACCCGACACGGGAACGGCTAGTAATGCCCAGGGCAGCATCTCGTCCACTCCAGCCGTCGACAGCCGGTATCTCTACTTCAATGACATGTCCGGCTTCCTGACGAAATTGGATCGCTTCACCGGGAAGCTCGTCTGGAGAAAGAACTATGTGAACGATCTGTCGGCGCCGGGCTTCGTGGTCAAGAGCTCGCGCAACACGCCGTATGTCAAAGGCGACCTGCTCATCGTCGGCAGCAACATGGGGCTGACCGACCGCCTTTGCCGGATGACAGGGGGCACGCCGAGTGCGCTGGGTTGCGCTTCGGGAGATGGCGCCATCGTGCTCGCGATCAACAAGAACAGCGGCCAAGTCGTCTGGCGAGCGAAGGCCGAGACGCATCCTTCGTCGAAGGTCACCGGATCGATCAGCGGACACGGCGACACGATCTTCGTGCCGGTCGGAAACTGGGAAGAAGACTGGGCCAGGGCCTACCCGAACATCTTCGTCGAGCCGATCGACCCGGCCTCGCACTATCCGTGCTGCTCCGCGCGAGGCAGCCTGGTGGCCATGGATGTGAATACAGGGAAGATTCTCTGGAAGCGGCATACCAACATCGGCAATGACCCCGATCAGGAGCTGTCGCCGGCGCTGAGAGCGCTGCTGGGGCCGAAAGGATCCTTCGGCACTTCGACCTACGGCCACAATCCGACGGTCGATGTGGCGAGGCGCCAGGTCTACGTCGCCACCGCCCAGACGACCACGGCACCTCAAGTGGCGCAAGACTGCGAACAGGCCAGGCGAACAAGCGGCGACCCTAACGCCAACATTCCAGGTTTGCCCGCGGGCGTGAACTGCAACAACCTCAACGAGAAGCTGCATATCTACGCGAACGCGATGTTCGCGGTCGACATGGATACCGGGCGCGTCAACTGGGTTTATTACGCTCACAAGTACGACGCCTGGAATCACGCGTGCGGCGCGCCGGACCTGTACGGCTGGTCGACTGTGGTTCCCGCGCTCTTTCCAGTGCCGATCTCGAACGGAACCGCCAATTGCACCCAGACGCCCATCGGGCCGGACATGGGATTCGGCCAGCAGCCGAAGCTCGTTCGCAACGCCAAGCTCGCCAACGGGAAACGGGGCGACGTGGTGGTCGGCGGTAACAAGGACGGCAGGTTGTTCGGGCTCGATCCCGCCACGGGGAGAAAAATCTGGGAGACCAACGTCGAGCCCGGCGGCGTTTACGGCGGGTTGCAGTTCGGGCTTGCGACCGACGATGGCAAGGTGTTCTTCGGCACGACCAATTCGCGCAACAACGGCAGAAACGTTAGAACGCCCTACGTCCCGGTCACACGCTTCCTCGATATCAACGGCTTTACCGCGCTCGGCTTGAAAACGGGTCCCTTCGTGAAGCGGGATGCGGCGCTGCCATCCGAGTACCCGTCTCCGTCAAATATAGATCTGCCGTTCCCGGGCCCGAATATCATCTACGGGATCAACGACTACCCCAATGTCTTTCCCGACCCGGACGGAATTGGCGGCCCGCCCAGCTTCATGAAAGGCCCCGCCAGCGGCCCGGTCGAGCTATGGACGCTGGTGAATCCGCCCTCCGACGTGAGCGCCGATGGCGTCAACGTCATCAACGATCACGGAAGCCTCCGGACGATCGACGGCATGGTGCATGCCGTGGATGCCGGCACGGGAGAGATCCTGTGGCAGCGGCCTGCGTACGACGGCATCAAGGGCACTCTAGGCACCGGGCAGGCCTTCGGCACGCTCACCGTCGGCAACGGAGTCGTGTTCATCGGCTATCAGGACGGCAAGGGAACCATGGTCGCCCTGGACGCCGAGTCTGGAAGGAAGCTCTTCGAGTTTCATAACCAGATCAAGCTCGCCAACGGCTCCGTGATGCAGTCGGGTGCCGTCGAAGGCGGACCCCAGGTCGTCGGCAACATGGTCTATTGGGGTGTCGGCGCGGAGAGCGGAGGTTTGTTTACAAATGCGGCCGGGGTTAACGTCAACGCGGGAAGCCGCATTTTCGGATTCGAACTGATGCAGGATCGCGATGAAAGGTCTGAAGATCGCGAGGAAACGTCCGAATAACTCCGGACACTACCTCAGGCCGCCTTGCGTTCAGGAGGCAACTGGTTCAAGCAACGCCAGATCCATAATGCGGTGAGCTTCTCCTGCACGCCGTTCTGCGCCAGGCGCTGCGCGAGCGCGGCGAAGTCGACCTGGTCGAGCGGCTGGTCCTGGTTGAAGCAGGAGAAGACATAGCTCGTCTTGCCGGTCTGCGGGTCGACGTGCGGCTGCAGGCACTGGGCGCAGATCTCCTTCATCATGCATTGCATCGGGCTGTTGATGGAGCCGATCGCGACATGGCCCGGTTTCAGATATTCCTTTAACACCCCGTGCCGTGCCCCGGCTACCGCGCCCATCATGCTGTCCGAGCCGATGGCGATGATGCGGTCGGCCGCGCTGAAGGGGATCGGCTGCGTGCCCAGCGCGCCCGAGGCGTAAGCGCGCATGCCCTGGACGATGTTGCCGACGAAGGAGCGGTCCTGCGGCCGCCGCGGCGCGAATCCCGGCGGCTCGTCGCAGCACCAGACGACGACGTCGGACGACGCCTCGATGTCCTCGATCCGATAGCGGTCCGACATCTGCTTGTAGCCGGCGAAGTAGATCACTTTCGAGCCCGCCGCCCGCAATGCGCGGCCGATCGAGAACAGCACGGCGTTGCCCAGGCCGCCGCCCGCCAGCACGACGTTTTCGCCGCGCGGGATCTCGGTCGGCGTTCCGGTCGGACCCATCAGCACCACCGGCTCGCCGGGACGCAGGTAGGCGAGCAGGTCCGCCGAGCCGCCCATCTCCAGCGCGATCACCGAGATGAGGCCCTTTTCCCTGTCCACCCAGGCTCCGGTGAGGGCGAGCCCTTCCATCGCCAGCGTGGTCCCCGGCACACGCTGCGCCAGGGTCTCGAAGTTCTGCATGCGGTAGAACTGCCCGGGGTGGAAGCGCCGCGCCGCGACCGGCGCGCGCAGCACGACTTCGACGATGCGCGGCGTCAACCTGCGGACTTCGTGCACCACGGCGCGCAGGTCGCGATTGAGCCTCGCCAGGAAAGCCGTGTCGTCTATGGCAGAAGAGGGCTCTTTCATCGAAACAACCCGGCTGACCACCGGATAGCCCTGCTTCGCGCTGCCCATCGCCTTGACGACGTTGCCGAAGTAGGAGGGGTGAAGGTCGCCGAAGAAGCTCATGAAGCGCCCGTCATCGCGCCGATGCAGAAGCACGTCGGGACGCAATGGCTTCGCCGCATGGCGCTCCGGCTTGAGCGGCTGGCCTGCCTCGTCGCAAGCCTGGAAGTATTTTCCGTCGAGCGCGAGGCTCACCCCTTCCTCTCGCGCGAGCACCGTGTTGGGCTGCGTGCCGGCCGCGATCAGCACCGATTTGGCGGGTAGGCGAATTCCATTTTGAAAGGCGACTGCATTGGCATGGCCATAATGGTCGACCTCGATGCGCTCCGGCGTGAGGCCCTCGGCGAAAACGATCCCCTCCTCGAGCGCCTTGCCGACCTCTTCGTGGTTGAGGGTGTAGGAGGGGCTGTCGACCAGGCGCCTGCGGTAGGCGATCGTCACGCCTCCCCAGGACTTCAGCAGCCCGAGCCGTTCCTCGGGGCGGGCCGCGCGCAGCGCTCTCGCGTGCGCCAGGAACTCCCCGGCGATCTGCCGCTCCTCGGCGTTCCAGGAGATGTCGGCACCCAGCTGCTCGTAGCGCGCCAGGAACTTTTCGACCTGAACCGCGTAGTAGGCGAGCGACTCGGTCGCCGTGTCGATCGCCGTCAGGCCGCCGCCGACGACCACCACCGGCAGCCGGATCTGCAGGTTGGCGATCGACTCGCGCTTGGCCGCGCCGGTCAGCTGCAGCGCCATCAGGAAGTCGGAAGCGGCGCGCACGCCGCGCGCGAAGCCGTTCGGGATTTCGAGCACGGTCGGCCGGCCGGCGCCGGCGCAGAGCGCCACGTGGTCGAAACCGCCGGCGAAGGCGTCGTCCACGCTCAGGGTGCCGCCGAAGCGCACGCCGCCGAACATCGCGAACTGGCGCCGCCGCTCGAGCAGCAGGCGGATGATCTTGAGGAAATTCTTGTCCCAGCGCACGGTGATGCCGTACTCGGCGACGCCGCCGAAGCCGGCCATCACGCGCCGGTCGAGATCCTCGCGCAATTGCCTGGTCTCTTTGATGGGCTGGAAAGGCGCCCGGTTGCCGAGCGGATCGACGCCGGACAACGCCGGCTCCAGCGGCTCGATCTTCAAGCCGTCGATGGCGACCACGGTGTGGCCGTCGTTCATCAGGTGATGCGCCAGCGTGAATCCGGCCGGGCCGAGCCCAACGACGAGGATTCTTTTCCCGGTTGCCGGTTTCGGATAGGGGCGACGAATGTCGAAGGGGTTCCACCGCGTGAGCAGCGAGTAGATCTCGAAGCCCCAGGGCAGCTCGAGCACGTCCTTCAGCGTGCGCGTCTCGGCTTGCGGGATGTCGACCGGCTCCTGCTTCTGGTAGATGCAGGCCTTCATGCAGTCGTTGCAGATGCGGTGGCCGGTGGCGGCCAGCATCGGGTTGTCGACGGCGATGATGCCGAGCGCCGCGAGCGGCTCGCCGCGCGCCTTCACCATGTGGAACTCGGAGATCTTCTGCTCGAGCGGGCAGCCGGCCAGCGCGACGCCGAACACGGTCTTGTGGAAGCCATCGGCGGGCGGCTTTTCCCTGAGGCCTTTCGAGCACGAGTCCTTTCCCTGCTCGTGGCACCAGATGCAGTAGTTCGCTTCGTCGAGCGCACCGACCAGGTCGGCGCCGCCATCGGTCAGCTTGAATCCGTCGCGCTGGCGCAGGTGCTCCAAGGAATGCTCCTGAAAACCATTCTTTGCCTCGGTATGGACCGGGACCAGCCGCATGTAGTCGAGCTTCCTCGGCGCCTTGAACAGCACGCCGGCGCGGTGCTTCTCGCGTCCCTCGGAAGTAGTCGTAGCCCAGGCTGCGTACCGCGCGGCTGCCTCGAGCTGGTCTGCATGCGCTGCTTCGTCCTGCAGCCACTCGCTCACCTTCTTTGCAAATTGCAATTCCGTGAACGGACCGCCGAACAGCTGCTTTTCCAGCGCGTCCGCGTCGACCCCCGCGGGATCCTTCACTTTGTGCAAGGCACGCCGCTGCACGAACTGGCGCTTCACCGAGTAAAGCGGTGCAAGTTCGTTGTGTCGTTCCGCGAGCGCGCGGGCCTGGGCTTCGATGCCGAACAGCTTCGGCAGGAAATCCTCGACGTGCGGCGCGAGGGCGACCAGCAGGTCTGATTCATCCTTGATAGCAGGGTTCTGCCTCGCCGCGAGCAATCTGTAGTGCAGCGCCCTGTCGGCCTCGCCAAGAAAGCGCAAAAACGCCTGATCGAGGCGAAGCAGCCCGTCTCGCTCGTAGAGATCGTCGAAGCGCATGCCGAAGCCGAGTTGCATGAGAGTAAAATTATCGTCGAAATAGCCCTTCACGCTCAACGAATTACCTTATTCCAAGGCGGATGTTCCGATGCAGATCAAGAACAGCGTATTCCTCGTCACCGGCGGCGCATCGGGCCTCGGCGCCGCGACGGCTCGCATGGCGACGGAGAACGGCGGCAAGGTGGTGATCGCCGACATGCAGGCAGATGTCGGCGAAAAGTTCGCGAAAGAAATCGGCGCGCGCTTCGTCAAGACCGACGTCACCTCGGAAGCCGACGGCAAGGCGGCGGTCGAGCGCGCGCTCAAGGAATTCGGCGGCCTTCAGGTGCTGGTTAACTGCGCCGGCATCGCGGCTGCCGAGCGCACCCTCGGCAAGGAGGCGCCGCATGACCTCGGGCGCTTCACGCGGGTGATCAACGTCAACCTGATCGGCAGCTTCAACATGATCCGGCTGGCGGCGGACGCGATGGCCAAAGCGGGGCCCAATGCAGCAGGCGAGCGCGGCGTCATCGTCAACACCGCGTCGGTGGCGGCGTTCGACGGCCAGATCGGGCAGGCGGCCTATTCGGCTTCGAAAGGCGGCGTAGTGGCGATGACCCTGCCGGTCGCGCGCGACCTGTCGCGCCACGGCATCCGCGTCTGCACCATCGCGCCCGGCGTGTTCGAGACACCGATGCTGCTCGGGCTGCCCAAGGATGCGCAGGACTCGCTCGGCAAGCAGGTGCCTTTCCCGTCGCGGCTGGGCCGGCCGGGCGAATACGCGCAGCTGGTGAAGGCGATCATCGAGATCGAGATGCTCAACGCGGAGACCATCCGCCTGGACGGCGCCATCCGCATGGCGCCGAAGTAAATAGAGGAGATCGAGGGTTGGTTTTGACGTCGCCCCCCTGACAAGGGGGGTGGCCGAAGGCCGGGGGGTTTAGAGGTGTTCCGGATCGTACGGCAAGCAGGTCACTACATGATCCTTTGGCCACGCCACGGAGTCTGCACACTCCGGATATCAACGTGCGCGGCTTGACTCGAGCGGCCGAACGAGCAGCGTCTCCACGTCGCTCGGAAGGTCAACACGGCGCACGATTTTCGGCCAGATCTCCACGGGCGGCGCCTTGGCCAGCGCCGCCTCGAGCGTTAAGTCGTCGAGATCGTCGTGCAGAAAGGGACGGCTGCCGCAGTGACGAGCGTCACACGCCAGGCGGATGGCCGGGCGGCACTCGCGCCAGTGGCAGATGCGCCCGATGTAATTGCCGGAGGTGTCGACGAGCAAAACGTCGGCGCCCTTGTTTCGGCTTTGAGCCCGGCCCTTGAGTCTTCGACCGGCGATTGCGAGCGAGGCGAGGCCGGCATCGTCATCTACCATGACCAGGACATCTGCATCCTTCGGATCGCGCTTGGTGGTTGCCAATGAACCGAGCAGGGCGATTCGTCTGACGCCAGGGCAGGTCCGCGCGCGCTCGACGAACTGCAAGACTTCGGAGAGCAGGAAGCTGCGAATCGATGGGTCACTATCCGTTATACGCGTCACCGTTTGCGCCGCGTTTCTTCGTGCTTAACGTTCGCGGTGAGCGGCGGCCGACGCGCGTAGCGC
>WNFR01007503.1_pt1 | contig 11082 bp, 9 predicted proteins | sample 5400221 | NCBI WGS metagenome assembly WNFR01 (sample SAMN13153357, study PRJNA577476) | soil metagenome | isolation source: 40 cm soil under Madrone tree | place: USA:California | collected 2016-06-14 | reverse complement strand
CGATCTTGCCGCTAAGGTCGGCAACTGGCTGTGCCAGTTTGCTTTTGATTTCCGCAATATGTCGCTGCTCGAGTGCGGAATTTCCGCTCGTGAGAACCGGGGTGAATTTCAGGACTGTACGCGCGTAATCGATTACCTCTGCCCAGCGTTGCGCGTGCCAAAACTTTTCCTTCCGGGCGGAGCCGGGATGAAAAATGACAAAAGGGTGGTCAATCTTGTGCCCACGGCGAATATCATTCGCCTTTTCGCGAGCCGCAGGGGGCTGCAATTTAATTGCGGTGGAGACGTTACGGATGCCGAGCGGCTCCAGCAGGGTCAGATGGAAATCGAGTGTGTGCAGATCGCTCACCCGATCGGCGACAAATTCGTTGTAGGCGCCTGCCCTAAATTTTGACTGAACCCTTGTCCAGTTCGAGGCAATACGCTTTTGCGCGCCGGACAACCACGCGAGCAAGGCCGAGCGATCGTTTCCCGTGAAGTCTAGGCAGTAATCGAATTTTTCCAGCGCGACCGCGCGAAAGATTTTCACGTCGCTCAACTTGCGGTGGATAACATACGTTCGATCGACGCCGGTGATGGCGGGCAGAAGTGGAGCGCCCTCGCGCGAAACAATCAATGTCAGCACCGCTTCAGGAAATTTGTCGCGCAACGCTGCGATTACCGGCGTGGTCAGGACCAGATCGCCGATGCGTTTGAGTTGAAGCAGAAGAATATTCACGAGACGGCAACTGTAGCGGCGGTCTATGACCGCCGCATTATTTACAAGGAGCGGCGGTTTCCGAACCGCCGGGGCCGATTTGCCTCCTTCGCCCCGCTGAACCGGGGCTACGGCGCGCCAGGGAAAATCGCCCTTCCTTGGCAGACGAGAATCATCGCGTTTTATCCATCACGATTTCGTAAGCGCGGAGCAGACGCGCGCGACAGTGGTCCCATGTGAAATTTTCAACGACCCGTCGCCGGGCTGCGCCGCTCATTCGCTCTACGATCTCAGGATGTTCGTACAAACGCACAATCGCGGCCATGACTGCTTCGACATCTCCCGGCGGGACAATGATCCCTTCCACGTCATTATTCACCACATCGCCCGATTCCCGCGTCGTGACCACCGGCAGCCCAGACGCCGCCGCCTCATTGACCGTCTTGGCGTTTCCTTCGAGAGCCGAAGGAAATACGTAAATCGTGCCCCGATTGAGATATTTTTCCACATCAAGCACGAACCCCATGACCCGGATATTATCGCGCCAGAACTTCTTTAGGTAAGGCCTGGCTTCGTCGTGCACCGAACCGATCAGCCACAGTTCCGCGTTCTTTAGTCCAAGACGATGCCACGCCTCGAGCACGACATGAATGCCTTTGCGCTCGATTAGTGCACCCGAGAAAATCGCGCGGAAAATTGACGGTCGCGTCCCTGGTTTGAAGCGTTCCACATCCACGCCGTTTGGAAGATAAAAAAGTTTTTCCTCGGGAAATCCCTGCACACGAAACGATTCAGCTGCTTTTTTGGAAAAGACCAAAAGTAGATCGGCCAGTTCGTATTCTTCGATAAATCGGTCGCGGTCTGCGATCAGGTTTTCCTTCCAACGCCGGAATCCGGAGTGCGAAGTCTTGGGACGCAGTTGATCGCGCACGATGTTCCCGCCGTCGCGGTGCCAGGTTGGAATCTCGAGCAGCGACGGGATGCCGAGATTCTTCGTTACGCGCAACGATCGCAGGCAATCGCCCGACCAACTGTGAAATATGTCGTAGCGCCCGGTCGCGAGATGGCGCGACGCAATCCAATCGACGTATTTCTTTTTCGCACCGTAATAATAAGGGCGCTCGAAGGAGGAGAGCAGTCGTACCGGATGCCAGCGCAGCGATTGAACAAGCGCCGCCGGAATTTCCTTTTGGCGATTGTCGTAACCGATCGTTTTGCCGAGAAAACCGCCGCGATAAGCGGCGAGCGATTTTTCAAGCGCTTCGACGTCGAGACCGGTCCCGCCGATGCGCGCTGAGGTGGAGTAGAGAAGGCTCGTCGGGAGTTGAGGCGAATGAGTACGCCTGGCTCCTGTGGCCGGGTTGATCGTTCTTGTCATGTCGAGCGTATATAGCTGTCCGCTTCGGACCGAGACATCTTTCATTGTCGGAATACAGTAAGAGATTCCTCGACTTCGCTCGGAATGACAAGATTGGCCATGCCTGATAATCAGATCACCATTGGCTTTGTTCGCCGCGGCTATTCCGCCACCGGCGGCGCGGAAGCGTATTTGCAACGACTAGGGCGGGGGATTGTCGATCTTGGCTACGAGGTTTGCTTGATCACGACGCGCGAATGGCCGGCTAGCGCATGGCCGTTCGGTGAAATCACGCAACTGCGCGCAAGATCGACCATCGCATTCGCGGATGAACTGAAAGCGTTGCGCGCGCAAATTCCTTGCGATGTCCTGATGAGTTTGGAACGCGTCTGGCGCTGCGACGTTTATCGTGCCGGCGACGGTGTGCATCGTGCCTGGCTCGAGCGCCGTCAACAATTTGCCACGCCACTACAAAAGCTCTCTCGATGTTTCAGCCGCAAACACCACGGCATCTTGCGTCTGGAGGAATCTCTCTTCGCCGACGGCGGCGCGGGACGCGTCATCGCCAGTTCGGAGATGGTGAAAAAGGAGATTATCGATCTTTACCGGTATCCCCCGGACAAGATCGACATCGTCCGCAACGGCGTGCCGATCGATCGATTTTGTTTCGATTCCGCGCGTCGAGAAAAAGGGCGCGCTGATTTGAAGTTACAGGACGACGAAATCGCGCTGTTGTTCGTCGGCTCGGGTTGGGAACGCAAAGGACTGCGCTTCGCCATCGATGCAATTGAACGTTGTAAGAATTTAAAATCGCGTTTGCTCGTCGCCGGCCGCGGCAACTCGCGTAGTTACAAATCCGATCGCGTTCAGTTTCTCGGGGAGGTTGTCGATCTTGCACCGATTTACGCGGCCGCCGACATTTTCATTCTCCCTACCATTTACGATCCATTTTCAAATGCGTGTCTCGAGGCGCTCGCTTCCGGGCTTCCTGTGATCACGACGCGCTCCAACGGGTTCAGCGAGATCATCGAGAATGGTGTGCACGGCTCCATTGTCGATCTTGCCAATGATGTTGAAGAACTGCGCAAGGCGATTTTGTTTTGGTCGGACGAAACGCGGCGATCTGCTGCGAGATCGACAATCATGGAGCGCGGGGCGCTGTTCGATATTACAAAAAACGTCGCGCAGACGCTTGCGATTTTAGTCCGAGCGGCGTCCGGGTAGCGCACAGCCTGCCCGCCGTGTGCGGGTGTCTCGTGTGCTCAGGAGCGCGGGCATTCTGCCCGTTGCCGCCGGCATTTTGCTGGCGGCACTCCGGGAAATTCATATCGAAGCCGTCCGGCAACATGCCGGACAGAGCGGGCAGAATGCCCGCGCTCCCCCACGCGCGAGACGCGCGCGCTACCCTTCAGGAACAATCAGGTCGCATCGTCTGGTTAGATCTGCGGTGCTCAACGGAACAGATCGATTGCTATATCGTCCCAATCGTGGCCAGTCCATCCCGAGGCTGGCGCAGGAAAATTCACGCGTGAATATCCATGGCGCGCAGCGAAGTCAAAAACAGCGTGTGGATAACGGTCGATCACGAGCACAGCTTTCAAGCCATCGTCTAACCAAGCGATCTGCAGCGTAGCAGGCTTGTCGCGGTCCTTGAATGTTTCGACCACGTAGAGCTGCATCGCATCTATGATCGATTCGCCATCGCGTGCGTAGAAGTAACCGGTGTCGCCGTCATCCTCGAACATAACTGACTTAGTCGTCTTCGGAGAAGGCGAACCAAGAACGACAGGTGTGCCCACGGTGATTATGTCCTGGAGATGGATGCTGGAGCCCACGGCATGAGGTCTAACGAAAATCAGACGAACCTTCGTAATTTAAGGGGAACACTTTTTCGTCTAATCCAGAGACTGTCAGGTCGCGGCCAGGGCGGCATCCACGTGAGGATACATGAGAAAGACTTTGTCGAGACGCGCGGTCTCGAAGATCGTGCGCACGTTTTCCTGCAAGCCGGCGATAGCGAACCGGCCTCCGTATTCCTCGACGTCTTGCATCGCGGAAATCAGAATGGCGAGGCCCGAGCTGTCGATGTAAGTGACGCCGGAAAGATCGATCACCATCCGGCTTGGCTTCAGCTTAATCATTTCGGCAAGCTTCTGCGAGACTCGCGGGGAGACGTGCAGGTCGATTTCGCCTTGGAGGGGCAAAACATTTTTTGATTCGGGCAATGTCATAATCGATTTTAGTTCCGAGCAGGATGTAAGCCGCGAATTATGCCGCTTCTACCACCCAAGCGTCCGAATCACTTCGTCGACATTCGATAAATCATCAAACAAAAAATTGGGTTCGTGTCTGGCGAGGTCTGCGCGCGACCACGTTCCGGTGGCGATGGCAATGGTGCGCGCACCAAAAGCTTTGCCGCAGGCGATGTCGCGCGGGGTGTCGCCAATCACATCGGTTTCTTCCGGCGAAAATTCTCGGCCATGTTTTTCCTTGGCGCGCGTTCGCGCAAAACCGCCAAGTTTGTTGCGATCATGGTGATCATCGGCAAAGGCGCCGAATTCAAAAAAATGCCAGACGCCGTAATGTTCGAGCTTGAGTTGCGCCCCGCGCGAGACATTGCCGGTCAAAAGCGCGAGAACGAGATGCGGGCGGGATTTCAAGCGTTCGAGCAACTCGAGGACGCCGGGAAGAAGTGTGCCTTGCCGGCGCGGCAACTCCTGGGAAAGAAAATGCACGTAGCTGTCGAGAAAGGCGCTGACGTTTTCGTGCGTCTCCGGAATCTTGTGCTTTTTAAGAATGCTGATGACGATGCCGGAGTCGGTCATGCCGGCGATCTCAATATCGCGCAAGTCGTCTTTAATGCCGAAGCGTTCGGTCAGAACGAGTTTGAGCGATTCCACGCCTGCGCCGGCCGAAGAGATAAGCGTTCCGTCGATGTCGAAAAGAAGTAAGCGTTTTTGCATCCTTGTCATGTCGAGCGGAGTCGAGACATCTCTTACTGTTTTTCGAAAACTTTACCTTACGCGCCAGCATCTCTGCGCCTTCCAATCAGAACAGCAAGAGATTTCTCCACTACGCTTCGCTCCGGTCGAAATGACAAAAGACTGCACGCCCGCGTCGGCCGAAGCGATAAACGTTCCATCGATGTCGAAAAGGAGAAGGCGCTTCGCGCTTTTGTTTCCAGATTTGGTGTCCACAGATTTCGCAGATTAGCGCAGATTAACTGCGGTTGCTTCTAATTGAATGTTCAATCTGCGCTAATCTGCGCAACCTGTGGATGACGATCAGGGAATCGACGCGTGCATCATGAGCACGGCGATTCTTGTCTGCGGAGCGCACGCGCCTCGCGTGCTCGTTTTGGCGCCCTCGCCGAAACGCATTCTTGGAAAACGATTGTTCGAGACAAGTTCGCGCCGGCGAGGCGCCAGCGCCAGCACGCGAGGGCGCGTGCGCTCCCCAGAATCTGCGACGCGTGGCGCCAGTGGCGAACGGTCCTCAGGGCCGCGGCTACAACGATTGACCCACTAACGGCACGCCCGCATAGTGGCGCTTCATGGCAATCGAGCTGACGCGCAATTTTTGCATCATCGCGCACATCGATCACGGCAAGACTACGTTGTCGGATCGATTGCTCGAGGCGACCGGCACGATTCACGAGCGCGACAAGCAGGACCAATTGCTCGATTCGATGGACCTGGAGCGTGAGCGGGGGATCACGATCAAGGCGCATCCGGTGGCGATGCGTTACACGAGCAAGTCGGGAGAAAAATATCGACTGAATCTGCTCGATACGCCGGGGCATGTTGATTTTGCCTATGAAGTTTCGCGATCGCTCGCGGCGTGCGAAGGCGCGCTGTTGATTGTCGATGCCGCCCAGGGGGTCGAAGCGCAAACGGTGGCGAACGTTCATCTCGCCCACAAACAAGGACTGACGATTGTGCCGGTGATTAACAAGATCGATCTGCCGAACGCGGATGTGCCTTCGGTGCACCGACAATTGGAAGAGATTCTCGCGATCCCGGCGGAGGAAGCGATCGATGCAAGTGCCAAGATGGGAATCGGCATCGAGGAGATTCTCGAAGCCATCGTGGATCGGATTCCGTCGCCGGAAAAGCCGAAGGACGACATATTGCGAGCGCTGGTTTTCGATTCGGTCTTTGATGTTTATCGCGGCGTTATCGGTCACGTGAGGGTGGTATCGGGAAAGATGGAGCCCGGTCAGGCGATTAAGATGATGAGCAACGATGGGCGCTACGAGATCAAGGAAGTAGGCGTCTTCACGCCAAAGATGTATCCGCAGGCGCGCTTGAACGCAGGCGATGTTGGTTATTTCATCGCCAATATCAAGAGCACGGCCGAAATGAAAATCGGCGACACGATCACGGACGCGCGAAACTCGGCGCGCGCAGCGCTTCCGGGCTTCCAGGAAATTCATCCGATGGTGTTCAGCGGAATTTATCCGATCAACACCGCCGACTTCGAGCATTTGAAAACGGCGATTGGGAAACTGCGCTTGAACGATTCGGCCTTTGTTTATCAACCGGAGAGCTCGGTCGCGCTCGGTTTTGGTTTTCGCTGCGGATTTCTCGGTTTGCTGCACATGGAGATCATCCAGGAGCGATTGCGGCGCGAGTACAACATGGACATCATCGCAACGAGCCCGAGCGTCGTTTATGAAATCGAGACGACGCGCGGCGAAACGCTTTTGATCGACAATCCCGCGCACTTGCCCGATCCGAGTCTGATCGAGGAAATCCGCGAGCCGATCGTGAAGGCGTATGTGCTTTGCCCGAACGAAAACATCGGCGATATCCTGCAACTGATTTTGGAAAAGCGCGGATTGATGGACCACACGGAGACACTCGACACGCGTCGCGTCATGTTGCATTGCGAGCTGCCACTAAACGAGATTCTGGTCGATTTTAACGACAAGATTAAATCGATTACGCGCGGCTACGGCTCGATGGATTACGAGCATTCCGGCTACCGCGCGGCGCGATTGGTAAAGCTGGATGTGTTGGTCAATGGCGAACCGGTCGATGCCTTCTCCATGATCGTGCACAAGGACCGGGCGGAGGCGAGGGGACGTCAGTTGGCGGCGAAACTCAAGGAGGTCATTCCGCGCCAGCTGTATCAAGTGGCGATCCAGGCGGCGATTGGCGGAAAAATTATCGCGCGGGAGAGCGTTTCGGCCTTGCGAAAAAACGTGACCGCGAAATGCTACGGCGGCGATATCACACGGAAGCGCAAATTGCTCGAGAAACAAAAAGAAGGAAAGAAACGGATGAAAAGCATCGGGAAGATCAATATTCCGCAGGAAGCGTTTATCGAGGTTTTGAAGGCGCAATAGGATGAAAGAAGAAAACGTCCAACGCCCAACGCTCAACGTTCAATGCTCAATGGAAGCGGCGTGTGCTTTTGGCATGTCGAGCGAAGTCGAGACATCTCTCATCGTTAATCAGAAAACAGTAAGAGATTCCTCGACTTCGCTCGGAATGACAGATTCGAAGTGTAATTGTCGATCTTAGCTCATGTTCACACCGCGTTATCTGAAACAAGCCAAACTGTTGCTCCGACACACGCAGAAATATTTGCGCTACAAGAGCGATGTGATGCCGGCCACGTTGCACGAAGATATCGATTCGGGAATGCGACGGCTGCAAGCAGCGTTGCGCCAGCGCGATCGCAAACAAATCGAAACCCGCGCGGAGGAACTGGACGAGAAGCTTCACAAGCTCGCGCCGGTCACGTGGGAGTCACATTGGCGGGAAAATTGCGAAGTGATTCTGGTCGCAATCGTGGTGGCCGTCGGCATCCGCTCCTATTTTCTCCAGCCATTCAAGATTCCGACCGGCTCGATGCAGCCAACCTTGAACGGGATCATCGGTCACAAGCACTTTTATCAAAACGAATCCGAAATTCCCCTCGACCAGAGGGGACAATACGAATTTCGCGATAACGGCTGGTATCTGAGCGGCTATTTAAAAGACGCCGGGCCAAATATTGTGCGACAGCTCGCCGAGTTCGTCGTGCTCGGTCGCAATTACATCGACGTTGTCTCGCTTGATAGCGACCAGGTCCTGCAAGTGGAGCAGAAAAAATTCCTCTTCTTCTTCACCTTTTCACGAATCATTTGCCGGCAACACAACTATTTGGTTTACGCGCCGTGGGAAACGCTGCGGGATTATTGGAACATCTCGCCCGGGCGCATTTTCCAGAAAGGCGAAGTCATGGCGCGTGGCGCGGTCGACACGGGCGACCAGGTTTTTGTCGATAAGTTCAGTTACAATTTTGTGAAGCCGCACCGGGGCGATGTTTTCGTTTTTCGCACGCAAAATATTCCTGGAATTCCAGAGGATCCGCAAAACGGCGCGCCGTTTTATATCAAACGCCTGGCCGGGTTGCCGGGTGACACTTTGCGCATCGATCCGCCGCGCCTTTTTATCAATGGCAAGCCAGCTGAAGAGATCGCTTACGGATTTAAGCGCGTCATCGAAGCGAGGCCGCCGTATCGCGGGTATTCGGAGGGACCGCTCAATATTCGCGAGCTCGAATCGCAATTGGAAGAACTCCGCTCTGGCAAAGAACGAGCAAAAAAGGCGGGCTTCAACGATCGCGCTGCGCAATTCGAAAACACCGAGCAGCAACTGCTCGAGCGTTTGGAATCGATCAAGGCCAAGCTGACTGTGCCGCCGCACGGTTATTTTGCGATGGGCGACAACAGTTACAACAGCTATGACAGCCGTTGGTGGGGCCCGGTGCCAGAGGAAAATCTGGTTGGCCGCGGACTGTTGGTTTACTGGCCGTTCTATCCGCATTGGGGTTTGATCCGGTAGACGCTCATGTTCTCCAGTCTGCCGCGTGTTTATCCGCTGATCGGTTTTTGCAGCGGATACGCAATCGTCATGCTTTTCAATCCGGTGCGGCAGGCGCTACGGGACGGCATTCGCTGTCTGGCGCGCTTCAAACGCATCTGGGTGACATTTGTTGTCCTCGGCCTGGCCTACGCACTTTTCCAGTTTGCCACTTTCACGCCGATCCAGAACGAGACCGATCTTGATCTCAATCAATTTGCGTCGCTGCCGGCCTGGCAGTGGCCGCGCCTCACCGAAGTCTGGATGGAAGTTCCATTGCCGGCACTGGAAAGCGTGGCCGGTTTGTTCGATGCCACGACCACTTTTCCGCTTTCGGTCGTTGCCGCGATTTTGCTCTTAATCAATTGGCGCGGTTTGCACGGAACGTTTTGGCGCGCCTTGCGCAAACGTTTTCGCTTTTGGAGTTTCCCGATCTATCTGCTCGTTTTTGCCAGCGTCCTGGCCACGCTTTGTAAACCGATTGTTTTCTGGCAACTGCCCGCCTGGCTCGGCCACGCCTCCACCTCGCGCCTTTTTCAAATTTCGGCGAGCGTCGATGCCGTGGCGTTCCTCTTTGAATATTTTATCGGCGTTTACCTCCAGGTTTATCTCATCACCGTTTGTTTCGTGTGGATTCGCGGGCTGAGCTTTAACGAAGAATCATTATTTCAGTTCGCGATTCGCCGCTTCAGTTATGTGTTGAAATGGTCCGGTGTGGTCCTGTTCGTGGGCACGTTGTTCGTTCATCTCCCGCGTGTGCTCGCCTATTTTATGAATATCCCCGACGTGCTCGATTATCTCCCGATCGAACGCGCTCTCATGTGCGGATTGATCCTCGCTTTCAGCTCCGTGCAAATTTCTCTCGTGCTCCACAATGAAAATCTGCGTGAGGCCGTCCGCGCTCACCGTGATTTTCTGCGCGAGAATGCCGGGCGCTTCGGCTGGTTTTTGCTCATCGCCGCCATCCACTTTGTTTTCATTACGGCCTGCGACGTTATCGCGCGCAACGCCATCGCCGATCGAATGATCGCGCTTTTGGGATGGAAAATTATTTACGCCTGTTTGCGCGGCCTCATCACCGGATGGCTTCTGGCGTCCTGGGTCTGTTTCTATCGCCAATGCGAAAAAGGCCGCGCCGGTCAGGAGAGTTGGATCCAATATTAGATCGACATCGTCCACCGTGAACGCAGCGAAAATCACGCGTCAAAGTAAATCGAATCTCGCCCTCGCCTTCATTTCGCTGGGTCGCGAGCGCCGCGACGATATCACGACTTTCTACGCATTCTGCCGAGTCATCGACGACATTGCCGACAGCAAGACTTTGCCGGTTGAAGAAAAACAGCGCCGCCTCAATCAGTGGCGCGGTTGGTTGCGCGCGAAGAGCACCGGTGAGCCAAGTTTGGCTGGCGAGATCCGTGCCTTGATCGGCAAATATTCGCTTTCTCCCGAGATGCTCGAGGAAATTATCGATGGCGTGGAAATGGACTTGAGCATCGGGCGTTATGCCACCTTCGAGGAACTTCGCCTTTACTGTTATCGCGTGGCCAGCGCAGTTGGATTGGTCAGCATTGAGATTTTTGGATATCGCAATCGCGCCTGCAAAGAGTACGCCATCCAGCTCGGCCTTGCCTTGCAGATGACCAACATCATTCGCGATGTCGGAAAAGATTTGAAGGATGGCCGGATTTATTTGCCGCAGGAAGATCTGGGTCGATTCAATTATTCCGAAACCGAATTGCAAGATCGACAATACAACGAGCGCTTTGTTCAGTTGATGGAATTCGAAGCCAGGCGCGCGAAGGAGTTTTTCGCGGCCGCCGCCGCGCTTTTGCCACGCGAAGATCGACAATCAATGGTCGCGGCCGAAATCATGGCATCGGTTTATCGCGCGCTCCTGCGCCGAATTGAGCGCGACCGGTTTCGCGTCTTTGCGAAGGACTATCGGCTCGGCAGAGTGGAGAAGGCCGCTCTCGTTGTGACCCAGTTGTTGAAGAATTTTTGAATTTGACTCGCGACCCCAACGTCATAACAAAGTTAAACGACTCAAGGACTATGAAGAAAAATCATTTCACAATTATTTCGGGTTTTGCTCTAACCACACTGACTCTCACTTCTTGTGATACGCCAACCGGTCAAGGGGCGGGTTACGGCGCGGCGGCCGGCGCGATCATCGG
>WNFR01007502.1_pt1 | contig 11082 bp, 10 predicted proteins | sample 5400221 | NCBI WGS metagenome assembly WNFR01 (sample SAMN13153357, study PRJNA577476) | soil metagenome | isolation source: 40 cm soil under Madrone tree | place: USA:California | collected 2016-06-14 | reverse complement strand
CGACTCGCGCGAGCACTGATTGGTCGATTCGGACTCTGATTCGCTGCTCCTGTCGCCTGTGCGAAACCTTGACGCAGTTCCTGCGTGCGTCGGATAAGGTACGGTACGAATGGAAGCTGGCAAAAGATCATCGCTCGCACATTCACCGTATCATTGATGCGTATGATTTGCCGGTAACACACACGACGCGACGAACAGGCAGTCCGTTCACGCTCGTCTTGGCGAAGACGGCTGCCGTATTCGAGCGCGACGCGGCGGAACGTCAGAGCTGGCAGCAAGAGTTGCAGTGGCTGAAGAAAACGAGGGCGGATTTCTGAGCGAGGAGAAGTCTGCGACGGGAACTGTGTGATCAATGACTTAATTGGCAGGGAGGGAATTGAACCCCCGACACGCGGATTTTCAGTCCGCTGCCGGGCATTCCAGGGGTTTATCAATCAATCACTTGCAGCGTCTTGCCGACCCCTTCCCAGGCACACCAAGGCACAATCCTGGCACATTCAATCTGAGTTGGTCACGTTTATGGCACAAGGCAAATGAGACCCGCGAACTGGTTGACGATGGTGGTGCGCTTGCTCAATATCTAGAACGACGCTTTTTTCCGGGGCTCGCGTGTGAGGCTGAATTTGGAACTCCTCGTAAGTATGTATCAGGCAGACGACGAGGAATCCCGACTGCAGCGTGCGGAAATGTTCCGAGAGCTCGAACTCTTCGATGAATCAATCGCTTTTCTTGCCACCCCCTTCCCGGCTTCCCTTGGCACCTATGGTGCATTGGATAAAGGATAAGGTCGCACATCGAGACAAACAGACAGCGCGCGTTCAATAGTCGCCGGCTCGATAGGTCTAGATAATCAGGGGGGTTGGGAAAAAGGGATGGGTCGATAGAGGGGAGTGGACACATAAAATGAATACAGAACCGCCAGCAGCAAAACAATCGCGCCGAAGCGGATGGGTCAAATTTGTAGCGGGCATTTGCGCGGGATTTGTTGGCCTGCAGGTCGCTGTGGGTGCAGGAGGCGTTTGCAATAGGCTTGCAGACGCTCGATGGCCGGGTCCGGACCCTCGCAGCATGTTCATTGCGACCAACGCTTGCGATAAGGGGGAAATCTTTTTCTGGGCGATTGCGGCGTGGGTCGGCTATGTAACCTGTGGGCTTCTGGAAGAACAGATGAGAAGACCCGTCTCAGGTGCATTCGCCGGCTTGGCTGCTGGCGCTTTCGCCGGGGCAATAGGTGCATTTATTCGATTTCACAGCCTCTACGGTTGGTTCTGATGCCGTGAACCAATCGCAGTACCGCATCGAGGACCAAGGACCGCTCAGGATTCTAGAATTTATTCAGGACAGCAGCTTTTAGATTGCGCGGAAGGTGCGCTCTTATGAACCCCTACGAATCCATTTAGTTACTCCACGCAGATCCAATTTGAACTGGATGGCAATGCGAGAATGCGAGGCCTTCTTTGCCGAATCAGGTGCATCAGTCAAATGATAGATTTCTCTTCATTTTAGGGTGACGGCGGCGGTTTCGCCCACACCTTGACCCTAGTCGAGGGAATTGCGCCGCTATTCAAATATGCTTGAATTGCTTTTCTATCACGCTCAGCTTTCTCTTGTGTCGAGAAAAACGGCGTGCCACGAGGGACAGTCACAGCGCCGGTATGGTCTTTTGAACCATCGAAACAGCGTGTCCAACAGGTATTGTCCGTTCCACACTCAGAACACTGAACTCCGGACATTCCCGCAAGCTTTAAGTGGAGTCCCTGTATTTGGTCCGAAAGCTCGTCGAGCCGCTGAAGTTGTTTCTTGCGGGCAATGAGTTCGTCGAGCCGTTGATTGAACGGCACACGGACCGCCGCGCACGCCCTTTCGGCAGCCGCCAATTCAGTCTCTTGCACGGTGCGGTGGCATTCGCTATCTACAGCTGAACGCTGTCGCTCATTCCGTTCAAAGTCGGCTTCAAGCGCGGATCCAGCCTGCAGGTAAGTCGTTTGCGGACTGGATCCTTGTTGAATGTCAGGTGACGCTAACTGGATCGAGAGCGCAATTTCCATTTGCTCATTGGTTAGTTTGTCAATCTCCGCTCGAAGTTGTGCGGGATCACCTTTCCCCTGGGCAAACGCAAGAGTTCCCCAAAGCACAATGAGCGTCAAAATCCCGTACTCGGCGCGAGCCGCCCGTTTTATCGCGGCAGCCTTCCAGTTTCTTCGATCGTCCAACACGGAGTACTGATAGTGTGTCATGGCTCACAAGACCCTCTTCGAATATTGGGAAAGTAAGCTCGCCGCAAGTCATGGGAAGAGATGCTCGCCTCCTGACCTACAGTGCCCTTTAGAACGCAAATTTCCACTTTGGCGTCGCCGCCCAGACGCTGTCCAACTAGAACGCCGGCCCAATATTTGGCCTCCTGGCGGAGCGGAATCGAAAAGGCTGTCGAAGTAAACCCAGGAACCGGATCTCCAGGGTTCACGAAGACGCGAATTCGGTAGACGCGTCCGGAATTTATGAGCTGTTGTAACGCACCAACATTGACAAGCGATCGATCGCCGCCGGCGATGTCAAGCTCATCGACACTAATTACGTTCTTGCGGATCAACGCCTCGGCAATCGTTGCGCCATTGCTATGTGCTATCAATCGATCGAAGTGAACGCCTCCGAGCTGGCGAATAATATCTTGCGCTTCGGGGCTCGATAAAGTGTACTCACCATAGGTGAGATGATCCATGAGCCCGCGCAGAGCCTCTCCTGCATTCTCATCGCTCCCAAAGGCGACGATCAGCGCACGCCCTCGCTTAGCCTCGGTGGAATACCGTTGATGTGTAAAGGGGCTAACCTCTTGCTCGCGTAGTTCCAAAGCGCCACGCGGCGTCGCGGTGAGCCCCAGGATGACACCCTCGTGGACCGTGCGAGCCGGCGGAGTGGGTACATGAATTGATGCGATTTCCCTTTCGATACGAGCCTCTTGGGCCTCAATCGCCATTCGCGATTCTCTCATGGCTTGCTCAAAGCGAGTTTGAGTCTGGGCCGCGAAGCCATATTCTAATTCGGCGATCTCTGCGTTAACGACGGTGATGCGCTTCTGCGCCACATCAAGCTGCGCGGAAGCATTACCGCTTCGAGCTGCGATACGGGCTCGCCAAGCCTCCAAATCAGTTTGCAGCTTTTGGCATTCCGCTAGACGCGCGCGATAAGACGCCGCGTCTGGCAAGGCCGCGTGACAATGGGCATCGGCCTGTTGCCTTGCAGAATCGTAACCCTTGGCTTCAGCCATAGCTGATTGCAGATTGATCAGCGCAGTTGCCAACTCGGCCTGTGTGGCAGACAATTCGCTTCGCGCCGCATCGCGTCTATTGGAAAGTAGGCCGTCGTCGGCCAGCGTCGGGCCTTGCGATAACGCGGCCGAAAGGATCGTCAGCATCGAGACCAAGCTCCGGCGCCACAATCGTGATCTAGTGCATCTAATCACGAGGACATTTCACGTCTTTGTAGAGTCATTTGCTCGGCGCTCCAAGCGCGGTCGTCAATTTCTCTTTCTTCCAGACTCCTTGCTCGCTTACCGCACCACTGCTATCCCAGATCACGCCATATCCTTGGGGTGAGCCGTCCATGGTTTGTCCCTCATACTTCAAACCATTGCTCCCAAAAGTGATTACCCCGAAACCATCACCTGTAGTACCAGAGAAGATCGATCCGTCCACCGCCAGATGAACTTGCCCGGCACCAGAGGCATGGCCTTGAGAGATTTGCCCCGCCCATCGTCGCTCTCCCACACTGGAGCGGCTGGTGATCACGCCGTATCCGTCCGCGGCACCGTTCACGAATTCGCCAGAATAGACAGTGGCGCTAGTTTCGGTGGAGACGCCTAGACCACTCGGATATTCCCGACCAGACTCTCCCCCAACCTCCCCCACATAGGTTGAGCCGTCACTATCATTGAGTGTTGTACCTCGAATCTCTCGCGCGGAATTACTGGCTTGTTGGGCACGGCGATAGACCACTTCTGCGAGTGCATCGAATTCCCGCGCCTGGTTCACAGCGGCGCGAACCTGCACGTCCAGCGCCATCAGATCATAAGGGTTGGCAACCAATTGCGCCGCCTCAGCATTCACCGATCGCATGAATTCTCGCTGTGGCATAACCTTGTCAAACATATGCGCCACTTGCCAAAACAACGCGACTGCACAAAAAAGCCAAACGATTGCCGCGCCATAGAGAAACTTCACTGGCCGTTGTCGTTTCTGAATCCCCCCTCTTGAGACGGCGGCGCATTGATTGAGAAGCGATTGGCAATAACCTGTCGCCCCTAGAAACAGCGCCTCGAAACCAACGACGAATGGAGCGTTTATAGGTCTTCCGTCAATTCCTGATCCGACAATCCATAGAGTTCCAAGAAGAAACATAGCAGTCGCAGCGACCGAGGGAATTTGCACACCCTTTTTTTTGTTGGCCGCAATCCTGCCTATTGCGCGTGGAAGATCATAAGCAATTCGAATAAACCAGAAAGCGTTAAAAATGATTATAAACAGATACCCCAATGCCTTTCCCGGCGTTATCTTGGTTGCCTGCGAATTGATGACCCTGATTCGCCTGTAGGTGCGAGACAACCAGAACAGCCAATAAGCATTCACGGTTATTAGAGATAAAGCCATCACGATCACAGGATGCGAATTCAATGGCATTGAAACGGTATCAGTCGGGCCAGTAATTGTGATGGTATCGGGGGCCGGACCCTGCGTAATTGAGTGAGCGAACACCGATGGTGTTTGCGACGCCAATTGCTGGTCGGAGTGCTGTGACAGGCTCCCGGGTGGCGGTCGATTTGGTTGCGACTTGTCGAATATGCTTGGACTCAACGGCGGACTTGTTATTGATCCATCCGGCGAGGCTGGCGAATCGACCACCTTGTTCTTCCTTGCGTGCTCGTCGAATATGCTTTCCATAGGGTTCTACCTCATCAAAGGATCAGCATGCGATTCATGCTTGAAGCTTCTTCTCGTTCCCGACTATTCAACAATTGACAAGTGATTCACTCCCGCGCGTCCCGCAGACGCATTAGACGCGCTTGTTTGGCCGGACGGCTCTTTGCTAGCAACGATAAGTATTCTTCAAAAGTGTACCCAATATACCTCTCGAAAACACTTCGCGTCCTCGACTGCGTTTGGGATCCGTTCAATGTCTCATTCATTGAGAGCCTTCGATACCTCCCGCAGGTCGATTCCCTCTTCATTGCATGCCTGCGTTGTTCGGCTGGTATATAGCGGGCACTTTATATGATCATCCCAATTATCGGAGTATCTTTCCTTGGCTTCCTGGCACGCAGCCCCTCGAGTGGGAAATCCTGCCAAAAATGCGCCGCGTTGCAGTTCATTACTTGCTAGTTGAATACTGCAGGCGTGACTTCCTTTCTCGTTTCTTCGAAGCATCCAAAAATAAGATGGTGGCTGCTGCTCTGTAGTTAACCCCAGTTGCTTTGACGACGAATGAAACGGTCCCCAGATCAGGAGTAAAGCACTCGTCAGAGCAGCCACGCAGGCAAGCGCCATCCAGCCTCCGCGGTGGGAGATCAACTGCTCGCTGCTAGCTGTATTAAGGTCATCCGCGTTATGACTCTTGGATCGTTCGAATACCGATGGTTCGGCGACGGATTCTGTATGACCAATGTCCTCGGATTCGTCAGGGTCGGGGCTAGAAGCCGGGCTGCGGTCGGTCCAACGGTCGAATATCGATTCCCCTACACCACGCCGGTTCCGGACAAGCTCAACTATTTCCTCCAGTGGACTGAGTTGATCGATCGCCCTCTTCTGGCAAGCCTCGATTAGCGCTTCCGTAAGTGCGTTGATCTCCCAATCCCCAGATCGCCGCAACTCCCTTATCAGGGGGGATTGGTCCGTATTCCTGAAATCATTCGCCGCGAAGAGAAATTCCTTATCAGGTGTGACCTTCGAAAACTTTTCGCGGATTGATTTCGATCTGGTTAACGCGATTAGTGCGAGGTAAATTACCAGTTCCGAGAAATAGTCATCCTTCTCGGTAATCGTTTTCGAATTGGCGCGGTTGGGATGCTGGTAGTCAGGCAAACCCGAGCTAACCGATGGCCTGTGAAGGAGAGTCGGAACATATATCGTGTCATAGTCGATTAGTAGAATTTCCACTTTGCCATTGACACAGTGTACCTTTACATTGTCGCCCTGAAGATCCCCATGAGCCACATGGACACTGTGCAAAAACCTGGTCACATTGAGAAACGCGGCCATGCAGGATTCCAGAAGTCCAGGAGCCCGCAAGTTCTTATGAGCAAATATCTGAAGCGAGTCTGCGTCGCTCCAGTCCATCCGTATTCCCGGATACTTGACTCCATTGACGAGGACGGCTTGGGGAAAGAATTGGAAGTCAATAAAGCATGGCGCGTTTAGGGGTTTTAGATACTCTTGGATCGCGCGGTAGATCTCCGCAGTGTCCCCAATATCGCGGGTCCAACATCGAAATGCGTAAACCTTCCCGTGTGCGTCTCTGAATTTGTAAACCTCAGCATATCCGCCGCTGAACTTATATGGTTCAACAAATGGACCTTTGCACAAGACCGGCAGGGCGCTTCGGAGTACCGGATCAAGCATAAACTTGTCCGGCGCAAGGATGGCCGAGTTATAGTCAAGTGCACTCGGGTAGATCAATCAACACTCCAGACGGCAATGCTTCGCAGGTAGATACAGTTTCGATAGCGCGCTCGGTCTTGAGCGCGCGGGCAGTGGGTGGTATGGGCGAATATTCGCAGCATGGAAGCGACTGGCAACTCGATTCTCTTCTAAAAAAGTTTGTACCAACGGTAGAACCCGTTGGACTGTTCTTTTTCGGGGTATTTGACTGCTGTTCGGAGGCTCGGAGTTGGCGCAGGCTGGTCTCAGCGCGATTTGCCCTATCTGTAGCTTCTTTGAGTTGCCGCTGGCTGTGGGTCAGCTGATGTTGCAGGTCATTCAACTCCTTGTGTTCATACAGAAGCCCAAGAAGTGTACCAAACCAGATCAGAGTGAACGCCAAGAAACTTAACTGTCTAAACCGGGTCTGTTTTGCGACTGGAATGTCTTGGCCTTTGTGTCTCGACTCGATAATTGCGGGGTCACTAGAGGGAGGTTGGTAATTCGGAATAGTTCGTTGACGATGCTCAATTGATTGAGGGTCGGTCTGCTTAGTGACATTGGTCGAAAATGTAAAATCCTGCATCACCGAAGCGACTGGACCACAGTGCAGGCTCACTAACGCAATATCGTCATTCTGGAGCGCCATCTTGCACCGCTGATTCTGCACGAAATCTTTGAGAGCCTCCTGTTCGCCTAGTGCAAGGAATTCGGCGATAACTGGCGAATCAGCCTCTACGGCTTTTAGCAAAAACATTGCGAATGCATCCGTCGCTAGCAATATCCGATCACCCTCCGTCACTTCAAACTTCAATTGTGCTAATTCTAAGGACTCCAGGGGTTGGCGAGAAGAGATTGCATGAGGATGATCTGAAAATGCAGCGGAACTCTCTAGGGGAAAGGCTCGCTTCAGCTTCCCTCCTGAGAAGTGCAATAAGCACGAGTCCCCGATCGCTTCAGCCTCAATGCTAAGCAGGTCTAATCTGTCATGTAATGCAGAGAAACTGAGCGCAAGGAAGGTGGAATATGCAGATCTTTTTTCATTGAAGTTATTGATCAGGAAGATATCTCCCCGCCCCCGCGCGATATCCTCACTTATGCCCTTTGCCCAAAGTTGCTGCGCTTCGTATAGCCAAGTCGATTGGTCAAATCTGGCAGCCACCTTAAGGTCAACATAGGTCTGAACAAGGTGCTGCGCCCACTCGCGAGCAGCAAAGGACTCGGTTGCACCATCAGCGATAGCGACATGACCTGAGACTGCGTCCAAAGAGATTGCATCCTGGCAGTCGGCAATATCCTCCCCCAGCTTGTGAGTTAACAAGCTGTATCCGCTTAGAGATAGCAATGTGGGTTACCTCATTGGGTTCGACCCAAAGACAATCATTTTGGTCAATAACTCGGCATCCGCCCTGTAAAGACATCCGCGGGCGCCAGGCTCGGGCTGAAGCCCAGCCTGCTCTGCGCGTGGATAAAGCGGCGCTGGAATTTCACTCGAGATATCAAATAGAAAGTGCACGAATTTGTTGGACGCGACCGACGATGGCAGCGAAGACGGGAGACTCAATTCACCAGCGTTCGCAGAGGATATATGGGCATTGAACAACAGGACGTTCCCGTCGTTCGCCTTTAGGGACATTAATGACTTGGCTGAGCGAGTCGCACTCGGAATATCATCGGGTTCCCCGTCGGTGATGTTGATGACAATTGGCGGAAACGAATCCAGAAATTTTGGTAGCCATGTTTTCTCGATCAAATTGCGTGCCTCGTCGAATGCCAGATCCATTGGTGTATTCCCTTTGGCCTTCGGTTCAAGTCCACGAAAGATTGGCAAGATAAGTGGAGAGTCGACCAAACCTCCTGCTCCATCCGATACTTTGCGCGGGATGGATTCCTCGCCGATCTTCAAATGGAAAACATCGGATACCCAACCCCCTATCAAAAGAGACGCGGCTCCAGATCCGTAGCCGTACACTCCAATCTGGCAGCGATTCTTGATCGCTTCTCCGGATTTGCAAGCATTGATGATTTCGTAGATGCAGCGACGGATCGCCAGTGTCGCAAGATTCATTTTTGTGCTACCACTATATGCCTCTTCCATGGATTGCGACTGGTCAAGCAAGATCAGAATCAGGCCTGGGTTGGCTGTTTGGACCATTTTTTCGTACATAGCCGCTCCTTATCCGGACATGCGAACAATCAAAAAAGTCATCGGAAATCACCGAATAAATGGATCCATCCTAGCAAGCGGGGCACGGTATGCGTCCCACAGTTCGAGTACCGCGCGCCTCTCATTCTCGTAGTGGTGTCGGTCGTAGTGTTGAATTTTGAGGTGTTGATAGGTGAGCAGCAGGGATTTTCGGGCGGACAAGTAAGGGAGGCAGGCCCACAGGCGCTGTATGACTGCTGCGAAACTGAGCCTGACATAAAACGTTTGTCGCCGAGGCCGGTGACGTCGTGCGCCTGAAGGTCGCCAGTGCCTTGTTCTTCTTCGGTCATTTGTTCGCCATCCCTGAAGCTGGTCATTTCGGCCTGCCCGATGTCGTCGGGGGTTCCTGTCCGACATCCCCTTCTAGGGAGGAATGGTATCTCCATTTGTTCCACATGGGATAGGCTCCGGCCAAGTCCTGGCCGGCTTCAAACTGGGGCCGGCCTACCTTTCATGCTAAAGGTCGCGGCTTCTCTGCTGCGATGCGGCATGATGCTGCGGCCCACGCCCCGATCCTCCACTATCGTTTTGGAATTCCGTTGTCTGGACAGATTGTGAAGGCGGGCATCACCCGGTCCGCTTTCATTGCGGTCGCGAATACCGTCCGCTGGCGCGGGATTGTCGCCATCGCAAATGAACGGCCGGTTGAGGGAGTTCCGTCCACGTATCCACCGGAACCTGTCGTCGAGCTCCCCGGCTCCTTCAACAGTACTAGACCGAGTGCTGAATGACAGTCGTTCCGAATTTCAAGCGCGCCTTGGTCATCGTGACGGCGGTAGTAGGCGCATGAACACTGCAGTGGGCTTGCAGCGATTCCAAATGGTGCAGTCGGCAACCACTGGAGGAAGCGCATTGGTGAGTCGTCTTGATTTGGAATAGTGGTCAGAGTGGCACAACAACGGTCGTCCAGTCCTGGCAGGGTCATGGCATCGGTCGGCCCCGCGTTGGTAACAATCGCTACTCCTGCCCTAGATCGCGCGTTCTTAGTGCAGGAAAGTGCGACAACGTTATTTGAAGCCTTCAACGGTGTTTTGATTTTTTGCCCGTCGCCGCGTACACACGTGATTCCACCTCCGACGGCAGCGAACTCGGAGACGACGAGATGATCGCTCGCAAACTTTCCCATATGTCCAACCACGTATATCAGGTATTCGCCCGGCGACACCTTAGTCACGTTGAGTTCAGCATATCTTCGCCGGGGCAACGTAGCGAAGTACTTCGCGTTACACTCGGCGATAATATTCCCGATCGCAGAGTCGATCTGCGAGTGATTAGCGGCATAGCCGGTCTCAACACCGGCGCCGCTAGCGCTGTTTGCGGCGCTTTGCGCCGTGTAACGCGCGTTGTGGGCGATCTTACTGCCGCCAGCGTCAAATGCCAGCGCCTCGCGCATTACGGGTATCGGGATGCTGAACTCCTCTCCAAGCTCGTTGGCGTGATCCGCACTGCTCAGGTCGGCGGACTGTACGGCGTTCTGGAACTGATAGGCCTGCACGCCGGCTGCTGCAGTATCGTGCGTATCGTGGATCTTTACCGCTATGAGCGCCATGCAGAGACGCGCTGCCGCATCATCTGCGCCGAGCACCGCGTTCGACGACCACAATAAGAGTGCGAGCAGCACTACTTGAATCGAGCGCACAAACCCTCCCTACGTTTCCCGGCGTCGACGAGTTAAGACTACACCCGAATACGCGGATGAGCGATTTCTGAGTCTACTTATCCGACGTGGGCCGAGGTCGGTATGGATTGAGGGTGAGATCGAGGATTTCATGTTGTCGCGCATGGCGGAGCGCGATCACCAATCCCTGGCCTTGTCACCGCCAGAGTTCCCGTATATGCGGAACTGGTGCGTTATCGGCGCGCTGAATCGGGACCTCGGAATAGTTCCGGGCCAAATCGACACGTTTGGTATTCCCCCCGGGGAGTACTACGCGAGTGCCCGTTCCCAGAGTTGCTTGAGGGACCCGACGTTCCGATACCGACCGCGCCCCAACGAGAATTGCCTCTTTCGAATTCGATGGGCCAGCTCGATGCCGACCAAGGTAATAGCCGCAGTCCGGAAAGACTTGAGGCCTCCCATCGAGACGCATCGGCGTTTGATGGAACTGGTGCATTAGGGGCATAGAATTTGGGGTCCCGGAACGATTCCGGGCCCGGCCGGCATGTTTGAGTGCACTCCCGTGCGAAGTGCTACGCGAGTGCTCGATCCCAGAGCTGCTTTGGCGACCCGAAGTTCCGATATCGACCGCG
>WNFR01007501.1_pt1 | contig 11083 bp, 8 predicted proteins | sample 5400221 | NCBI WGS metagenome assembly WNFR01 (sample SAMN13153357, study PRJNA577476) | soil metagenome | isolation source: 40 cm soil under Madrone tree | place: USA:California | collected 2016-06-14 | reverse complement strand
GTCTGCGCCAGGCAATGGATCGAGCCGATCAGGCCGCCGCCGGACGCGGTCTTCCCGCATCGGGTATCGGTCGGGCGCGGGCGCATCCGGCTCGGCTATCTCTCGGGAGACTTTCATCAGCACGCCACCGCGGGGCTGATGGCCGAGTTGTTCGAGCGCCATGATCGCGACCGCTTCGAGGTTTTCGCCTATTCCTACGGTCCCGACGACAACAGCCCGATGCGCGCGCGGCTGGCGCGCGGGTTCGATCGCTTTGTCGACATCCGCGCCGCGTCTCACCGCGAAGCCGCGCAGCTCATTCACGCCGACCAGGTCGACATCCTGATCGATCTCAAGGGCTATACCCATCACGCGCGGCCGGCGATTGCAGCCCATCGCCCGGCGCCGGTGCAGGTGAGCTATCTCGGCTACCCCGCCACCATGGGGGCCGATTTCATCGACTACATCATCGTCGATCCCGTTGTCGTCCCGGCGAGCCAGCAGCCGTTCTTTTCGGAGCGGCTGGTCCATCTTCCCTGCAGCTATCAGGTGAACGACAGGCGGCGCGAGGTGACCGCCGGCGCTTCGCGGCAGCAATGTGGCCTGCCGGCCGAAGGCCTCGTGTTTTGCTGCTTCAACAACTCCTACAAGCTGTCGCCGGCATTTTTCGATATCTGGATGCGCCTGCTGGGTTTGGTTCCCGGCAGCGTCATGTGGCTGCTCGAGGCCAACCAGCTCGTGAAAGAGAACCTGCGTGCGGAAGCCGGGAAACGCGGTGTTGACCCCACCCGTCTGGTCTTCGCCCCGGTCGTCCCGTCAGCCGAGCATCTCGGGCGCCACCGGCATGCCGACCTGTTTCTCGATAATTTGCCGTGCAACGCCCACACCACCGCGAGCGACGCGCTGTGGGCCGGAGTTCCCGTGCTCACCTGCAGCGGAGAAACCTTCGCCGGCCGCGTCGCCGGCAGCCTGCTGGCGGCGACCGGCATGGCCGAATTGATCACGCAATCGCTCGAACAATACGAACAGACTGCGCTGGCGCTGGCGCGTGATCCGCGACGCTTGATCGCGCTACGGCAAACCCTGCAGGAAAACCGCGACACATGCGCGTTGTTCGATCTGCCTAAGTTGACGGGAAATATCGAGGCGGCCTACGCGCGAATGTGGCAGACTTGGCTTTCCGGCGAGAGGCCAGCGGCATTTTCAATCGAGACGGCTGAGGGAAATAAGGGAGAGCAACCATGTTGATGCGAATCGTCGTCGCGCTGGCTTCTTTGGTGGCATTCGGAACCAGCCAGGGATGGGCCGATGCCTATAAGGCGCCAAAAAATTATACAAGACATCATCGTCACGCGCATGTTGTTCGATACCAGGCGCAACCGGTTGCGCCGGCGCCCTATGACGGCCCGACGCTGGTGCTGCATCCCGCCCAGAACATCGCATGCGATACGCCGTTTCGGTCGACGCGTGCGCTGCCCTGCGATCAACCGGTCTGGGTCTACGGAAGTCCCTGCGAGCGAGATTTGGGTCTCGGTCGCTACCGGTCTTGCGACGGGCGCTGAACGGGGGGCTGGTTTCGGAACAGGGTCATGACCGTGGGGGGCCGTTCAGAGCAGACGCTCGCAGCCGCGATGGCGCACCATCGCGCCGGCCGTCTCGCTGAGGCCGAGCGGCTCTACCAGTCCGTCTGCGATACTGATCCAGGCAATGCGCGCGCGTTTCACCTCTACGGTGTGGTCGCCCACCAGCTCGGACGGCCCGATGCGGCGTCGCTGCTCGGCCGGGCCGTGACCCTCGATCCGGCATTTGCCGAGGCCCACAACGACCGCGGTGTGATCCTCGCCGCTAATGGATCGTTTGCCGACGCCATACCCTGCTTCGAGCGCGCGGTCGCGCTTAACCCCGGATATATCGAGGCGCGCAACAATCTCGGACGCGGATTGCGGTCGCTCGGGCGCCTCGACGAAGCATTGGTGCAGTTCGAACAGGTCCTGAAAGCCGCGCCCGATTCGCCGCTTGCCCATTTCAATCTGGGCTCGGTGCTCGAACTGGCCGGTCAACGGCCTGACGCCGAGAAGCATTACCGCAGCGCCATCGCGCTGCGCCCCGACTTTGTCGACGCCCATCTCCAGTTGGCTTTGCTGCTTCAGAACAGCGATCGGCTGCCCGAAGCGCTGGCCCATGCGGAGCGGGCGGTCGCACTGCGTCCGGACAGCGCAGGTGCGCGCAACAATCTTGGCAATATTCTCCGCAGCCTCGGCCGGCGCGAGGAAGCGATCGCGCAATATCAGGCAGCGCTGAGGTTTGAGCCGAACTTCTTCATGGCGCACTATAATTGTGGCGTCGCGCTGCGCGGCGAGACCAGGATCGCGGAAGCGCGAGCGTATTTCGCGCGCGCGGTTGCGCTGAGGCCGGATTTTGCGGAAGCCGAACTTGCTTTGTGCATGGCGGAGTTGCCGGCGCTTTACGCGGATGCGGCGGAGATCGACGAGCGGCGCGGGGCCTATGTAGGCCGGCTGGCAAAACTGTCCGAGAATCTGGAACGCTCGGCTGTCCCCACCGCTCTCACCGAGGCAATCGGGTCGCATCAGCCGTTCTATCTTCCCTATCAGGGCCGCAATGACCGCGAACTCCAGGCCAGCTATGGCGCGCTGGTCTGCAAAATCATGGCTGCGAGATATCAGACGCCGGTTTTCCCGGATCCGCCCGCCCCGGGCGAGAAGATCAGGCTCGGTATCGTCAGCGGGTTTTTCCGGCAGCATTCGAACTGGAAGATCCCGATCAAAGGATGGCTCAAAATGCTGGACCGCGATCGGTTTCACGTCTCCGGCTATTACACGAACCCTGAACGCGATGGCGAGACCGAGGCGGCGGCAGCGATGTGCGACCGCTTCGTGCAGGGTCCGCTATCGCTCGACGGGTGGCGGCGCGCGGTCCTCGACGACGCGTCGCATGTTCTGATCTTTCCCGAAATCGGCATGGACAAGGTGTCGGCGCAACTCGCGGCGCAGCGGCTCGCCGCGGCTCAATGCGTTTCCTGGGGACATCCGGTCACATCGGGATTTCCGACGATCGATTACTTTATCAGCAGCGATCTCATGGAACCCGCGGACGCTGCCGGTCACTATTCTGAAAAACTGGTGCGGTTGCCCAATCTATCGATCTACGTCGAACCGCCGGACGTCGCGCCGTCCGGGATCGACCGGGCCAGGCTCGGTCTGCGCGAAAATGCCGTTGTCTATTGGTGCGGCCAATCGTTGCCAAAGTACCTGCCGCAATTCGACGAGGTCTTCGCGCGCATCGCCACGAAGGTTCCCGACTCCCAATTTGCTTTCATCGAATTCGGAGGCGGTAGCGGCGTCACCGACTTGTTCCGAAACAGGCTTGAACGCACCTTCAAGGCCGCCGGTCTCGACGCCGGCGATCACTGTGTTTTCCTGCCCCGGCTGGCGCCGGATCTGTTCGTCGCCGCCATCGGTCAATGCGACGTCGTGCTGGATAGCATCGGCTGGTCGGGTTGCAATTCGATCCTGGAGAGCCTCGTTCACGATCTTCCCATCGTGACGTTGGCCGGCGCGATGATGCGCGGCCGCCACGCGGCGGCGATCCTTGACATGATGGGGATCGGCGAGACCACCGCGCGGACCGTCGATGAATATGTCGACATTGCAGGCGCGCTCGGCCGCGACGTAACGAAGCGAAGCCGACTGTCCGCCCAAATACGCGACCGGAAGCGTCGAATCTATCGCGACCTTGACTGCATCGCATCGCTCCAGGCGTTTTTGGACAAAGCGGTGCGAAATCCCGGCAGCGAGTAGTTTGGAAACCTCTTGCTCACTGTGAGCTCCGCGGATTGCAATTCGTGCAGGGTCGCTCGGTCACGTCCACGGATTCTTGCCGCTCGACAGCCGCTCCGCCATTTCGGTCTGGAATTGCGGAGGACCATACGCGATCCATTCGCCGTCGGTCTGGAAGATCAGCGGCCGCTGGCTCTGCCGACAAAACTCCTTCAGCCAGTTGATCGCTTTCTCCTTCGGCCGTGCGCCGACCGCGACGGCAACATGGACCGGGATGCCCCGCCACTGAAAGTTTGAGGCAAGCAGAATCAAATTCGCCTTGTCCGGTCGCATCCATTCGGGAAGCGGACTGTTGTCGGCAAGCCACCCGCAAATGAATTGCTGGCACGGATCCACCGGCCTGTCCTGGTAGATGCTGCATTTGTGCGCGACACTGAACCGGCAGGGATTTCCCGGCGAAACATCCTGCCCGCGGACAGTGATCCTCAGCCAGCCGTCGCAGCAGGCCGTGCATTCCGAACATGCTCTGGCGGCATTCGATCGATCAGGCTGCATCTAAGTTTCGTCCCAACGCGTTGGGTACGCTAGGTAAGATTCGGGCCGACTGCAAATCGGATCGGCCCGCAGGGGCAGCGAAGCATAGTCGCCCTCCATCGATGACAAAAGGCGGGTTACGCCGGAATCTGGCAGCGGGCCGCGCCTCGCGCGGACCCGTTGGCCAGCCCTCCTTACGTGTTGCGGCAGTCGAATTGCCTTTAACCGCTTGCAATTTTGCGCTCGTGGGCCATACCGTCGAAAAGCAAAAGGGGTTTGAGCGATGTTAAATGAGCGAGAGAAGATTCTGGACGCGCTACGCGAGAAGCCGCTAAAGGTGTTCGAGGTAATGCGGCGCGCCAATATTCCGAATGAGGAAGCATGCCAATCGCTCCTGATGAAAATGCGGAGCGAAGGTTCGGTCAAGTTCGATATTCACAAAGGCCGATGGCACATCAGTTGATCACGTGCAGAGAGTGCCAACCATTGCCTAAATAGTGTTGGCGACGCCCGCCTGATGCGATCCCGCGCGCGCTTGCGCATCGCGAGGTGACGGTTCGGCCAGGGATCGGCCAACGTGCCTGAGCATCGCACTCGCCCGCGTGGCGCTGTGGTCAAGCAGCCAACGTCCGAACGCAGGAGGTGAGAGCGCGCGCGCGTAGAGAAATCCCTGAACGACGTCGCATCCAAGTTCCGCCAGCAAGTCTCGGTGCCCATAGGTTTCGACGCCTTCGGCGACGACGGTGAGCTGCAGGCTCTGACCAACGCGGATCACGGTGGTAACGATCGCCCGCGCGGTGGGGTCGCTCTCGACATCGCGCATGAAGCTCCGATCGATTTTCAGCTCGCGGATGGGCAGATGCGCCAACCGGCTGAGACTCGAATAACCGGTTCCGAAATCGTCCAGCGACAGGCCGACACCCTGCTTGCGGAGGGCATTCATGGTTTCGATCGCGACCGAGCGTTCGTTCAGGAACACGCCCTCGGTGATCTCGAGCATCAGCACTTCCGCTGGCAGGCCGTGATCCGCGAGGATCCCGGCGACAACGGATGCCAGATTCACGTTCTGGAAATTAATCGGCGACAGATTGACCGACACGCAGGGGATATCCAGCCCGGCCTTGCGCCATTCCGCCATTTGCCGGCAGGCCTCGCGGACCGACCATAGGCCGATCTGCTCGATCAGTCCGCACTCTTCGGCCAGCGGGATGAATTTCGCGGGCGAGACCTCGCCGAGCACGGGGTCATGCCAGCGCGCCAGCGCCTCGACGCCATGGATGGCGCCATCGCTGGTCCGGATCTGCGGCTGATAATGCAATTTCAGGGCATCGTTGGCGATCGCACTGCGCAACGCCGCGCTGTGGGCCAGCCGTTGCTCGGCGAGCCGGTCCATGTCGGCCGAGAAGAAGCGATAGGTGGAACGGCCGGCACGCTTGGCTTTGTACATGGCCGCATCGGCCTGCTGTATCAGCGTATCGATGTCATCAGCGTTGTCCGGATAGATGCTGATGCCGATGCTGGCGGACATCGGCACCTGCTTGGTTCCGATCTGGAGCGGCGTGGCCACAGCTTCCGTGATCCGCGAAGCGACCGTTGAAGCCTCGGCAGCGTCGCGGTTCGGCAGCACGATCACGAATTCGTCGCCGCCGAGACGTCCCAGCAGGTCGCCCGGCTGAATCTGCGCGCGCAGGCGTTGGGCGAATTCGACCAACAATTCGTCGCCGGCCGAGTGTCCGAGCGTATCGTTGACGTCCTTGAAATTGTCGACGTCGAGAAACGCCAGCGCGACGTGTCCACCGGCGGGACAGGCCTGGACCGCCTCGGCGATCATGTCGCGCAAGCGCGCCCGGTTCGGCAGGCCGGTCAACGTATCGTAATAGGCGAGCCGCGCGATCTGGGCGCGCGCTTCCTTGCGCTCGATCGCCAGCGCGCCGAGATGGACGCAGGCGTCGACGATGCGCTGATGCCAGCGGCTTGGCGGGCGGCATTCCCTGAAATAGAAGGCGAAGGTTCCAATCACGCGGCCATCCTTGCCCTTGATCGGCGTCGACCAGCAGGCGCGCAAGCCGACCTCGAGCGGCCGGGTCTTGAACGGCTGCCAGCGCGGATCGGTGTCGATATCCTGCGCCAGCACGGCCTTGCCGTAATAGGCCGCGGAACCGCAGGAGCCGATATCCGGACCGATGGCGACGCCATCCAGCGCCCGGGAATAGTCGTCGGGAAGGCTGGGGCCGCCCAGCGGATGAATTAGTCCAGCGGCGTCGATGTGGAGCAGCGAGGACGCGACATCGGGCGCGATCTCCTCGACACGCCGGCAAAGCCGATCGGCGATATCGGTCAAGGGGATTTCATCGGCCAGTGCGTTCATGATCAGCTGCTGCAGCGACCGCAACTGCCTGGTCTCGGTGATATCGGTCAGCAGGGCGAACACGTATTTGACCCGGCCGCGGGCGTTGCGGAACGCCTTGACGTTGGCCGAGACCCAGATCTCGTCGCCGTTCTTGTCGTAGGCGAGGACTTCCTCCTCGCCGCCGTTTTCCTCACCGATCCAGCTTCGCAACTTTGACAGCGTCCCGGGGTCGGTATGGCGACCCACGAGCAGCTCTCGCACCTGCCGTCCCGTCGCTTCCTCGGGGGTGTAGCCGAACATTCCTGTAAACGCCGCGTTGATGTAGACGATCCTCCGGTCGGGATCGGTGACGACGACGGCGCGGTTGGTGCGGTCCGCGACCTCTGAAAGCAGCGCCAATCGTGCGCGACGGTCGGCTTCGGCGGTGATGTCGCGAACGTATGCGATGGTCGAGATCTGGCCGTCGGCCTCGACCGGCGAAAGCGACAGCGCGGCGCGAATCCGGCTGCCATCCTTGCGCGTGATCGTGATCTCGGAGCTGTGTGTCCTGAAGGCGTCGTCGCCGCTCGTTTCACCCGAGGCCGGCGCCGAATGCTGTTGCAGATCTCCAAGCCCCAGACAGCCTACATGACGACCGAGCACTTCCGTGCGGTTCAGCCCCCAGACGAGCTCGGCTGCCGCGTTGAAATGGCTGACGCGAAGATCGCTGTCGACGATCACGACGGCATCGTTCGCCCGCTCAAGCGCGGCCAGCAGGAAATCCGGGTCCTCTATCACAGGGCCATCGTGTCCAAGCATTATCCAACCCTGGCGCCCGCCTGGAAGCCATGGAGGCCTTACCCCGGCGGAAGCGCCGTTTTGGCGGAAAGCCTATGGTCGATCAGTGTTGAAATGGTTCTTCGCGCCGGTTCCGTCCGGCGGAACGATATCATCGTTAAGAATTCGCTAATGATCCGAACCGAAGGCGGGTGAATACCCTGCGGGCAGCCCCGATCACGGACCTGCACGGCCGGTGCCGAGGTTTTCAAATTTGCAATAGAAGCCATGTCGACATTGAAATTCGCAGTTTTGCGGCAGCAGTCTATTCTCGGCGCGGATCGGGCGCGCGAATCGAACAGGGAATGCAGTTCTATGGCAGATATTGGAACAAAAACCGGAGGCCAGGGGTCAACCCCGCCGGCTCTGCCGTCATGGCCCGACGAGGTCTACCGAGCGCTGAAGGACGCGGGCGTGCGGCAGGTCGCCATGGTGCCGGACGCCGGCCATAGCCGTCTGATTCGTTCGTTCGAGGCCGATCCGGAAACCCGCCTCGTCACCCTGACGACGGAGGAAGAAGGCGTGGCGATGCTGGCCGGCGCCTGGCTGGGCGGCGAACGCGGCGTGCTCCTGCTGCAGTCCAGCGGCGTCGGCAATTGCATCAACATGCTCTCGCTGCCCGCCATCTGCCACATGCCGCTGCTGATGCTCGTGACGATGCGCGGCGATTGGGGCGAGTTCAACCCGTGGCAGATCCCGATGGGGCAGGGGACACGCGCGGTGCTGGAGGCGATGGGCGTGATCGTGACGCGGGCGGATGAGCCCGACCTGGTCGCCTCGACGGTCCAGGGCGCTGCGAACCTCGCCTTCAACACCTGGCGGCCGGCGGCGGTCCTGATCGGACAGCGCGTGCTCGGCGCCAAGAATTTCAAGGAGCTTGCCCGCAAATGACCCATCCGAATGCGTTGCTTCACCGTCGCGACGTCGTCAATGAGCTGTTGCGGGCACGGGGCGATCTGCTCGTGATCGCCGGCCTCGGCGCGCCGAACTGGGACGTCTCGGCCGCGGGCGATCACCCCAATAATTTTCCGTTGTGGGGTGCGATGGGCGCCGCTTCCATGATCGGCCTGGGGCTTGCGATGGCGCAGCCCAAACGGAGGGTGCTCGTCATCACCGGTGACGGCGAGATGCTGATGAGCATTGGCGCCCTTGCCACCATCGCGGTCGAGAAGCCCGCTAATCTCACGATCGCGGTGCTCGACAACGAGCGTTTCGGCGAAACCGGCATGCAGAAGACCCACACCGCCGCCGGCGTGGATCTGGCGGCGATGGCGGCCGCGGCCGGCATTCGGACGTCGCGGGTGGTCAGAACGCAAGCCGAGGTCACCGAGATCCGCGATCTCGCGCATCAGGGAAGTGGACCGGTGTTTGCGCAGATCAAGATCCATCCCGAGGCGCTGGTGTTTGTGATGCCGCCGGCCGACGGCGTCATCCTGACGACGCGGTTCCGGCAGTCGGTCCTGGGCGACGGCGCGCTTTATAATTGAGGAATCTAGTTTCGGTTCTGATTCAATCGGAGCCGAAGCTAGGTCGTCATCCTGATTTTCCAGAGACCTTCCTTCGAAAGCTGCTCGATTTCGGACATGATCAGCGTCGAGATGGTTGTCGTCGCGATCGAGGCGGGATGGTCGGTCGGCGACGCCAGGATCAGCTCGCGCGAGATCGACGGGCTGACGAGGGCGGCCATCTCCAGGCGCTGCGCCGCCAGTTCGGCGCGGATGGCGGAGGGCGGCAGCAGCGTGTAGCCGAGTCCCTCTTCCATCAGGCTGATCTGGGCGCGATAGGAATCGGCCTCGATCAGCGGGTTGAGCGTCAATTTTTCGCGCGCCACGGCCTTTTCCAACAGGGCCCGCAGACCGTGCGAAATGCTGGGAACGATCAGGTCCTGCTTCACCAGCCATTTCAGGTCGACATGCTTCTTCTTGTTGAGGCCCGACCCCGGCGGCCCCACCACGGCGATGTCTTCGCGTCCGATCGATTGCACCTGGAGATGGAGATCCACCGCGGGGCCGTAGGTGATCGCCAGATCCATCTCACCCCGGTGCAGCCATTCCACCAGATGCCCGCCATAGCTTTCCACGATGCGCAGCGAGACGTCCGGAAAATCCGTGATGACGCGGCGGGCGAACCGTCCGGAGAAAACCGCGCTCACCGTCGGAACCAGGCCGAGGATGACGCGTCCGGACGGCTTGCCGCTCGCCGATTGCAAATCGTCGCGCACCTGCTCGATCTGGCGGACCAGACCCGTGGTGCGGTCGAGCAGCATCCGGCCCGCACTTGTCAAGAGCATGCCGCGCCCGTTGCGGACGAACAGCTCGACCCGAAGCTCGTGCTCGAGCAGCTTGATGTGCCGGCTGAGCGCAGGTTGCGCGGCCCGAAGCCGGTCCGCGGCCTTGCTGAGGCTCCCGAGCTCCGCCACGGCCCGGAACGTGCGCAATTGCTTGAGATCCATCGGCTACCTTAAATGATTAATCCGACAAGCATCATGTGCATCCAGAACCATAAATGGACTTGCGCGATGAACGTCAACAGGCCCGCTCTGGACCAGACCGCCCCTGGAGGGGGCGTATCGCGATCGGTCCTAACCGGCTACATAGGTAACAGAATAGACCGGCGACATTGATGAGCGAAACATTGACTGCTTCCCTTGCCCGCTTGCCGGTCACCCTCCGCGATGTCGAGGCGGCCGCTTCCGTGCTCGCCGGCCACGTCAAGCGGACCAACTTCGAGCGCAGCCGCACGCTGTCGGACATCACCGGTGCCAACGTCTGGCTCAAGTTCGAAAATTTGCAATTCACCGCGACCTTCAAGGAGCGCGGCGCGCTCAACCGGCTGTCGGCGCTGTCCACCGATGAACGGCGGCGGGGCGTGATTGCCGCCTCGGCCGGCAACCATGCGCAGGGCGTGGCCTATCACGCGGCCTGCCTTTCGATCCCGGCAACCATCTTCGTGCCGCTGGGCACGCCAACCGTGAAGATCGAGAACACGCGCCGGCACGGCGCCAACGTGATCGAAGGCGGCGCGACGCTGGAGGAAGCCGCGGCGCTCGCCGCGGAGCATGGCCGCAAGGAGCGCCTGACCTACATCCATCCCTACGACGATCCGCTGATCATCGCTGGTCAGGGCACCATCGCGCTCGAGATGCTTGCTTCGGTGCCCGACCTCGACGTTCTGATCGTGCCGATCGGGGGCGGCGGCCTGATCTCCGGCATCGCCGTCGCGGCCAAGACGCTCAAGCCCGGTATCGAGATCGTCGGCGTGCAGGCCTCGCTGTATCCGTCGATGTACAATTTGATCAAGCGGCAGCAGCTTGCAATGCGCGGCGATACGCTGGCGGAGGGGATTGCGGTCAAGGCGCCTGGCCGGATCACGTCCCAGATCGTGGGCGCGCTGGTCGATGACATCGTGCTCGTCACCGAGCAGCAGATCGAGCAGGCGCTGAGCCTTCTCATCACCATCGAGAAGACAGTGACCGAAGGCGCGGGTGCTGCGGGCCTCGCCGCGGTGCTCGCCAACGAGGCGCGCTTCAAGGGCCGTGCGGTCGGTCTGGTCCTCAGCGGCGGCAATATCGATACGCGGCTGCTCGCGGGTGTGCTGACGCGTCAAC
>WNFR01007499.1_pt1 | contig 11085 bp, 6 predicted proteins | sample 5400221 | NCBI WGS metagenome assembly WNFR01 (sample SAMN13153357, study PRJNA577476) | soil metagenome | isolation source: 40 cm soil under Madrone tree | place: USA:California | collected 2016-06-14 | reverse complement strand
TTACAAATATTATCTCGACTACACCCGCGCGCGCGCAGCCGTTGTTCACGAATCCCTGCTGAAAACTTTTAACGAAGCCACTGCTGACGCAAAACATCTGCGCGTGGTGTTAGTTGTTGGTGGACATGAGCACGACGAAGACATCGACTTCACTAACGACGCTCTGCTTTGGTCGTCTTTTGACGGCGCTGTGCTTAGCGAGACGGACGAATGCACGCCCGCCGACACCCACCGCGACGATGTCGCTATCTGGTTATTTACTTCCGGATCGACAGGTCATCCGAAAGGCGCTGTACACCTGCAACACGATCTGCCTTTCAACACGGAAGTCTTTGCCAAGCGCACGATTGGCGTCAACGAAAACGATTTGACGGTGTCAGTTCCAAAACTGTTCTTTGGTTACGCGACGGGCACCAACCTGCTCTTCCCTTTTGCAGTTGGCGGCGCCACGGCCTTGTTTTCTGAGCGCGCGACGCCAGAAAGACTCTTTGAAGTTATCGCGCGCTATCGGCCCACAATTCTGACGACCGTGCCCACGATGATCAATTCAATGCTCAACGCCGATACTGCAGTTCGATGCGATCTTTCGAGTTTGCGCTTCTGTTATTCCGCAGGTGAAGCCTTGCCGCCGGAGCTTTATCAGCGTTGGCAGCAAACTTTTGGCGTGGAGATTTACGACGGCATCGGCTCAGCTGAGATGTTTCATATCTACATTACAAACCGGCCCGGCGATGTAAAACCTGGCAGCCTCGGCAGGATTGTCGAAGGTTACGAAGCGAGAATCGTCGATGCGGAGGACAAGGAAGTAGCAAACGGTGAAATGGGTACGCTGAAGATTAAGGGCGACTCCGCGGCGCTGTGCTACTGGAACGCGCACGAGAAATCAAAAGAAACTTTTGCGGGCGACTGGTGCACGACCGGAGATCAGTTTCATGTCGATGCGGATGGTTACTATTGGTATCACGGCCGCACCGACGACATGTTGAAGGTATCCGGCATTTTTGTAGCGCCGGCTGAAATTGAAAATTGTTTACTGCAACACGAAGCGGTGCTCGAGTGCGCGGTCATCGGCGCCGAAGCCGGCGATGGTCTGATCAAACCAAAGGCTTTCGTCGTGCTGCGTGAAGCTTTTCGTCCAACGTCCGATGTCCAAAGTCAACTTGATCCTGGGACCGCGGGCGTCTCGCCCGCAGGCAGCGGCAGTGGCTCGACCGTCAGTGAAGGCGCGTCAGAACCACTTGCGTCAGCGCGTAGATCCCTGGGGGACAGTAACCCGACCGTCAAGGAGGGCTTAACCAACCCACTGGCGGAAGAATTAAAGGCCTTCGTCAAGTCCCGCCTCGCCGTTTACAAGTACCCGCGCTGGATCGAGTTTGTCGATCACCTTCCGAAAAATGATCGCGGCAAAATCGACCGGAAGATGCTGAAGGTCCTCCCGTAGTTTTTCCTACTTTGGTACCGTTAAAACTAACTTGATTGGTTCAGGATTTGAAGAGATTCTTAGGTCCATCTCCGCCTGCTTACGCTTGTTCTCGGCGAGGTCAAGGTAAGCGCTTAGATGATAACTAATTCCTTCGTACGTCTTGAACGAAAACCGTCCGTCGCTGTCGGTCGTATTCCGATATGGCATGTCGTGGTCCTGGTATTCATTTTCCTTTAGCCACACGGTTGCTCCGCTAACAAGCTGACCGGCAGCATCGACCACAACTCCGTTCAACGATCGTTCGAAAAGACGAGGCGGCAGGATCATTTCATCAAGATTGAGTAGCTGCCTCTCAGCCAAGCTGATGACGGTGGCCCGACTTTCTTCGCTTACGCCTGGATAATATGTACGCGGATAGGCGACATAGGTTGACCCAGCCAATCCATAAATTCTGACACCTAGCAAATAGCGTCCGGGCTGAAGTAGCTTCAGTTCAAAGTGGCCATTTTGATCAGTTTTCACCGATGCTGGGTAAGAATTACGACGGTCCGGCAATGGTACGAGCTCGATCAAGATTTCTGACACGGGTTGCCCGCCGGCATCGAGTACAGTGCCAGCAATGCGCGTGTCTGTCTGTAGCCAGAAGCTTACCTGAGCACAGCCTCGATCACTTACCGTGACTTGTTGTTCAGAATTATGGATGGCCAAACCTTCCGGCAATTCGACCTTCACCGTATAGGAACCTGCCGGTAACTGAGAAATCCTGTAATTGCCTTTTTCGTTGGTCACAGCTTCGACCCGTCGTGAGGATCCTTCGACGACGACCTTTACTGAGGAAACCGGAGTGGGGTCGACTGTTGTCGGCCCATTCAATCGTCTCACTTCTCCAAAAATCTCAGCGCCGCTCTTCGCCTTAGCGAGTCCATCAAAATATGCAAGGTCATCCGACGCTTCGGAAAGAAGCCGCGTTCTGTTACAGATTCCGGTCGCTAGTTTGTTGTTAACGTTTCGGTAGGCATAAACAAGATATTGTCCGCCGAGACGGAAATCATAACCGCAATCACCACCACCTAATCCGGTTGTGACTTCAACCTCTGCGCCCTCGACATCCCGAAATGCGCGATCGACAGCAAAGTGGACCAGCCTGCCTTCAAACTCTCGTTCGTTTATCTTATAGGGCGCCGTTGTGATGGAGCTAACAGTGCCGACGAAAACTGCCGAGACTCTCCAATAGTCCTCGCACGGCAGAGGCCATCCGGCACACGTACAAGCGAATATCTTTGTGGCCCCGAGAGGCAGCAGGAAGGCAAGTAGCAAAACAGCTTTCCACTTGTTCATGACGAGCTGGTCCTAATAATCGCTACCTTGCGCGCCGTTCGAGGTTGTAGTCGCGCAAACGGCGATAGAGCGTTGACGAGGAGATGCCAAGAATCTCCGCGGTCTTGCCGCGATGCCAGCCGGTTTGTTCCAGCGCGGCAAGTATCTGCTGGCGTTCAACGTCGCGCAGTGACGCAGGGGAGGCGTTGGCTGCTGACGAATAGTCCGGCGCGGCGCCTGCTAGCGCCGGCGTTTGTGTAGCAGGAATGAAAGGTGTCGGCCGCGCTACCTCCGGTGGTAATTCGTTAACAGTAATGCGCCCGTTGTTGGAAAGGATCACTGCGCGCTCGAGACAATTCTTCAACTGCCGCACATTACCCGGCCAACTGTAACCCTGTAATGCTTCAAGCGACTGCGGATCAAGCTCCGGTTTGGTTGTGCCGCCAACTTCGTTCAAGAGATAGCGGGTCAGCGGCTCAATGTCTTCGGATCGTTCACGCAGCGGAGTCAGATCGATTTGAAAACCGTTAATGCGATAAAGCAGGTCCGAACGAAACGATCCATCAGCGACTACAGAATCGAGATTGCGGTTGGTGGCGGCGACAATGCGCACGTTAACCTCAACCTTGCGCACGCCGCCGACACGGAAAAACGTTCGCGTCTCAATCGCTCGCAGTAATTTGGCTTGAAGTTGCGCCGGCAGTTCTGTTATCTCATCCAGAAACAGCGTGCCGCCGTCGGCAAGTTCAATTAGTCCCAGCTTACGACCCTTGGCGCCCGAAAAAGCGCCCGCCTCATAACCGAAGAGTTCCGACTCCAACAACGATTCCTGAAACGCGGCGCAGTTAATATCGATGAACGATCCATCCGCGCGGCTCGACAAACGATGGATAGCCTGCGCAATCAATTCTTTTCCGGTGCCCGACTCACCCGTGATCAAAACCGATGCATCGGAAGGCGCGACGCGCTCAACCAACCGCACTGCTTCCTTCATTGCTTCCGAAACAGAGACGATGTCCGGCAAGCCCGATTGACGCGCCAATTGTTCCCGCAGCCGCAGATTGTCTACGCGCAAACGACGTTTCTCAGCCGCTTGCTTCACGCGCACGTCGAGTTCTGTAATGTGGTAAGGCTTGGTGAGATAGTCGTAAGCGCCGAGCTTCATGGCCTCGACCGCGGTTTCGACTGTGGCCTGACCGGTAAGCATGATCACTTCCGGTGGATTGGGCCGTTCATGTACTCGACGCAAAACTTCCATGCCGTCGATGCGCGGCATGTTGATGTCGCAAAGCAAAACATCGACGTTGCTTTCTTCCAGTTTGCGTAGCGCAGCTTCACCGTCGGGCGCAACCTGCACGCGATAACCGAGCCGCTCCAACTCCTTTTGCAAAACAAGACGAAGATTCGCCTCGTCTTCCGCAATCAGAATGCGTGCTGCTTTTTGCTCGTTCAATCCTGCTCTCCGTCGGGGATTATTGCCGGGAGTGAAATCGTGAAAGTAGTGCCAACACCAACCGTGGATTGCACGTCAAGACTGCCGCCGTGCTCGGTTAAGATACCATAACAAACTGCCAGTCCGAGACCGGTGCCTTTGCCTACTTCCTTGGTTGTAAAAAACGGCTCGAAGATCTTCGCAATATTTTCGGCGGGAATGCCGGCGCCGTTGTCGCTTACCTCGACCAGAATATTTTCGCCATTCTTGCGAGTAACAATTCTTAACTGACCACCGACGGGCATCGCATCGATCGCGTTAGTCCCCAAAGCAATTATTGCCTGCTGCAATTGTCCCTCATCTCCGGAAACCAGCGGCAAATCATCGGCCGTTTCGATCTGAAAACTGATGTTGTTGGCGCGTTGCTGGTGAGACAACAAGCGCGTCGCCGAAGTTAGGATGTCGCCAAAACTAACCGGCGCGTGCACGGCCGGACGAGTGCGGCTGAAATCAAGTAAACCGTTGGTGATCTTCTTGCACCGGAAGGCTTCGCTGCGAATCAATCCCAGATATTCGCGCAGGTCTTCAACCGCAGCCGAGTCTTTGAATTCTCCGTCGTTTACTCGCGACTCCAACGCTTCGGCGCAAGCAGCAATTGTTGCCAACGGATTGTTAATCTCATGGACCACGCCCGCTGCCAGCCGTCCGATGGCGGCGATCTTCTCGGCACGCGCCACGGCCCGGTTTGCTTCGACGCGGGCGGTGATGTCCTCGCCAACTGTGATGACATGCGAGACCGGTTCATTTGGGTCGATCCACATCGGAATCTTGCTGATCAGCCAATGCTTGACCTCGCCACTTGCAGTGGAGGTTTCATGTTCAATACGTTCAATTTGGCCTGTCTCAAAAACCCGAGCGAACTCGGCCTGAAGCAAGTCGCGCCGTTGTCGGGTCAGGACACTAAAAATATTTTTTCCTAAGGCAGAACCGCGCGGAATGCCAAGCTCGCCTAACTCGCGATTGCGGTTCCAGGCAACTATCCGGTAATCGCGATTGATTGCGTAGAGCGACAACGGCAGGCTGTCGATGATCGCTTCGATGAAGCGGCGCTGGGCTTCAACTTCAGCCGTGCGTCGCTCGACTTCAGCGGCCAAACTTGTCGAAGCATCACGTGCCGTTTGGTAAAGCGTTGAAATATGTGCGGCCAGTGCCGCTTGCTGCGCCGCAGCATCGATCAAGCGCCGCTCTGTCTCATCGCAATCTTCACGCCTGTCAAAGGCCACGATCAGCGCGCCCTTGGCGCGGCCCCCGAATTTCATTGGCGCCGCATATTCCACTTCATGCTTTTTGTCGCGAATGAAGAATGAACTCTTGTCGGATATCAACGTCGAAACAGCGGCCGGCACGAGCCAACTTCGCAAGCGATCGAGCTCCAGCAGCGAAGCGTCTTCGGCACTGCCTTCGCGATCAAAAACACAGCCAGCCTCGCCCGCGCCGCTGAGCTTTACAAACGCCGCACACATTGCCGCGCCGGTGCCTTCGTAAGTCGCGCCGGCAACCCGTCGCACCAGTTGTTCCGGTTCGAGCGCCTTCAGCAAACCGCGCCCCAGGTCCGCGAGAAAACTCAACTCACGATTGCTGCCGATGAGCTCCCACTCGCGTTGTGCAGCGCGCAGATGCGCATTCGCGCGCGAAACAACCTCCGCCGTTGATGCCGAGCGGAACAGTGATTCATCTGCGCCCACCGCCAGCGCCTCGATGCGCTGGGCCTCATTATTATCCGCTGTCAGCGCGATGATTGGCATTCTGCTGGTGGCCGGTTGCGAGCGTAAGAGTTTGCATAAAGCCGCGCCAGCGTTGTTCTCAAGATCAAAGTTGAGCACTGCGAGATCGCACAAATCGTCGCGCAGTAACCGCAGCGCTGATGCGGAAGCATCCGCGCTCAGCGAACGATAGCCCGCTTCGGCGAAGGCGCTCCGTAAGCGCTCGCGCGATTCGGGATCGTCATCAACTACAAGAACAGTTGGATTTTTTTCGGGGTTAATAGCAGCCGGCATGCTTCAATCCAGGACGAGAATGGCTGATCAGGTGTGACCGTCCTAGCCGTGAGCCGGGCGAAATGATTCAGCCGTCTGACACACTCCAGTTCCGAACTCCTTCAGCGATTGAAAGCGAAGCAGGACAGTAATGTCAAGATTGTGGAAATGGCGCGCCTAAGTAGGAGTCACCAAATGAAAAAGGGCGGGGATAAACCCGCCCGCAAAGCTGCTCTCGGCGTGAAGATCAATTTACAGAAACTGAGGCGAGACCATCGCTCTCAAGTTCGACAATGCTTTCGGGTAGTGCCGTTTCGCGCGAGACTCTTTCGAGCTTATGACTAGACTTGGCACGGTACATGGCCTGGTCAGCCGCAACCAGCAACTGGTCCAATGTTTCTCCTTCAAGGCCAAACGTCGCAGTACCAATGCTGATCCCGACCCGGGCCTCGCCACCCCCGCGAATTTTGAGCGAGAACTCGGAAACTGCGGTTTCAATACGATTGCGCAAATCCTCCACCTGATTACCGACTAATTCCTGAACGATGGCTACGAACTCGTCGCCGGCATAGCGCGCCATAAAATCATACTCGCGCAGCTGGCCCTGAATAATTCGTCCCATCTCACGCAACATCTTGTCGCCCACCTTGTGGCCAAACGTGTCGTTAACAATCTTGAAGTCGTCGAGGTCCAGCATGACGACCTGGAACGGCCGGGCCGTGCGACGCGCCCGTGAAGCTTCTTCGTCGAAACGAAGGGCGATGTAACGCGCGTTTGGCAAGCCAGTAAGTGGATCAGTCAGCGCGTTTGATTCAGCTTCAGCGTGATGCATCGCATTCGACAGTGCGTCGGAAGCGAGGCGCGTTACGGTCTCCAGCAGCCTCATGTGATCGTCAGTGTATGCATCGAGCTCCGCTGAGTAGACAGACACGGCGCCGAGTAGTATCTCGTCTTTGAAGAGCGGCAAAGAGGCCATCGAACGGTATTCGCGCTCAATTTCCAGTCCGGCGAAATCGAGACTGGGATGAAGTTGATTAATTGGACTGCGATTGGCCAGGGCAAAACCAGTTACGCCTTCGCCGGGCGCGACGCATCTGGCTGCGAGGCACTTGGCATTTCTACCCGCAACGTGCGCGGTGGTCGCATAACCTTTCACTTCGTCATAGAGATAAACGACACAGGTATCGAAAGGCACGACGTGGCCAACCTTGTCGACCAGTATCTCCACCGTATTCTTCACATCGAGCGAGGATCCAAAGGTACGGGCAATTTCGTAAAGTGCATAAACTTCCTGGTGCGCACTCTTAATCTGATCGTAGGCCATGTAGCAGCCGCGTTCGCGGGTTTGCACCATGTCCACTTCGTTTAGGGCAAATGGCTCATGGCTTTCATTTGGCGGCAATTGCTGCGGCAATCCCAGGGCGGCAATTTGCTCTTCAAAATGCGGCAAGTGCTTAATGAACAACTCGACGACATTGGGATCGAAATGGGTGCCTGAGCCGCGAAGCAGGAATGCGAGCGCCTCATCACGCGTCATACCGCGTCTGAACGGACGATCTTCTCTAACTGAATCAAAACAATCGACGACGGAAATAATGCGCGCCGTGATCGGAATTTGTTCGCCCTTCAAGCCATCGGGATAACCATGCCCGTCCCATTGTTCGTGATGGTGACGCACGATTGGCGTTACGGGATAAGGAAAATCAATGCGACTGAGAATCTGCGCTCCCACGGTGGTGTGGATCTTCATCTTATCAAACTCTGCCGGTGTCAGACGGCCAGGTTTGTTGATGATGTGAGCAGGAACGGCGAGCTTGCCGACATCATGAAGCAAAGCTCCGGCTTTAAGTGCGCCGATCTCCGCGACGCCGAGACCCAGGACCTCGCCGAGGCCGGCCGCGTAAACCTGTACCCTGCGCACGTGGCAATGCGTTGTTTGATCCTTTGCGTCTATTGCTGTGGCCAGCGCTTCGGCAGTGGCAAAATGCATGCGGCTAAGCTCTTCGGTCTCACGCGTTTTCGCGCTAAGGCGAAACCAAACGAGGTAAATCACCTGGGCGCCGGCAAACAATGCGACGCTCAAGAGAGCAAGCGACATCATTTGGTGAATGGCCCACGCCGCGACGAAAGCGCCACCGGCAATGATAAAAAGCCGGTAACGCTTCGCAGGGAAGTTCTGACCAGTCTGTTCGAGCTGATTCATCCACGCTCCTGTTGGTTCACCTAGATTCTTTTCAAATGCAAAAACATCAAAGCCTCGACTTCATTACCGGCCAAACTTCTCACTTTCAGTTCTGTGGCCAAAGCAAGCTGGGAGCAACTCAACTTGCTTTGGCCTAACCGGGGGCAAGCGGGCGAGCTTTCGGGCTCGCCTTGCTGGGTGAGAGCTTGTCAAAGTTGCGCAGCGGATTTATCCAGGGCGCGCTGTCTGAAAATCGTGGCGGCTCGGACTCCGTGCGGAGAGCCCGTTGAAGCCCAAGGCTTCTCAGCCGCGCCATTGCCTTTTTCAATTGTCGTGCCGCAAGCATTCGAGCGCGACCTCGCGACGAGTGGTCGACTTATCTAGGGTTTTTCAAAACGAATTGCAGGCGAAAATCTTAGCCTTCCCGCCTGGAATCAATTTGACAGGTCAGAGTGGTGTCGTCGGTCAGAGTGCGCAATCGTTTGGTTGACAACCTCCAAATGACAGGGCAACCTTCGTCAGTTAAACCAATCTGAGCGAATGGCTTGAACTGAAATCGGTTCTTCGTGACCCGTTCAGGTCGTCGCTTTTTTGTTCTTGAGCGGGAAACACGTGCACAAATCCGCCAGCAAAGGAATAGCGACAACTACGTCTGCCGGTTATATCGAACTGCTTCGCGGCAATCGAAACTTTCGCCAGCTCTGGCTCGGTCAGGTTGTCAGCCAAATGGGTGATTGGTTTGACACGATCGCGCTTTACACAATCATCCTCAATTTAACTGGTTCCGGACGCCACATTGGACTGCTAATGGTGGCGCGGTTTGTGCCCAGCTTCGTTTTTGGATCGCTGTCGGGGGTGGTGGCTGATCGATTTAACCGCCGCACCATAATGATCCTTTCTGATCTATTGCGTGCAGTGGTTGTGCTCGGATTTCTTCTGGTGCGGCGCGCTGATCAGGTGTGGATCATTTATTTTCTGACGGTTTTGCAACTCGCTTTCTCGACGTTCTTCGAGCCTGCGAAGACTGCCGCGATTCCGTCTATTGTTGCCGATCGAGAGTTAGTGTCCGCAAACGCGATTTCTTCCGTCACCTGGTCGGCAATGCTGACGTTGGGTGCAGCCATCGGCGGAGTGGTCACTGGATTGTTCGGTACCGATGTCGCATTCATCCTCGACGCTTTTTCGTTTCTCCTCTCCGCGGCTTTGATTGCGAGTGTTCGCATTCCGAAACGACCGCCGCGGGAGAAGCGCAAGCTGACATTGAGCCGCGCACTCGGCATAACAGAAACTATCGAAGGAGCTCGCTATGTCAAAAAACGACCGCGCGTATTGGCTCTGTTGCTGGTCAAACCGGCCTGGGGTATGGGTGGCGGCATCCTTACGTTGCTGGCTGTTTTTGGCGAAAAGGTTTTTCCAGTGGGCCATAGCCCTGCGACCGGCATCGGGGTGTTGTTTGCAGCGCGCGGCATCGGGACTGCCGTTGGGCCAATTGTCGCCCGCCGAATTTCGGGCGAAGGCAATAAGCGTATGCAGCATTCCATCGGCATCGCCTTCTTAATCGGCGGCGTGTTCTATATTGCATTTGGCGCAGCCACAAGTTTTGTGGTTGCGTTGGTGGTTTTGGGAATCGCCCATACGGGCGGAAGTATTTTGTGGGTGTTCTCTACGGTGTTGCTGCAACGGGGCGTTGAAGACAATTTTCGCGGGCGCGTGTTTGCAGCCGAGCTGGCTTTGTTGACGCTGACAATGGCTGTTTCAAACTATGCTACCGGAGTATTGCTCGATCCGATCGGGCTGTCGCCCCGGCTCGTATCAATTGGTATTGGCGCATTGTTCTTGCTGCCCGGCTTGGCTTGGTTTGCCACACAACGGTGGTGGGATCAGGCCAAACGTGAACCGGTGAAAAAAACCGAGACCTTGAAGGCGCAAGAGCAGGGTTTAGAAGCGGGCGTTGGCCCACTGGGAACCGCAACGAAAAGCTGGGACGAGTCGAAACCCTAGAGGTAATTGACTTCGCTCAAAAAAAACGTTGATGAAGATCAAAGTCGGAGTAATGGGTTCAGCCGGTGATGCGTCGCCTGATATCAAAGGGGCGCTGGTAGAAAAGGCGCAAGCACTGGCGCGGGCGATTGCCTCACGTCCTTTGTTGCTTTTGACTGGCGCAACCACCGGCATCGTTTATGTTGTTGGCAAAGCCGCGCATAGCGCGGGCGTTTTTCATCTGGGCATCTCGCCCGCACAGAACATTCAGGAGCATCTTGAAAAATACAAACTACCGCTCGATGCCTGCGATGGGATTGTTTACACCGGATTTGGCTTGAAGGGCCGGAACGTTGTGCTGGTACGATCCTGCGACGTCGTTTTGTTTGTCGCCGGAGCCATGGGCTCGCTCAACGAATTCACCATTGCGCACGACGAAGGAAAAATTATCGGATGTTTGACGGGCACGGGAGGCGTTGCGGATGATGCCGATTATCTTTTGCAGAAGTTCTCGAAGGACACCGCCGGCGCACGCGTTTTTCAGGATGAAGATCCCGAGAAACTACTGGATGCTTGTTTGGCAGGACTTAAAACTTAGCCCAATAGAAAAGAGGAATCATGGACTTCGGCATAAAAGATCGCGTAGCGCTGGTTGCAGCGGCCAGTAAAGGAATCGGTTTCGCGGCAGCGCGTGAGCTGGCAAAGGAGGGCGCAC
>WNFR01007496.1_pt1 | contig 11086 bp, 16 predicted proteins | sample 5400221 | NCBI WGS metagenome assembly WNFR01 (sample SAMN13153357, study PRJNA577476) | soil metagenome | isolation source: 40 cm soil under Madrone tree | place: USA:California | collected 2016-06-14 | reverse complement strand
CCTACCTATGGCAGTGCCCGAAGCCAGATTGCCTCAGCCAGCGGCTATGTACGCTGTCTACCCCCCACCACAGTATCACCCTTCATTTGCAAGAGACAGGGGTCCTATGATGATGGCTGGACTAAGCCAACAACATCCGAGTAATTCCAATGTCGCGCCAGTTGGAAACGGACTCGGATATAGTTGGTATCCTGACACCATGCAACCCGACATCCGTACGCATACGCAAGCGAATCCTCGAGTTGCAGCGTCCCTCACTACATGTCAAGTGCTTGGAACTCAACATGTCATTCCTCCAGGACAACCCCCGCGATCACAGAGTGCTTATAGCGAGCGCGGATTCGGCTTGTCGAAACGTCGTGGCCTTGGCGACCGTTCTACGCTCGCGAAGGGAAATAATCTTGATACACACGCAACACGCAGGAGGGGACATTTCAAACACGTAGGAGGAGCTGTCTCTATGAGCGCCGTTGTGGATCAAGCTGGGGAAACGGGACCTGATGACGCGGTCAGCGCTACTGATCCTGTCGTCAGAACAAGCACGTCTTCCCCCGCCGTTTTTGATCTAACACCTGAATCTCCTTCTCGAGACGCACAGTGGTGAACTCTGACGTTCCCTTTTCCTTTCCCAAAACCAAAACCTTTTTCGGAACCAAAAAATCAAATCTCTCCTTTTTAAACTTCACCCAATTTGCATTTCATACCATATCCCCCCATTCCCTATTCATCTACATATTCGATCAAAAACAATGATGCCTTCTGTGCTGGCCTTCTCGCATCTTCTATCATATAGAAAAGAAATCATGGAGAGCGGCGGTCTGCATTCCATAATTCTCACATTGGAATTCGGGCAGTACTATCACAAGAGATTTTTAATCACGCTCATTTTGTGTAGTGACCTCCAGCACACATATTGCATCTAGTGTCTGCCAGTATAGACCAGTCCAAGGCAAAATTTGGGCTGCCTCTGACTTGCGAGCTACGGATAAACCAATGAAGGAATCTATCCGAAACCAGGATTACTGGCGAACTGCGATTCGCTGAGTGAAGCTATTGAATAGATATGTCTGAGATAACCGTGCTGTCGCCGATCACAAGTAGTGAGGAGACAAGGAGGTCGTGGCAAACCTCTGAAAGAACGTCCGAAGAACGCAGGCTGAGCGCCAGTTTCGATAATAGAATCGGAGAACTTCGAAATAGAGCGAAGAAAGTCTAGATGAGCCTCAGAGGAAAGGAGGGGAGGGAACAAGGAAGACCCCGCCGCACACACCCCATCCTCGGGTACACGGACGTCGGTTTTGTTCACTTCGCCCGCCTCGCGCTTATTGACAGCAGCAACACGGCTCGAGCACTAGTTTCCGGTGCACAAGATCCGCACCAACCGCGAGTGGCCCGCTCGCGGGTAAAAGCCACACAGGGGAGGAGGGATGGGCATTGGGCGCTCTTTCGAACGAGAAGCCTATGGCGGTGCAGTGTGGTTTGAGCGGGGTTATCGGGATACTCCGCCCCCAGGCAGATTGCTCTCGTATGTACTGTACTGTACTTACTGCAGGACGGACGGATGTATTTTTTTTGTCGGAATGGGGTCGGAATGAGCCTACGTAAATGGCTGCTCGTACTCGAGGTTGGGCACCGACGAGCGGGCGAACTGTACTACATGTGGGCATCTCCGGAAGTGATCCGATTCCAGGACCAGTGTGACACACATTTCTCTGTGTACGCCGTGGGGTTGGGGCTGAACTGTTCTGTCGTTTGCCAGCAGCAAGCACGTGGTGCCGGTTTATCGCCTCGGACCCGAAGTTGGCTAAAGGGTGCGTCCAAAAAAGGACAATACAAAGAAGTTGGGTCGCACCGAAAACGCCGCGCGTAAGACCTTCCATGGAAATACGCGTGTAGTGTGCGATAACGTACTGGATGCAGGCGAGGGCCTTATTTGCTCGCCGTAATTTCAAATTTATTTATTTCTCCGTGTTTTTGAATGAATGCGCCTCAAAGCCGCCCCAAATTTCTGAGCGCTCGCAATGACAGGAACACTTCGACAAGTGATCAATATCGATCAATGATCAATTGCGTGGGGCTGGCGCTCATTGCATTCCCGACGACGCATCTTGCGACGGATATGCGGAAGATGACCTAATTACCATAGACAGGTCCTGATATCAGCAAGCTACCAAGGCATCCCCGCAGTCCATTCGGGCTTCCGGTCATAAGTCCGAAAAAGTGTAACAAATCGTCTTCATGTAAATCTCGTCGTCATCAGATATGCAAAAGAATAAATACGTAGTATGGGATATACATGCAAACGGGAAAACAGATATCGAAATGAACAGGCCTGCTTCCCTCTCGTCAGTATGTCAACGTCCGACAGGTGAGGACGGGGTATCAAAATGCTAGGATATACAACAGGTGAATGCAGATGCATTACGGTATATGGAAAGGAAAATGTGTGCGTTTCGTTACAGCATGTTGCACGTTTGCATAGAGGTAAAATCGCCACGATCTTGGTCGAGTCGTACATGTGAGACACAAGAGTCGAGTGACATGTTTACCATGGGTCATGTCTTGGTAGTCATAGGGGGCATAGAGGTCGTTCATAATCGTGACGCGGATAATACAAGAATGTCGCACACCGCTGGAACGCACGTCAGTATAGTATTAGGTTGAGACAGACGCTCACTGACAGTGTCGAAAGGGACAGGTTAAACATCATGGTTTCTTGCCCGAGTACCAGGATAGTAAGACACTCCCGACTCCGGTAATGTGGACTCGAGCGTTGACACGGCATACCTGTATCAGTATCCTTTGAGACATTTTCCAAAAGAAGAAACGTGAATATGAAAGACGCACCGTGTCGGCGACTTCAGCTTTTCGGAAATCGATATGGAGGTCCCCGTTGGGCATGCGGGTGATTTGGTTTACTTCGCCGAATGTCTGTTGTCAGCGAGCAACATGAATCAGCGTGTTTCCCATGCTCGGACTGCGAGGTCGACGGACCTCACACCACTGTCTGACACCTTCCAGACGTAACTGGTCACCCTTCGCGATGCCACTTACGACGAGCTTCTTCTTTCGCTTATCCCGTGACCTAGGAAGCATGGTCGGAACGTGGCGGAAGCTCTTCCCAGACGGCTTGAGCGAGAAAGGGAGTCGTAATGTTCCAGGCTTGACATGTAAAGATGTCACTACATTCGGCGGATCGTGGAGGTGGGTGGCATCGGGAGGTAAAGACCACAGGGAATGTTGGGGTTCCTTCCGTCGGGAAGAAGCAGCCGAACTTGGGGTGCCTAGATTCGGAGTACTTGGGTCCGTGGACGCTCCTGTAGTTCCAGAGGAGAAAGTGAGGGTCGATGAGAAGCTAGGGCGCGGCGGTGACAAGTGGGACGCGGACCCTTCATCGGCAGATGCGTCGGAGGATGTGAAAGTCCCCAACACACTGGGGCGCTTGAAAGCCCACGAGCCATAAGAGTTGGAGGAGAGACCTGTGGGGGCGATCTCATTGGCATCGTACTGTGGCTGCGTTGGAACGAGGGAGCCGTCGCTGACTGCGCGACCATGGCGGCCCATGGAAGGTCGTTGCAAGTGGGAATGGTGGTGGAGACTGAGAGAGGAATGGTGGGGAGAGGGGGAAGCGGGGGAAGTGGGGCGAGAAGAATTGAAAAAGAAACGAAGAGCACGGAGAGACGGCGGAGTGCGAGGAAGATATGTATGAGCACGCGTGCTTGGGGGTGTGCCGAGTCCAAGGGAAGTAGCCTGCAGGGAGGCGAGTCAGGGTAAGGCTAGGCTATATTAAACCCATATTATCACGTGACGTATATTTACCTCTTCAAATACGCTTAGCTCCTCTTGGCGTGGCTCCTCGGTCTCGTCATCCCCGTCCACGAGGACGAAACTTTCGGGGATGGATCCAGAATCGTCCTCGCACGAGGCAGAGCGTGCACGACGCGTGTTCGAATAGGCTAGATATGGATAGAAACCTTGCGACGATCCCTGCATTAGCGTATTGTCATTCGGGTGCGCGTCGGGGGGCGCGAGCTGGCATTCGATCCACCGCTCGAAACGGCCTTTCCATTGGGGTATGGGCGTGTGTGCCATGCCGTCTTCATCCGTGGGTGTCGGTGATTGAACGATTATGGGCATTACCGTGTTGATGTGGAGGGGTTCACTTTCACTCTTTCTCTTTCCTACATATTACGGTCTTGAGTTTCAACTTAACTTGTGACGCGAGTACTGGTCACTGACCCTGAGATTGTCGTTTTCGCGTGTCTCTTAGTTTGGCGGGAGAGAGACGGGAGAGGAAGTGGGTCTTATGATGGGTGATTTCGTGACGAGAGTCGTTGCACATCGTGGAAAATGGAGATGGGAGGTTCGGGTATATAAATCAGAGGGAAAAAAGCATAGCGGAAGAGGAAAAATGCGAATGGGGAGAGACTAACGTGAGAGGGTTGGAGTGGAGAGAAGAGTGTTGATTCGTGAGAGCGTGGTAAAAAGACTAGATTAGCCTAAGTAACGTATCGACCACGTTACGAAACTTTCTCGCCGACGCTGTCTCCTGATATCGCTTAGCCAATCCTGATCTAGATTCTTCTTCGACCCCGTCAAGCAGCGCTACTAGCTCCGTGTCCACCGGCAATGTTCCCAGGAAACGTATGCCCTCTTTACGTGCCATTTCTTCACCTCCCCCCGTCGAAAACACGTTGCTAATTTCCCCACAGCACGGACATACATACCCGCTCATATTCTCCACGATGCCGAGCACGGGCAGGTTAACCGCACGCGTAAACGAGAGGCATTTCATCGCATCCATGAGCGCAACGGCTTGTGGCGTTGTGACGATCAAAGAGGAAATGCGGTCACGGGCAGGAGTCAAGTGCTCCAGCAGCGACAGGTGTTCATCAGATGTCCCTTGAGAATGGAAAAAGAAAAAGAGCATAATTATACCAAAAATCAACTATGGGGCGCACGCTCACCTGGTGGTGTATCAATGACCAAATAATCCAACTCTCCCCAACGTACATCGCCCAAGAACTGTCTTATCATGGCGTTTTTCTTGGGACCCCGCCAAACGACCGAATCGCTCTTCTTCAATAAGAAACCGACGCTCATGCATGCGAGCCGTCCATCACTTGCGTCTGCATATACGGGCACCCACCCATCGCTGCTTTGGTGAACACCGTGTCCATCTACCCCGAGCATGCGTGGAATTGATGGCCCAGTAAGATCGATATCTAGGATGCCGACTCGTACATTAGGTGACGACATGTACAATGTGAGTGCAAGTTGTGCGGCAACCGAGGATTTGCCAACCCCGCCCTTTCCAGAACAAACAATGATGATGTGCTTGATGCAACTTAGGCGTCTGGAAATCGGCGTATCATGTGGAACGGCCATAAGTGTAGAAAATGCCGATGGACGGGTTGAAGAGCGTTGCTGATTAATGAGGAGCACCTTCCTGATATGTGCATTAACGACAGCCACAAGGAGATCATATCATATCTATGGAACGAAAAGCTCTGGCTTCATGTTCTAAGACAAATCGTGAGTGAAATAATTGACGGGCACAAACATGGTAGTATTCACCATCTTACAGAGGCGGGCGACCAGCCCACCAAGTTGTATCAGTGTACCTACCCCTTCCAAAATCCTCATATGCGTGAAGCCGATCTCCTGGGTCAAGAATAAGTGTCCTACGTAAGGAAGCATAAGGGAGGCAGTTAGCCGAATGCTACCTTTATATATTCCAGCTTCGTGTATTCCGGCAGCCTAACGTAAATCGAGGTAAGGGCGTGAGTCGCAAGATCATGACTAAAGCCCTACTCATCGAACGTCTTCACGACGCGAAATATGGTTACAATGATATCCACGGCACTGTAACCTTTGTCCCAGAGCTCTTGAAGTTTTATAGCGGAATTTTCGATGTCGCCTTTGGAGCATGCGCGGATCATGCCCTGGACGACGATGGGATGGGGTTGGTCGCACACTTTGAAGACATTGTCGCCCGAGACGAAATTGAAACCGGACCATGTCGATTGGAGGTTGTTAATCGCTTGCCGCATGTCACCTTCCGATGTGAATATGAGGGCTGTAAGGCCATCGTCGTTGTACTCAACCTGCAGTTACACGTCAAGGGAAAGCAGAAACACTACGGAGCTTGCAGCCTCACTTTCTCCTCGGCACAGATCTCCAATAACCGCTGAAGAATCTCGCGATCTGTCAACTTGGCATAGCGGAGGATCGCACATCTGCTTTGTATTGGCTCGATGACTTTGTTCGACATGTTGCAAGCGAGACAGAAGCGGGTCGTGTTGGAATAAATTTCCATTGTGCGACGTAAAGCTTGTTGAGCACCCGCGGTCATACTTCAAAACGATAAGGCGAGGGGCTGGAATCTTGAATTACATCACTCACCTATCCGCCTCGTCCAGAATGACGATCTTGTGCCGCCCTGGGGGCAGTGTCACTTTCTTCTGTGCGAATGATTTGATTTTATTCCGAACGACGTCAATACCTCTGGACAAAGTATTATTTAACAATTCGGTAATATAATAACTGACTCGCCTTTCGTCCGATGCGTTTAGTTCCAACACACCCTCTTTGTATGCGTCTCCGAGTAATTGGTGTGCGAGACAATGAATGCTTGTCGTTTTACCAATACCTGGCATTCCCTTCAAAAGTTGAGATCATGCTGTTCAAAGATGCTGAGAACACGCGTACTGAGATGATGAGATGGGGCACGTTGCCCTCCTTGGCAATGACTTTCAGCCGCGAAATGGTGTCGCTGTTTCCAACAACGTCATCTAGTACGCGTGGACGATACTTCTCAACCCTTTCCTTTATAAGTAATCGGCTGTGAGTGAGACGATAGCGGCGTACCAAGGGAGCTCGTACGGAAGGTCTGAACCATTGGTCTTGGGTGCTGAGGCCATGAAAATGAAAGACGCGTTGAGCGTTGAGCTGAGACGTGTGACAGAATGTGACAGCACGCGCTTCGCCATGGCTCGTTGTCTCAAGTCGTCTTCCGTCTTGGGTGCGTCACCATCGTCTCCTTACCCATCTCTAGTCGATTGATCATTCCACGGATGCAGGCATCTGCGCAAGGCATTATTCCACGAAGTCAGCCACTACATCAACTTCCTTGCCCAAACCCCGTCTCGACTACCACGAGATATCTGAAAACGTTGTCTACAAATCACACAACGCATTCAACCGCAAAGCTCCGCTCCCCGTCGGCACAATCCAGGTGATTGAGCGGCTATACAAACGACAGAAAGAACTCTCTTATCTCTTGAACACCAAGCGCCATGCTCAAGCGATCGTCGGCGAGCGCATACGCCAATCTGGCAAGGATCAGGAAGCACGGAATGTTGCAATGCAGGAAGCGAAAGAACTCAAATCAGAAATCGCCCAGTTGGTGCGAGACCTTGCTCGAGCCAGCGACCAACTTTTCTTCCTCGCCATTGCCGTACCGAACGACACGCATCCCCTTACACCTCTCGGTCCTGAGTCCGAGGCCGTCATTCTCTCCACACATGGACCTGAACCTATCCCAGCATCTCCACTCCGCGACCACGTCTCTGTCTGCAGAGATCTAGGACTACTAGACTTCAAAGCGGGAGCTATCGTAACCGGCTCCTCGTGGTACTACCTTCTTCACGAAGCCGCATTGCTCGAGATGGCGCTTACGAACTTCGGCCTATCAATCGCCCTTAAACACGGCTTCACACCCGTAACTACGCCGGACGTCGTGCGCTCAGACGTGGCGCAGAGGTGCGGCTTCCAACCACGCGACGATAACGCAGACCCACCCGTGTCACAGATGTACCACTTATCGGGCGATTCGTCCTCGCATGCTCACCCCGAACTCGTGCTGTCTGGAACCGCGGAGATACCGCTCGCGGGCATGTTCGCGAACCAGGTCCTCCCTTCGGAGCTTCTTCCGCGGAAGATCGTTGGTCTCGGTCGTGCCTTCCGCGCGGAAGCTGGGTCGCGAGGCGCGGAAACGCGGGGTTTGTATCGCGTGCATCAATTTACAAAGCTAGAGTTGTTCGCCGTGGCCCAGGAAAGCCAGAGCGAAGGGTTGATGGACGAGATGCGACGCGTGCAGACGGAAATATTCACCGCGCTTGGGTTCCCTTTCCGGTGAGTCGTATTGGCCCCCCCACTATCCGCCCTGCTGTTCCGCTCACCGGAGTTTATCGGTCAGCGTCCTGGATATGCCAACCGAGGAACTTGGTGCGAGCGCATACCGTAAATTCGACATAGAAGCCTGGATGCCTGGAAGAGGAAGCTGGGGCGAAATTTCTTCGTTGTCCAACTGCACCGACTACCAAGCACGCCGACTGCACATCCGCCATCGCCCTGCTCCTCCCTCCAGTCCTTCACCAACATCCACGACGCTGCCGTTCGCCCATACCTTGAACGGTACTGCTATCGCAGTGCCTCGACTGATTGTTGCACTTCTCGAAAACGGCGCAATATTCAACGACTCTGGCCAGGTAGTGGGAATCATGTTGCCTGTTGCACTAAAGCCATTTTGGCCGAAGACGTACAGTAGAGAGATCGTGCGCTTTAGCGGAAGGGATATAGTACAATGGGTGTAACAACCATGCATCATACACGCGTGTATGCGAGCGTTTACTAATATCGGACGTCTCAGGATCAAATAATTTCTTCTAGACCCTCGTGAGGGTATGTCCTTCATAGCCTCCATTTAATCTGCAAACGGATCCGCAAATGGGTCCTCATCCTCATGGACGATATGCCGCCTTGCATACTCGTCATCGTCGTCCGATACATCCACGTACGGTTTGCGTGTGTGAATGCCCGACGACTGTCCCGCACGCCACTGGGTCTCCTCGTCAGACGACTCGTGGTCACTAAAATCGGAGAGCGAGACGCGGTGGTCGTCATCGTCGTCATCCGTCGGCCGGATTGGTCGTTGTAAATTCCTGTTATGATTTAATGCGAGAGGTGTTAAATGAACGGTCCAGCGCACCGCTGCTCGGGACCGAGCTCTCCGAAGCTCAGGTCGTGCAGATCGGGGTGAACAGAGCCAGACCCTAAGGCGTCGTCTTCTGTTCGAGAGTACCGATGAACTGCGCGCTGCACGGCAGCGCGTTGCTTATCTTGTAACCTCTGGACTTCAGAGCCAGCTATGTCAGCGGCCTCTAGACCCTGCCGAACTTCTTCGACGTCTCGTTCCGAGACATTCGGGTTGGAGAGCTAATGGTACCAAATTGGTATCACATATGGAGCCTACGATGATGTCTTACCTTGTCGTAGCTCTCTAATGCGGTGATGATACGATCGTTCGTTTCGATGAGTGTCCCGATAATCTCCTCATCTTCCACCAACTGGAGGACGAATGAGATAATTAGGTTCAGTGCGCCTGACAGGCACTGACCTGAATATATCGAACTATGGTTTTACGAGATTGCTTCGCTTTGAGTAGGCACCCTTGGACGCGTTCGTTTGTCAGAAGGCTATCGTTTTCGGTGTTGACGAGCTTCGATCGTATATGAATAAGCCAGTTAGTTTGGATGTTATGATGGGACGACCAACAGTGATCGCGTTCGCCAAGTTATTGGCAGCGGACGATGCATTCGCGATCGCTGTCAATACTTGTGTCTTCTCCTACACCCAACGGGAGTCAAGGCGCAGCTCGCGAACCGGTGCATAGATGATAAAACCGACCTGTTCGAAATCAAAAGGTTTCCGGATCGTGTTGGTCGTCCTGGCGGTAGCCTTCTTCTTACGGGCCTCTTCCTCGAGTCTCAGACGATCTTCCTTTGCCTTCCGCTTCGCCTCCTTCTCGTTCCGTTTCTGTTCAGCTTCGCGCTCGCGCTCCGCCGCTTGCTCCCGATTGCCTGCAGATCTGCGGGGCGGCTCTGCAGGTTTGACTTGACGATAGAGGCCGGCGATAGCAGCAGCACTCTGATCGTCCTTAAACTGCCTGCTCCATGAAGCTAGAACCCCCAACACTTTCTTCCTCACTTTTGGGTCGGCGCTGGGGTCAGTTGCGAGATTCTTCAACGCGTCCGTCAGTTGACCGTCGGCAAAGGTGCCTGATGTATCTCAGGCCAGGTGAACGGGAGGAAGTAAACAGTGAAAGCACACTCTGAAATTTCTGGCCAGAGTTCTCGACGAGGGCATTTAAGATCTGTGAAGTTGATGAGGAAACAATAAATCAGATACAGAGGGTGACCTTGCCACAAGAGCACGATACTGTTGATGACTGTCACCGTGCTTTATCTTTTTCCTGATGGCTCTTGATGCTTCCGCAGGGCTGCAAATGCGGTCAAGTAGGAGTGGTGAGTGGAAGGGAGAGGACCGACCCAGAAGCCTGCAGGGTGATGGAGTCAATCAACTCTGGGATACTTTGGAAAGGTGAGCTTCGGGTGGTAATCGGACAATGAGAGGAACGAGCACCCGTCGTACACCTCATCGGGATAACTGGCCGATGTCAGTATGTCGACCCATTCGGTGGTTGAGGACTGCGAACGTAAGCGACAATAGCAAAGATCGAATACGACGCACGCGAGGTTTTTCTTTAGAGAAAGCGTTTTTTGCGAGGCTGAACGCACTCGCCGACATGGCTGAACGCGAGACTAAATCTCGCGACTCACATGACATCAATCAGTCTTATCATCTTTTCCGCTCTGCACGCCATCTGTACACCCGAGGCCTGTACGCTTTCTCCTCTACGCCTTTTTGAGTCCGAGACTGTCCCACCCTCCTTGCATCTTTCGTGTCCTCGTCCTCAGACTCTTCCTTCGTCCCGTCTACCCTCTCTACTCCTTTCAACTTCCGAGAGCGGCCTTTACCCATCAGCAACTTTTGCATCTCTAGTTCACGTTCTGCATATCGCAGCATACGATCCCGATGTAAACGTGCAGACAACTCTTTTAACAGACGCGTTCTATGTGCCTGCGTTCGCCAGTGAATACATCCGTACTGATGGAGAAGGGGAGGGTGCGTACTTTTGCTTCCTCGGCTCTCCCCGACGCAGCAGTGTTGTCTCTCGCCTTCGCAGCAGTGTCCTTCTTCTTCTCCTTTGGCTGCTGCCAACCCAGATCACCAGTATTGGTAG
>WNFR01030521.1_pt1 | contig 11089 bp, 12 predicted proteins | sample 5400221 | NCBI WGS metagenome assembly WNFR01 (sample SAMN13153357, study PRJNA577476) | soil metagenome | isolation source: 40 cm soil under Madrone tree | place: USA:California | collected 2016-06-14 | reverse complement strand
GAGCAGGAGGTGCGTGGCGGCGGCCGAGAGGAGGGCTTCGGAGAACACGTGCAGCCGGAAGAGCGTCCCCGGCCCGTAGAGGTCCATGCCCGTAAAGCCGAACGCCGCGCTCGCCCAGCCGAGAGCCGCCAGGCCGCGGTAGAGCTCGCCCTCGGCCGAGCGCTCGCTCGCCACCGTGGCGAGCAGCAAGTAGGCGAGCGCCGTGAAGGCGTACGCGCCGAAGATCGCCAGGTACTCCCCGTCCCCGAGGATGCGGGTGGCGAACGTGCGCGTCTCGAGCCCACCGGCGCGTGCGAAGAGATAGGCGGCGGGCTCGCCGGCGGAGTGCGCCGCGGCGCGGCGGTAGCCGTCCTCGGCCGCCGCGATCGGCACGCCGTCGACCGCGAGCAGGATGTTCTGATAGAGGGGCCGGCCCTCGGCGACGCCGCTCCACCCGGGGAGCGCGGCCGAGGGGACCACGCGATTCGGCATCACGAAGAAGCCCGGGAAGCGCGCGCCCCGCCAGCCGAGCGAGTGGACCAGCGCGAGCGCGCCGATCACCAACAGGATCGCGGACGTCCCGCGGGCCAGGAGGCCGTTTCGCCGGCTGTGCATGGCTGGGGTCATCGGCTGGTCGCTACCTCGTCGCGTGCCTCACTGGCCCCGGAGGGCCTGGTCGTAGTGCACGCGCGCGGAGCTGCTCATGGACACGTCCTGACCGACGAACGCGCCGTAGAAGTTCGAGCTGCTCTGGATCACGAGGCTCGAGGTCGGGGCGTAGACCACGCCGTAGAACGTCGGAGTGCCGCTCGTGAGGCTGACCAGCTTCGTGCTCGCCACGTAGATCGCGAAGTGCTCGGGATTCGTGTCGGCCGTCACGATCTTCGCCTTCCCGGAGAAGGCGAGCCCGTCGGTGAGATAGAGCGTGACCGGGCCCCTCGAGTTGTCGATGAAGAGGACCGACGTGCCGCTCAGGGAGAGCCTGGAGGCGCGGAAGCTGCCCGGCCCATTGATCGTCATGGTCTGGCCGCTGAGGGCGATCGTCCCGAGGTCCGGCAGGCCTGCCGGCACCTTGAGCTGCATGAACGAGGTCGGCGCGGCCAGGAGCGTCTGCTGCCCGGTGATCTTCGAGCTGTTGATGAAGGTGAAGCTCGTGGCCGTCGCGTCGCCCATGATCGTGGCGCTGTTGGAGAGCGTGAGGGGCCCGTTGCTGAAGACGTCTCCGTGCGCGTCGAGGGTCCCGGTGCTCGGGTCGTAGCTGTCCGTGCGGGCCGACTGCCCGATGCTCACCGACGAGGTCCCCACCAGCCCCTGATAGAAGAGCGAGTAGGTGTCGACGACGAGGTCGAAGGGGGGCGTTGCGCCCGGCGCCGGCGGCGCGCCGTTCACGCTCCCCATGAGGGCGAGGATCAGGTGGTTGTGGTCGACGTGGCGGCTGCCGTCGAGGTGCCAGTTCCCGTCGGTCGGATCGACCGCGTGCGGCTGCCGCTCCATGTGCTGGAGGAAATACGTCGTGAACTCGTGGCGCGAGTAGTGGAGCGTTTCGCTGTCCGTGTCGGGGTTCGCGGCCGGGAAGACGAACATGCCCGGCACCGGCTGGGTGGCGTCGGGAGCGCCCTGCATGAGGAGCTGCATGAGGAAGCCCTGGACGTTGCGGAAGACGACGTCCTCGGCGCCGAAGCGGAGCGGGTAGCCCGCCGCCCTCGCCTCGAACACCATCGGCAGGTTGATCGCCGTCGCGTCGAAGGCGATGTAGGTGACGCCGTCGCGGCCGACGGCGGCCTGGAAGTTCGGATAGTGCCAGGAGCCGTACTGCGCGGGCAGCGCGACCGGCGTCGGCGCCACCGTGAAGGCCGAGTCGTCGATCGCGACGTCGGGCTTGTTCCGATTGCCGCGCGTCGCGCTGATGCTCGCCGGCCCGAGCGGCATCGAGGGCAGCGGGACGACGAGCTGCGGCTTGTACTGCCCGTCCGCGAGGTCCCGGAGGCTCACGACCGTCGCGGAAACGCCCGTCGCGTCGCCGGTGATCCCGGAGGTGAAGGTGACCGTGTACGCCACCCCGACCTGGAACGCGGGGCTGAAGAGCGTCACCGGCGCGCCGGCGTATGCGATACCCGGCCGCACCTGCGCCGGCGGCGGCGGTGGCTTGTCGCAACCGCAGCCGCCGCGGGCGGGCTCGGGCGCGGCGGCGGCGAGCGCGAGCACGGCGCCGAGCACGGCGAGTGTGCGGGCAGAGGTCGTCGAGCGGTGCATGGTTCTTCCCCCAGTGCGTTGGGCTGATACGAAGCTCGTGGGGCTCGATCAGCAAGCTCTGCGCCGAGCGTGGAGCTTCGTGCGGACGGACCGGGTTCCTACGTCGCGGAAGATCGGGGCGCGCGCGGCACATGGGACGCGCACCACGTGCCGCGCGCGACACGCGCCGCGCTCGTGGGGGTCGCGGCCGGCCACTCGCCGAAAGCGGTAAGATACTGCGCCATCAGCGCATTTGTGGACGCGGGCGCAGGGTGCGGGGTTTCGGGCGGGCGGCGCGGTACATCCGCGCCGTCCGCGTGCCACGACGACGCTGGACCTCGCCTAGCGGTCGGGATCGCTGTCGGCCGTACCTTCGGCGGCGCCCCCCGTGGGTCGCGCTGCGCCGGGGACCTTCGCCGCGACGAAGGCCTTCGTCGCGGGGTCGGCGGCGTCCTTGAGCAGCCCGGCGTAGATCGCCTGCGCCCGCTCGGCGTGCCCGGCGGCTTGTTCGAGCCGCGCGGCGCTCAGCAGCGCGTCGTCACGATACGCGCCAGGCAGCGCGCCGGCCTGGGTATAGGCGTCGAGCGCGCCCGCCATGTCGCCGGCCGCCTCCTTGGCGCGCGCGAGCCCCACCAGCGCCTCCTGGCGGAGGTAGTCGGGGACGGCCGCGCTGGCGAGGTACTCGCCGTAGGCGGTGGCGGCGGCGGCTTGATCCCCCTGGCGCGCGAGCGCGTGGGCGCGGTAGAGGGCGGCCAGCCGCCCGAAGGGCGCGCCCGGGTAGCGCTCGACGACGTAGGCGAAGTCCTGGGCGGCGTCCTGGAACTTGCCCTCGTCGAAGCGCGCCTGGGCGGAGCGGAAGGCGACCGCCGCGGCGTCGTTGCGCGAGGCGCGCCAGCGGCCGATCGCCAGGCTGCCGGCCAGCACCACGACCGCCACCGCGAGGACGGCGTACACCACCGGCCGGTGCTCATCGGCCCACGCGACCGCCTGTCCGGTGAGGGTCTCGAACTCATCGGGCTTGCGGAGGTCCTTGCGGCGGATCTTGAGCCGCCTGGCGTGTCGGGGCATGCGCGCGCGCGACCGCCCCTACATCTTGTACTTGAAGTCGTCGGGCGCCATCTTCTCGAGGATCTCGGCCCACTTGTCGCGCGAGACGTTGGAGAGATCCTGGTCCTTCCCCTCCTCCATCTGCTGCAGCACGCTCGAGGCTTCGAGGACCTTCTTGGCGACGTAGATCGGGCTCTTGGTGCGCAGTGCCAGGCTGATCGCGTCGGAGGGACGCGCATCGATGGTGATCTGGCGGCCGTCGACGCGCAGGTAGATCAGGGCGAAGTACGTGTTGTCCTTCAGGTCGGTCACCTCGACCCACTCGACCGACGCGCCCACCTCGCCGATCACGCTGCGCAGCAAATCGTGGGTCATCGGGCGCGCCATCTTGATGCCCTCGAGCTCGGTCGCCATGGCGGTCGCTTCGAGGAGCCCGATCCAGATGGGCAGGTTCAGCTTGTTGTCGGGGTCGCGCAGGATGACGATCGGGGTCTTGGTGACCGGGTCGAGCGTCAGACCGCCTACCGTCATCAGGATGAAGTTCTCGCGGCTCATCGCGTCCCCCATCGGCCCGGCATTGTGCAGCAGCCCTCCCCGGCCGTCAATCAGACCGCCACCAGGCGGTCGATCACGTGGTAGAGCTGGTTCAGGTTCCGGCACTCCTCGACCAGGGTGCAGTAGGGCGCGTAGCGGTCCATCTCGCTGTCGCCGAAGCCCCAGGTCATCTTGTTCTCGGGGTTGAGCCAGACGACCTGTTTGGCGCGCTGCTGCACGTCCTTGAGCACCCAGTCGTGCGGCAGGTTGTAGTTGTTGCGCCCGTCGCCCAGGATGATGACCGTGGTGCGCTTGTTCACCGCGGGCAGGAAGTCCCGGTGGAAGGCCTTGAAGGCACGCCCGAAGTCCGAGTGGGCGTAGACGTTGATGACGTCGCCGTGGAGCGCCGCCTGGATCGCGTCGTTGATGTCGCGCTCCTGGAAGAGGCGCGTGATCTCGCCCACCTCGGCGACGAAGATGAAGCTCCGCACCTTCGAGTAGAGGTCCTGGAGCGAGTAGACGAACTGGAGCATGAAGCGCGACACGTTGCGCACCGAGTCGGAGACGTCGCACAGCACCATCACCTGCGGCTTCTCCTTGCGCTTGCGGTCGAAGATGATGCGGAACGGGACGCCGCCGTACTGGAGGTTCTTGCGCATGGTGTCGCTCGAGTCGAACTTCCCGCGGCGGGCCCGCTTGCGCCGGATGGACACCACGTTGCGCAGGCGCTGGGCGAGCTTGGTGACCGCCTCCTGCATGCGGCGGATCTCCTCCTCGGAGAGGTAGTAGAAGCTCTTCTCCGCCAGCGCCTGCAGGCGCTGCTGGTCGCCGCGCGTCACGTCCTGGCGCTGCAGCTCGCCGCGCACCAGGCTCTTGATCATGTCGGCCAGGTCCTGGAGCCGGCGGTCGAGGTAGGCCTCCAGGCGACGCGCGTCGGCGGGCGATAGCCCGGCGAGCAGCTCCTTCAGCCGCGCCAGCTCCAGCGACAGGCCCGAGAGCCCGAGCGCCTGCGCGACCGCGTGCGCGAAGCGGCCCTCCTGGAAGCCGTGCTGGATGTCGCGCACACCCGCCTGCTCCGCCGCCTCGCGCAAGAGCTTCTCGAGCCGCCCGGAGTCGGCCTCGAGGAGCGCGCGGGCGAGCGGCGAGAGCTCGGTCCCCGCCTCCTCCAGGCGCTGCTTCAGCTGGTCGAGGAAGCGCTGGAACTCCTCCTCGCTCATTTCGAGCGCGCTCGCAGTCGCCGCTGGCGCGCAGCGTCGCGCGCACCGTCCGGCGGTCGGGCAGCCCCACCACGGCGAGCGCCCGCAGCATGTCCATGCTCTCCGCGAGCGAGACGCGCAGCCCGTTCTGGCGCAGCAGGTTCGAGAACTCGACGAGCTTCGCGTCCATCAGCGCGACCCGAGACCCTGTCTCGGGTCGGGGAGAACGGCGAGGGTGTGGCGTCCGGTCAGTAGTGCGAATGTCGTGCCGCGGCCGGCAAAGCCGGCGCGGCAAACGTGGGCGGAGCCGGAGCGGCGAAGCAATTCGTTGGCGCCGATTGCAACGACGGCGTCGCCGGTGACCGGAGCCTGTTCCGGAAAGTCTGCCGCGCCGGCTTTGCCGGCCGCGGCACGACGCTTGCCACCTTCATCGGGCGCCATTCTCGCGGTCCGTTCCCGACCCGAGACAGGGTCTCGGGTCGCTTAATGCAGCACGTCCTTGTCGCTCTGCGCGCGGGGGGCCTTCAGCTTGGCGCGCTGCAGCTCCACGTACTCCTTGAGCTCCTGCTGCGCCTTGCGGATGTCGCCCTCGTACTTGAGGATGGTGGAGAGCGTCTCCGAGACGAGCTGCTCGTCCATCGTCTGCACGTTGAGCAGCGTGAGCGCGCGCGCCCAGTCGAGCGTCTCGCTGATGCTCGGGGCCTTCTTCAGGTCGAGCTTGCGGATGCGGTGCACGACCGAGACCACGTCGGCCGCCAGGCGCTCGGAGACGCCGGGCACCTTGAGCCGCACGATCTCGAGCTCCTGCGCCCGGTCCGGGAAGTCGATGAAGAGATGGAGGCAGCGGCGCTTGAGCGCGTCGGACATCTCGCGCGCGCTGTTGCTGGTGAGGACGACGAGCGGCACGTGCCGTGCCTTGATGGTCCCTAGCTCGGGCACGCTCACCTGGAAATCGGACAGCACCTCGAGGAGGAAGGCCTCGAACTCGGTGTCCGACTTGTCGATCTCGTCGATGAGCAGCACGCAGGGCTTCTCCGAGCTGATCGCGCGTAGCAGGGGCCGCGGCAGGATGAAGCGGTCACTGAAGAAGACGTCGTCCTCGTGCGCGATCTTGTCGACGGCCTCGCGCAGCGAGCGGGCGCTGCCCAGCACCTCGCTGATCTTGTCCTTCAGGATCTGCGTGTAGAGGAGCTGCTTGGCGTACTCCCACTCGTAGAGCGCCTTGGCCTCGTCGAGCCCCTCGTCGCCAGGTAGACGACCGTCGCGATGGTGCGCCCGGTGATGTACTGGAGCTTCGCGAAGCGGTCGATGACCTCGTCTATGGATTTGAACATGCAGGGGAATCCTCGCGCGCGGCGGCTGGCAAGCGAGCGGACGCTAACATACGGGTTGGGGCAAGACAATAAAGTCGCGCCGGCGCTCCCCGCGTCCGTGGAAGGGACGGCGGGCGCGCACGTCCCCCGCGCTGCGGACTACGGATTGTACTGGCGGTTGTGTTTCTTCCGGAGGATGTCGCGGCTCGCCTGGTTCTGCTCGTGACGGATCGTGCGCCGCTCCTTCCCGGTGACCTTCCCGTCGTCGGCGGCCGTCTCGCGGTCCGCCTGCACCTTCTGCTGCTCCGCCTTGAGCTTGGCCGCCTCCTCCGGCGTCACCTCCCCGCTCCTGATGCCCTGCTGGATGCGGGCGTGCTGGCGCTTCTGGCGCCTGTGGACGACGCCGGCAGGCGCCAGGGCGTTCGAGAGCACGAGGGCGGCGACGGCCGCCGACTTTGAAACGCAGCGCGTGCATTGGCCGCGCGGCGCGAACGGGCTACGATCGTCACGGTGTGCACCCTCGCCGCCTTCGTCGGTGCCTTCCCCACCTGGCCGCTCGTCGTCGCCGCCAACCGCGACGAGTACCTCGCACGGCCGGCGACACCGCCGACGCTTCTCCGCGAGACGGCGCCGCGGGCTTTCGGCGGTCGCGACCTCACCGCCGGCGGCACCTGGCTGGGCGTCGCCGAGACGGGGCTCGTGGCCGGCATGCTCAATCGCCGGAGCACGACGCCGCCCGATCCGGCCTGCCGCTCGCGCGGCCAGCTCTGCCTCGACCTGCTCGGCTGCGCGAGCGCGGCCGCGGCGGCGGCGCGCGCCGCGGCCGAGCCGCCCGGCCGCTACAACCCCTTCAACCTGCTCGTCGCCGACCGGGGCGAGGCGTTCGTCGTGAGCCAGCCCCGGGGCGAGCCGCCGCGCGCGGACCGCCTCGCACCGGGCCTGCACCTCCTCACCAACCTCGACCTCGACGACCCCACCTGCCCGCGCATCGCCGCCTCGCACCGGGGCTTCGCGGCGGCGGGGGACGCTTTCGCGCGCGACGGCGACGTGGACGCGCTCGTCGCCCGCCTGCAGACGGTGCTCGCCGACCACGCGATCGCGCTCGACCCGCGCGGTCCGGGGAGCCTGTGCGTGCACATGGGGCCCTATGGCACGCGCTCATCGTCGGTGCTGCTCGTCCCCGCAGGCGCCGAGCTCGTGCGCTACTTCCACGCCGACGGCCCGCCCTGCCGGACGCGGCTGGAGGCGGTGCCCCTGCCCTTCTGACACCCGGAGAGCGCGCCCGAGACGCCCCCGAATTTGGTGACGGACTTCGGGTTCGGGACAGTGGCACAGGGTGCAACCATCGTCACCACGCGAGCCACACGCCCTCCAGCCGGGACGGCCGCAGCGGGTGCAGCTCGAGATCGCGCACGCGCGGGTGGCGGACGGCGGAGCCGGCGGGATGGAGGAGCGGCACCCACGGTGCGTCGCGCATGACGAGCACCTCCGCCTCGTGGAAGAGCCGGAAGCGGCGAGGGTCGTCGATGAGCAGCGGCTCCGCCTCGTCCAGCAGGCGATCGACCTCGGGATTCGCGTAGAAAGTGTTGTTGTTCGTGTCGCGGCTCCGGGAGTGGAGGAGGACCGTCAGGAAGTTCGACGGGTCGGGAAAGTCGGCCTCCCAGCCGAGGAGGAAGAGCGGGACGGTGCCCGGGTGGCGCACCGCCTCGATGAGCGCGGGCGCGGCGCCCGGCATGTCGGGCGGCAGGATCGAGTTGGCGATCACCCCCTGCCCGTCGGCCAACTCGAGGAGGCGCTGCTTGTTGATGGCGAGGTTCATTGCCTGGCGGACCGCCACGCGGTCGAAGGGTGCCACCTCGCAGTTGAGGCCCAGGTAGTTCGTCCGCAGCGTGGTGCGGCTGATGAGGAGCGGACGGTAGCGCGGGTCGGCGAGGACGCGGTGGTATTCCGCCGGGGGGATGCCGGCGATGTCGAGTTCGCCGCGCTGGTACTTGAGCCAGGCGAGCTGCGGGCTGACGCCGATGGTCGCCTCGACGCCGTCGAGGTAGGGCCGCCCGGCGCGGAAATAGCGCGGGTTCCGCCTGAGCCGGAGGCGCTGCCCGTACACCCATTCCTCTAGGACGAACGCGCCGGTGCCGACCGGGTGCGCGTTGAAGTCGTCGTCCCCGAGGCGCTCGACCGCCTCGCGGTCGACCACCGCCGCGAACGGCATGGCCAGCTTGTGCAGGAAGAGCGGGTCGACGGCCACCAAGTCGAACTCGACGCGGTCGGGCGCGGGCACGCGGATGCCTCGCACGTCCTTCGCCCTGCCGGCGATGTAGTCGGTCGCGCCCTCGAGGCCGTGGAAGAACTCGGCGCCCTGGGAGTGGATGCTCGGCTTGAGCAGCCGCTCGAGCGAGAACTTGACGTCGGCGGCGGTGAACGGCCGGCCGGTGCTGAAGACGACGTCCCGGCGGAGCGGGAAGCTCAGGTGCCGGCCGTCGGGGCTCGTGGTCCACGACGTGGCGAGCTCTGGGACGATGTTCGTCCCCGAGTCGTAATCGACCAGCGTGTTGAAGAGCATCTGCTCGAAGGACCAGGAGACGACGTCATACCCGCGCGCCGGGTCGAGCGTGCGCGGATCCTCCGCGTCCGCCAGGCGCAGGACGCCGCCCGGGTGCGCGGGCTCCGGGCCGGACGCCGGGCCGGAGGGCGGCGGATCGAGCGGGACGGCACAGGCGGCGAGCGCGCCCAGCGCGGCCAGCCAGGCGAGCGCCCTCATCCCTGGCGCCGCCCGACGAGATCGATCAGCCCGTACCCGATCAGGTTGAAGGCGACCACCGCGAGCGCGATCGACACGCCGGGCGCGACCACCAGCCAGGGCGCCACCGCGATGTAGGTCTGCGAGTCGCTCACCATCCGTCCCCAGGACGGCGTCGGCAGGGGGACACCGAGCCCGAGGTAAGAAAGGCCCGCGTCCACCACGATGGCGCCCGACATGCCGAGCGCCGCGAGCACGACGACGCCCGGCAGCACGCCGGGCAGGAGGTGGCGCACGATGATGCGCGCGTTGGGGGCGCCGAGCGCGCGCGCCGCCTGGACGTAGTCCCGCTCGCGGAGCGTCAGGACCTCACCGCGCACCGTGCGCGCGAACGTCGTCCAGCCGATGATGCCGATCACGAATGGGATGGTGAGAATCGAGGGCGGGAGAATGGTCGCGAGCACGATGAGCAGGAGGAGCGACGGCATGGTCAGCACCAGGTCGACGAGCCACATGAGGGCCGTGTCGACGAGGCCGCCGAAGTAGCCGGCGACCAGCCCGACCGCCGTCCCGATCATCAGGCTGATCGCCATGGCGAGGGCGCCGACGAAGAGCGAGGTGCGGGCGCCGTACGCCAGACGGGCCCACACGTCGCGGCCGAGGGTGTCGGTGCCGAGCGGGTGCGCCCCGCCCGGCTCGAGCGGTCCGTGGTAGACGGGGACCACGATCGCGTCGGGATCGAAGGCGGTGATCCACGGCGCGGCGAGCGCGATCAGGCCGAGCACGCCGACCAGCAGGAGCCCCGCCGCCAGGAAGCGGCGGCTCCGGCGCGCCGAGCCGAGCCCCGTGAGCGCCGTCTCAGCCACGCTGCACCCGCGGGTCGATCACACCGTAGAGCAGGTCGACGGCGAGATTCGCGAAGAGCACGAGGACGGCCGAGAACAGCACCGTCCCGCTGACGAGCGGCACGTCGAGGTTGAAGACCGCCTGCACCGCGAGCCGGCCGAGGCCAGGCCAGTTGAAGACCGTCTCCGTCAACACGACGCCGCTCATGAGCGCGGCGATATCGAGACCGAGGAGCGTGACGATCGGGATGAGCGCGTTGCGGAGCGCGTGTATGAAGTACAGGCGCGCCGGGGGTGTTCCTTTGGCGCGGGCCGTCCGGATGTAGTCGCTCGCGAGTGTCCCGCCGACGTTCGTGTGCACGAAGCGCGCGTAGAAGAAGAACTCCCCGAGGGCGAGCGTCGCGGCGGGCAGCACGAGATGCCGGAGGGTCCCATAGCCGCCGAGCGGCAGCAGCTTCAGCCGATAGCTGAACTCGTAGATGAGAAGGTTCCCGAGCCAGAAGGTCGGGATGGAGAGGCCGACCAGCGATCCCAGCAGGACCCCGACATCGATCGCCGAGCCGCGTCGCGCCGCGGTCACGATCCCGACCACCAGGCCGGCGAGGAAGCCGAGCGCGAGGCTCGTCGCCGCGAGCAGCGCCGTCGCCGGCAGCCGGTCGGCGATCACCTCCGCCACCCGCCGGCCGTTCATGTAGGAGCGCCCGAAGTCCCCGCGCGCGAGCCGGCCGAGGTAGCGTCCGTACTGGACCACGAGCGGGTCGTCGAGCCCGAGGTCCTTGCGGATCATCGCGAGCGTCTCGGCGTCCGCCTTCGGGCCGGCGATCGAGACCGCCGGATCGGCCGGGACGACGCGCACGAGGACGAAGATGATGAGGGTCGTGCCGAGCAGCGTCGTCACCGCACGCAGCACGCGCCGCACGAGGTAGCCGATCATCTGTCGAGCCCGCCGCTCGCGAGCACGCAGACCCGCTCAGGCAATGAGACGCCCGCCGTCGACCAGGTAGACGGCGCCGGTGGTGAAGTCGGCCTCCTCGACGAGGAAGCGCACGCAGCGCGCGACGTCATCGGGCGTCCCGAAGCGGCGCAGCGGCGTCGCCCGCACGATCGCCTCGCGTTCGCTCGGCGTCAGGTCCTCGGGGGGCAGGACGGGCCCCGGCGACACGGCGTTGACCTGCACGGCGGGCGCGAGCGCCTTGGCGAGGG
>WNFR01007491.1_pt1 | contig 11089 bp, 10 predicted proteins | sample 5400221 | NCBI WGS metagenome assembly WNFR01 (sample SAMN13153357, study PRJNA577476) | soil metagenome | isolation source: 40 cm soil under Madrone tree | place: USA:California | collected 2016-06-14 | reverse complement strand
GCTTCGGCTGGATGGGTTTCTTCTGGATGGGCGCCATCCGCCTCGTCTACTCCCTGCACATGCAATGTCTGGTGAACAGCCTCACGCACCTCAACAAAGTCGAAGAGGGCGACTCCAGCATGAACGTCTGGTGGCTCGGGCCCTTCCAGTTGACCGCCTGGGGCGAGAACTGGCACAAGAATCATCACACGCACGCCGGCTCCGCGCGCCTCGGCCTGCGCTGGTATCAGACCGACATCGGCTGGTATTTCATCTGGATGCTCGAAGCCGTCGGCTTGGCGCACTCCGTCAAGCGCCCCCGCACTTCGTAATCGGCCGGGCGAATCGCTGCATCTCTGATTTTTTTCTTGCATGTACGCGCAAAAATTCAATGTCAACGTGATCATCCGCGGCGAAACCCGCGCGTGCCCGCTCGAATGGCTCGATCAATTCTGCATGCGCAATTTCACCAACTCGGCCGACTTTGATGACACGCTCCCCGTCGCCGCCGGCAAAGTCGAAGCGAGCTACCGCCTCACTCCGGAACGCCTCGCTGAAGGCCTGGGGGCGTGGCTCACGCAGCGCGGCAAAGGCGAAGGCCACCCCGTCCTCGTGCAAGTCACCCGCGAATAGTTTTTTTCTAAATGTTGCGAAGCTGTTCTTTGAAGAAAAGTTCGCCGTCTCGTTTTTCTGGAGTCCTTCGAAGTTAGGCAAGAAAGAAATCTTCACCGAAGAAAATAAACTACGTTACGCCGCAGAGTCGCGTTTCTCGCCGCGAAGGGCGGCGCGAATCTGCGGCAACGCGGCCAGCGCCGCGGCTTCGCCTGCCGCAACCATCCCCGGCGTCTTCGTGAAATCGTCCCACACGAACTGCTTCACATCCGGCTCGATGATGATGTCCGCCTGGGTACGCCACGCCAGATCCGAGTGCCGCTGCAGGATGTTGAACGCGCGGCTGAGGACGTCGGTAAACGTGCGAGGCTGCTCGACGTTGCCGGCTTCGAGATAAACGGCGATCACCAGGTCCGCGCCAAGAAGCAGAGCGCCTTCGATGGGCACCGGCGCGGTCAAGAATCCATCGACGAGTGTCCGTCCATCGTACTGGATGGGCACGAACAAGCCGGGGTAGGCGCAGGAAGCGCGAATCACCGGCGCGAGCGGCCCGTGGGAATAGTAGACGGATACTCCCGCGTTGATATCGGTAGTAGCTACAGCGAGGGGCGTCTGCAATTCTTCAAACGTTTTTGCAGGCGAAAAGCGTGCCAGATACTTTTCCATGCGCTGATTGGTGGCCAGGCCCAGCCAGGACGGCGTCCAGCGTCCAAAATCCGCGAAAGTCGTGAGGGCGCCAATTTCTTGCATCTCTTCCAGCGATGCGCCGGCGCAGTACCCGGCGCCGATCAAAGCGCCCACACTCGTGCCGGCGACGCAATCGATGGGGATGCCTGCTTCGCAAAGAACGCGGAGCACGCCGATGTGCGCGATCCCGCGCGCGAATCCGCCGGCGAGCGCGAGTCCGACACGCGGGCGCTGGTCCGGCTCACTCTGCTCGCCGAAGGCAAACGAATGAAGCTTGTCCTTTGCAGCGCGCAGCCATCCAAGCGGGCCGGTGGCTTTCTCGTTTTCCGCCATCTCTCTATTCTAGCGCCAGCGCAGGAGTTCGAACGGGTGTTTGACCGCAGCATGCCGGTTTTGTAACCTGTGCATCCGTTCGAATCGCGTAAGAAGGCGTGCCATGAAACGTCGCATCGAAAAAGCAGTGGTGCTGGGCGCAGGGACGATGGGCTCGCGAATCGCGGCGCACTTCGCGAATGCCGGCCTGCCGTGCATTTTGCTGGACATTGTGCCGCCGAATCTGCCGGCCGGGGCTCCGGCCGCGGAGCGCAACAAGATTGTGCGCGCGAGCTTGGAAGCGGCGAAGAAATCGAAGCCGGCGGCATTTTTTACGGCGTCGCTTGCGGAAAGAATCGCGATTGGAAATTTTGAAGATGATCTCGCGCGTTGCGCGGAAGCGGACTGGATCATCGAAGTCGTCGCCGAAAATCTGGAAATCAAACGGAACTTGCTGGCGCGCGTGGCGCAGTTTCGAAAGCCCCGCGCGATCGTTACGACGAATACCTCGGGATTGCCGGTTCATCTGATCGCCGAGGGAATGAGCGAGGAGTTTCAGCAGCACTGGGCAGGCACGCATTTTTTCAACCCGCCGCGGTATCTCAAATTGGTGGAGGTCATTCCAGGGCCGAAGACTTCGAGCGAGGTCGTGGAGACGCTGAGCGATTTTTGCGACAAGAGACTTGGCAAAGGCGTGGTGATCGCGAAAGACACGCCAAATTTCATCGCCAACCGCATCGGAACTTTTTCGATGCTCAACGCGCTACGGCTGATGGGGACGCTGGGAATGACGGTGGAAGAAGTGGATGCATGCACCGGGCCGGCGGTGGGGTGGCCAAAATCGGCGACGTTTCGAACGGCAGACATAGTTGGCCTCGACGTGCTGGTGCACGTGGTGAAGAACATTTATGAAACTGCACCGAATGACGAATCGCGAGAAATGTACAAGGTGCCAGCGCTCGTGGAAGAAATGGTCAAGCGCGGCTGGCTCGGCGACAAGACAGGACAAGGCTTTTACAAAAAATTAAAGGGCGAGGGCGAAAAGGAAATTCTCACGCTGGACGTCAACACCATGGAGTACCGCCCGCGCCAGAAAGCGAGATTCGCGTCGCTCGAGATGGGCAAAGCCATCGAGGACACGGGCGAGCGGCTGCGCGCGCTGATCGGGCCGGTGCTGGAAGGGCAGAAAGGCGACAAGGCGCAGCAGTTTCTGTGGGGCGGGCTTTCCGAGACGTGTTTGTACGCGGCGCGGCGCGTGCCGGAAATCTCCGACCATATCGAGGACGTCGATCGCGCGATGCGCTGGGGCTTCGGCTGGGAACTCGGGCCTTTCGAAATGATGGATGCGATCGGCGTGAAGGCGTTCGCGGCGCAAGTGCAGAAAGAAGGGCGCACGGTGCCACCGGTGATTGAAAGAGTGCTGGCGAGCGGCCGCAAAGGTTTTTACGAATCGGAAAAGGGCACGACAACCGTGTTCGATCTCGGCACCGGCGGGGCCAAGAAAGTGGAAGAGCCGAAAGGCATCATTATTCTGAAATCGTTGAAGGAGGCCGGGCGTGAAGTGGAGCGCAATTCCGGCGCGAGCCTGATCGATCTTGGCGATGGCGTGGCCTGCGTGGAGTTTCACGCGAAGATGAACGCCATCGGCGCCGACCTGATCGCCATGATTCACAAAGGACTGAAACGGCTGGAGACGGATTTCGACGCCATGGTGATCGCCAATCAAGCGGTGAATTTCTCCGTTGGCGCGAATTTGATGCTTGTTCTGGTTGGGGCGCAGGAGCAGGAATGGGACGAGCTGCACATGGCGGTGAAGCAGTTCCAGAACATCAACCTGGCCATCAAATACGCGCCGAAGCCCGTGGTGGTGGCGCCGCAGGGAATGGCGCTGGGCGGAGGCTGCGAAGTAAGCCTGCACGGAGCAAAAATTCAGGCCGCCGCGGAAGCGTACCTCGGCTTGGTCGAAGCGGGCGTCGGCTTGATTCCGGGCGGCGGCGGGTCAAAGGAGATGCTCATCCGCGCCAATGAACACGCCGCGGGCGGCGAAGATCTGGATCTGTTTCACGCGCTGAAGCCGGTGTTCGAAACCATCGCCATGGCAAAAGTGGGGACGAGCGCCGAGGAAAGCCGGGAGCTGGGCTATCTGCGCCGCGAAGATGGCGTCTCCATGAACCGCGACCGGCTGGTGGCGGACGCAAAAGAAACGGCGCTGGCGCTGGTGCGCGGCGGGTACAAGCCGCTGGCCGCGAGCTGGCAGGAAGGGGCGCAGACCACGCAGATCAAAGTTCTGGGCGAGCAGTTCCTCGCCGCTGCAAAACTGGCGATCCACATGATGCTGCGCGGCGGATACGCTTCGGAGTATGACGCCCACGTCGGGCGCCAGCTCGCGAATATCCTCGCGGGCGGACCGCTGACGTCGCCGCAGATGGTCAGCGAGCAATACGTACTCGACCTCGAACGCGAAGCCTTTGTCTCGCTGTGCGGTGAGAAAAAAACACAAGAGCGCATCGCACACACGCTGAAGACCGGCAAGCCGCTGCGCAACTAGTCTGAACTGTTTGCCGGGCGAATTCAGTTTTTCCTTTCATCGACGAGTCTCGAAGGTCCGCAGCACGATTCCTTCATAGCGCATTAAAACGTATTGCTTTAACGAATCCATTCGATATATTCTGTGTAGACTTCGGAGGTGCGCTTTGCAGAGGCTGCTAGCGCCGCGGGAAGCGGCAAATATTTTGGGCATCAGCTATCCGACATTGAAGCAGTGGATCTACCACGGGAAGCTCAAGTCCGTGAAGACGCCGGGCGGGCACCATCGCGTTCCGGAGAGCGAGATCGACCGCATGATCCCGAAAAAACTGGAACGCGGCGGCATCGAAACACGGCGCGGCAATTTCCGCAAAATAAGCGGCCGCAATCAGCTGATTGGGCGCGTGCTGGAAGTGAAGTACAGCGGCCTGCTGGCCCAGGTTCGGATGGCGATTGGAGAGCAGCATATCACGGCGATTATCACCGCCGATGCAGCCAAAGAGATGCGGCTGAAAGTCGGAGAGAGAGCAGCGGCTCTCGTGAAATCGACCGAGGTGATGATTTTGCGGGTTTGAACAGCGAGAAGGTCTTGTTGGGGAACACAATTCATCGAAGTACGGGGGGACACGTGAGACTCAAAGCCTTGGGTGCGTTGTTGTTGTCGTTGGTCATCTGCGGGGGCGTGAAGGGCCAGACGCAAAAGGCGGCGACAAAGAAGAAAACTTCCGGCGGAACGGCGGAGCAATGGAAGGCCGTGCAGGACACCGTGGCCGCGCAGCAGAAGCAGATCGACGAGCTGAAAGCCATCGTCGAAAAGCTGGCGGCGGCGAACGAACGGGCGGCAACGGCCGGGCAACAAGCGAGCGAGGCCGCACAACGCGCGCAGAGCGCGGCGGACCAGGCGTCGCAGATCGCGCAGACGGCGCAAACCGCGGCAGCGACGAGCGAGAAAGACGCGCAACACGCGGAATTCAGCGCCGCGGAGGCGAAGACCGGTATTGCCAGGGACGACGAGAAGACGTCAGCGAACGTGCAGATCATGATGAAGTCGTTCAGCGAGCGGATTAAGAACGTCGGACCATTCTCGTTCAGCGGAGATATCCGGTTGCGCGAGGAGCCTTTCTTTGGCGGGCCCGCGGATCAGTCGCAGGTTCGAAACCGGATGCGGTTCCGTTTGCGATTCAACGCGAACGCAAAGCTGAGCGACGAATTTTCCGGGGGATTCACGTTGGCATCGGGCGACATCAACAATCCCGTTTCTGTGATGCAGACGACGAATCAGATGAGCACCCGTAAACCGTTTGAACTGGACCGCGCGTTTCTCGAATACCGGCCGCACTATTTCAAGCCGCTGATGCTGACAGGTGGAAAGATTTCGCAACCCTGGGTAAGCACCGAACTGGTGTGGGACAAGGACTTGAATCCCGAAGGGTTGGCGCAAACGCTGAACTTCAATCTGGAGAGTACACCGGTGCTGAAGCGCGTTGCGCTGGTGGGCTTCGAGCTGCCGTTCGCGGAAACGGCGGGTGTCTCGCTCAACAACAAGAGCATCGTGCAGACTGCGGTGTTCGGCGGACAACTGCAGACGGAATGGCGGTTGGCGGAGTGGCTGAAGTTCAGCGCTTCAACGGCGTTTTACAACTGGCACCTCGCTGACCCCGTGGCTCTTGCGGTGGCAACGGCAACAGCAGCGAGCCCAGACCTTGGATTGCTGAAGCTGAACAGCAATGGGAACCAGAACTCCGTCGTGACCACGACGGGAACCTTTATCGCGACCGGTCAAAAGGTCATCACGAACGCGCAGTTTTCGTCGAAGTTTGGATTGCTGGACACGATTGGCCGGTTTGACATTACGACGCCCGCCGAAAAGTGGCCCATTACGATCCTGGGGGACTTTGTGCAAAACACAAAGGCTTGCGCGAATGTTGGCAACATTCTCCCCGCCCCGGGAAATACGGCCGTGGAAACGTTTGCGCAGTCCAGGAATGCCGTATGCGATCCGCACCAGCGGCGCGGCTATTGGCTGGAGGCGCGAGCCGGCAAGTCGCAGAGGAAGGGCGACCTGAACTTTGCCTACGCGCGCATTTTTGTGGAGCGCGAGGCGGTGCTTGGTGCGTTCAACTACAGCGAAATCCGTCAAGCCACGAACGTAAGCCAGCACAAGGTCGAAGCGTTTTATCAGCTGGAAAACAACATTCAACTGGGCTTCACGGGGTTTTTCGGGCGGCCTTTGGTAACGGCGACCAGCCCGGCGCTTGAAGATACTTTGAAGCGGCTGCAGTTTGATATTACGTATAAGTTCTAGGAGGCTGGCATGAGAGCCGTGTTGAAATATGTATTCGTGTGCCTCGCGATTTTGCTGTGCAGCGAGAGAGCGGGCGGCCAGGAAATCGCGGTTGCGGCAGCGGCGGACTTGAAGTTCGCGATGGGAGAGCTGGCGGCGGACTTTGAAAAGCAAACCGGAACGAAAGTGAATGTGACGTACGGATCGAGTGGGAATTTTTTCTCGCAGATACAAAATGGGGCGCCGTTCGATCTGTTTTTTTCGGCGGATGTGGAGTACGCGAAGAAATTGGAAACGGGCGGACTAGCGGAGCCGGGAACGCTGTACAACTACGCGGTGGGGCGTATCGTGATTTGGATGCCACTGGGCGTAAAGGTTGAATTGAATGCACGAGGAATGAACGCTTTGCTGGATGCCGCGATTCAGAAAATCGCGATTGCGAATCCGGCGCACGCGCCGTATGGAAGGGCGGCGGTGACGGCGATGAAGGAATCCGGGATTTACGAAAAGGTGGAACCCAAGCTGGTGTACGGCGAGAACATTTCGCAAGCGGCGCAGTTCGTGCAGTCGGGGAATGCGCAGGCAGGAATCATCGCACTGTCACTGGCGATTTCCCCGGCGATGAAAGATTCGGGAAAGATGTGGCTGATTCCCGCGGAGCTGCACCCACCTATTGAGCAGGCTGCGGTAGTGGTGAAGAGTTCGAAGAAGAAAGAAGCGGCGAAGGCCTTTCTCGAATACGTAAAAAGCGCCGCGGGGAGAGTGGTGATGAACAGGTATGGTTTCACCACGCCGCCTGCCGGCGAAGCGAAAGGGAAGGTTGCTTGATGGCGGGGCCGTTGCTGCTTTCGCTGAAGCTTGCATCGGTGGTTGCGATGCTGTTGCTCGTGGTGGGAGTCCCGGCGGCATACTGGCTGGCATTTTCGAGATGGCGAGGAAAATTTCTGGTGGAGTCGGTGGTAGCGCTGCCGCTGGTTTTGCCGCCGACCGTGCTCGGATTTTATGTGCTGGTGGCGATGGGGCCGCGTGGTCCATTGGGAAAATTGTGGAGCGCTTTTTTTGGGCATGGATTGGCATTTACGTTTGGCGGGTTGGTGCTGGCGTCGGTGCTCTACAGCTTGCCGTTTACCGTGCAACCTTTGACCGCTGCGTTTGAAAGTGTGGATCGAAAGCTGCTGGACGCGTCGGCAGTTTTAGGAGCGGGAAAGTTGCGGACTTTCTGGCGAGTGATTTTGCCGCTGTCGATCCCCGGAGTGGTTACCGCCTTGGTGCTCAGCTTCGCACATACCATGGGAGAATTTGGCGTGGTGCTGATGGTGGGCGGGAACCTGGCCGGCGTGACGCGAACGGCGTCCATTGCGGTGTATGACGATGTTCAGGCGCTCGACTACGCGGCGGCGAATCAGACGGCGCTGGTGCTGCTGCTGATTTCGTTCGCTGTTCTGTGCGCCGTGTATGGAATGAACCGGCGAGTGTGGAAGCTGTGGCCAGCGAGTTGAAACCGGACGCATTGATCGCAAAAATCCGCGCGTCGCGGCGGAACAAGGACTCCGCTTCGTTTGTTCTGGATCTTTCCGTGGAGGTTCCTCCCGGGATCACTATTCTGTTTGGGCCATCGGGCGCGGGGAAGTCGACGCTGCTGGATTGCATCGCGGGCCTGGTGCGTCCGGAGGAAGGAAGAATTGCGCTGGCCGAAAAGATTTTGTTCGATGCGGAGATGCGAGTGGAGCTGCCGCCACAACAGCGCAAGATGGGCTACCTGTTTCAGTCGGCGGCGCTGTTTCCGCACATGAGCGTGGAAGAAAACGTTGCCTATGGGCTGGATAAAGTGCCCGCGAACGTCAGGCAGGAGCAAGTCCGGGACATTTTGGAGGCGTTTCGCGTGGAAGCCTTGCGGGCGCGAAGGCCCGGAGAAATTTCTGGAGGCGAAGGGCAGAGAGTGGCGCTGGCGCGATCGTTGGTGACCGGACCGCGCGCGCTGCTGTTGGACGAACCTTTGACGGGGCTGGACGCGGAGCTGAAGTCGTCGATTGTGGACGACTTGCGCGCGTGGAACGCGGCGAAGCGGATTCCGATTCTCTACGTGACGCATAGCCGGGAGGAAGTGGATGCGCTTGGTGAGCGCGTGATTGCGCTGGAGAGCGGACGCGTTGTGAGTTCCGGCACTCCGATGGATGTGCTGGACGCGCCACGGCGAAAGCGGCTCGCGCAAGCCGCCGGATTTGAGAATTTGCTGGCCGGCACCGTGCTTGATTTGCGCGAAGCCGACGGAGTCATGCGCGTGAGGCTAGGAGAAACCGCGTGCGAAATCGAGGTACCGCTAGGCTACGCAGCGGTGGGCAACCGCGTGCGGGTGGCGATCCGGGCGGGAGACATTTTGCTGGCGACGGAGCAGCCGCGCGGATTGAGCGCACGAAACGTGATGGAGGGAAAAATCACGTCACTGGAACGGCGCGGCACGATGGTAATCGCGCGGGTGGATTGCGGCGTAACGTTTTTAGCGCATGTCACACCGGGGGCAGTACGCTCACTGGAGCTGACCGTGGGGCGAAAAGTTTGGCTCGTGCTGAAGACGCATTCCTGCCATGTGGTGGACTAGCAGAAATTCTGCGAATTCAAATTTCTTCAGGATTTTGGCTTTGGCGCGGCGGGAGCGGCCGCTTTGTGCGCGACCGGACGTGAGAACCGCACCTGGCCGGCTTCGAGACCGGCGTCTTTCGGCGTTGCATGAATGACGACGAAATCGCCCGTAGCGAGGTCGGCAAGCTTTGCGGGCTTGTCCTGGTTGTTGATTCGCTCGAGGTAGACGGTTGAAGCCGCCAGTTTTACTTCAAGGGACTTGCCGTCTTTCGTTTTCACCACCACCGAATCGGAGTTCGTTTTTTCGACCGTGCCGACAACGTGCACTTTGTTACCGTGAGCAAAGACGCTGCCCGCGGCCAGCGCGAGCAGCAATAGAATGGAGATCGAGCGAGTCTTCATGTAAACCCCCGAAAGAAACTAGCGCCTGACACTTCATCAACTCATCGCGGATGCTGATTCTGTGATTCAGGCTTGGCCTTCGGTGTTGCCCCGTTCAAGAAATTGTTTTCTTCCTGTTCTTCAGCGCGCTCGTCCGGCCCCTTGGGATTGTAACGCTCCATTTCAGCGCGTTCCGCTGGGGTGAGGTGTGGCAGGTGGCGGATGAAGTGAACCAGCTTCCAACTGTCGAGCGCAGCGCCGTGTCCGTTGTGTTCCCCAGCAGTCGCGAAAGCCGGCATGCCGGTGAAGCGCACACCATTCTCGATAATCCAGAAGAGCTCGCCATCCGTGAGGTTTTGCGTTTTCGGCAGGCGCAGATCGGGCGGGCGCGGATAAAGCCCCTTGCCATACAGGGTCTGGCCGCTGCCGTCATTGTCGTGGCACGTCGCGCAATGATCCGCGAAGTGCAGCCGCGCTGCACGCAAGTCTTCCTCCGAGGCGACGACCGGGTTTTGGGTGGATCTGGCGTCAGAGGGAATGGCGAGACGGTGAGCATTGCGCGCAATCACCGCTTCCAGCTTGCTGGGAGTGGCTCGGGAACTCAGGCCGTCGTGGAGAAGAGATGCGGCAATAGCAACTACGACGCCCACGACCGCAACACCGACCATTAGCAGAATAGAACCCCGTTTCATCGTCGAGCAAGTATGTTAATGGATGTGAGTCGCACGGGCCAGCCCCGGGTCTCCCGGTTGTCGCGCGAGCACGCGAGTGGCCTCCTCTGGTACGATACGCAGGAAATGGCAACGCGCATGAGGAACGAAGTCGTTTCGGCTGCCCTTGAGGCATGCCCCGCGGAATCGCGTGACTGCTTGCAAGCAGCGATGGGGGGGGCGGAGCTAAGCTTCGAACAAGGGCTCCTGCTGGCCACTGCGGAAGGCGCAGCTTTGGAAGCCTTGCTGGCCGTCGCGGATCAATTGCGCCGAGAGGCCGTCGGCGATGCGATCACCTACGTCGTCAATCGCAACATTAATTTCACGAATGTATGTTTCGTGGGCTGCAGTTTTTGCGGGTTTGGCCGCGGCCCCAGCGCTGCCGATGCCTATTCACTTTCGTTCGAAGAAGTGGTGCGGCGGGCGCGCGAAGCCTGGGATCGCGGCGCCACGGAAGTCTGCATCCAAGGCGGATTGCCGCGAGACCTTGACGGCTTTTTCTATCGCGACCTCTTGCGGGCCGTCAAGCGCGCGATTCCTGAGATGCACGTGCACGCGTTCTCTCCCATGGAGATAAACTACGGCGTGTTGAAGACCGGGATGCCGCTTCGCGAATATCTGCAAATGATGAAAGACGAGGGCCTGGGAAGCATCCCCGGAACCGCCGCCGAAATTCTGGACGATCGCGTGAGGCAAGAACTAAGTCCCAACAAACTGCCCGCGGGTCGCTGGGTCGAGATCATCACCGCCGCGCATGAGCTTGGCATTCCCACTACTTCCACGATGATGTACGGCCACGTCGAAGAGCCCGCCGATTGGGTGCGTCATATTCTTCTTCTGCGAGCGATCCAGAAGCGCACCGGCGGCTTCACGGAATTTGTGCCGCTCGGCTTCATCCATGAAAATACTCGTCTGTACCGTCACGGCGGAGCGCGGCCCGGCGCCAAGCGAGAAGAACATTTGCGGGTCCACGCGCTCGCTCGAGTACTGCTCCACGGCGCGATCAAGAATCTGCAAG
>WNFR01007490.1_pt1 | contig 11089 bp, 12 predicted proteins | sample 5400221 | NCBI WGS metagenome assembly WNFR01 (sample SAMN13153357, study PRJNA577476) | soil metagenome | isolation source: 40 cm soil under Madrone tree | place: USA:California | collected 2016-06-14 | reverse complement strand
TCAGGGACCAAGCCGGATGTCCTTCACCGCTGGCACAATGACAGCTGGGCTTTCCGCAGCGCGTATAACTCCGCGTGAGAGTCCCCGGTAGTTGATCGTCAAGGAGAGGGAGATGTCGAATGAGTTCAAACTTGCGTTGACGCAAGCGGGAAGCCTGGGGGGTTCGTGGCTGTTTATTAATCTTGAAGCAATACTGCTACAAGATACTCACAAAAACAACAACTATCATCGAATGCGAAAATAGAGCGCATCCTACGAGATTCACCCTACTGCTGAAAATGCTTGATCTTCAAGGACTACCTGTCCCGCCTACTCTGAATCTTGCGAAACGCCTGGTGTTACGGGTGTTACGGGCTATCTCCGGGAATGGAGAGTGGCGATTCCGTATGGCCGACGATCTGTCCAGTATACAGCGGGCACGAACGGGTGCTTCGAGGTATAACCTATTGACATGAGAGTCCTTTGCTACATAAAGTAGTTTACGCTATGCTCCCCCTTGAGTTACTGGCGCGGAGGTTCTGATGAACACCGCGATAAACCAGCAGCGGTTAACGCGCCGTATATTCAAAAGCCTCGCTCTATTGACCATGTTGGGTGTCCTGGGGATCGCAGTGTTGTTCGTGTCGCTCTGGCTGGAGCACCGCTTCGGGCTCACACTGCCGAAACCCACGGGACCATTCACGGTTGGCCGCGCCCTGTATGATTGGACCGACGATAAGACATTGGACACGCTGGCGCCCGTGCCAGGAACCAAGCGCGAACTTCTAGTCTGGATGTGGTACCCGGCTGCTGATAGTCCATCCGCCGTAATAGCTGACTATCTGCCCGCCCCACTCCGAACAGCTATCGAGCGCCAAAGTGGCGTCTTGCTCTCCCATTTTCTGACGCGAGATCTATCGAAGGTGCATGCGCACAGCCTTCTTAATGTCGACGTTTCATCGCAGCAGCAATCGTACCCCGTCGTCATCATGCGAGCGGGGGCTTCGCTCGAAGTGGCGAGCTACGCAACGCTCGCCGAGAATCTAGCCAGCCACGGATATGTCGTCGTGGGTGTCGACGCGCCTTACCGTACTGGTATTGTCGCGTTTTCTGACGGCCGAGTGATAAAACGCACGCCGGAAAACAATCCGGAACTCTGTCTGGAGCGAACGGGCCAGCAGCGAGACCGTTGTGCGAACAGGTTTCTAGACGCCTGGAATTCGGACATTGCTTACGTTCTTGATCGGTTGGCACAACTGAACGCCTCGGACGCGTCCGGCAAGTTCACGGGAAAGTTGGATGTCACGAGGGTGGGCATATTTGGCCATTCCTTTGGCGGAGCCCAAGCGGCGCAATTCTGCTCGCTGGATTCCAGGTGCAAGGCAGGTATCGATCTGGACGGCGCTCCGCACGGCAGCGTCATTCAAGCGGGCATCAATCGGCCGTTCATGTTCCTGCTTAGCGATCATAGCCGTGAGTCTGACGCCCAGACCCAGCAGATTAAAGCCGACATCCAATCAATTTACGATCACATTCCGTTGAATGAAAGGCTATACGTCACGATCCGTGGCGCGAACCATTTCACTTTCAGCGACGATGGAGCCCTGTTGAAGAGTCACCTCGTGCGCGGTGTGCTCCGGGCCGCAGGTAAGCTCGGAATCGATGGAGACCGCCAGCTCGCCGTGACGGCGTACTGCTTGCATACATTTTTCGACGCGAACCTCAAGAGATATGTTTCGCCGCTGATGATTTCATCTTCGCTTTACCGCGAGATCCAAGTTGTCGAATGAAGCTTCTCCCGTTGGCGATTGCGCCCGAATGACGGGCAAACCCTGAAAAAATAATGTGGCGTTTTCGGCGGACAGCACAGTCAGGGACTTGCGAAGGGATGCTCGTTGCGGCTTTTCGTTCCAATAGACGGAGAATCGGAGTTGCGGCTAAGCTGAGAGTTCGGGAGTGCATTATGGCGACACAATACAAAGGCGTTCCCGAGCGGGTTTCTGCAGTGATTCCGAGGCTGGTCTGTCGCGATGTGGAGGCACAGATCGAATTTTGCTGTGGAGCACTGGGTGCGGTGGAGTCCCTCCGCCGGCCTGGGCCAGATGGGCGAGCAGCGCATGCAATGTTGAAATTTGGACCTGCCATGCTCATGCTCGAAGCCGAGTGGCCTACATTGCCAAGCCGAGCTCCGAGTCTAGACGGCAGATCTCCCGTCGTGATTTACCTGTATGTCGAGAACGTGGATGCTACGGCAGAGCGGGCGTTAAAGCGTGGCGCCAAGCTTGTAGTGCCGGTCGAGACTCACTTCTGGGGCGACCGAACGGGCTGGATCCAGGATCCTGCCGGGCACATGTGGGCGATCGCAACGCGCGTCGAGGAGACAGCAGAAGAGCAACGACACGATCGATGGTCGAAAATCGTGGCGGAGAAACGTTGACCGAAATTTAAGAGGTAACGTTCAGTGGTCGGGCGATTGCCAACGCCCTGCTCATTTCCGGATTGCTCCTAGATCAAGCACAACACTGGAGTAATCGCAAAGTAAGAGTTGCCGACGATTCGACCGCAATCGCTCCAAAATCCTCAAGAAGCTGACTTCTTGCCAAAGATAGGTCCATGCGGAGGTCGAACTCACTGGAAGACTCCATTTTCAGTGCACGAATTGATGAAGCACCAATTCCAGTTCCGCCGTATATTAATGGCATGATTTCTACGAAGGGAGTAACAAGCACCCTGCGCCATCTTTTTCTCCGTCTCCCCGGCCTCGTGCTTTCAATGGCCACGCTTTCACAGGCCCAGGTTCGGACCTGCCCGAATTCCACCCTGATCGGGAACTGGCAGGGCACGATGAGCCGGCAGGGTGCCGACGTTGCGGTTGCTTTCGACTTTGTTTGCGCCGATACAGATCTGCAAGTCTCCTTCACCTCATTGCAACAGCGGGCAATGGAGTATCCGTTCGATTCTGCCAAACAAAATGAAAATCAGGTTGATCTGATGCTTGGCGGAGATACCAACTTTTTAGGCAAGTTCGACGAGCGGGAACTCAGCGGAACTTTCAAGGACGGAGACGGTTCGGGCACCTTTCACCTAATACGCGTTGGCGATAGGCAGTTGCCCTACTCGGGAAGCGATGTGGTCTTCAGAAACGGCGACGTCACTCTCTCCGGCTCGCTTTACATCCCTCGTGGTGGTGGACTTTACCCCGCTATCGTCATGCTCCAGGGATCGGGGCCTGAAACTCGTTGGGGTGCGAACCGCTTTTGGGCAGACTACTTCGGACGGAGGGGAATTGCGGCCCTCATCTACGACAAACGCGGTTCAGGCAAGTCTACAGGCGACTGGAAAACTGCTGACTTTAACGCGCTTGCCGGTGATGCGCTCGCGGCAGTGGATTTTCTCCAACTTCAAGCTGGAATCGATCCGAAGAAGATCGGGATTCACGGTCATAGTCAGGGTGCATCTATCGCGCCGCTCATTGCTTCAAAGTCGAAGTCAGTAGCATTCGTCTTGGCCGATGCGGCGAATGGAGTCCCGATGTGGCAGAGTGAGTTCTTCAGCCAAGAGTCATACGTCAGGGAGTTAGGATTCAAGGGGGATGATCTTGTAAATGCCGATCGATTCGTCGAGCGCGCAGTTCAGGTCGAGCGGACCGGAAGCGGTCGAGACGCTCTCATAAGGGACCATAAAGCTGCACTGCAGAGTGGGCAGGCCTGGGCAAAAGAAACTGAACCGCCGCCAGCAGATTCTTACTTCTGGAAATTCTTCCCGATGATAGCGAACTACAACCCTGCAGACTATTGGAAACACGTCAATGTACCTGTCCTGATTGTTGAGGCGGGTAACGACGAGCGCGTCCAGGTCGAGCCGTCGGTAGCCGCAATTCAGACGGCTTTAAGAGAAGGGCACAATCCCGATTACACGATCGTCGTGTTTCCGAACGCTCCACACACTCTCGTAGAGCGTCCAAAAACTGGCGAACCCTTCCGCTGGCCTCATATCACTCCCGGTTATGCTGATTTGCTCGCTTCTTGGGTTTTGTACCGGGAATCCGGCAAGTAATGCCTCGATGAAATCTCGAAAAGTGCGCCTGTTGGAAGCGCTGTTCGAGTGCAAGCGAGTGCCATCCCACTACAATGGCTCGAGGTTAGTTTTCGCTCCTTTGTAGAATTCTGTGTCACCCTGTGTTTCAGTTCTGGCTGAGCGCGGCTGTATAACCGTGCTGCTTCCCACTGCTGTCGGTATAGTCTCCGACGATTCACCTTGCGAGAGGAGCGAATGAATCTCCTCCGACCACGAGTACCGTCCCGTTTGGGAGCAGCGTTGCCGAATGTCCCGTGCGTTCAGTTTTCATGCTGCTTGTCGGGCTGAATAGGCCCGTGGAAGGATCGTAGAGTTCCGCTGTGGGACTTCCGCCACCAGCAACCAGCACCATGCCATTCGGAAGGAGCGTCGCGGTGTGCTCTTCCCGCGTCAATGCCAACAACGTTCAGTGTGTATCAACACGTTGAAACAGAGCAGTTCCGGCACCGCTGAATAAAATAGCGACGGAGTTGTTACCAGATGTTACCAAATTGGCCGCGAGTCGGGCTTAAGAGGAACCTGATGTGTTGAGTATGTCCGCCGGGACGTGAAGGATGTGGTGAATTGTGGTGAAGCGGCAAGGAGCTATTGTAAGAGTTAGACGGTTCTGCCATTTGGCATAGCCTGATTGACATAATGGCAGACTCTCGATATACTCCGGCCATGAGTCCGATGCTCACTCGCAGACGCCCCCTACCGCCACGACGTGCCAACGAGCGCCAAACCCATCGCTTTGACCCACCGCGGTCTTGTTTGGGCCTTTCGACGGATCGCACCGACGAGCTCATTCGCAAAGTGCGAAAGGGACTTTCCTTCAAGACCTTGGAGTCTCTTTCGCGCGAGAGCGGCATTTCGATCCCCGAACTTGCTTCCATCATTGAAATCCCAGACCGGACCTTAGCGCGACGCAAAGTTGCGGGTCGATTGGCGCGGGATGAGTCCGAGCGACTGCTACGGATCTGCAGTATTTTCGAGAAGGCCGTTGAACTGTTCAACGGTGATGTGCCGGAAGCCGTCGCTTGGCTGCGGCGCCCGAGGAGAGCGCTCGCCGACCACACACCGCTGGCTTACGCAGGTACCGAGCTAGGTGCGCGAGAAGTCGAAAACCTGATTGGCCAGCTCGAGTACGGCATCTTTCCGTGAGTGTCGTCGCCTGGCGAATCATCCAACGCAAATTCGCGAAACGTGCCTTCCGAGGGGAGGGCGCACGGCTTTTTGGTGGGCACTGGAATTCGCCTGGGCACGCGGTCGTGTACACGGCGCAATCGCTTGCTCTTGCGGCGCTGGAGATCCTGGTTCACGTCGATTCAGATAAGCTGCTCCAAGACTACGTTGCGATTCCGGTTACCGTCGATCCGCAACTGATTACTCAAGTCGACAAATCCACACTGCCAAACAACTGGCGCGCTTACCCAGCTTCCAAGGCAACCAGAACGATCGGTGACGAGTGGATCTCCGAAGGTGTTCTGCCCGTGTTGCAAGTGCCAAGCGCGGTCATTCCCACGGAGTTCAACTTCCTTCTCAATCCATCGCACAAGGAATTTCGCAAACTTCGCATCGGAAAACCACAGCGCTTCCGGTTTGACCGGCGTTTGACAGACAAATCGTAGATTCTGCCGGTCCTCCGTTTCGGCTTTGTCGCGAATGATTCGAAAGGACACGGAAAAAACCTGACGGGGGTACCGATGACGGAGCAGCGCAAAACAGTCGGTGCACTCGTCACTTATATTCCGCAGCAGATCATCGTCCGCGACCGAATCCAGATGTTCGTCAACCGGCGGTCGTGCAAAGTTCCATCCCGTAGCTTCTGAGTCTGGCGTCTAATTTGTCCCCTCAATGGAAGGCGCTTCGCTCAGTTCCGATTGCCCGCAGAAATTCGTAAATCCGCAGTTCCCTTTTTCCACTGGCGAGAAAAAGTCACGCACGCTTCACACTTTCCCTCACCTACATCCCCGTGAACTCCTCTCACAACCCGGCCATCGAACAGTTATGTACTGTGCTGAGCGCCGGATGTACCGAGGAATTGACTCGTTATCAGAAGTTTATGAGTCGCTTTCATCTCTATGGCTTGCACAACATGGCGGCAGAAGCGGATGGATGTTACCAAGTTGACCGCGAGTCGGGCATACAAAGGGGCCTGATGTATTGAAAAGAATGAGTTGGTGAACCGGGGACTCGAACCTCCAACCCGTTAATTTCGCCAGATACTACAGCGTGTTGATTCGTAAGCTTCTTAGCTGCGTCATGGGTCACGATATTGGCGGTATTCGGGGGGTTCTGTTCTCAATTTGTTCTCGACTATTTCGACTGCACCCCTTCCGTATGAAGCTGCGATTTCGGCGTGCCCCTCTTAAATGGGCTCAACCCCTGCGAAAAACAAGGGTCTGTCCCATGCGGATGAAGCGAATTTCGAGAAGGGTGCGAGACCCGTCCCTGTTTTCGACGTAGACGATCGCATTCTGAGAATACCTGGCACCCTGGTTCACCCACTTTCCCTCGACGGTAACACTCATACCTCTGTCGCTCTCAAACTTCACAATGGCATTAGGGGTATAAGATTCCCAACTGATCATGCAATATCCGACGGGCAGGTGTGTACCGCCGACCTTCAGCGCGCGGGGCAAGCTGAAATCCCTTTGTCCCCTTTCGTACGATCGGGGCGTGAAACCGAGCGACGCAAGGTCCTTGTGTACCGCTTCGGCGTCACGATCACTGCCATAAGGTCCTACAAGGACTTGATAGGATTTCCCCAAAAAACGGTTCCTTTGAATGACGGTCGCAGGAAACCCCAATTGAGATAATTGGCCGGTCGTTCTGTCCGCCAACAGTTTTTCTTTGAACTTTCCGACTTCCAGATACTTTTCAGAACGCATTCCGATGTCCCCTACTTTGGAGGGCTCAATGTGGACACTAGGTCGGCTCCGCAGTTCCATTTCCGGTGCTGTAGCGCCAAACATGCTTGCGCTGGGCTCTGAAGTGGGGGCGACAACAATCTCTGGAACCAAAGGCAGATCAGCTGTTGAACTCACCGCTGGAGTACCGGAAACCTTGACGCTGGGGGCAGAATCGGCAAGAGTGTCATGGCTCGCGCCTTCGAGCTCCACTCCAGAGGCCTTAGCTGCTGCCGGTATTGCCGTCGAAACGAGTTTCTTTGGCAGCGGAGCCTGAACCGGCGCTGCAGCCAATCTCTGTAGCTCTGCCGGTCCCGCCTTTGGTTCTGGCGATACCGACGGTGGCCCTGGCGCAGTCGAGTGTGGTTCTTGCGATCCAGCCCAGGATCTTCCTCCCAATCGCTCGCCCAATTGAATGAGTGAGTCACCCAGCTCGCGACTGTGGCTCAGCAACAAAAATACGGCCACAACAATGGTCGAAACGAGAAGCCCGGCCACCAAGCCACCGGAGAATCCAGTCCATAGCCTTCCTGGTTGTACATTCCGAAAAAGTGCCTCGAGTCCTGTTGAATCACTTCGCGCGGCATTTGTGTCCGATCGTTTCACATTCAAGACCGGGGATTTATCTGATGACGGAGACGAGGGGGCGGACTTCTCGTTGATCTTGACCAGCGAAGGCTGGCGTATCCAATCGCGAATTTTTTTGCGGGCTTCTGGGGGCAGATTCGTGAATCTTAACCCTCCCCGCTTCTGCGCGTCGTCTGTCCACGCCAGTTCACCTCCGGTTTCGATGAATCCCGGGACATCTCTCGTTTGTGCCTCATTTTCCCCTACGTCAGCTTCGATTCGTTGGCTACGGTAGGAAAACCAGAAACGAATCGTCTCAGTGCATTGAACGGGAGCCGTAGACTGAAAGCAAAGACCTCCCTCGGAAATGTTCAGGATGATGCCGCCATTGTCTCGGTCGAGATTGACATAGGCAAGCCCTTTCACCGTGATCCGTGGAGCTTGTCGGCGTTCCGTCCTTTCCATTGGCGCTATTCTCCTTGCCAATTGTTCGGCGGTCTTCGCGCGGAAGCTGCCGCCCGAAGACCAGCATCCGGTACCAGAGGGATGACAGACGGTCAATGGTACGGCGGTACTAAGGAGAAAAAGGAAGACTCGAGGCCGTGAGCCGATGGACCCAACGCTAATCGGAAATCACTTGAGTACTAGCCTCCGCTTGGTGTACTGAAAGGGTTCATCCATGAGCTTTGATGCCGCCGAAGATCCGGCCGTGCTAGGTCCTGCCAAAGAGGGCGACGGCCTACGATTCGCGCGAGTCGAGGTGCCGACCTCGCAGGGTCCTTCCCAGGGTGGTGGCCCTCCGCGGGTGACGGCAACCGCGCAATGTGACCTGCGACCGAAGTTTTTGGACGGACTTCGTTTCGGTTTTTCATTTCGCCGTGTTTCTGGGGCGCTGGCATGAAAATTCAGCGGTGGGACGAAAAAGTTGCGGGCGCCCTTCTAGGTGTTCGCTTCTTTCATTCCACCAGGAGAGTTCGAACCCGATCCCGTACGTTGACGTCGCGAAAGTCGCCAGTGCATTGAACCTCGACGAACGGCGCGTCCAGCAGCTCGTCAAAGCGGGCATGCCGAGGAAGTCGCGCGGGCAGTATGACCCGGTGAAATGCATGCTCTGGTACATCAGATTTTTGCAGCGGGCCCTCGAAAAGAAAGCGGTCCCGGCGCTGGACGGCGGATTCGTGGGCGAGCGCGAGGAGCGCGTGCGTCTGCTCCGGGCCCACGCGGACCTCCGCGAGATGGAGCTCGCGAAGGAACGAGGCCTGATGGTAGCTCTCCCCGACTTCGAGTCGACGCTCGCGCACTTGGTCCTCACCAAGAAGGCGCAGATTATGGCGATGCCGCCGCGTCTCGCGCCGGAACTCGTGGGCGAAACGTCCCGCGCCATGATCCAGGCGAAAATCGAGAGGGCCTGTAAGCGATCTCTCGCGTACCTCGCGAAGTCGGTCCACGAATGACCGACGGCACCGAGGTTCACGACCCTGAATTCACACCAAACCCAGATCGCGCGGTCTGGGTCGAAGGGCAACTCAACGAAGCGTTGCTGGATCGCCTCCGGCCTGGGATCCTCGAGCTCACCGCCCAAAACCGGGACCCCATAACCGTCTTCATCAACAGTAGCGGCGGTAGTTTGGAAGTGAGCGAAGGCATTCTCAGCCTTCTGAGACGGACGACCCAGGACGACTCACGTGCCTCGAGGATAATCACCGTAGCAGCGCCGAAAGCAAAAAGCGCGGCTGCAAACCTTCTCTCGGCCGGTGACTTTGCCATCGCGTATTCGGAATGCATGCTGTTGTGTGGAAAATTTTCGATGGTACGTACTCGTCGCACGTGGCGTCGGGCGTGTGTTTCCAATCTGTTTTCTGTTAACTCTACTGGGCATTTCACTTGGTTGTACCAACTCTGGCGATGGCGCTAACCGATCAGGTTCCGAATCTCGAGATCGGCAATCCGTGGCACCCACACCAGAATCTGCGCACGTTGCCATCGACATTCCGAAACTCGCCTTTGCGAGAAAAATTGTGGTTGAGAAAATGCTTGGCAAGCCGTTGCGAGACCAAAGAGGCACAAATATGATGACATGGAGTCAGGGCTCCATCGTCGTCACTAGCTACAGGCACGCTCAATGTACCTACCTCGAGGGGCGACTCGTCTCAATTACCTACGAGTTCAAGAAGCGGCCCACTACAGTAGCAGACGCCCTCGAGTTGAGTGGCCTCCCCAGAGAATCCGCGTCACTAGACAACGCACATCAAGATCATCTTCCCTATCGGACCACTTCCGTGACCGGCTGGACGAAATCCGTTCAGCATGGTTTCGCGCGGGAGGGGATTCTCTTTCTTCGAGCCTTAACGTCGGCTGCGTCTCTTGCCATCGCAAGAGACAACTGCCCTCTTCCTGCCTTGCACGGATCACGACGCGGATGAATTTCCGGGTTCTGAAACAACTGACTTTGGAGCACTCTCCCAACGCTTTGATTTGACCCCGCGCATGGGTAGAATTGCCGCCTTAAAGGTCCATTCATGAAAAAGAAAGCTCCTCTCACGCTTGAGCAGGCAACTATAAAGGCCGCGCCGTACGTTCGGCACAAGAAAAAACTACTCTGGCTTCTTGAGAAAGCCACTCGCAAATCACAGCAATGCTACGAATTTCTTCTTGCCCCTTGGGAATGCTTGCAGATATTTCTTCGTCTCCTTCGCGCCCATCTCGCGGGCAAGTTTGGCGCACCCCCCGACTCGCTCCTCATGGTCGTCGCCGCTGTCATCTACTTTGTTAGTCCGTTTGATCTCATTCCTGATTCCATTCCGGTACTCGGGTTGATAGACGACGCATCCGTGCTCACATGCGTGGCCAGGGCAAACCTCACTCTAATCAGTAATTTTCGGAAGTGGGAAATCCTTCATGGCGGAGGTTTCCCTTCAGCACTAGGCTCAGAACCTTTCAAGCCCACGCCGATCCAGAAAGAGTTTGAGAAGAGATGCAGAGAGGTGTTTGAAAGAGAGCGAGCGAGAGCCATGGGGGAAGCCGAACTGACCGGGAGAGTGGTACAATCTCGCTGTGCGAAGGTGATCGTCGAGCTGAGCAGCAAGATTCTGACCGGCGGCGCGTAAGCTTCCAAAAACAACTGTTTCACGAACCCTGATGGAAATCATTGTGCACTACGGGGAGCGTATCCAATCGTAAACCGCTAAGGAAAACTGCAAGCCCGTTGCGAACTGATCTTCCTTAAAGGGCTGACAGTAAGTAATCCGCGCACGGGAGGGGCGGGACTCTTGGGGCAGTTTAACTATAACGCTGTCGTTCGGGCTCCAGCGCCTTTTGGTGACGACTCGTGCTCCGTGACGACTGACATTCTCAGTGAAGGTGATTTCGTAAATGAGAGGTTCATCTGGACCAGAGAGCTCCAGCCCAACTCTCGTCGAAATCCGAGCTTCTATTCGCTGCTCTTCGGGCTTTCTTATTGCTGCTAGAATCTGCTCTCTCTGGGAAAAAAACCAGAACACAAGCATCACGGCAACTACCGCGCCGAGGAATATCGTGATGGTGATCAACCAGATCATTTGCGCGCTCGCACTCAG
>WNFR01010697.1_pt1 | contig 11090 bp, 9 predicted proteins | sample 5400221 | NCBI WGS metagenome assembly WNFR01 (sample SAMN13153357, study PRJNA577476) | soil metagenome | isolation source: 40 cm soil under Madrone tree | place: USA:California | collected 2016-06-14 | reverse complement strand
CCGGGCGCGCTTGCTCGTCAGATAAACCGCGGTCGCGGCCAGAAGAGGGATGCCAATCACATTGAGCAGGAGAAACATGAGGAAGTTGGTCGCTTGCCATGCCCAGTTCGTGGCGTCCGGCTGAGAGATCGCTCGCATGATCCAATTGTGTATTACAGACGCGAACGGCCATGAACTAGCCCAGGGCGCAAGAGCGTTCAAACCAAAATGCACATCAGACGTTCCTTGGAGATAAACCGGCGTTCGCGTTTCGAGATAGAGCAAGCCCGCCACAACCGCGGCGCCGAACCCAGCAAGCAAGAACACGCTTTGATGTTTTCTTCGCCAAAGATGCAACACTATCAACAGGAATGCGGGGAGGACGGCAAGAGCGAAGGGGATTCTAAACCGTGTCGTCGCGGCCAAAGTAAGAGCCGCTGCTAAGGTAAGAACGGGAGCCCTGAATCCCAGTTTGCCGCGCTCCAGGAACAGCAATAGTCCCAGCATACCGGCGTAGAGTACGACCAGGCCTGAATACATTTGCGGGGCCGCCAGCGCGACGGGATCAAGGCCGCTACTCAGATGCGGGAAAACTGTGAAATAGAATGCTGGGAAGCTCTCCCGTCCGGCTGCCGGCCAGAGATTGGGGGCGGGAGGTACGGCAACATACATCAAGGCCAGGGTGCAGTAGCCGGCTATGCGAGAGGCCGCTAACGTTTTTCCGATCCCGTACAACAACAAACACATCAACACCTGAATCACGGCGTAGTGATAAACCAATTGCGCCCGCAGCATGTCCGGCTGGCCCGTGTAGCGATCGATTAGCATCGTCGTAAGATGCTCGAAGTTGTGGTAAGCCCGCTCCGGTGAGCCACCGCGCATCATTGCCTGCCGCGGTGGAATGTGTCGCGAGAGCTCGTAAGCTAGCCCGACATGGTAAAGTTGATCCGGCGCGCCGTCGAAGATCATTCCGCCGGTTTGGGCGTCCCTTCTCCAGACCGATTGCGCAGGAATATTGGCAACCATGCTTGCCGCAACAAGCGCGGCCAACACCCAGTCGAAATGGCTGAAGGATCTTAAATCTTTGGTTACGATCGCCTTGTTTTTGATCGCGTAAAAGATCAAGCCTGCCACTGCGGCGATCTGCGCGAAATAGAAAAGCCAACTGCAATGAAGCGTGGCTGCGCCAAAGTAGAAGAGGATCGTTAAAGCGTAACTGCTGCCAGCGCTGAAGGCGATCCGGATAATCCGGTCAGGCACTTCGTTTCGTAACAACACGTATAACCAACCGCCCAGCGGTATCCACAACGCCAGCGCTCCCGCCATGAAGCGGAGCAGTTCGAGTGCTCCGAGATGCAATGCCGCGCAATAATAGACGGTCAGGCAGCTCGCGATGCAGGCAAGAATGATTTTCGCAAATGGCCAGCGTCTTATATCCGAGTTAATGAAACGCCATTTCATACTAGATCCAACCTATCGAAGGAAGATGCCCATAACGTCGTAGCCATCGATTTTCCGGAATTGAGGTTCGGAAACTGGCGGTTAAAACGCCGTGTTTGGCAAGAAACGACCGCTTGCACGAAGAGCCCCCGCCCCAGAAGAAGGTAAAAATCGAGCATCTGCCCATCCTTGAGATCGCTATAGGCAAAAAGAAAGCGCCCGATACCTGTGACGTAACGCATCAACGGCGTAACCGAAAGCGTCGGCGCCCACGTCGTGTATCCTAAGATCGCTACGCTTTCCTGCGGATATTGTGTGCGCTTTAAGATGCTGCTCGAGTAGGCGACGATCGGCGATGCGATTAAACGTCGGAATTATGACGCTGACGGCGGGTGATCTACTTTTCATATCAAGGCTAACAACATTTGCTTTCGCCCTACAGTTTCTTTACCGCTTAATCTACGACTCCAGATTTCATCGTCTTGAATAAGGGCATAATGACTATCAAGATGCTCCTTCAATCCGACGTACTCCTCAAGCCATGAGAAGTGTTCGCATGGTATGAGCAGGAACTCGCCTCCCTTTGCCCTCAAGGCCTTGAGTTGCTTAATCGCTTCGCCGCCATCGGCAGGATAGTGCATTTGCAGGTTCTTGACCGCGACGCGGATCAGACCTTGTGAGCCGTCGCCCGTGCTCCAGGTGATCGTTGTTTTACCGGACTTGGTTCCCGTCGGAACAGGGTTCGGAGACGCCTCGATAAAAGCCCCATTCTTGCGCGCCTCCGCACCCGGAAGTGGCGGATAAAACCCAGTTGCATTTTGGGTGACTGTAACTGACGCAAGTAGCTGGTTTTGCGTGGCACCGCCGTACAAGCGGAACTCGTACACGCCGCCTGCTCCGATCCAGGGTGCCTCGGCGGACCCGGCGGAGCCTGACGCGAAATGTCGTTGTGCTTGTCTGCCGGACCGGTCCGGGAAGGCCCAGACTTGATGTCCCGCAAGTGATGGCAGATCGTCGTAAGCTTTGCTCATTACGATCACGACTCCCCCGGGCGGCAAGGTTTTTCGTCCGATTTTCACAAGTGAGCGCGCGATGGCGAGTTCCTTCCGCCGAGCAGACACTAAAGGTTCAACAATGTGGTTGAAGCGAAAGTTCAGATTGGCATTCATGGTTTGATAAAACGCAATCAGCCCTTCCAGCTTTTGAATCGGATCAAGCCTCGACCATACGCCGCCGCTGTGGATTCTGTAGACGCCGAAGATCTCATCGATGTAGCCGATCTTGCCGTGCTGAGCACACAAGATATAGAGTGGCCAGTCTCCGTACGGTAAGTTGTAGAACCAGTCTGGAAACTGCCATAAGACGTCTTTCCGAAGCATCGCCGCGCAACCTGCGATAAAATTACGTTGCCACAGGCCCTCAAGTTCCGAAACCGGCTTTTGGTCTGCTAAATTGTGAAGCAGCGGAGCACGGTCCTCATCTTCGTACACTCTTAGCGCGTTATGAAAGCATAACATGTAATCCGGGTGCGCCTTTAGAAACTCGACCTGCTTTTGCAATTTTGCCGGCGAACTCCAGTAGTCATCGCCGTCGAGCATGGCGATGTACGGGCTGGACGCGGCCTGAAATTCTTCGGCGAAAGGCTTGTTGCTATGTACGTTCCGTTTCGCCAGACGAAGGCGAATCTTCCTGGGATGTTTCTTCTGGTAAGCTAGAACGATGTCCCGCGTCGAATCGGTTGAGCAGTCTTCAAGAATAACAAGCTCGAAATCGAAATCGGTCTCCTGCGTCAGGACGCTGTCAAGAGCCTGAGCAATGTATTTTTCGTGGTTGTATGTTGTTAGTAGGACGGTTACTTCCATTTTGATTCAGCGAGGCAAGACCGATTGCTAGCTGTGCGATTCTCTATGAGGAGCTTCTCCAGGGATGGCGAAAAATAGGCTCGATCAAGAATCGCTCTTTTAACGCTGTCGCGTGTTTCATAATAAACTTAATCACGTCGCAGATTGCACAAACCTCGCCGGAGCTCACCCCAGAACCTGTGGGCAGGCAAAGTACTCTCGCCGCAAGTCTCTCGGTGTGCGGCAACCGCAAACCGGCTTGAGGATCATCCGTGTGGTAGGGTTCCATCCGGTGACAGCCGGGATAAAAATAGCGCCGCGTCAGGACGTTTTCGGCCCACAAGATATCATCCAGCTCGTCCCGATTAATCCCCATAGCATCCTCATCAATCTCTAAGACGACATACTGATAATTGCACTTTTCGCCTTCGTCATACGGTAATACAGAGATCCCCGGCGCCTCTGCGATCTCTTGCTGGTATTGTTTGTAATTTCGATAGTTCGCGGCCACGAACTTTTCAAGGCTCTCCAATGAGGTTAAACCCATGGCAGCCGACACTTCGTTCATTTTGCCGTTAGTGCCAAGGCAGGCAACAGTATCCAAACCGGCAAAGCCGAAGTTCCGTGCTAGGCGGAGTTTAGCTGCCAGTTCGTCATCATTTGTAACGATGGCGCCTCCCTCGAAACTGTTTATGAATTTAGTAGCGTGAAAGCTGAATATCTCGGCGTTGCCAAAGCTGCCAATCATCCTGCCTTTGTATGAACATCCAAACGCGTGCGCGGCGTCAAAGAGAAGTTTTAACTCGTGGCTGCGCGTAAGATCGACAAGTGCGTCAACCTTGCATGGCCGGCCCCACACATGCACCCCAATGACAGCCGTCGTGCGTTCAGTAATCATCTCTGTGACCCGTAGCGGATCAATGTTATGTGTGGCCGGATCTATATCGCAAAATACAGGAGTAATCCCAAGCCAACGCAGGGCATGGGCAGAAGCAATAAAGGTAAACGAAGGAAGGATAACCTCACCCGAAAGACCAAGCGCCTTTATCGCAATTTCGAGACCAATCGTGGCATTGCACACAGCGATGCAATGCCTCACGCCAATCAATTCGCAAATCCGCTGCTCGAAATCCTTTACGCAAGGCCCGTCATTCGTCAGCCACTTTCGTTCTAAAACATCATTGATTCGTTCAAGAAGCGTCTGTCGATTTCCTATATTGGGACGACCGACGTGCAGCTCTGTGCTGAAGGCCGGCGTCCCGCCGAAAATGGCAAGATCCGTTACGCGCGACTTTACCGCACGCATTCGGCTTCTGTATTGCGCATACTCTGAAGTGATTACTTTGAGGTCCTTAGGTTAGAATCAAATACATACGGGTCTCTTCACAAGACAAAGAGCATAAATCGTATTTCTTTTTGATTTCCTTGTTAATCGTCAGATATCACCGAATCCTGAAGCGGCGATAATGTGTAATCTTTGCGGGTTTACTCTAGTCTAACAAAATCGATCGTCCCACGGGGCGAGAATAACAAAATTCTTTCCGATATCAATGCACAACCCACTACACCCGATTATCACGCAAGAAACGTGTTGTGCGATCACGGGCAGACTGGTAGGGGTAAAAGGTTGGACTGTCTGATTTGTGCTTGGAAGCGAACCGAGAGAGCGAAGATACCGGATGGCGGGATTCTTCTCGCCAGAACGAAGTCGGGACTAGGTTTGCGTCTGTAAGCACTGGCGATCTCACACGATGTTTTGAACTAGCGCGGCCGCTTAAGAAGCATTTCATGTTTAACGTTCTGAATCGACTGATCGATATTGGTGGAGAAACCGTTGTCAATCGCGAGAGACGGGAGCCGCAAGTAATCACGGGGAAGGGAATTATTGACCGAATTCTGAGCTTGTATGAAAACAAAGGCGCAACGGAGAGCCTGAGTGTTTCCTTTCAAAATGTCACGGAGCGCATCGGAGCCAGCGTCTAAGCTGCTGTTCAAGCCGACAGTCGGTATTTCGGATGAAGCATGCGATTTTAGCGTGTGTCTATCAATTGAGAAACCGTGTGGCCACAAATGAGAATCGTTCTTCTAGGCGGCGGCGTCCATCTCCAGTACTCAATCGATGTCATCCAAAAACAGAACAAATTTGAAATTGTGGGAGTCACTGATTCAATCAAAGCCGTTGGCCAAGAGTTATTCGGCTACAAAGTGATCGGAAGACAGGAGGAGATTAAGGAGCTTGTTTCTTCCCACGGCATTGAAGCCGGCCTGATTACCGTGGGCGATAACTGGAGTCGAAAAGTTATCGCTGACGCAGTCGCCTTACGGGTTGCCGGCTTCAAATTTGTCAGCGCCATTCACCCGTCCGTGATTATCGGCAACAACGTCGAAATTGGATCCGGCGTCATCGCAATGGCCGGAGTCATTTTCAATCCGGGTGCGAGAATTGGTGATTTCACGCTTTTTGGCACGGGGGCCCAGATCGAGCACGATTGCGTGATTGAAGAGTTCGCCAGCGTATCGGCCGGCTCGGTGCTCGGCGGTTTTGTAAGGATTGGAAAATACGCGGCGGTTTGTTTGGGAGCAACGATTTTGGACAGAGTCAGCATTGGTGAAAATACGGTCGTTGGATCAGGATCATTAGTTACACGCTCTCTTCCTGCGAGTGTCTTGGCGTACGGCGCACCTGCGAAGGTCGTACGAAAGAGAAAGCTCGGAGAGCGTTTTTTGAAGTAGTCACGTGCCCGCCACGATTTATCGGGGGGTATGGCCTTGTCACGTCGCGCAAATCGAAAATAATAGATATATTTTTATCGCCCACCGCGACTGGATAGTGTGCCTCTGAATGATCACAAAATTCTTAATCATCATCGAGCCACCCGAATGCCGTAGCTGGCAACAAGAGGTATTGCGTTCCGACGTTGTGTCCAGAGTTCATGCAGCGTTCGACCGCGCAATGCGATGTTGATCCTCAGGGAATGTAGCGGGCGCCGCGCCGATTGCTCAACGAAAATGCTTGCTCCAACCGACACGAATCCTCATCGTACCGCACAGTAGAATTGCGCGCCACCGTGTGCAAACACATGAGTTCCTTTGAGCAAAACGCGATGAACACCGGCAAGAGACATTTAGCGTCGCTCGACAGCTTGCGCGGCATCGGTGTGATTTTGATTTTCGCTAATCATTTCGTTTATCCGAATTACTACATTCTTTTTGGCTGGATTGGGCTTTGGATATTTTTCGCGCTCTCCGGTTTTCTCATTACTGACAGCCTCCTCAAGATGAAGGCATTGCCGGTCGGTCAGTACTTTGGCCGCTTCTATGTGAAACGAGCTTTCCGGATTCTGCCAGCCTTTATTGTCTTCTTCAGCATAGCGGTCGCGCTCTATTTTATCTTTTGGTCCGAGGGTGAGCCGCCCTTGAGTCGCTACTGGATTTACATTGTGACATTCACTTTCAACCATTACCCGCCGACGGGGAGCGTATGGTTCGCTCATCTCTGGTCGCTATCGTTGGAAGAACAGTTTTACGTCGTATGGCCGTGGCTGGTTTTCTTCTTGCCGATGAGCTGGCTCAAGAAGATCGCTCCCTGCTGGATTCTTGTGGCCCCGGTTTTGCGCCTGGTCATGCCTTCATTTTACGGCGGCGTCGAACGCGCGGAAACAGTTGAGGCTTCGTTGCTGTGTCAAGCGGATGCATTCGCCATCGGAGGATGTGTGGCGATTTTTCGCGATGAACTCCCGGGCCCGCGCAAATCAAAGAAGCTAATGTGGATAATGACAGCGGTGGTGATTGCGATTGGCCTGCTAAATTATTTCATGGGGGCTTCTGCGGCTGGGTCGTACTGGCGAACGCTTGGCTGGCCGCATTTGACCGCGGGCATATTTAATTACCAGTACGTCTGGGGCTTTGGTGTGATCAGTATCTGGGCTGCGACATTAATTTCAACCTGCCTGCAAGGAACTGCTCCGTTCATTCTGAATTTTCCGCCGCTCGTTTTTCTCGGCCGGATTTCGTACGGCGCGTATCTTTCCCACCTGCCTCTCCTTGGCGTCTACATGTACTACCTTCAGCCGATCAACGCGTTCTCGATTCGCGGGTTGGTGATTTTCGTAATCTGGTTCGCCAGCGTCATACTCGTCTCCTGGCTCAGTTTTCGATTTATCGAGCTGCCGTTCTTGCGCATTAAAAACAGGCTTGGAGGAAGAGCGCAAATTCCCCGCTCGGACACAGCCATTTCCCGAGCTCCCGCCGGTTAAACGTTCAATACGCAGACCGTTGGTCTGTTTTCAGATAAACAATGGGTCACGGCGCGCTTTGGTCGATTTTGATTTCCGCCTTCGTTTCATTCGGCGAGTCGTCGCCATTGGCCTTGGTTTGTCGCAAGTCGAAAATGATACATGTGTTTTCGTCGCGCACGGTGACTCGATAATGAGTATCTAGATGCTCGCGAAATTTTTGATAATGATCCAGCCACCAAAATGCGGTAGCTGGCAGCAATAGGTATTGCGCGCCTCGGGCTCGGATGGCTTCCAAGCGGTTAATAGCCTCGGCGCTGTCGTTCGGACGGCGGCCATCATAGTTGCCGCCCTCCGAAAGGTAAATCCGACCTTCGGAGCCGTCGCCGGTATTCCAGGTGATGGTGGTTCGGCCGAATCGGTTTGGAACCGGGACCGGATTCGGGACAGCTATCAGGCATGCCTGATCTAGTGCAACAGGACCAACAGTAGCCCTCGGAGTCGCATCTGGGACGCCAGTTACTGAAATCGCGGCAAGCTGTTTCACGGATTTCGGCCCGCCAAAGAGCCGGAATTCGTACCTCATTCCAGCCTGGATCCAGGCCACGTCAGCCGAGCCTTTCGGACCCTGTCGAAAGAGCCGCCCTCGCTCATCGGCGCCCGTTTGCGGAAAGTGCCATGCACGGCGGTCCCCCAATTTCAGTAGTTCATTTTTGCCGTTTGTGGCCACTGCGACGGTAGCGTGCAACGGGAGGGTGGCCTGCACGACCTCCAGGATTCGATCGCTCATTTGCAAGGACTCGTAGTAATCTTGCCAGTATCTCCTGCCAGTTTCGAATGCCTCGATGTGGGAATCCCTTCCTTTCACAAATTCCCACTGTGAGTCGAGGGCTTTGAGCATCTCTCGAAGCATGGATAAATGATCGGCAGACATACTGGAGCGGTGGAGCCGATAGTCTGCCACAAATCGGTTGTGAGAGAAGATTGGAGAATCTCGCGTGATGCGAAGATATAAATCATAGTCAGCCCCCGGACCTAACGAGGGGTCGAAACCGTTGACGACATTGAACGCGGTCCGCTGGTAAATGACCGAACCAGGGCACCAAATTCGATAATTGCCCCGAAGCAATTCCAAAAAGTGTTCGCGTGAGACATGAGGATGCTCCGGCTCATCATCGAGGAGCGACCCATCCGCGACAATGAGCCTGCAGAAACCAGCAGCGAACGCGCAGTCAGGATGCTGGCGCAGGCAATCAACTCCAACTCTCAGGGCCTCGGGCAGCAGCCGGTCGTCGGCGTCGAGGAAAACCAGGTATTCGCCCCGGCTTTGCTTGAACCCTGTGTTTCGGGCGCTTGCAACCCCCAAATTTTCCTGGCGAACGTACTGTACCCCCGGGTAGCTGGCAGTCACCTTCGCAGTGTTGTCGGTGGAGCCATCGTCCACAACGAGGATCTCGCGATGGGAATAGGTTTGAGCTGATGCGCTCTCGATTGCCTCGTGAAGGAAATGTGCCTGGTTATAGCATGGTATGATTACTGAGGCGAGACCGGACTCCGGCATAGGCACGTTCTTGTGTGGCCCGTCAGCGGAAACCGCGGCGCTCTGTTTTACCGCCTTGGCCACGCTCATTACGACGATTCGCGCAAGTCAAAGATGATACACGTCTCTTCATCTCGCGCGACGGCCGGGTACCGAGCTTCTACATGTTCGCGAAATTTTTGATAATGATCGAGCCACCAAAAAGATTTTGCAGGAATTACCAGGTATTGGGCGCCTCTCGCTTTGGTTGACTCCAAGAGATGCAAAGCTTCATCGCTATTGGCCGGATCGCGGCCCGCATACACACCCATGCTCGATACATATAGCTGCCCTTCGGAGCCGTCCCCAGTACTCCATGTGATATTAGTCACGCCCGGCTCCTCACTAGCGTGGACCGGATTTGGAATTGCCGTCAATAGAACCCCGTCCAGGCGCACAGGTTCTTGGGGCGCTGCTTCAGCGCTTGCGATCGGGAACGGATCCGCAACACCTTTAACCAAGACCCGGGCCAGTTGTCTTGAAAATTCGGGCCCGCCATAGAGGCTGAATTCGTATGTCATTCCGGCCTCGATCCAAGGCGACGTGATTGCCGAGCCTTCGGCTCCTTGGGCAAATAATTCTCCTCTGCGGTCCGGCTCCGCCGGTGGGAAATGCCAGGCTCGCCGGCCATCCAAACGAAGCAACTCCGTATTGCCAGAACTTGCGACGGCAATCGACGCATCCCGGGGAAGGTGCTCCCGGACGACTTGTTGGATCCTCGTCACCATTTGCTGAAAGGGGTAATCGTTTTTCCAAAACGATTGGCCGGCATCATACGCCTCTCTATAGTGGCAATTCGCCTTTACGAAGTTCGACTGTGCTTCGTGAGCGGCAAGTGCGGCATGCTGCATCCGCGAAACATCGCGCGACATGTTTGAACTGTGCTTTCGATATTCCGCAACTATTTGAGCGTGGCTATAAACCGGAAAATCTCTCGTAACTCGCAGGTACAAATCGTAGTCTGCAGCTGGATTCACCTTGGGATTAAAACCGTGCACAAATTCGAAGACGCACCGCTGATAGAGCACTGTCGCAGGACACCAAATGTAGGTGCCCCCGCGAAGTAGCTGCACATAATGCTCGCGTTCTATTTGAAGCTGTTTTGGTGAAGGAAGAATCGCTCCTTTTGAATCGATCACCCGACAACGACCCGAAACAAACGCGCACTCCGGACGTTCGCGGATACAGCCGACTCCTGTTTCCAGTGCATGCGGAAGGAGCCGGTCGTCGGCATCGAGAAAAACGAGAAACTTACCGCGGCTATGCCGCAGCCCCGTGTTGCGAGCGCTCGAGAGACCGGCATTTTCCTGATAAACATAGCGCACCGGGGAATGGCGCCTAACAACTTCGGTGGTGTTGTCCGTTGAGCCATCGTCCACCACGATAATCTCGAAGTCCGAATAACTCTGCGTCAGAACGCTCTCGATCGCTTGCTCAAGAAAATGGGCGTGGTTGTAACAGGGGATAATTACAGAAACTAGATTAGGAGGCGGGAGTGCCCCGTCGGCCCGGGTGTCAGCGCGATGAGCCACGGCTATTTTTTTTGGAGGCTCCGGGCTTTTCTCCGCACAGCAGGCGACTGTTCCGGACTGTCCGAATGCGCGTCGCCTGCATTGAGCCTGCGTTCTGCAGCTTCGTACAATGCTTTTGCCCGAATGAACCCTTTCATCTTGCAAGCGTTGAAAACCCACCAGTAAAGACTGCCGAGTTGATTCTCAAGAAGAGCACGTGCTTCCTCAGTTTCCCTGATTGCGGAGCTACGGCCCGAGATCATTCTTGCACTTCTCTTCCTAGCTTTCACCTGTTTTCTCGCACCTTTTCTCATCGGTCGTTTGGGCTCCGCGCTTGCGCTGGAGGCAATTTATGCATTTTCGGAATCAGTTTTTGTGGCACGCTTCATTTGGCTTTGCTCAACAAACCGCGGCGCAAATTAGAGTCAAGCGGTGACTGCTCTAGGCTGCCCAATAGCATCAGGCAAACTCCCCGATGACGCGCGCTTATAGACGATCTACTTTG
>WNFR01013808.1_pt1 | contig 11091 bp, 9 predicted proteins | sample 5400221 | NCBI WGS metagenome assembly WNFR01 (sample SAMN13153357, study PRJNA577476) | soil metagenome | isolation source: 40 cm soil under Madrone tree | place: USA:California | collected 2016-06-14 | reverse complement strand
AGCGGGCGTCGAGCGCGGCCGCGACGCGGCGGATTGCGCCGCCTTTGCCGGCGGCGTCGTTGCCCTCGAATACCAGGATCGCCGAGCGTTCGCGGAAGCTGGGATTGCGCGACAGCAGATTGAGCCGGCCTTGGTACAGCGCGCGCTGTTCCGTGTATCTCTTGCGGTCGAGTTTCAGGGTAAGGTCGAGGGCGCCAAGTATGTCGCGCTTGTCGATACGGGGCGAAATCGGCGCGATGCGGTCCACGGCCGGCTTTGCCGGCTTCTGGTCGAGGCGTTCCCGCATTGCCGCCAGCAGCGCGCGGCCGACGGTCAGATTGCGGTAACGGGCGTCCTCGCCCTCGACCACGATCCACGGCGCGGACGCCGAGCCGGTTTGGAGCAGCGCCAGCTCGGCTACCTCGCGCAACCTGTCGTAGAGCTTGAAATGCCGCCAGTCGGTTTTGGTCACCCGCCAGCGCGTCTCCGGATTTTTTTCCAGAGCCTTGAGGCGTTTCTTCTGTTTCTCCTTCGACAGGTGAAACCAGAACTTGAGGAGGAGCGCGCCTTCGTCGGTGAGCATCTTCTCGAAGCGCACGATCTGTTCGATGCTCTCGATCAACTCCGACTGCTTCGTTTTGCGATAAACGCGGTCGAGGATGGGATCGGTATACCAATGGCCGAAGAAAATGCCGATCTTTCCCTGCGGCGGCAGTTCCCGCCAGTAGCGCCACATCGGCGGGCGTTCGCGTTCCTCGTCCGACGGCTCGCCGAATGCGGCGACGCGGATGTGGCGCGGATCCATCCACTCGTTCAGCAGATTGACGGTTTCACCCTTGCCGGCCCCGTCCACGCCGGCGATCAGGACCATCACCGGAAAGCGGCTGTCCTGGAACAGGTCGTACTGCGCATCCAGCAGCGCTTCGCGCAGTTTCGGCACCTCGCGCGCGTAAGTGCGCTTGGAAATCGAATGTCCCATCTCTGCCGATTCGAACACTTGTGTTCCTTTCAAACCATGAGTCTTACCACGAAGACACGAAGGACACGAAGTGACACAAAGACAGGCAAGACAGAAGAATAGCTTCGAAACGCAAAGACGTTAGGGATGAAAAGATTTACCCACAACTTGCTTTTGTACTTCTTCGAGTTTCTTCGTGTTCTTCGTGACTTCGTGGTAAGCACTGCCTTTCCCTAAATAAGATCAGGCGAAATCACCGCACGCAGCACGAGTTGCGGATGCTCCCCGCGCACGCGGCGGCTCAACCACCAGATCGCGCCTTTCTTGATGCTCCATGGCATCGGCTCGCCGGCGATCAGCAGCGCTGCCGCCATCCCGAGAGTGGGCTGATGGCCGACCACTACGACTGCGCCCCCGTGCCCGGGCCATCCGGCTGCGGCCAGCACCGCGGTCGGCGGCGCGCCGGGCGCGAGCTGGCGGTCGATTTCGAACTCGTCGCTGAGCGCCGCGGCGGTCTGTTGCGTGCGCTCTGCCGGGCTGACGATGATCCGGGTCTGCCGTGGCAGACGCGAACTCAGCCATTGCGCGATTGCTTTTGCCTGTTTCAAGCCTTTTGGCGTGAGTTCGCGGGCAAGATCGGGCTGGCCGTCCACGGCTTCGGCGTGACGCCAAAGTATCAGATCCATGTGGCCGTCCTCACAGTATCCTCCAGCGCGTCAAATTCCCACCCACCATGGTTGCGTCTTCATGAACTTCTTCCACGCGTCGGCAAGCTGGTTGCAGCAGCGTTCGGCCTCGGCGGCGCTCCAGCCGCGCACATAGCCTATTGCCTGCTGGTATGCCGGCGACGATTCCTGCGCGCCCAGGGTGTCCAGCCGCCGCCACGCAAGCGCATTGTCGTTGAACCTTCCCAGCAGATCCTGCAACTCTGACGACGCGCGAACGTAGTTTCGCGCCTTTTTCGGTGCCAGCGGAAGAAAAAACTCGGCGCTGTAACGCAGCCGTTTGACCGCTATGCGCAAACGGTGCAAATCGCCGAATGCCAGCTTTTCGATGCGGCGGCCACGCTTTAACACCCGCGAATGCTGGCGTGCCATCGCGGCAGCTGCGAACTGCGGCAGCGCGGCCGCGGCGTATGCATTGTGGCCGCGCCAGCTCCCGGTATTCAGCGTTGCCGACAGACGCAACAGCATGCCGGTGTACTCCGGAGCAGCAACTGCGGTGCGTGCTACGTGGCCCGCTCGGCGGCGCGCCGCCTGCGCACGCTTTCTCAGATCGGCAATCCCGGGATGATCGGTTACCTCGCGCACCGCATGCGTCAGTATCTCGTTGACGAACACATCCCAATCCCGTGCAATGCCCAGTGTCTGCCCGAGCGTCTTGAGTTGTTCCAGCAGTGCCGCAAAGGGTTCCCGGGCGACGGCAGCACCGAACACGCGAAACACCGAGCGCAGACGCCGCAGCCCCACTCTGGCCTGGTGCAGATACTCGGGGTCGCGGCCCTGCAGCAGGCCGTCTTCGTTCGCCTGGATATGCGCGAGACACTGCGAGACCAGCACGACGAAGGCCTCCTCCACCGCCGTCTGCGCCGTCAACGCCGCCGGTCCGGCCCTGACCGGCGCCGGCTTCAGATTCGCGGCGAGCGCGTAGCCGCGTTCCGCCTTGCTGCGGTTGTCGAGGCGCACCGGCAGCGCGGCTGCGATTTCCAGGGCAAGGTCGAACAGGCTTCGCGGCGGTCCGGACTTGAGTTCCAGCTCGATTTCGCAAATCGGCTCGCGCCGGTCGCCCGCTGCGATCACTCCCCGATCGAGACTCACCTCGACAACCTTGCCGGCCGCGGGTCGGAGCAGCGTCGAAGTGCGGTTGATCTCGGTGGTGAACGCGACTGTGAGCGCTTCGCGCAGCCGTCTGTCGGCGACCAGGTCGCCGAAACCGGCCTCGGCAACGGCCGGGAAGCTCGGCAGTTGCGCGGCAACTTCGACTTCGTGCTCGGCACGCTGGTGCAGCCCGCCTGTGACGTGCCCTGCGCTCTTCACCGTCTGGATCCAGCGCCCGCCCTCGCGCCTCAGGCGCAATGCCGCGCCGGCTGCCTTCAATGCGCGCTCCGGGGTGTCGTAGTACGCCGAAAACAGCCGATGCGTGACCGGTTTGTCATGCGGGTGGTGCGCGAGCACTTCCCAGAGGCGGAGCGCGTGCTCCTCGGGGACCGACAGCTTGATCTCGATTTCCTGTGACATGGCGGCGAATGCGTCGGTTGCGAGCGCGCAGCCGCTCGGGTACCTCAGCTCGCGCTGGAGGCGAGTTTTTCCAGCAGCACGGCCTGTGCCGCCACGCCCTTGCCGCGTTCCGGTTTTCTGCGTTTGAAGCGCCCGTCGCCGTCCATTTCCCAGGCCTGGACGTTGTCGGCGAGATAGGTCTTCAGCGATTCGTCGATCACGCGTTTCTTCAGCTTGTCGTCGAGCACCGGAAAGCACACCTCGATGCGGCGGAAGAAGTTGCGGTCCATCCAGTCGGCGCTGGAAAGAAACACCTCGTTCGAGCTCTGGAAGTGGAAAACGCGATGGTGCTCGAGAAAGCGACCGATGATCGAGCGCACCCGGATATTGTCCGAAAGCCCGGGCACGCCGGGGCGCAATGCGCAGACACCTCGCACGATCAGGTCCACCTGCACGCCGGCCATCGAAGCCTCGTACAGCGCGGCGATGATGTCGGGCTCGAGCAGCGCGTTCATCTTGGCGATGATGCCTGCGGGCTTTCCCGCGCGCGCCTGCTCGGCTTCGCGCCGGATCTTGCTCAGCGCCTGCGAATGCAGCGTGAAGGGCGACTGCCAGAGATGCCTGAGCTTCCCGGCCTTGCCCAGGCCGGTGAGCTGCATGAACACGTCGTTGACGTCCGCACAGATCTCTTCATGGCAGGTGAACAGACCGAAATCGGTGTACTGCATCGCGGTACGCGCATGGTAGTTGCCCGTACCCAGGTGCACGTACCGGCGCAGCCTGTCGTCCTCGCGGCGCACTACCATCGCCATTTTCGCGTGGGTCTTGAGTCCGACCACGCCGTATACCACGTGCGCGCCGACCTCCTCCAGGCGCGCGGCCCAGTTGATGTTGGCCTCCTCGTCGAAACGCGCCATCAGCTCCACCACCACGGTGACCTCCTTGCCGCTGCGCGCCGCGTCGATCAGCGTCTGCATGAGCTCGGAGTTGGCGCCGGTGCGATACACGGTCTGCTTGATCGCGACCACATGCGGATCGGCGGCGGCCTGCTGGATGAAGCTGATGACCGGCTTGAACGACTGGAAGGGATGATGCAGCAGGATGTCGCCCTTTCGGATCGCGCCGAAAATATCCGGACGCCTGGTAAGCGCGGCCGGAATACCGGGAACAAAAGGCGGGAACTTCAGGTCGGACCGGTCCACCCAGTCGGGTACCTGCATCAGCCGCACCAGGTTCACCGGGCCGTTGACCTGGTACAGATCGTCTCGGCTAAGGTTGAACTGGGCCAGTAGAAAGTCCGAGATTTCCGGAGAGCACAGATCCGCGACTTCGAGCCGCACCGCGTCGCCGAAGTGACGCTGCGGCAATTCGCCCTGCAGCGCCAGTCGCAGGTTCTTCACTTCTTCCTCGTCCACGAACAGATCGCTGTTGCGGGTAACGCGGAACTGGTAGCAGCCCTGTACCTCCATGCCGGTGAACAATTCACCGACGTGCGCGTGGATCACCGAGGAAAGGAATACGAATCCGAAATCGCAGCCGGCGATCTCATGCGGAAGCCGGATCACCCGCGGCAGGACGCGCGGCGCCTGCACCAGGGCGAATCCGGAATTGCGGCCGAACGCATCCTTGCCGGACAGCTGCACGGCGAAATTAAGGCTCTTGTTGAGGATGCGCGGGAACGGATGCGCCGGGTCCAGTCCGATCGGCGTCATCATCGGCATGATCTCCCGGAGGAAGAACGCCTTGATCCAGGTCTTCTGCGCGTCGCTCCAGTCGCGCCGGCGCAGGAAGCGGATGCCTTCGCGCGCCAGTTGCGGCAGCAGTCCCTCGTTCCACAGCTGGTACTGGCGTGCGACCAGCTCATGAGTGCGCGAAGACACTTCCTTGAAAGCCTGCGAAGGGGTCGCGCCGTCGGGTCCGGTGGTATCGGCGCCGAGTTCGATCTGCGCCTTCAGGCCCGCCACCCGGATCTCGAAAAATTCGTCCAGGTTGTTGCTGACGATGCACAGGAAGCGCAGCCGCTCCAGCAGCGGCACGTCCGCATCTTCAGCCTGCGCAAGTACTCTCCTGTTGAACTCGAGCTGCGCGAGTTCCCGGTTCAGGTAAAGCTGCGGATTGGAACGCTTGGTCTTGCCCGACTTGTCGGCGGCCAGCGCGGCGCGCTTCTTCGCCGCCTTTTCCGGCGCGAGCGTAGCCGCGCGGTCGGCGGACTCGGCCTTGATGTGCGCACCCTTGCTAATTTTTCGGCTCCCCGGCGATCGGCAGCGAACAGGGAAGGGATGCGCCGCGCCTGCCGGCCGGCGCACTACAGAGTTGCTAACCCTTCGAGGGCGGAACGTAACCCGCAGCAGCGTCGGCGCCGGCACCGAAAAAGTACTTTTCGGTCTGCTCCAGAAGATACTTGCGCGCTTTCGGGTCCGCGAGGCTGAGGCGGTTTTCGTTCACCAGCATTTTCTGGTGTTCGAGCCAGCCCTTCCACGCTTCCTTGGAAACGTTCTCGAAGATGCGCTTGCCCAGGTCACCCGGAAAAGGGGGGAAATCCAGCCCCTCGCCCTGCCGGCCGAGTTTCACGCACTTCACTGTTCTTGCCATGTTTTTTTGGTATCAACAGGTTATAGCTTCTTCCGGGCGATGAGGTTACAGCCATGTGACAGCCTTATCGCGGAAGATTCCCGGTGATTATATCCCCCGCCCCAGGGAGCGGCTGGATGACGTCAGTCGACGGACGTCAAATCGGCTTGACCAGAACTTTGGAACGCCGCTGGTAGTTGTACAACGCCTGCTTCTGCTTCGGCAGCTTGTCGACGCCGGCCTCCGCAAAGCCGTGCTCGATGAACCAGTGCGCGGCGCGGGTGGTGAGCACGAACAGGCGTTTGATCCGCTGTTTTTTCGCCTTTTCCTCGATCCACTTCAGCAGTTGCTCGCCGGCGCCGGCGTCGCGATAGTCCGGATGCACGACCAGGCAGGCGAGCTCCGCCGACTTCTCGTCGGGAAAAGGGTAGAGCGCGGCGCAGCCGACGATCACGTGATCGTGCTCGAGCACGCAGAAGCGGTTGATTTCCATCTCCAGCAATTCGCGCGGGCGCTTGATGAGCGTGCCGTCCGCTTCGAGCGGCTCGATCAGCTTGAGAATGCCGCCCGCGTCCTCGATGGTGGCATTGCGCAGCTGTTCCAGCGGGTCGCGCGTGACCATGCTGCCCACGCCGTCGTGGGTGAACACTTCCAGCAGCAGCGCGCCGTCGGTGTGGCGGCTCACCAGGTGTACGCGCTCGGTCCCGCCTTTGCACGCCTTGATCGCATGAGGCAGGTACAGGCCGGCATCGTCCGACAGCAAGTGATCCTTGCGCAGCAGTTTCTCCGCATCCGACACTGTGAGCTCGCGCATCAGCTTGCCTCCCTTGCCCTTCAGCCCGGGCTCATCCATGAGGAACACGAGTTTCTCGGCACCCAGCGCGATCGCGGTCTCGGCCGCCACGTCCTCCAGCGTTAGATTAAAGATCTCGCCGGTGGGCGAATAGCCGAGCGGGGACAGCAGCACCAGTTCGCCGTCATCGAGGCGGGTGTTGATCGCACCCGCGTTCACCTTGCGCACCTCTCCGGTGTAGAGCATGTCCACGCCGTCCACCACGCCGCGCGGACGCGCGGTGACGAAGTTGCCGGAGGCCACGCGGATATCGGCGTTGGCCATCGGCGAGTTCGGCAGGCCCATCGACAGCAGCGCCTCGATCTCCACACGCAATTGACCGCTGGCCTGCTTCACGCAGGCCAGCGTCCTCTCCTCGGTGACCCGCATGCCGCGCACGTACTGCGTCTTCAGTTTGGCGGCTTTGATCTGCGCATCGATCTGCGGGCGCGCGCCATGCACCAGCACCAGGCGCACGCCGAGGCTCGCCAGCAGATTCAGGTCGTGCGAAAGCGCGATGAAGCGGCCGTCCGCCACCACTTCGCCGCCAAAGGCAATGACGAACGTGCGTCCGCCGAACGCGTGCACGTACGGCGCGGCGGCGCGGAACCACTGCACAAACTGGGCTTGCTGGGCGGGCTGCATGGCGGGCGTGGCTTGGGACGGGATTTATTTTGGTTGCATCCGGATCGCGCCGTCCAGACGGATCACCTCGCCGTTGAGCATCTCGTTCTGAACGATATGTCCGACCAGGGCCGCGTACTCGCCCGGCCTTCCCAGCCGCGGGGGGAAAGGCACCATCTTGCCGAGCACGTCCTGTATTTCCTGCGGCATGCCTTTGAGCATTGGGGTCTCGAAAATACCCGGCGCGATGGTGACCACGCGGATGCCATTGCGCGACAGATCGCGCGCGATCGGCAGCGTCATGCCGACAATGCCGCCCTTGGAGGCGGAGTACGCCGCCTGGCCGATCTGTCCGTCGAAGGCGGCAACCGATGCGGTGTTGACGATGACGCCGCGCTCCCCGGCAGTGTTCGGCGGGCCTTTCGACATCGCGTCCGCGGCAAGGCGGATCATGTTGAAAGTGCCGATCAGGTTGATGTTGATCACCTTGGCGAAGCTGGCGAGCGCATGCGGACCATCCTTGCCGACAGTTTTTTCTCCCACCGCAATGCCGGCGCAGTTCACCAGTCCGTGCAGGCCGCCGAACTCCTTGAGCGCGGCGTCCACCGCGGCCTTGCCGTGATCCTCGCGGGTGACGTCGCATTCGACGAAACGCGCGTGCTTGCCGAGTTTCGCGGCCAGCGCTTCGCCCTGCGCCCGGGATATGTCGGCGATGATCGTGTTGCCGCCGGCGGCAACGATCATTTCCACGGTGGCGCCGCCCAGACCCGAGGCTCCGCCGGTGACGATGAAGGTGCATTTCCACGGTGGCGCCGCCCAGACCCGAGGCTCCGCCGGTGACGATGAAGGTGCTGTTCCTGATTTCCACTGTTAATCCTGTTGCCGGTCAAGTCGTGAAAGCCGCACAGTATAAAGGCTGCCGGGCTTTCGCCAAAAGCTGTCACCGCAAAGGCGCTGTTGTTCTTCGCGCTCTTTGCGTCTTTGCGGTGAGAGTGATGTATTCAGAAATCGCCCCACAGCGCCTGGATCGCGGCCAGTGCCGCGAGCGCCGCGGTCTCGGTGCGCAGCACCCTCGGGCCGAGACGCACCGCCGCGAATCCGCGCGACTGCGCCGCCTGCGCCTCGCCCGGGGCGAGGCCGCCTTCCGGACCGGCGAGCAGAATCACCCGGCCGCGCGCCGGCGCGAGTTCGCGTAGCGACACAGCCGCATGCGGCGACAGCATCAGGCGCAGTTCGTTACCGGGCTGGGTCAGTTGCCCCAACCACTCGCCGAAACCCAGCAACGGCGCGACCGGCGGAACGCGGTTACGGCCGCACTGCTCGCAGGCGGAGATCACCAGGTTTTGCCAGTGCTCGGCGCGCCGCGCCGCGCGCTCGTCGCGCAGCTTCACGACGCTGCGCTCGGTGGCGACCGGCTGGATTGCCGCGACGCCCAGTTCCACCGACTTCTGCAGCGTCAGGTCCATGCGATCCCCGCTCGAGAGCCCTTGCGCCAGCAGGATTTCGAGCGGCGCTTCGCGCTCGACGGCCACGTGCGCGCCGGTCTTGATCGTCACCTCGCCCCGGTCCATGCGGGTAATGCGCGCCTCGAACTCGCCGCCGCGTCCGTCGAACAGCGTGACCGGTTCGCCCACCGCAAGACGCAGTACGCGAGCCGCGTGATGCGCGGCTTCTGCGGGCAAGCGCACTTCCGAGCCGTTGCCAAGCGTGCCGGAAAAGTAGAACCGGGCACCGGATTTCGCGGCAGGTTTCTTATGCAACTCCTTATTCATGTTAAGATTTTGCCATGCAACAAGATTGTGGTCACAGGATTTCTGCGCGGCATCCCGCAACAGCGCGCGCCGGCGCTAGCAATTCCTTGGAGGCGTAGGCGATGGGCGCGCAACCATCGCTGTGCGATTTCGGCTGGAAGGCGCCCGACTTTGACCTGCCAGGCACCGACGGCAAACGCCACACGCTGGCCGAAACACGCGGACCCAAGGGGCTGCTGGTGATGTTCATCTGTAACCACTGTCCCTACGTCAAGGCCGTGCGCGATCGCATCATCCGCGACTGCGCCGAACTCAAGGCGCTGGGCATCGGCTCGGTGGCGATCAGTGCGAACGATCCAAACGATTATCCCGAGGACTCCTTCGAAAACATGCAGCGCGTTGCTCACGACTTCAAGTTCCCGTTTCCCTACCTCTTCGACGAGACCCAGGAGGTCGCGCACGCCTACGACGCCGTGTGCACGCCGGACTTTTTCGGTTTCGACAAGGACCTGGGACTTCAGTACCGGGGCAGGCTCGACGCCTCGCGCACCGCGCCGGTGGCAAACGCACGCCGCGAATTATTCGACGCCATGAAGGCGGTGGCGGAAACCGGGCGCGGTCCGGCGGATCAAATAGCCAGTATGGGTTGTTCGATCAAATGGAAACGGCGCTGAGGAAACCGTCACCCGGGATGCTCGAGCGCGTGATCGAGACGGTGAAAGACGTGGCGAAGGAAGAGGTGATGCCGCGTTACCTGAAGGTGGCGCATCAGCGCAAGTCGGACGGCAGCCTGTTCACCGAAGCCGATATCGCCGCCCAGGAGGCGCTGTCCCACCGGCTTCCGGAAATCTATTCCGGGCCTATCGTTGCCGAGGAAATGACCCCGGAGCAACAAGCAGAATACTGGCTGGCCGGTGCCGAGGGGCTGTGGTGCGTCGACCCGATAGACGGCACCTCGAATTTCGTCAACGGCCTGCCCTATTTCGCCGTGTCGGTGGCGCTGATGAAGAAGGGCAGGAGCGTGCTGGGCGTGGTCTACGATCCGGTCGCCGACGAGGTGTTCTACGCCGAGAAGGGTGGCGGCGCCTTCCTCAACGGCGAGCGCCTGCCGATCAAGGAGCGCGCGCCGCACTTGCGCAGCGCCATGGCGCAAGTGGACTTCAAGCGCCTGCCCGAACGGCTTGCGCGCGAACTGGTCGCTGCACCGCCTTATTCCTCGCAGCGCAATTTCGGCGCCAGCACGCTGGAATGGTGCTACGTCGCCGCCGGGCGCTTCGACGTCTATCTCCACGGCGGGCAGAAGCTCTGGGATTACGCCGCCGGTTCGCTGATCCTGGAGGAAGCCGGAGGGCTGATGTCCAGCCTCACCCAGGATGACTTTTGGGCCGACACGCTGTGGCAGCGTTCCGCGATCGCGGCGCGCGATCCCGGCCTGTTCGACGCCTGGAAGCGCTGGATCCGCGCGCGCCAGTAGTCCGCAAACCCGTCGCCGGCCCCGTCGGGGCGATTAGATTGCGGCCCCGTTGCGGCGCGGGGACCTATCCTTGACCGGCCTTCACGTTGCCGGTATCTTGGCAAGTTTTCGCAGCAATTTTCTCCACTTAGGGTATTTCGATGGAATTGACCGCCGGCGTTACCACCGAATTGTCCGGGGCCGAAATCACGATTCGCTGTCTTCAGGAAGAGGGCGTCGAGTTCATTTTCGGTTACCCGGGCGGTGCCGTCCTTCCCCTGTACGACGAGTTGTTCAAGCAGGAAAAGGTCAAGCACATTCTGGTACGCCACGAGCAGGCGGCGGTGCACGGAGCCGATGCCTATTCCCGCTCCACCGGGAAAGTGGGCGTGGTGCTGGTGACTTCGGGTCCGGGCGTGACCAACGCGGTGACCGGCATTGCCACTGCGCACATGGATTCCATCCCGATGGTGATCGTCACCGGCCAGGTGCCGACGCACGCCATCGGCCAGGACGCCTTCCAGGAAGTGGACACCGTCGGGATCACCCGGCCGTGCGTGAAGCACAACTTCCTGGTGAAGGACATCAAGGACCTCGCGGTCACCATGAAGAAGGCCTTTTTTCTTGCGGCGACAGGTCGCCCCGGCCCGGTGGTGGTCGACATCCCAAAGGACGTGCAGACTATCAAGACCGCGTACTTCTATCCG
>WNFR01013770.1_pt1 | contig 11091 bp, 12 predicted proteins | sample 5400221 | NCBI WGS metagenome assembly WNFR01 (sample SAMN13153357, study PRJNA577476) | soil metagenome | isolation source: 40 cm soil under Madrone tree | place: USA:California | collected 2016-06-14 | reverse complement strand
AGCGTCAGAGCCAAAGTTGGACGCCGATTGACAGGTGAATCGGACGATGGCTTCCTGCGGCTCGATTTCGACCGGCGGCTGAGGCTGGAATTCCACGGCTGCCGCATCACCTCCGACGCCGGCTTGCTGGCCTATCGTGAACTGGACGACGCGCTCGGGTTGACCGATCTGGCTGGCAGCGTGCTGTCGGAATGCCGCCGTGGCAAGAACACCCGCCACATGCTGACTGGATTGTTGCGCCAATCAGTGTTCGGCCGCCTCGCCGGGTATGAGGGCGTCAACGACGCCGATCGTCTCGCTCATGATCGGGCGATGCGCGCCGTGGTCGATCGCGATGGCCTCGACCGTGCCGCCGCCTCGACCAGCCAGATGGGCCGTTTCGAGACCGCGTGGCTGACCGGCGAAGCCAACCTCGCCGCCCTGGCCGATCTGTCCGGCGCCTGGATCGACCAGGTGCATTCGCGCCGGCCGCAGAGCACCGTCGTGCTCGACATGGACAGCAGCGTCAGCGAGACGCACGGCGCCCAAGAGGGCAGCGCCTACAGCGGGCATTTCGCCTGCACCTGCTACCATCCGCTGTTCGTGTTTAACCAGTTCGGCGACCTGGAGCGGTGCGCGCTGCGGCCGGGCAACGTCCACTCCGCCGATGGCTGGCGCGAGGTGCTGGAGCCGGTGGTGGCGCGCTACCGCAACAAAATGCGGCGCCGCTTCTTCCGGGGCGACGCCGGATACGCGAACCCGGACATCTACGAGTTTCTGGAAGCCGAAGGCCACAAATACACGATCCGGCTGCCGGCCAATTCGGCCCTGCAAGAGAGCATCTCGTGGCTTCTCAAGCGCCCGGTGGGTCGCCCAGCGCACGAGGTGCGTCGCTATTACGCCAGCTTCAGCTACCAGGCCGGATCATGGACCAAGCCGCGCGCACTCTGGCGCTGCCCGAGGAGGTTAAGCAGTGGTCGCTCACGACCCTGCGCGACCGGCTGGTGAAGATCGGCGCCGGGATCGTGCGGCATGGCCGGTCGATCGCCTTCCAGATGGCTGAGGTCGCGGTGCCGCGCGTCCTGTTCCAGGAAATCCTCGCCGCCATCACGGCACTCCGACCGCTGCCGCCGGTTCGATGCTGAGGGGCGGTGCCATCGGTGGGCGACTGGGCGGTCAGCAGGAGACCTGCGTCCCGATGTTGACTTGCTCGCAAAGATTCCCGCGCTCGCGGCGTTCATCGGACAGCCGGCAGTTCTCTGTTGGGGTCACGGGCGATCTGGTTGTTGCGGGACGGAGGGATCGGGGCATATGCTGCCCTCGTGGTCGGCGAAGAAGCCCTTCATCTGGGGAATCCCGGATAACCATGTCCATCAGTGCGGCGGCCTGTCGGCGTCAGTTGTGGACCAGCGTATGAGAACGACGCTGACACCCGCATCGCGTCGCGTCGGCGCGATAGCTGCAACCTTGATCGGCGGAGCATTCTTCTTCGCGATCATCGGCGTTTTCGGGCTCTGGGATGCGATCGGAGCACTCGCACTCTTCGTGGTGATAGCATTGCTGATCTTCCGCCATCCTCAGGCAGAGGAGATGGGGCCATGACCCTCGACCCGGGTATGCTCGCGCGCATCCAGTTCGCGTTCACAGTCAGCTTTCACATCATCTTCCCGACGATCTCCATCGGACTCGCGATGTTCCTCGCGATCGTCGAGGGAATGTGGCTCAAGACCAAGGATCTGCTCTACCAGCAGATCTATCGGTTCTGGCTGGGCATTTTCGCCATGGGTTTCGGTGTCGGCGTCGTCACCGGGATCGTCTTGTCTTTCGAATTCGGTCTCGGCTTCGCCGGGTTCGGGCAAATGGCCGGGCCAGCGATCGGCCCAATAATTGGGCTGGAAGTGCTGACGTCCTTCTTCCTGGAAGCCGGCTTTCTCGGGATCATGCTGTTCGGCCTCAACCGGGTCGGCCCGAAGCTGCATTTTCTTGCCACGTGCATGGTGGCGCTCGGGACGTTGCTATCCGCGTCCTGGATCCTGTCAGCCAACAGCTGGATGCAGACTCCCGATGGCATCGTGGTTCAGAACGGCCACGTCGTTGTCACGGACTGGTTCAAGGTCGTCGTCAACCCATCCTGGCTCTACCGGCTGCCGCATATGCTGACAGCCGCCTATCTGACGGGTTCCTTTCTCGTCGCCGGGGTCGGCGCCTGGTATTTGTTGCGTGGCGAGCACGAAGCCTTCGCGCGGCGGACTGTGTCGCTAGGAACGGCCTTCGCGACCGTGCTTATCGCCGGCCAAGTCTTCCTCGGCGACATCCTCTACGGAACGATGCTTCAGCATCAGCCGGCCAAGATGCAGGCGGCGGAGGGGTTCTGGGAGAAGCAGTCCCAGTCTCCGGCGCCCTATTACTGGGTGATCGTCCCGGACCAGGCGAATCAGCGCAACCGCTTTGCGGTTGGCATTCCCTATCTCGGCAGCATCTGGCTGACCCACAGCCTCGATGGCCGTGTCGAAGGACTGAAGAACACGCCACCGGATCAGCAGCCGCCAATGGGCATGGTGTTCTATGGCTTCCGGGTGATGTACGGCATTGCCATCATCATGTTCGGGCTTGCCGTCGCGTCGCTCTGGCTGCGTTGGCAGGGGCGTCTGTTCTCCACGCGCTGGTTCCTCCGCGCCCTTGTGGTCATGACGCCGTCGGGCGTCGTCGCCACGCTCGGTGGCTGGTACCTCGCCGAGACGGGCCGGCAACCCTGGGTGATCTACGGCATCCTGCGCACGGTCGATGCCATCTCGCCGGTGCCGGCAGGGGTCCTGCTTTCGACGCTGATCGCATTCGTCTGCATCTATGCGCTCTTCATGGCGGCCTTCCTGGTTTTTGCGGCGCGTATGATCCGGCGTGGTCCGTCGGCGGCTCCTGCGCAGGCAGAGGCGTCCGGATCGCTCAAGCCCGCCCTGAAATCCGCTGTGATGAACGATCCGTCCAACCGCAGTCCGATACCAGTGGCGTGACGGTCATGGATCTGCCGCTGTTTTCCGCGCTTTTTACCGCCTTTGCTCTTGCGCTTTACGTGATGCTCGACGGCTTCGATCTCGGCGTGGGGGCGATGCTGCTTGCGCAGGCTGATGAGCGGCTGCGCGATCGAATGGTCGACTCGATCATGCCGACCTGGGACGGCAACGAAACATGGCTGATCATGGCCGGAGTGGCACTGCTCGCGGCCTTCCCGATTGCCTACGGTGTGCTGCTGCCTGCCTTCTATCTGCCGCTGATCGTCATGTTGCTGGCTTTGGGATTGCGCGGCGTCTCCTTTGAATTCCGCCTTCAGGCCGTGCGGGGCCGCCGCGTCTGGGACCTGGCATTTGGTCTCGGGTCGATCGTCGCCGCGCTGATGCAAGGCCTGATCGTCGGCGGCCTGATCCAGGGCGTAACGGTCGACGGCGAACGCTTCGGCGGTGGCGTGTTCGACGTGTTCCGCCCCTTCGCGCTTCTCGTCGCCGCGACGATGCTGGCCGGCTATGTCGTCCTCGGTGGCGCCTGGCTGCATATGAAGGCGACCGGGACGCTTCGCACCTACGCCGAGCGCCTCCTGCGTCGAGCAGTACCGGTTTTCGTCGGGCTGGCCGCGGTGGCCTGCATCGGCGCGGCGGCCGTCCAACCCGGTGTCCGCGCGGCCTGGGCGGTCGATGGTGTGCCGCTCGCCCTGCTTAGTTGCTCGTTCCTGATTGTTACCTTCCTGCTGACCCGGACCATCGGCGGCCAGCACGATGGGCGTCCGTTTCTCTTGGGCTTGGCACTGTTCGCGCTTGGCATTGCCGGCCTCGGCCTGACGATCTTTCCCGACATCGTTCCATTCCGCCTCAGTCTATGGGACGCGGCTTCGTCGACCCGCAGCCACGTCTTTCTTTTGGTCGGCGCGGTGATCGTGACGCCAATGGTGCTTGCCTATTCGGCCTTCGCTTACCGCGTCTTCCGCGGCAAGACGCCCGAAGAAGGGTGGGAAGCGTGAACCCGCGATCCCGGCAAATACGATGGTTTGGCGGATCGTACCTGGCGTCGATTGCGACACTCGCGCCTGGCTATTGCTATCGCACAAGTGCGACAAAAAAAGGCCGTCCATTCTATCCGCGTATAGCGTGCTATTAAGGTGTAGGTGAATGGCAAGCTAAAGGTTGAGATGAGGGACAGACGTCATGTTGATCCAGGAATTGACGAGGCAGGCGAGTCTAGAACTCTTGGCCCGCGCGCATCTCGGTAGATTGGCCTGCGCCCAAGGCGCTCAGCCTTATGTCACGCCATTCAATTTCGTTTTTTATCAGGATTGCCTGTATAGCTTTTCCACGGTTGGGCGGAAAATCGAATGGATGCGCGCTAATCCGCTCGTGAGCGTCGAGGCGGATGAGATTGTGAACTCACGGCAATGGGCAAGCGTTATCGTCTTCGGTCGATACGAGGAACTTCCTGATAAACCTGAGTGGAATATCGAGCGAACCACGGCCACCATAATGCTACAAAAGAACGGCATGTGGTGGGAGCCTGGTTACGCGAAAACAATCCTCCAAGGCAGGGAACGCTCCCTGGTGCCGGTCTTCTTCCGGATCCACGTTACCCATATTACCGGGCACTCCGCCACCCCTTGAATCGGCCAGCCTGCCGACGAAGTAACGATTGCTGATTGGCTCCGCCGCAGCATAGCGGCGGCTTGCGCCGCGCCGAACATTCCCTCCAAAATCACCCGCCGCTGGCGCGCCTGCTTCAGCGCCATGCTCTACCGGGAACGCAACCGCGTTGAGCGGTTCTTCAACAAGATCAAACATTGCCGCCGGCTTCAAGCCGACGGAGTTGTCGGTCGTCGCCGAAGGCATGACCCTGACGGTAACCGGCGTGAAGCCGCTAAACGAGAACGACGGTTTTCTCTACCGAGGAATTGCGGACCAGAGCTTCAAGCGCACCTTCCAGCTTGCAGAGTACATGAAAGTGGTGAGCACAAAGTTGGAGAACGGCCTGCTCTGGATCGAGCTCAAGCGCGAGGTTCCGGAGACGATGAAGCCGCGCAAGATCGGCATCTTCACTCCGGCTTCGAAGGCTGTGCCGTTCACGGCCGCCGCCTGAGCACCGGCAACATGGTATCGACTGGGAGGACGTAGAGCGTAAGTAAGAGGAGCAGGGTGGATGTGGGAGGATGGGGCCGGGCAGCTTGGCTACCCGGCCCCTACTGCACTGGGAGACAACCCAGCAAGACAACACTCGAAATTCCTCGCGTTGATGAGAATTGATCTATGTCATGACGCAGGACGTCCGATCCTGAAAGAATATTTATTCAGGATTTAGGAGGTCGGCGATGAGCACCTACCACGTGAGTTTTTTCAAGAACCTCACCGGCGGCGATGGAAAGCAGGTTAATGCCTGCCAGGGTTCGATCGAGATTCACTCGGCACGCAACCGCGAACGCGCGATCCAAGCGGCCCAGAGACGGTTTGCCCGCCTCAAACGCATCAGCGACTGGTGCTTCTACGCTGACACTCTGAAGGTAACAACCTGGCCCAAGGGACGCAGAGCCGTGCCGCTCCGCAGCGAAAGTCTTCGCTAAGCTAGGTCACACGTGAGGGCGACATCGAGTCGCAGCGCCGCCACGGTCGACTATGACGGTCACAAGCTTGTGGGCATGACGACCGGAATTGGTTTGACTTAGTTTGGGCTGCCCGCCCTTGGCGCTATGAGCCTTAACTGCCTGCGGCGGTTAACCGGGGACGCGGACTGGAAATCGGTAATGAGAAGGCCGCGCAATCGGGTTGTGCAAGTCAGGCGCTTCGGCGGTCCCGACGGGCTCGAGGGGTCAACGCCCCTGCCTAAGGCCCGGGGGAGGTGCGCGTGCTCGCCTCGGGCGTGGAGTACACCGACGTGGCAATCCGGCGCCACCTCTACCCGCAAAACGATGCGCCGCCGGCCGCCGTTCGTGCTGGGCTATGATGTCGTGGGGGAAATCGATCAGTTCGGCGACGGTGCGAGCGGCTTTCGGCTTGGCGACCGGGTGGCTGACCTGACGGTACTCGGGTCGAACGCCGCCTGTCGCACGCTCCAGGCCAGCCACCTGACCCGCGTGCCAGCGGGCGTCGACGCGGCGGAGGCGGCCGCACTGATCTTCAGTTGGACGACCGCATACCAGTTCCTTCACCGCGCGACTCGGGTGCAGCGAGGACAGCGCATGCTCGTGCATGGAGCATCACCGTCGGCTCGCCCATCATCGGCAGCTCTCCCGTCTCACCGTCACGGCTACAAGGACGAGTTTTTCAACACAATCGGACCCACAGCGGACACCCGCTCGGCATCTCCTGGCTTCGTGCGCGTCAGGGCCGGTGGAACCCGGCCTTGCTTCCTCGCCGAACCTGTACTCGGAGACCATCGCGGTTCATGCTACCAATACGTGGCGGCACATTGGAATACCGTATGCGCCGCCGGGGAAACCTCATCATCTCTCCGCCCTGTTCGCCACCGTATCTGGCGCTTCCCGGAGGCTGACGACGTTGCAGCAGTTCGCCTATTTCAAGGTATTGAGATAAGCGATGATGTCAGCACGGCCATTGGCTTGCGGAAGTCCCACAAAAGTCATCTTCGTCCCAGGTACCTTCGCTCGTGGATTGGTCAGGTAAGAATCAAGCGTAGCCGTATCCCAAGTTAACCCTGAGCTTCGCATCGCCGCAGAGTAGCTGTACGTCTCGATTGAAGCAGCTTTGCGTCCGACCACGCCGGCCAATGATGGCCCGACTCGATTCTTGCCCGTTTCAGCACTGTGGCAGCTGCCACATTTGTGCTTGAACAGATCTTCGCCAGTTGCGACGCCGCCAGCGGCCCAGGCGAGAGATGCCGTACAAAGGCTCAACCCAACTACGGCTAAAACGATGGCTCTCACGTCCTTGCTCCTTTGATGATCTTCTGCTCTAGAACTTAATGTAAACATATAGCCTTCTTGCAAAGCGCCATATTGATTTGCGTCAAGCCCGCCGCCACCGACTGACGGTAATTGCCCCGCGTCGGGGGGCAGCACTTTTGCCCCCCAACAGGCGAACGGCTACTTCACTGTGAAGAGCGTCCACATTCCCGCCATGTAGTGGTTCGGAATGTCGCAATAGAGAAGATAGATTCCTGGTTTCAGGTCGAGCCGCAACGCGCCGGTCTTTCCGGGGTCGAGCTCGGAGACTTCACCCAGATGAACTCCGGCCTTGTCCTCGTCGACCTTGGCGTCGCTGGCCAAGTACGGCAGCGGTGCGGTCCCGTCCTTCAGTCTGGCCACGATCACCTCGTGGACTGTTTCCTTCGATGAATTGAGAACCTCGAAAGTTACCTCACCAGCTTTGACGGTATCGGTGCTGACTGCGATTCCCATCGTCACTTTGGACATATCTTTGCCAGTTGCGGGGAACCCAAGATCAGTCGGCATCTCTGCAGTTGCGCCCTTGTCCCAGAGCGATACGTTCACCACAGTCCCTGCGGCCTGGGATGGGCCCGCCAGAGCTGTCCCGATGGCCAAAGCGGCTGCGGGCAGAAGAAAGCGGATATGGGCCATCCATCGAATTGAAGTGCGCTTGAACATGATCAACCTTCCTATATGAATAAGATCGCAAAATTCACGCTATGCCGGATGGCCGGAACGGCATTGATCCAGATCAAGCGGCATTCCTGGCGCAGCACGCAGCATAATTCAGATAATGACCTCAGCCCCTAAATCTCCTTGAGCTTTAGGTAGAATCCGTCGACCAGAAGGAGACGGACAATGAAGTCATCGAGATTCAAGGAAGAACGGATCATCGCCGTCCTGCGTGAGCAGGAGGCAGGAGCATCGACGGCGGATGTCTGCCGTCGGCAACGACGTCAGCAGCGCGACATTCTACAAGTGGAACGCGAATTATGAGGGGTTGGGTACTGGGGCCACGTGGATCGATGAAGAAATACCGGACGGTCGTTCGCGGCTCCTTAAGCGTCCGTCGCTCCGTCCACCAGCTCCTTAAGCCCCTCCGGATCGAGGATGTCGATCTGATTGCGCTGGCCGGTGGCGATGAGCTTTGCTTGGCGCAGCCGGGTCAAGGTGCGGCTGACCGTCTCGGTCGTCAGCCCGAGGTAGTCCGCTATGTCGGTGCGGGTCATCGGAACATCGAGCGGCGACGCCGGCTGACGGCGCTTCAGCGCGCGGTCCGAGAGCGAAACAAGGAAAGAGGCAACGCGTTCCTTGGCTGTTTTGCGACCGAGTAGCACAATCTGATCCTGTGCCGCAGCGAGTTCGTGCGCCGTCGTTCCCAGCAATTTGCGTTCGAGGCGCGGTAGTTCGGCGAGCAGCGTCTCCAATTTCTTGCGGGGAAAGCGGCAGAGCTGCACGAGCTCGATTGCTTCGGCGCTATAGGCATAGGTATCGTTAAGAGCAATGCCCAGGAAATCGCCGGGGAACAGGAATCCGGTCACCTGCCGCCGGCCGTCAGTCAACAGTTTGTAAAGCTTCACCGATCCACGTACCACGTTGAACAAGTCGCCCGCCGGCTCACCCTCGCCGATGACCGTGCGGCCGGGATCGAAATTGATCGTCGAGATGATCGTGCACAGCCGGGTGAGTTCATTCGCCGACAAGACACTGCAAACGCTGAGTTCGCGAATTGCGCAGGCCCCGCAGGGGCCAGCCAGATCGAGGGATGGGCCGGGCCGGGGCTGGGCAGGACGCAGACTTGCCATCCGTGCGAGTCTCCTGTGGGCTACGGCGCGATGATGCCGCTCTTGCGTTACGAAATCGACATGACCGGCGGTCTATCTATCTCGGAGCACTGATTTGTATCGGCAAATTGATCTATATCACGGCGGCCCGCAGGCGTCCCGGGCAAATTCTACCCAACGAAGGAAATAGCCGTGGCACGCCAGTTCATTGCGAAATCCCTGGGACCTGAATCCGTCGATAAGGCCTTCGCGGTGGCGCGCAGCGCGGATTTCACCCTCACCCTCGATCAGTGGCGTGACTACGCCCTTGGTCTCATCAAATGCGGCATGCCGACAAGCGGGGTTCTCCGCATCGAGAACCGTGCCGGCACGATTCAGGGCCTATGCGGCTATCGCACAGAGTCATCACTCGGTCACAGTGCCATTTGTTCCGTGGACTATCTCGTAGCCCTTGATCTGGTCGATGAAGCACCAGTCCTGGCGGCACTCCTCAAGGCCTTGGAGAATATCGCACGACGCCAAGGTGCCACGGCACTTCGTCTCGACCTGCTCGATGGCGCGCGAACGACGGAGCAACTGCTCCAACGGTTATGCGAGAGTGGCCACCGGATCGAGAGGATTAGGCTTCTGAAGGAGCTGCGCACAGGCCGTTAACGCCGCCTGAAGATTCGCTGCGGTTTCCCTTTCGCAATGCATTTCCCGACGGGGCACCGAAGGGCAACGAGAACGCCAACAGGCACGGGAATGGCTGCGGGAGCCGCTTTGGGAGCTGCGACGGCTCGTGGAGAAGGCGGTTGACTAGAGGTCATTGGAACCGCTACGCCATGGCTCTGCCCGGCGCTACCCGCCAAAGCCGAAGAGAGCTGCAGGGGACAAGCCCAGGCAGCTCTCTCATCATCGGCTAAGTCGAAACGCAGGCGATCTCGCCTGTTCGCGCTCAGATCACTTCGATATAGCCGGCCATGAAGCCGTCGCTATCTTGGCCATCAAATGAGGATTTCATCGCCATGCCCTTTCCCATGCCCTTGTCGCAGGGGAAGACACAGAGCCAGCGGAACTGGCCCTTCTTGGTCGGCGTGAAGGCGAAGTTGGTTGCCACGGGCGTCACCTCGTCGCTGCCGGCCACTTGCGTCCCCTGCTTGACGACAACGTTGAGGCCGTGGTCGGGCGAGTGAACTGAGCATCGAGGATGTTATTTGCGAGGCGAAGGTACTTCGTTGACTCGCATCAAGCCTGGCGCGGCAGTCCGAACCCCGCACCGGCCCTCTGATACTTGCTCAAGTCAAGAAATGGCGAGCAGCGGGGGGCATATGGCGCCCCGCTGCTCTTTCGCTAGCTCAAGCGGCCTTGATCTCGATCTTCTTTTGCTGTTTCTGGACCTCCACCGTCTTGGGCAGCGTGACGGTCAAGACACCCTTCTCGAAGGTCGCCGCGATCTTGTCCTGATCGACGCTCTCCGGCAGGCGGAAGCTGCGTTGGAACGAACCGTAACTCCGCTCCGACAGGTAGCAATTGTTGTCCTTTTCGTTCTTCTCCTGCCGCTTTTCGCCTTTCAAGATAAGCTGTTTGCCGGACAATGAGACTTCGACGCTCTTTTCATCCAGGCCCGGCAACTCGACGGTGATCTTGTAGGCTTTTTCGTCCTCGGTGAAATCGGCTGCCGGAATGTTGACGTCGAAGGACGCCCTATATCCTCCGAATGGCTGCTGGTCGAACATGCGCCGCATCCATGGCAGATCTATCCCTCCACTGAAGCGATCGAACACGCGGCCAACTTCCCTTTGGAAAGACTGCCACACATCCGGGACCGTCTCGCGGCTTGCCGGCACCCTTTTGATGCTGATAGGCGTATTGAACATGGTCCATCTCCTTTCCTTCATAGGGCCAAGCTAAATATTGGCGCTTCGGGACGAAGACGCGTTGATCTGGATCAAACTGGCAATCTCTCTGGAAAGGCGCGTGCCCGCGACGTCGGGGTCTGCCGCAAGGTGTTCTTCTGTCCCTTCGAGTAGCTGAGTTTTCATTGATGCGGAGTTGACCGCCTTTGAAGCATTTTCCGTTTAGGTAGCGACGTAACCTGCATTCCGCGGATAGTTGCGCCGCAGTAGCTCGCTAAATGATCTGTCGGGCGCCTGGATGGACCGAGTTTGCGAGCGAATGCGGGCGATGGTCATTGTTCTGGATAGAGATCCAGCGGAGAGTCCATCAAAATGACGTCGATCGCTCGGCAACGCCAACCTTCCGGAAACTTGAAAGCTGCTCATTTGGAAAACCCGGGATTGGATTCGGAGGCGACAAGGTTTTCAATAGCCATAGGTTTTAGGAGGTTTGTTCAAAATGACTGCCACCGACAACAACAAACTTACTGGCCCGGAGGCGATTGAGTCAGGCCGATCGACAGCAGGCAAGAATGGT
>WNFR01034518.1_pt1 | contig 11094 bp, 9 predicted proteins | sample 5400221 | NCBI WGS metagenome assembly WNFR01 (sample SAMN13153357, study PRJNA577476) | soil metagenome | isolation source: 40 cm soil under Madrone tree | place: USA:California | collected 2016-06-14 | reverse complement strand
GGCTGGGGCGCCGCAACGCCCACGGTGTTCCCACCACCGCGATCCTGGCGCAGTTCGTGATCGTGGTCGTGCTTTTGTTGACGGCCACCTTTGAAACCGCCGTCAATTACGTCCAGTTCAGTCTCACCCTGTGTTCCACCCTGGCCGTCCTCGGCGTGTTCGTGCTCCGCTGGCGCCAGCCCGATCTGCCGCGGCCTTATCGGACCTGGGGTTATCCGGTAACCCCGATCATCTTCCTGGCCATCAGCCTGTGGATGCTGGAACATTTGCTCGCCGAACCATCTACCCGGGCCCCCTCGCTCTGGGGCCTGGCCACGATGGCCCTGGGGTTGACCGTCTATTTTCTTTCTCCGAAAACAAAAGTGGCGTGACCGTCTTAAGCGCATTCATGAAACGACTTCTGCTTTTCCTGCTGACCTGTCTCCTGGCCGCCCCCGCTCTTGCGCAACCCGCCACCCTCGACGATACCGCGCGCTTTCTGGCCGGCATCCCCGTGAGCGGACCGCTCGCCCAACTCACCCACGATCCCGCGTGGCTCGATCATGCGCGGAACCTCGATAGCGCCTGGTTCAAGAAAGACTTCTACCAGATCCGCCCGATTCGCGCCTGGATGCTGGCGAACGCGCCGGAGTATTACGCCAGCACCGATCCCGTCTACTACATGTTTGGCGGCCCGGATTTTCTCTACGCGAATATTTTCTTTCCGCAGGCCAACACTTACATCCTCGCCGGCCTGGAGCCTGTCGGCCAGGTGCCGGACCTCACCCGGATGGATCCCGCGGCGCTCCGCACCGACCTGAATGGCCTGCGCGATTCCATGCACACCGTCCTTCAGACCCATTACTTCATCACGAAGGATATGCGGACCGACCTTACCAAGGCCAACCTTGGCGGCACGCTACCGATCCTCTATGTCTTTCTCGCCCGCCTGAATTGCACCGTCCTCGACACCACCTACGTGAAGACTCCCGCGGAAGGCGTGAAGATCAACTTCACCCGCGACGGCACCCAGCAGACCTTGTATTACTTCAAGACCGACCTTTCCGGCGGACCGAGTCCTTTCCTCAAGTGGTGCACCGGGCAAGGACAGGGTAACAGCTTGCTCAAGGCCGCCTCCTACCTGATGCATACCGAGGGCTTCTCCGGCGTGCGCAATTTCCTCCTGAGCAACAGCCGCGTAATCATCCAGGATGACTCCGGTATCCCGCTGCGCGCTTTCCCCAAAACGTGGAAGGTCGATTGCTACGGCCGCTACGTCCCGCACGCGGAGATGTTCGGCAAATACCATCAACCTGACCTGGCGGCGGTCTACAACCGGCAACCGCCGCCGCCGGAGCTGGGATTCGCTTTCGGTTACCATTGGCAACGGGATCTGGGCCTCCTTATGATGGCCACGCGAAAGTAACTTGTGTCAGCATCTCCTAACTACTTGCGCTTACTCTTCTCCTTCCTTCTTGGCTCGCTCCTCGCCTGTGGGCGGCTTCTTGCGGCCGATTCGACGGCGGATGCGACCGCGAAGTTCCTCGCCGGTTTGCCGGTGACCGGCACGCCGTTGGAGAATTACGCCAGCGCACCCGGATTAAAGTCGCATGCGACTGACCTGGACCGCGCCTGGAAACAGTTCGATGACCGCCAGCTCTCCAAGATTCGCGCCTGGGCGCCACAGGTTCTGGGCGCTGCCTACCAGGATACCGGGCCGATGTATTACATGTTTAGCGGGCCGGATTTTCTTTACGCGAATGCCTTCTTTCCTAACGCCAGCACTTACATCCTTTGTGGCACGGAGCCGGTAGGACCTATTCCCGACATTAGCAAAATCCCGCAGCACGTTCTCCCCTCCGCGCTCGCTAACCTGCGGAAGTCGCTCGATTCAGTCCTGAGCTGGAGCTTCTTCATCACCAAAAACATGAAGGTCGATCTGCGGCAGACGCAGTTGAACGGCACGCTGCCTGTCCTGTACGTCTTTCTCGCCCGGGCCGGCTGCACGCTCAATTCTGTTGAGACTGTCGCGCTCGATAAGACCGGCGCGTTTGTCCCCGAAGGTAAAGGCACTACACCAGGTGCCAGGATTACTTTTATGGGACCGGCTGGTAATTCCCAAACTCTGTATTACTTCACCACCGACCTGGCAGACTGGGGCATCAAGCTGAATCCAAACTTCGGAGCCTTCTGCGAGCAACAAGGCCAGGGAGTAACTCTCCTAAAGGCCGCCTCCTATTTGATGCACTCGGATAATTTTTCGAAAGTGCGCGGCTATCTCCTCGCCCACAGCAAAGTGATTCTACAGGACGATTCCGGCATTCCTTATCGCTTCTTTGCCAAAGACAAATGGGAGGTCCGCTTCTACGGCCGTTATGTCGGCCCGATTAGACGCTTCCTCAAGAACGGGCAGCTCGACCTGGCAAAGGAGAATGCCGCGAGTGCACCGCCGCCTTTGCCGTTTAGCTTCGGTTACCAATGGCAACCGAGCCGGTCCTCGCTCATCGTTGCGACGCCGAAATAGGGCCATGCAATTCGCTGCGCAAGACGCGCGACCGGACCCTCATCCTAACCTTCTCCCTCAGGGAGAAGGGACTCGCTTCGAACCACTCCTAGTATAGCGAGACTATGTCGAGCCGCCGCGTTACATCCTGAAACGTCCCGAGCTGAACCAGGTATCGCCCTGCCAAACAAAACGCGGGCTTCACTCCCTCTCCCTGAGGGAGAGGGCTGGGGTGAGGGCCAACGCGTGGAGGCCGCTTAGCTATTTGCCAACGAGCAAGCGCAGAAACTGAGCGTCAGAAAAGCGCGTGCCAGAACCGTGTCGCACCACGACAAGGTTCATAGAAGGAATAACGTATAGGCGCTGGTAACCGGAGCCGATACATGCCACCAGATCGCTCGGTGCGTTACGGCACAGAACAGTTCCGCCCCAACTCTGGCGCTCCCATCTCGGAATCAGTATCGATTCAATATCAAACTCACGACCGCCTGGCGCCTGCCGGTTATTCCACCAGCCTAACGAGAAGGCTCGGTTAGCGCCCGATCCCGCCCAGCAAGGAGACATCGAACCCCTGGTTAGAATCGGGGTTCCCCCATTGAGCGCCACCTCGCCCAGCTTGGACCATTGTCGCGCGCTCAAGAGCCAGCCGGCCGCCAGCAGCGGATTACCCGCGCGATCGGTCAGGTAGCGCTGCGAGCCAAGCCCGAGCTTGCCCAGGACGCGTCGCTCCAAATAGTGTGTGGGCGTTTCGCCTTTCAGCTTCTCCTTGAGCACGGCGTGAAATACCTGGAGCGAGCTCGGACCATAAATAAACCGGCTTCCCGGCTGAGCTACAATCGGCGCTCGTATCGCGATGCTATCGCGGTCGCCGGGATCGTTGTTGTGCAAATAAAAGACCGGCTCCAGTCCACAGGAAAAATCCAGGAGCTGCCGGATCGTGACGCGCGCCTTCCGCGGATCGCTCTTCCACGCCGGGATCGTATCGGCCACATGCTCGTCCAGACTGAGCAACCCATCCTCGACCGCAGCCAGGGCCGCCAGGCCCCAGAAAGCTTTCGTGCCGCTATAAATCTTGTGCGGTTCCCCCGCCGATTGCTCCAGCAACGTCTGCCCGTTTTGCACCGCGAGGAACGACGTCCCGCCGGCGCTCCTCGAGTAAGCCGCGGCGGTGCGAATTGCGTTCAGGTTAATCGGACCTGCGATAGCCGCTGCGACCGAAAACAACCAGGAAAGTAAGATCCATTTCTTCATCGGACTCCCTCTTTACCCAACCCGTTCAATCGTTTTCCAATCCCAAGCTTTTCCGCAAAGCGTCGTGCTCCTGCTTTTCTCGCTCGCTCCACGGCCCGGTCCTATCTACAAACCAACGCTTCTCCTTTGCCGCGCGGCCTATCTCGGTTTGCCCGGCTCTCCCCGCCAGAACGAGATAATAGCTATCGGCCAGTTTGTTATCGCGTTCTTTCACCCAAAGCCCGGCTGTGTTCACCACATCGGCCAGCTCTTCGGTGTTTTCGGCCAGGAACGCGGCCGCCTTGATCGCGAGCGCGCCCGCGATCACCCGAGCTCCTCCTTGGTCGGCTTGAGGAGGATGGGTTCAGTTCGTTTCTTATCAGTGGAGTAGTCGACGACTTCATACCTTCCGGAAAGACGCTGCTTTGCTAGGTCCGTGATCTCGAAATCACCGCCGGTGTCGAATACATCCGGAGCCACTTCGGTTCCCATGATTTCCATCCCTTCATGCCGTGCCAGCCACGCGGCCGCGAAAAAAGCCTTGGCGCGTTGCTCCTTCGGCAGCTTGGAATCAGCCCCCGTTTTGAGATCGTTGACGTAGGTCTGAAGCATTTTATCATAGGGCGGCTTGAGATACTGCGCGGCATCGGCATACCGATCCTCGCGAACCAGGCGCCGCCCGAGCAACCAGCGTAATTTCACTGAATCTGTGGTGGGATCGTTCGCCTCGGCTGGCGCAGGCACTGGCAGTTGATCCACATACTTCTTTAGTTCCTCGATCGTGAGCACCCGCTCGGCGACGAATGCCGCGTCGGTCCATAGGCCGCCTTTGAAGAAGATATCCAGCGCTTCGATGAAATCGGCCCGGGCCAGGTGCAGAGCCGCGAAGTCGCCACTTACTTCATCTTCGAACGACCAGTCCTCGCCTTCGCTTGTGTAAACATAGGTGAACTCCTCATAGCGGGGACCGGACTTATGGTTCCAGCCGGTATAAGATGTCAGGCCGTGAATGCCCTGCCATGCCTGGGCCATGCTCTTGAGCGCGTCTTGCAATTTCCCCGCGCGCCGTTGCAGTTTCGCCCGCAACCAGCAGGCCGCCGGGCTTTCCTTGTTCCCCAGCTCGAGCCAGCGAGCCGCACCTTTGTAATCGCCATTGGTGTAGGCGACCCAGCCGATGTATTCCGCCTCTTCTACCTTATCCAGCTTCGCCTCGTTGAGGATAGCGAGCCATCTCGCACAACGATTGACATGCTGAGTCTCGGAACTGACTGCGTATGGATCGGTCCGCGCCTCGGTCGCGAGGATGTGAGCGGTCTCCAGCCGGCGCAGCATTGGATCTTTAGCCATCGTTCGCAGGGCCGGCTTGACCCGCTCCTGTTCTTGTTGCTTCTGTTCCGGTGTCCACTTCTCAGTTTCTTCGGGGTCCGGGCCATAGTTCAACATGCCGCCGACCGACTCACGATCTGGAATGAGGGCCTTCAGTGAAACTACCGCGCTCTCATCGCCAAGAGCCAGCTGCGTAAGAAAAAGCCGAGCCGCGACATCCGGATGGCCTTGTTTCCACTCGCTGCGTCCCTCCCAGCCGTAACTATCCGCCGCCATACCTAACGAGTCGGCGAAGCCCTGCTTCGCCAGCTCCCGGGTCCGGCGAAACCAGGTGACTGCCTCTGGATCACCGCTCTTCAAAGCGATTTTCGCCAGCATGAACACAGCCCACACCGTCCGGTAATGGCGTTCGCCTTCCGGGCGTTTAAGCAAGCCTTCCCACGCCGCCCGTGCTTCCGCCCAATGTTCCTTGCCCAGCCGGTAAGCAATGGCTCCCCGATGGTAGTCCGCGAACTCGGAGGCAAATTCCTCCGGAGCGGCGCCGGGACCATTCACCAGGAGGGCCGATACCACCTGCCGCGCCACATCGTGTTGTTGCGTGGCCTTGGCGGGATCGGCGGGCTTGATCCGGCCTTCTTTCAAAGCCAGCGCGAAGTCGTTTCGGTCGGCCGCGGCCGTGACTTCACCCGTCGCCGGTTTGGGGGTCTCGGCGTCGTCACCCTCTTTCTTCGCGATTTCCACGGCGACTCGCGTTTCCGTGGGTTTGAAATCCTTCGCCAGCCGTTTCACTTCCAGTTCCCAGTAGAACTGCGGCGAGCCATCCACCTTCTTGCCGCCGTCATCCAAATACTGGCGCGGTTCGAAGTATCCGGTTGCGAAGCAGCGCGCTGTGGCCGCGAGCAGCGCCAGGGAAGCGAGGCTAGCGGGGAGGCATCTGTGACTCATCCACGTTCGCTTGAAAATTCGGAGCCCGGTCATACCGAAGCCATCCTATACTGCGCGTCGCTCCCGGCGACAATCGCAATTGCACTCCGGCTTCCGGCTTGAATATCGCCGCGTCCTTCGTCACGACGACGCTCCAGCCCGGGAGCGCATCGGACGCAGTTACCGCCGAACCGTCGTTCCACGTCACCTTCACTCCGCCCTTCCATTACGGCAGACAAGGTCGGCCAACGCCAGTTGCGCTCATCGGTCGCGACGGGCAGACGATACCAAAAGATGTCTCGCAAGAGTGCCGGGCGCCTTTTCTTCCATTCGTTCACGAGCGTCGCCACCCGGTCCGCGTCCGTCGCAAACTCCACCGCGCGCGTCCCGCGCGGCCAAACCGGGTCCACACCGTCCATCGCCACGCTGACCAGTTTCCCAGCGTCATCGTACCCGGCAACGCAGCGATAAGTCGGCAGCGCCACCGAGAATGGAACTCCGAGGCGGTTTGCCTTTTCCACCCATCTCTTCGCCAGCGTCGTATCGCAGAGCATCGCGCTGCCGCCCGGCGCTGTGGGCACCGAATGCACTTGAAGCACGTAACCTTCAACCTTGCCGATTAGCCGGGCGAACTCGGGCTCGTCCAGCCAGGCGGGCAGTGTCGTAACTGTCAGCGGCACGGGCCCGGTTACCGAGCGAACGAGTTCGAGCCAGACGCGATAGCCCGCCAGGTTCTTCTGCGCACAATCGAAATCGAGTTGGAACGCAGCCAGCTTCACTCCATTCGCCTGCGCCTTTTCCACCAAGCTCTTCGTCGCCGAAGTAATCGACTGCGCTACGTTACCATCTGCATTGAACGGCCCGGGATACGGCGCGATCCGTAACGCTATCGAAACAGGCTTATTAAATCGGCCCAGCCTCTTCCAGTCTATGGAAGCCTCGATCACTTCCGGCTTCTTACTTGCCCATACTATCTCCGCTCCCAGCACTGCCATCCCATCCATCCGTCCTTCTGCTTCCGACACTGCTTCGATCACCGCAGGCGTCCAGTCCCGCTGCCAGAGATAACCAATCTGGCGGATCGGTCCGCTCGCTTCGTTGGACTCCTGCCCGCAGCTGCCCACAAGCGAGGCTGCCAGGATGAGCATGCCGGTTCGCAGCCCCAACTTGTAAGCCCTGGCAATGCCGATTAAGAACAACATGTGCCGCCCATCTTAAACTAACGTCTCAGAACACCAACTCACACGAGCATTTCTTTATCATGCCGTATCTCCTCGTTTTCCTCGCAGCGCTCGCGGTCGATACGATTCCGGTCTTCGCCCCGCCCGCGTGGATTCTTCTGGTGATTCTGCTCGTAAAATTTCAACTCAATCCCTGGCTCACGGTTGTCATCGGCGTCACCGGATCCACCATCGGGCGCTACATCCTGACCCGCTACATCCCGAAGATTTCGTCGTTGATCGTGAACCGTTGCGAAGACGCCAATCTTCGCTACATCGGCAGCAAGCTCGCGAAGGCGAAATGGTCCTCCGCCTTCTTTGTCTTTATCTACACCCTCACCCCATTATCGACCACGGCGCTTTTCACTGCCGCCGCAGCGGCGCGGGTGCGGCCGTGGCACATCCTGCCGCCGTTCTTCCTCGGCCGCCTGATCACTGACGGCGTTCTCGTCTTTTCCGGCAAGTACGCCAGCGCCAATCTTGGCGACTTGGTTCACGGCCAGGCAAATTGGAAAACGCTGGTAACCCTCGTTGCCGGACTGGCCGTCATTGGCATCTTCGTCTTCATCGATTGGCGACAGTTGTTGGAGAACAAGAAACTCCGCTTCCGCTTCAGGATTTTGAAGTAATAACGCTAGTCTCGCTCTACAAACTCGACGGCTTAAAGCCGTCGAGTTTGTAGAGCGGCTTTGGGAAGTCGGCGCCAACTAGCGCAGGCTCACTGAGCAGAACAACAACAAGGACGGCGCCAATCAGTGCTTTCAAGTTTTCTACTTCCTACTTTTCCAAGACGAACTGGATCCGCGGGCTTTCGGACTTAGGCTTTGTCCCTACTTCGAAGTCGGTGCAGGCCATGATAAGACCTAGACCCACCGGCTCAGCCGCCGCTCGCATTTCCGCGGGCGTGAACAACTCCCATTCGAAGGTTTCGCCTCCGCCGCCGGGGTAAGTAAGCGCTACGAAAAGCCGGCCGTCCTCGACGCGCTTGTGCTCACGCACGATTCCACCAGGCAATTCAAAATCTCGTTCTCCCTGATGGGCGGCAAAAAACTCCGGGTTCCATAAATCCAAAATCATCCGGCCGCCGTCGCGGACGCCGGTAGCCAACTGCCCGAGCAGATCGCGGTTAGCCAGCGCATCGAAGTGACCGAAGCTTTGCGACATCACGATCGCCAGATCGGAAGCGACCGTTTCCGGCTGATAATCCCGAACCTCCGTCTGCAGATAGACAGGACCGCCCGCCAGCTCGCGGGCGCGCGCGATCGCCACGGCATCGCGTTCGATGCCGGTAACCGAATACCCGCGGGCCGCGAGCGCTCGGGCATGCCGCCCCATGCCGCAGCAGACATCGAGAACCTTCCGGAATTCCGGCAACGGAGCGACCGAGCAAATAAACTCAATCTCGCGGTGCGTCCGCTCGTGACCGATCCCGGCATGAAAGAACTCGAACCAGCGAGAGGAATAGGAATTCGATGGTGGCGCTGTCATCGCTCTTGCGGTTCGCGTGCGCCGGAACGATATCGGCTTTGTTCGACATGGTATAGAATCGAATCGTGCCGCTCATCCCGTTCCTCGCCGCGCTGCTCTTCGTATTCCTACTCGTCCTGTCGACGCCCTTCCTCCTGGTACTCCGTTATCGGATCGGAACCGCGCGCCGCCCCGCGCGCCGGTGGATCGCGACGCTGAATCTGGTCTCGCTCCTTTTCTCGGCGGCTCTTTTCCTTTGGATCGCGGCGTTGACGAACTTCTGGGTGCCACATGCATTCCGTTACTCCATCATCGGTTTTATCGTTGGCGTACTTCTCGGGTTACTCGGTCTGAAGCTAACGCGCTGGGAACCGACGGCGCGCGCTCTTTATTACACTCCTAACCGCTGGCTTGTCCTGCTCATCACTCTCGCCGTCGGAGCGCGTTTGCTTTACGGCTTTTGGCGAATCTGGCACGCCTGGCGAACCACCGGCCCGGATGCCTCCTGGCTCACTACCGCCGGCATTCCTGGCTCGATGGGTGTCGGCGCTCTCATCGTCGCCTACTACCTCACCTACTTCGCCGGTGTCCGCTGGCGCCTCCAAAAGCTGTAGCGGCGGCCTCCAGTCGTCGTCCGCCCGCAATCCCGTCCCACCGACGCTTCCTACTTGTAGCGTAACCGCTCCGGTTGCCAGCGGGAGAATTTGGGCAGGTGGTGCGCCCGCCCTACAAATCTGCAAATCTTCGCAGCCTTCACCGCGCGAAGTATGCCCAGGCGACTATTCCTGCGATCACGGCCAGAAGAAATGCGAGACGCAGTTGAGTTGCCGTTATCCAGTTCGTCGAAGCCCGACCGCGGCGCGCCGCCTGCCGGACGCGGGTGTCTCCGGCGTAGTGCTCCGTTCCTCACATCAATTCATTGCTGAGTTTGCCCCTTCCGGACGCGCTCCAGGTAATGATCGAGCCGAACAGGCCCTAGTCGCATCATCCCATCCATAAAGCGGCGCAGCTCGAACCTGTTGCCCTCGGCTGCTCGAGCGGCCTCATACACTTCTGTCACCTTCGCATAGCCAAGGTAGTAGGTGGTAATCTGCGGCGAGCTCGTCAATGTCCGTGTCCACATGTTGTTTGCCAGCTGCTCGCCCTGGAGGGCCTCCTCCTTCACGAATCGCGCCATCTCCTCGCGCGACATGTTCTCGGTGTGGACCCGAATATCCACGATCGTACGGGCGATGTTCTCGAGTTGCTTCTTCAGATGCGCCAAACGCGGCAAGGCGCCGCCCCAGCCTTGATCCAGCAGGAGCCGCTCGCAAAAGGTGCCCCAGCCTTCGATGTAAATAGGATCCGGGAATACCGCCCGTACCTTATGAGGATGATGCGCCGCATACTTCAACTGCACGTAATGACCTGGAATCAGTTCATGCGGCACGATCATACGGCTAAACGGCTTGTTAAAATCGCGGAAGAACGCTTCGCGCTGTTCGGCGGTCGCGTCTGCCGGCGGCACCGGCAGAAACAGGATCGTCTTTGCGTCCGGCGCATACGGTCCGGCGGCATAGACGCCGCCAACACTCTGGCCAACAAAATATGCCGGCGCCCGGTCGACCACCAACGTCAGCGGATCAGGCAGCGTCATGATGCGCTTCTCTCGAACAAACTTCCGGATCTCGGCTACGTTTGCTTTCCAGCGTGAAGCATAGGCTTCGACGTTCGTGTCGCGGTCCTCCGCTACGCGGTCGAACAGCCGGCGGAGCAAAGCTGCGTCGTCCTCCGGCGGCTCTTCATCCCTCATCAACTCCCGCCATACCTTTCGCCCGAAGTTTGCCGCTTCAGTCCTCTTGGCCTTGAGGTCCGCTGTCGCTCGTTTCAAAACGTCGGCCACAGGCTCGGTGACGCCCGTCCCCAGCCGAAACGCCGTCGCGTATTCCTGGCCAAGCCTGGGTGATCCGGTCGCTTGTTGCGAGAGCTTCTCAATGTTGTCAGCGAGCTCCGAGATCGCGCTGGCTGCCTTCTCGCCCTCGTCCCGCGTTTCCTGGCGATCCCCCACCGCTTGCGCGAACCCCCGCCGGTAAAACTTCGCAATCGCTCGGAGCTGTCCCACCGCGATCTTGCACAACTCCGGCGCGACTTCGTCGCTCTTCGCACGTGCGAACGTTTCGCTGCTCTGGCGAGTAAACGCCGGCAACAGGCGCGCCCGCGCTCGAACCCGTTGTTGTCGTTCCGCCAGCGGCAAATCATCGCGCACCAGCAAAAACACCACAGCGTTGGCGATCACGTCCGACCAGTAGAGCGGATCGCGCTGCGGCCGACGAAGCACCGTCTGTTGGTGCAGTTCGCGCTCGACGTGGGCCAGCAACGCTTCCGCATCAAGGCGATCGTCGAACGGCAAATCGGGAGCGGTAAGCAGTTTCGTCAGCCGGCCGCGTTCTGATTGGTTGAAGTCAA
>WNFR01016305.1_pt1 | contig 11094 bp, 10 predicted proteins | sample 5400221 | NCBI WGS metagenome assembly WNFR01 (sample SAMN13153357, study PRJNA577476) | soil metagenome | isolation source: 40 cm soil under Madrone tree | place: USA:California | collected 2016-06-14 | reverse complement strand
GCCAGGTCGGGATGCGGGGGCAGCGGCGGCGACTCGCCATGGCCGGTGAGGTCGAGCGAGATCGCGCTGCGATCCGGCAGGCGCTGCGTCAAGCCACGCGCGAGCGTCGCCAGGTTGCGGGCGGAGCCGAGAAACCCGTGCAGGAGGAAGACGGCGCGCGAGCCGGTGCCGACACGCGCGTGGGCGAGCAGGCTCACACCTCCAGCACCATGCGTGCCGGGTCCTCGAGCGCCTCCTTCACGCGCACGAGGAAGGTCACCGCCTGCTCGCCGTCGACGAGGCGGTGGTCGTACGAGAGCGCGACGTACATCATCGGCCGGATCACGACCTGGCCCTGGCGCGCGACAGGGCGCTCCTCGATCTTGTGCATCCCGAGGATGCCCGACTGCGGCGGATTGAGGATGGGCGTCGAGAGCAGCGAGCCGAACACGCCGCCATTGGTGATCGTGAAGGTCCCGCCCGCGAGGTCGCCCGGCGCCAGCTTGCCCTCGCGCGCGCGCCGCGCGACGTCGCCGATGGCCTGTTCCAGCGCGGCCAGACTCAGACCATCGGCGCCGCGCACCACCGGCACCACGAGCCCGCGCGGGGTGCTGACGGCGATGCCCAGATGGACGTGGCGCGGCTTCACGACGTCGGTGCCGTCGATCCGCGCGTTGAGGATGGCAACCTCGCGGAGCGCGTGGATCACCGCGCGCGCGAAGAGCGACATGAGACCGAGGTCGACGCCGTGCCGGGCCTTGAAACGCTCGCGGTGCCGCGCGCGCAGCGCCTGCAGCTCGCCGAGGTCGATCTCGTTGAACGTGGTGAGGATGGCCGCGGTGCGCTGCGCCTCGACCAGGCGCGCGGCGATCGTGCGGCGGAACTGGCTCATCGGCTCGCGCTCGGCGTCCTCGTCGCTCGCGGCGGGGCGCCGCCCGTCGCCGTCGTGCGCCGCGGGAGCCGCCGGCCGCGGTGGCTCCGCCCGACGCGCCGGCTCGGCCCGCGGCGCCGGCTCGGCGTGCGGTGCGGGCTCGGCGCGCGGTGCGGGCTCGGCGCGTGGTGGCTCTTCCGGCGCGGCCGCCCGCGCGGCGCCGACCGGCTCGGCGACGCGCGGCTTGTCCGCAGGCGCCTGCTTCGTCTCGGGCGCCGCGTCCTTGCGCGCCGGCGCCGCCTCCTCGGTGATGCGCCCCACCACGGTCCCCGGCGTGACCTGCGAGCCCGCCCGCACGACGATCCTCAGTCGGCCGGAGGTCTCCGCCTGCACCTCCATCGCCGCCTTCTCCGTCTCCAGCTCCAGCACGACCTCGTCGGCCTCGACGTGCGCGCCGTCCTCCTTGAGCCAGCGCACGAGCGTCGCCTCGTTGATGGACTCGCCGAGGGGCGGGATGCGGATCTCGGCCGCCATCAGCCCTCCAGCGCCTGCTCGAGGATCGCCTGCTCCTCGGCCGCGTGGATGGTGTGCGAGCCGGTGGCCACGCCCGCGGCCTCGACGCGGCCGATGTAGGAGAAGCGCACGTCGGGTCGCAGCAGCGGCGACAGCAGCGGCCGCATGAACCACCACGCGCCCTGATTGGCCGGCTCCTCCTGCACCCAGCAGACCTCGCTCGCCGAGGCGTGGCGCTCCAGCAGCGCGCGCACCTCGTCGACGGGGAACGGGTAGAGCTGCTCCACGCGCACCAGCGCCACGTCGTCACGCTGCTTCTCGCGGCGGGCGGCGTCGAGCGCGTAGAAGATCTTGCCCGAGCACACCACGAGACGCCGCGTGGCCGAGGGCGGGCGCGGGTCGTCGAGCGTCGTGCGGAAGCCGCCGTCGGTCAGCTCGGCGAGCGACGAGACGGCCTGCGGGTGGCGCAGCAGGCTCTTGGGCGACATCACCACGAGCGGCTTGCGGAAGCGCCGGTGGATCTGCCGCCGCAGCGCGTGGAAGATCTGCGCCGGCGTCGTCGGCACGATCACCTGCATGTTGCGGTCGGCGCAGAGCTGCAGGAAGCGCTCGAGCCGCGCGCTCGAGTGCTCGGAGCCCTGGCCCTCGTAGCCGTGCGGCAGCAGCAGCACGAGCCCGCTCATGCGCTGCCACTTGGACTCGCCGCTCGCGATGAACTGGTCGATGATCACCTGCGCGCTGTTCACGAAGTCGCCGAACTGCGCCTCCCAGATCATGAGCCGGCGCGGGTCGCCGCTCGACATGCCGTACTCGAAGCCCAGCACGGCCGCCTCGCTGAGCGGGCTGTTGACGGCCTCCAGCAGCGCCTGGCCCTCCCGAACGTGGTTGAGCGGCACCCACGGCCGCCCGTCCTTCGCGTCGAAGATCGCGGCGTGCCGATGGCCGAAGGTGCCGCGTACGGTGTCCTGGCCGCTCACGCGCACGGGCGTGCCTTCCAGCAGCAGGCTGCCGTACGCGAGCAGCTCCGCGGTACCCCAGTCGAGCGCCTCGCCGCGCGCCACGCGCTCGCGGCGGTCCTCGAGCAGTTTCTTCACGCGCGGATTCGGCGTGAAGTCCTCGGGCAGCCGCGCCAGCGCCTCGCCGATCGCGCGCAGCTCGGCGGCGGGCGCGCGCGTGTCGGCGCTCCAGTCGTCGCCCGCCCAGCCGAGGCCGCGCCAGACGCCGCCAAAGGCGAACACCTGCTGGCGCGGCATCGTCTGGCGTGCGGTGGCGAGTGCTCCCTCCAGGGCGGCGCGGCGCGCCTTGCGCATCTCCGCGAGCTGGGTTTCGTCGACCACGCCCGCCTGCACGAGCCGCTTGGTGTAGAGCTCGACCACCGACGGGTGGTTGCGGATCTGCTCGTACATCACCGGCTGCGTCGGCGTCGGATCGTCGAGCTCGTTGTGGCCGTGGCGCCGGTAGCACACGAAGTCGATGAAGACGTCGGCCCGGAAGGTCTGCCGATAGCCGGCGGCCAGCCGGGCGGCCTGCACGGCCGCCTCGGGATCGTCACCGTTGACGTGGAAGACGGGCGCGCGCAGCACCTGCGCCGGGTCTGACGGGTAGCGCGTGAAGAGGTATTCCTCGGGCGAGGTCGTGAAGCCGATCTGGTTGTTGACGATGACGTGGATGGTGCCGCCCGTGGTGAACCCGGGCAGCGGCGATAGCGCGAGCGTCTCGTAGACGATGCCCTGCCCCATGAACGCCGCGTCGCCGTGCAGCAGCACCGGCGCCACGCGCCGGGGGTCGCGGTCCTCGCGATACGCCTGCTTGGCCCGGACGATCCCCTCCACCACGGGATTCACCGACTCCAGGTGGCTCGGGTTCGACGCGAGGGAGAGATGCACCTCAGGGCCGGCGCGCGTGGGCCGGTCGTGCGAGTAGCCGAGGTGGTACTTCACGTCGCCGTCGCCCAGGATGTCGTCGGGCAGGGGCGCGCCCTCGAACTCCGCGAAGATCATCTCGTAGGGCTTCTCGAGCACGTGCGCCAGCACGTTGAGCCGCCCGCGATGCGCCATGCCCAGCACGACCTCGGCCACCTCCAGCCGCGCCGTCTCCTCCACCAGCGCGTCGAGCAGCGGCACCAGCGCCTCGCCGCCCTCCAGCGAGAAGCGCTTCTGCCCGGGGTAGCGCGCCTGGAGGAACTGCTCGAACATCTCCGCGGTGACGAGCCGCTCGAGCATCGCGCGGCGCTCGTCGGCGCCCAGCTCGGGATGGTTGCGCCGCGGCTCCATGCGCTCCTGCAGCCATTCGCGCCGCGCCTTGTCGGCCACCGAAAGGTACTCGACGCCGAGCGGGCCGCAATACGTCTCACGGAGCGCGGTGATCAGCTCACGCAGCGGGCCGCGCGGGCCGCCCTTGAACGGCGCCCAGTCCACGACGCGGTCGAGGTCGCGCTCGCTGAAGCCGAGCTCCGACAGCCGCAGCAGCGGGTGCTCGCGCGGGCTGCCGCCGAGCGGATCGAGATCGGCGACGAGGTGGCCGAGCTCGCGGTACGCGTGCACCAGCTCCGCCACCGAGCCGCCGGGGCGTGCGCCGTCGCGCAGCGCGAGATCGAAGCCGGCGAACACGAGCGCCCAGCGCTCGTCGACGGAGGCGGGATCGCGGAGGTATTCGCGATAGAGGCCGTCGACGTAGTCGGGATTGGCGCGGGCGATCTCGTCGAAGGGAAGCATGCGTCGGCTTTCGGATTCAGCCTACACCCTCACACGACGCGGAAGACTTCCACCTCGGCCGATTTGCCCTTCACGCGCACGGCCGGCAGCGGGGCGAGCGCCACGCCGCCGTCGAGCCCCCGCGCGGTGGTGGCGCTGACGAGGATGTCGGCGCCGACCTGCTTGGTGAGTCCCTCGATACGGGAGGCGAGATTGACGGTATCGCCGACGAGCGCGTACGAGAGCCGCTCGCGGCTGCCGATGGCGCCGGCGAGCACCGAGCCCGTGTGCACGCCGATGCCGTGGCTCAGCGGCCGAGATCGGCCGCCATTCCACGTCGCGAGCCGCGCGCGCATCTCGAGGGCGGCGCGCACCGCGCGCGCGGCGTGATCGGGCGCCGGCACCGGCGCGCCGAAGACGGCCTCGATCTCGTCGCCGATGAACTGCAGCACGAGGCCGCCGTGGGCGCGAATGGCTGCCTCCATCTCGGCGAAGTAGGCGTTGAGGTCGCGGACGACCTGACGCGGCTCGCTGGACTCGACCCAGGGCGTGAAGTCGCGGAGGTCGGCGAAGAGCACGGTCACCTCGCGCTGCTCGCCCTCGACGCTGACCCGGCCGGCCAGGATCTCGTCGCGCACCTCGCGCGTGACGTAGCGGCCGAACGTCTCCTTGATCGCCTCGCGCTCACGCAGGCCGTCGAGCATGCGGTTGAAGCCCTCGGTGGCGGCACCGATCTCGTCGTTGGAGACGACAGGGCAGTGCGCGCCGAGGTCGCCCCGCTCCACGCGCGCCATGGCGAAGGTGAGACCGAGCAGCGGCGCGGCCACGCTGTCGGAGACGACCCAGGACAGTCGCACCGCCGCCACCAGGCCGCCCACGATGAAGAACGCGATGATCGCGAGCATCTCGCCGAGCACGATGCCGGCGTTCGCCGGATCGGCGGCGGCGAGCCGGCCGCGGCGCCAGGCGATGATGCCGAGCAGCGTCAGCGGGCCGACGCTCGTCAGCAAGAACACGACAAGGAGCCGCGCGCGGACGGGCAAGCGCGGCACGCCGCGCACCGCGCTCAGATCGCCGGCAGGAAAGAACCCGGGCAGCTCCTGCCGCCAGCGGTTCTCGATGGCGAAGAATACGATGGCGGCCGTCACCAGGCCGCCGACGGCCGTGATGCCGATCACGGTCCGCAGCGCCGAGAGGACCGTGAACCAGCCGGCCAGGAGCGGCCCGACCACACCGAAGATCACGCCCGCGACCACCCAGGCGGACAGAGTGGAACCCGCCATCGCCCACGGGAACAGGAGCGCGCGCCGCCGCGCCTCCGCCGAGCCAGGCTGCGTCAGCATCGGCACCGCCCACCGCGCGTTGAACCGCGCGCCGATGATCATGAGCGCGGTGACCGCCGCGGCGGAGAAGACGATCTCGATCCACGTCACCCCGGGACCCGAGGTGACCGGATCGATAAACCGGAAGTAGACGAACGCCATCACCGCGCCGAACAGGTTGGCGAAGCGCGTGCGCCAGAGGATCGAGCGGCGCCGCGCGGCGGGATCCGTCATGAGCCGGCCACGCCGTCGAGCGCGGCCAGCACCGCGTCGAGCGCCGGCGTCGGCGGCTTGTCCCGCCGGCGCACGATGGCCAGGTGGCGCGCGAGCGGCGGCGCCAGCGCGCGCGCCGTCAGCGTCCGCGCGCGCAGCTCGGCGCGCACGGCGACGGCGGAGATGACCGACACGCCGAGCCCGGCCGCCACCAGCCGCTTGGTCGCCTCCACGTTGCCCAGCTCCATGGCCACGCGCGGCCGCACGCCGCCGCGCTGGAACCATGCGTCGATCACGCGGCGGATGGTGCCGCCGCGCTCGTACAGGATCACCGGCGACTCGGCGAGATCCGTGGGTCGCACCGCGCCACGCCGCGGCCAGCGGTGGTCGGGCGCGGCGATCGCGACCTGGGGATCGACGCGGAAGGGCGCGCTCACGAGCTGGCGGCCGCGCACCGGCAGCGTGAGCACGGCCACGTCGAGCTGGCTGGCGGCGACGGCGGCGGCGAGGTCCGCCGAGTTGCCGGTGACGATCACCAGCTCGAGCTCGGGATGCTGCGCGCGCAGCCGGCGCAGGGCGTCGGGTAATAGGTACGTGCTGGCGGTGGCGCCGGTGCCGAGCCGGACGCGTCCGGCCACCACACCGCGCAGCCGCTGGATCGCCTGGCGCGCCGCCTCCAGCTCGGCGAGGGCGCGGCCCGCGTGCTCGAGCAGCAGCTCGCCTGCGTGCGTGGGAAACGCGCGGCGGCCCGCGCGCTCGAGCAGACGCGCGCCGAGTGCCAGCTCCAGGTGCCGGATGTGGTGGCTCACCGCGGGCTGGCTCAGGTGCAGCCTCTCGGCCGCGCGCGAGAACGACGCCTGGCGCACGACCTCCGAGAAGGTCCGCACGTGGACGGGGGAGAGCTCCATGCGCGAAAGTATCTCGAATCGTTTGCATTCGGACAATTCATTTCCTTCATGCAGCCGTCTCGGGCACCGTGGGCCCATGACGGCGACGATCCGCACGACGCGCGTGACGCTCAGGGACGCGGCACCGGCCGACGCGGAGGCGATCTGCCGCATCTACAACCAGGGCATCGAGGACCGCGTGGCCACGCTCGAGACCGAGCTGCGCACCCCGGCCGAGCGCGCAGCATGGCTCGCCGCCCGCGATGCCCGCCATCCTGTGTTGGTTGGCGAGGTCGACAGCTCCCTCATCGCCTGGGGCAGCCTCAACCGGTTCAACCCGCGGCCGGCGTACGACCACGTCGTCGACCTCTCCGTCTACGTCGAGCGCGCCTGGCGCGGCCGCGGCGTCGGCGGCGTCGTGCTCGCCGGGCTCGTCGAGCGCGCGCGCACGCTCGGCTACCACAAGATGGTGCTTGCCGCGTTTCCCGACAACGTCGCCGGCATGGCGCTCTATGCGCGGCTCGGCTTCACGCGCGTCGGTGTCTACCGCGAGAGCACGTCGGCCGCCCGCGCGCCGTCGTGCGCGACGACGGCCAGCGCATGCGCCGTCGAGAGCCCGACCGCGCCCTCGCGCTGGCCGCGCCGGTAGCCCGCCCGCTCGATCAGCCACGCCGCCGACAGCTTCACGCCGCCGTCGGCCTGCGGCCAGCGCGGCATCATCGCCTCGCCCGCGCGCCGCGCCACCTGCTCGGCGTCGGCCGCCGTCACGATCGGGTTCGTGAAGAACGAGCCGCACGAGCGGCGGTTCGGGTCGCCGGGGTCGAGCACCATCGACTTCGTGCGGCGGATCGCGAGCACGCTCGCGCGGACGTCGGCGAGCGTGGGCGCCGTCAGCCCGCGCGCGGCGACGGCGCGCTCGACGTCGGCGTAGCCGAGCGTCGGCGCTGCGCCGGGCCGCAGCCTGTACGTCACGGCGAGGACGACGTAGCGTCCCAACTCGCGGCTCTTGAAGGCGCTGTCGCGATAGGCGAAGCCGCACTCGGCCGGCGAGAGCGTCAACGCCTCGCCCGTCGTCGTGTCGAGCGCGCGCACGGCAACGACGGTGTCGCTCACCTCCTGGCCGTACGCGCCGACATTCTGCATCGGCGTGGCCCCGACGAGACCGGGAATCCCCGACAAGCACTCGAGTCCCGCCCAGCCCCGCGCCACCGCGAGGGCGACGAGGTCGTCCCACGGCTCGCCGGCGGCGGCGGTGATGTCGACGACGCGCCCGGCCTCGCGCGTCGTGACACCGCGTAAGCCGACGCGCACCACGAGCGCCTCGACGCCCGCGTCGGCCACCACGACATTGGAGCCGCCGCCCAACATGCGGAGGGCCACGCCGCGGGCGCGCGACCAGGCGAGCGCGTCACGCAGCGTCGCTTCGTCCGGCGCCTCCACGAACCAGCGCGCCGGCCCGCCCACGCCGAGCGTCGTGTAGGGCGCCAGAGCCACCCGCTCGCGCACGGTCATGGCCACGACCCGTGGCTCATCGCGGCGTCGGCGGCAGGTAGCCGAGCAGGAACACGTTGAGGTGCACGAGCAGCAGCTTGTTCCACGCCACGCTGGCCTCGAGCGCGCGCTGCGGCGGCAGCGCCGCCGCGAAGAGGCCGGCCAGCGCCGTCTGCGCCAGGCCGATCGCGTTGACCACGAGGTGCGCGGGCACCACGCCGCCGGGGCCGGTGGCGCGATGGCTGTGCGAGAGCCCGACGGCGAGCAGGTAATACGACGACTCCTGGGTGACCGCGGCCTGCGCGGCCTGCGCCGTCTCGCGCAGCCAGCGCCCGAGGCTGTGCTTGCGCCGCTCGATGCGCGCGGCGTCAGGGGCACCGTCGGGGCCGAGGAAGAACCGCGCCGACTCCGGGAATTTCAGGAAGTGCTCGTAGAGCGCGCCCGTCAGCTCGGCCTCGCGCTCGAGCACGACCGGCGCGCTCTCGCGCACGGTCGCGGCGTCGGCCTCGCCGAAGCCGACGAAGTCGCACAGCTCGCGCACGTAGCGCGGCATGTCGGTGGCGGGCAGCCAAGAGCTCACGGCATGAGCCGCGTGCCCGACCAGGCGCCCCCGGCGAAGCCGTCGCCCTCACGCGTCAGCGGCCGTGTCCAGCGCGCGCGGTCGTGCGCGCGCCCCGGCTGGCCCACCCAGAGCTCGAGGCGCTCGGCCCACACACGGTAACCGCCCCAGCGCTTGGGCCGCGCGATCTCACCGCCCTGCGCGCGCGCGTTGACGGCGGCGATGGCCGCCAGCAGCGCGGCGCGCGACGCGAGCGGACGGCTCTGGTCGCTGGCGGCGGCGGCCGCGCGCGCGTCCGGCGGGCGTGAGGCCCAGTACGCGTCGCTCTCGGCGTCGGGCACGTCGGTGACGGGGCCGGCCACGCGGACCTGGCGCTCGACGGCGTCCCAGTGGAAGACGAGCGCCGCCCACGGCCGCGCGGCGAGCTCGGCGCCCTTGTCGCTGTCGCGGTCGGTGTAGAAGACGAACGCGCCCTTCGCGGCATCGAAGCCGCGGCAGATGACCATGCGCGCCGCCGGCCGTCCGTCGGCGCCGACGGTGGCCAGCGTCATCGCCGTCGAGTTGCGGACGGCGCGCGCGGCCTCGGCCAGCCACACGGCGACGAGCGGCAGCGGATCGGCGGGCAGCGTGTCGGGGAGCGGCGGAATGGCCGGCGCCATGTCGCAGGCCACCGTATCATGGCGCGCATGCCCTTCAAGACCTTCACGCTGCGCGAGCGACCGGACCGCGAGGACGACTTCGAGCGCCTCGCGGACGCGTCGTGGCCGCGCTTTCTCCGGCAACACGACGCGCTCGGTTACGGCCGCTACTGGCCCTCGCTCTACACGACGTGGGCGGACTGGCAGCTTCTGCTCGTCGACGCCATGGGCCCGACGATCGCCGCCACCCACGCCGTGCCGCTCCATTGGAAGGGCACCGCGGAGGACCTGCCGTCGAGCATCGCCGAGATCCTGTCACGCGCGACGGCCGACCACGAGTCCGGGCGCGCGCCCAACGCGCTCTGCGCGCTCGCCGTGATGATCGACGCGCGCTACCGGGGCCAGGGCATGAGTCCCGCCGCCGTGCGCGCGATGGTGGACCTTGCGCGTGCCCACGGGCTCGCCACGCTATTGGCGCCCGTGCGTCCCGCCGACAAGAGCGCGTACCCGCTGACGCCGATGGAGCGCTACGCCCACTGGGAGAACGACGACGGCCTGCCGTTGGACCGCTGGATCCGCGTGCACGCGCGGATGGGCGCCGAGCTCCTGAGCGTGGCGCCGCGCACGCTCCTGATCACCGGCAGCGTCGCGGAGTGGGAGCACTGGACCGACATGCGCTTCCCCGACTCCGGCTCGTACGTCGTGCCCGGCGCGCTACAGCCCGTCGTCATCGACAAGACGGCGGACGAGGGCCGCTACGAGGATCCCAACGTCTGGATGCGGCATGCTGTCTAATGAAGTGGGGGGCCCCGATATGGCCCCCCACACCCCCCCGACGCTCGTAAGCGCCCCGGGGAACCCGGGGCGCTACTCGATGACGGGTCAGTGCGTGGTGGCGGGCTTCCGCCACACCCCCCCGACGCTCGTAAGCGCCCCGGGGAATCCGGGGCGCTACTCGATGACGGGTCAGTGCGTGGTGGCGGGCTTCCGCCACACCCCCCCGACGCTCGTAAGCGCCCCGGGGAACCCGGGCGCTACTCGATGACGGGTCAGTGCGAGGCGGCGCGGTGGCCGAATACCGGGGCGGGGACGCCGTCGATCATGACGTTGACGACGGACGGCTTGCCGGAGGCGACGGCGCGCTCGAGGGCTGCGGGCAGATCGGCCGCGCGCTCGACGTGCTCGCCGTGGCCGCCGAGCGCCTCGGCGACGCGGTCGTAGCGCGTCGGCAGCAGCGAGCAGGCGACCGCGCGCTCGGCGCCGTAGTGCCGGATCTGGAGCTGGTGCTCGGCGTTCCAGCGCGCGTCGTTGCCGACCACGGCCACGAACGGCAGCCCGTAGCGCAGCGCCGTGTCCACTTCGAGCGCGTGAAAGCCGAAGGTGCCGTCGCCGAGCAGCGCGAACACCGGCGCGGCGGGACGCGCGAGCCTCGCCGCGATGGCCATCGGCATCGCGCTGCCGATCGAGCCCGACGGCCCGTTGATCAAGCGCTCGCGCGCGTCGAGGCCCGCCTGCGCCCACTGCCCGAACTCGCCGCCGTCGGCGACGAGTGTGGCGCCGCGATCGAGCCACGGCTGCACCGCGGCGCAGACCGCCAGCGGATGCATCGGCGTGGCCGCGCTCCGCCGCCACTCGTTCCACGCGGGCGGCGTGGCCGCACGGGTGCGCGCGACCTCGTCCGCCCAGCCCGTCGCCGCCGGGCTCGGCGCGGCCGCGGTGAGCTGATCGACGACCGTCGGCGGGTCGGCGATGATGCTCACGACGCCGTCGCGCTTCGGTGCGGGCTCCGCCGTCACCTGCACGAAGCGGCAGCCCGCCGGCCACGCGGGAGCGCGGCCGAAGCGCAGGGAGAAGTCGAGCGCCTTGCCGAGCAGCAGCACGACGTCGGCCTCCGCCAGACGCGCGTTGGCCCCGCGCAGCCACGGATC
>WNFR01009003.1_pt1 | contig 11094 bp, 10 predicted proteins | sample 5400221 | NCBI WGS metagenome assembly WNFR01 (sample SAMN13153357, study PRJNA577476) | soil metagenome | isolation source: 40 cm soil under Madrone tree | place: USA:California | collected 2016-06-14 | reverse complement strand
CGCACGATGCTCGGCGTCGCGGTCACCGGACCGAATGCGACGCCGTTGACGCGCTATCTCGTCGTGCTGTCGATCGTCACGCTGATGACCTGGGTCGCGTCGAATCTGCTGCGCGGCCGCATCGGACGAACCTGGATGGCGGTGCGCGACATGGACATCGCGGCCGAGCTGATCGGGATCAGGCTCTACAGCGCCAAGCTGCTGGCCTTCGCGGTATCGTCCTTCTATTGCGGGGTCGCGGGCGCCATCATGGTGTTCCTGTGGTTCGGCGCGGCCGAAGCGGACTCGTTCAATATCGACCAGTCGTTTCTCATTCTGTTCATGGTGATCGTCGGTGGCCTGGGCAGCCTGATCGGCTCGTTTTTCGGGGCGATCTTCATCTGGGGCCTGCCGATCGTGCTCAGGGCGGCACCGGAATTCTTCGGCCTCACGATCCGCGCCGCGACCGTCGAGCATCTGCAGTTCATGATCGTCGGAGCGCTGATCGTTTTCTTCCTGATCGCCGAGCCGGCGGGCCTCGCGCGCCTGTGGCAGATCGGCAAGCAGAAGCTCAGGGTCTGGCCTTTCCCCTATTAAGAGTGCAAACTTGCGTCGAAGCCTGCCCGCATTCGCGAGAGCCGGGCACGCAAGGGCAGGGCGTCGAGTTCCCGGAATCGCCGTTGGATCACTGGCCGCCCAGTCGGGCCGGCGAGGACACAAGGAGATAACGATGCGCGCGCAACACGTCATGCTTGGAATGACCATTGCGGTAGCCTTGGCTGTCCCGGCCATGGCGCCGCCGGCGTTGGCCCAGGACTCCGTCTATGTTCCGCTGCTCACCTACCGCACGGGCCCGTTTGCCGGATCCGGAATACCGATCGCCAACGGGATGCATGATTACCTGACCATGCTGAACGAGCGCGACGGCGGCATCGGCGGGGTCAAGCTCGTGATCGAGGAATGCGAGACCGGTTACGACACCAAGAAGGGCGTCGAGTGCTACGAGTCGGTCAAGAGCAAAAAGCCGGTGATCATGAATCCATGGTCCACCGGCATAACGCTGCAGCTCATCCCAAAAGCGAGTGTCGACAAGATTCCCATCCTGTCCATGGCCTATGGGCTGTCGGCATCCGCGGTCGGCACCGACTTCCCCTGGGTGTTCAACCCGCCCGCCACCTACTGGGACGGGCTGTCGATGATCTTCAAATACATCGGCAGCAAGGAAGGCGGACTCGACAAGCTGAAGGGCAAGACCATCGGCTTCATCTTCTTCGAGGGCGGCTACGGCCGCGAGCCGATTCCCCTGCTCGAGCAGTTCGCCAAGGACTATGGCTTCGAAGCCAAGATGTACCCGGTCACGGCCCAGGAGATGCAGAACCAGTCGGCGCAATGGCTCAGCGTGCGCCGCGATCGGCCCGCTTGGATGATCATGTGGGGGTGGGGCGCCATGAACCCCACGGCCGTCAAGGAGGCCGCCAAGATCAACTATCCGATGGACCACTTCGTCAGCGTCTGGTGGGGCGGCGGCGAGGACGACGCGCGCCCGGCGGCCGCCGAGGCCAAGGGCTATACGACGCTGAATTTCAGCGCCGTCGGTGCGAATTTCCCGGCCCTTCAGGACATCAGCAAGAAGGTGGTCGACGCCGGCAAGAGCCAGGTCGCCTCCAAGGACAAGGTCGGCGAGTCGCACTACAACAAAGGCGTCTACAATTCCGTGCTGATCGCCGAGGCGATCCGCAACGCCCAGAAGCTGACCGGCAAGAAGGTGGTGACCGGCGCGGACGTCCGGCGCGGACTGGAGACGATCGAGATCAGCGACGCGCGCTGGAAGGAATTGGGGCTGGCCGGCTTCGGGTCCGCCCTGAAGGTCACCTGCACCGATCACAACGGCCATCAGGCCGCGTATCTGCAGCAATGGGACGGCGCCAAATGGGCCAAGGTCTCCGATTGGCTCGAGCCCATGAAGGCCAAGGTGCAGCCGCTGCTCGACGCCGCCGCCAAGGACTATGTGTCCAAGGATCCGGCATGGCCCAAGCGCACGGAAGCTTGCGACAAGTCGTCGTGAGCCTGCATGACGCCAGCCGCGTCTTCCCCGCGTGAAGCGCCCGCCGCAGCTGCGGCGGGCCGAATCCTGGCGCTCAACAATATCGAGGTGGTCTACGACCGCGTCATCCTGGTGCTGAAGGGCGTGTCGCTCGAGGTCAAGACCGGCGGCATCGTGGCGCTGCTCGGCGCGAACGGGGCCGGCAAGACCACGACCCTCAAGGCGATCTCCAACCTGCTTCATGCCGAGCGTGGCGAGGTCACCAAGGGCTCGATCCTGTTCGACGGCGCGGAGGTCCAGTCGCTGTCGCCGAACGAGCTGGTGCGGCGCGGCTGCATCCAGGTGATGGAGGGGCGCCATTGCTTCGCGCATCTTTCCATCGAGGAGAACCTGCTCACCGGCGCCTATACGCGCCGCGACGGCCGGGCGGCGGTGCGTGCCGACCTCGCGCGCGTCTACGGCTATTTCCCGCGTCTGCGGGAGCGCCGCACCGCGATTGCCGGCTACACCTCGGGTGGCGAGCAGCAGATGTGTGCGCTCGGCCGCGCCCTGATGTCGCGCCCGAAGATGATCCTGCTCGACGAGCCCTCGATGGGGCTCGCCCCGCAGGTGGTCGAGGAGATTTTCGGCATCGTGAAGAGCCTGAACGAGCGGGAGGGCGTCTCCTTCCTGCTCGCCGAGCAGAACACCAACATGGCGCTGAGATACGCGAGCTACGGCTATATCCTGGAGAACGGCCGCGTCGTCATGGACGGCGACGCCAAGGCGCTCGCCGAGAACGAGGACGTGAAGGAATTCTATCTCGGCATCGCCGAGGGCCGGCGCCGGTCGTTCCGTGACGTGAAGAACTACAAGCGGCGCAAGCGGTGGCTGGCGTGATGTGTGTTTCCTCGGCGCCAGGACGGGTCTGCCCCGCGGTCATGCCCCGCCGAGCCTCGACATCATAGCCTGTCGGGCCCCGTCATGGATAAGGTGATCGCCATCTTCAGGCGCTCGATCACGAAGATGCTCGGACGACTGGCGGTCGGCGTCGTGATGACGGGGGCCTGCGCCCTGGTCGCGTTCTACGCGATTCCCGCCGTCGCGCCGGGCAGTCGCGCCGCGCTCCTCGGCGCCGCGGGTTTTGTGTTCGTCGGCCTCGTCACGATCGTCATCTTCCTGCAATCGTTCCGGACCGGCCCGGTGGTCGAGGTCAGGACGTCGGGCCTGCGCGACCACCGTCGATCTCCCGACGTCATACCGTGGACCGCGCTCGCCAAGGTCTCGATCAGGAGCGGCGGGGGCCGGCGTCTCCTGGCGCTGCAGTTTCGTGCCGGGACGAAGCTGAGACCTTCGCGGCTCCGCCGCGCGGTCGGACAGATGAATGCGGCGGCCGGCGGCTTCTCCATCTCGATGGCAGGCCTCGACGGCTCGTTCGACGACCTCATCACCGCCATCAAGAAGGCGAATGCGGTTGCGGCGAAGGAGGGACCATGAACACGATGGAACGACTTGGTCCAACAATGCGGTCGCCACCGCGTCGGGGAATTTGATGAATGGCTGACCACTATGATGCGCTGGAAACCCGCGACCCCGATGCGCGCGAACGCGACCTGTTTGCGCGACTATCCGAGATCGTGGCGCGCGCCCTGACCGCGCCGGGCTGGGCCAGCCATCTGGCGGGGGTCGATCCGGCATCCGTGACGTCGCGCGTCGCCTTGGCCCGGCTTCCGCTGTTGCGCAAATCCGATCTTGTGGCGTTGCAGAAGGCTCATCCGCCGTTCGGCGGCTTGAACGTCACGCCCGCCGGGAAGGTAAGGCGGCTGCTGATGTCGCCCGGACCGATCTTCGAGCCGGAAGGCCTCGGGCCCGACATCTACGGCGTGGCGCGGGCCCTGCTGGCCGCCGGCTTCCGGCCGGGCGATATCGTGCACAATTCCTTCTCCTATCATCTCACGCCCGGCGCCTTCATCTTCGAGTCGGGCCTCCTTTCGCTCGGCTGCGCCGTGATTCCGGGCGGGGTCGGCAACACCGAGATGCAGATCGACGCGATCGCGCATCTCGCGCCGACCGGCTATGCGGGCACGCCGGATTTCCTGAAGGTGCTGCTCGACGGGGCGCAGAAATCCGGCAAGGACGCTTCCTCGCTCAAGCGCGGGCTCGTGTCGGGCGCGGCGCTGCCGGCATCGTTGCGCCAGGAATTCGCGGCGCGCGGCCTCGAGGTGCTGCAGTGCTATGCCATCGCCGAGGTCGGCGTCATCGCCTATGAGTCGGCGGCGCGCGACGGCATGATCGTCAACGAGCAGGTGATCGTCGAGATCGTGCGGCCCGGCACCGGCGATCCGGTCGCCGACGGCGAGGTCGGCGAGGTCGTGGTCACGTCGTTCAATCCCGATTATCCGATGATCCGGCTCGCGACCGGCGATCTTTCGGCGGCGCTGTCCGGCCGTTCGGCCTGCGGGCGCACCAATATGCGCATCAAGGGCTGGATGGGCCGCGCCGACCAGACCGCCAAGGTCAAGGGCCTGTTCGTTCATCCGGGCCAGGTCGCCGAGGTCGCGCGCCGCCACCCCGCGCTCGGCCGCGTCAGGCTGGCAATCACCCGGGCGGACGAGCAGGACGCGATGACGCTGCTGGCCGAATGCGGCGCGCCGGCCGCCGGCCTCGCCCAAGAGGTCGCGGCGACCGTGCAATCCGTCACCAAGCTGCGCGCCGAGGTGAAGCTGCTCGCGCCCGGCAGCCTGCCCAACGACGGCAAGGTGATCTCTGACGAGCGGGGAAACCCCTGACCCGGTTTCCCGGCTTGCGGGCGGGCTTATCGAATCGCCGCACGCGCCGACGTCAGGCCGCTGTCGCGGTCGGCATCGCGGTCTGTGCCAGCGTTTTCTGCCAGGCGGGCAGCGCGCACAACCCGGCATACCAGCGTTTGATCGCCCCATAGGGCGCGACCGGATAACGGGCCATCTCGGCGAGGTTCATCGCCGCCCCGATCGAAAAATCCGCCAGCGTCAGCGTGTCGCCGGTGATGTATCTTCTATCCTTGAGCTGGCCGTCGAGCACCGTCGCGGCGCGCTCGAACTCCTCCTTGCCCTTGGCGATGGCGGCCATGTCCGGCTCGCCGAGCCCGATGAGCGGTTTCACCACATACTCGAAGGCGAAGACCGCGCAGGCCGGATGCCAGTGGGCGAGCTCCCAGAACTGCCAGCGCGTCACCTCGAGCCGCGCCCGCTCATCCTTCGGCAGCAGTCCGCTCTCCGGCCGCCTCAACGCGAGGTATTGCGCGATTGCGTTCGATTCCCACAGCACGTAATCGCCGTCCTTGAGGGTCGGCATGCGCATGTTGGGATTGAGCGCGGCGTAGTGCGGCGCCTTCTGTTCGCCCTTGCGCAGGTCGACCATGTGGATCGCATGGTCGATGCCGAGGTGGTTTGCGATTGCCATCACCTTGAAGGCGACGGGGCTCGGCGGAAACACATAAAGCTCGATCGTCATGGGATACTCCTTTTGACGCGGTGGTTGAGGTTGCGGCCGGGTGCCCGGCCGCGGCGGTGGCTCGGCCGGGCTTTCACGCCTCGGCTTCCTTCTTGAAGTGCTCCAGCATGCCGGGCCAGCCGCCGTCGACGTCCTTGCGCATCGATGCGCCGGCCTGCGCCCCCAATTGCTCAAACTTGCGGTGCTCCAGCTCCACGAGGGTCGCGTTCGGCCCATCGGCGCGGAACCTGACCTCGACCTCCGAGCTCACCGTCGCATCCGGCTTCCACTGGCTGTTGATGTCCCAACTGACGACAAAGCGCTGCGGCGGCTCCCAAACGAGGATTTTTCCCACGTCGGCTTGCGAGCCATCCTCGGCCAGTTCGTACCAGCGTCCGCCCAGGCGCGGCTCCATCACCGCCATCTTCATCGGCGTCTTGCCGATCGACTTCTGGCGCGGCCACCAGCGGCCGATCCCCGAGGTGAAGACCTCGAAGGCGTGGGCTTGGCTCGCGTTGACGCGGATGCTCTTGCGCACCGGCGCGATCGTGATTGTAGGCGTCATGCTTTCGGGTCCTTCTCGACTTCCGCCCCCAAATCCTTCGCCCCGACCTCAACCTCGGCCTGGAAGGCGGCCAAAGCCTGATCCCAGAACTGATCGAGCCATGCGCGCAGCGCGCCGAGCCCCTGCGGGTCGATGTGGTAGACGCGGCGTGTTCCTTCGGGCCGGTCGGTCACCAGACCCGCCTCCTTCAACACCCTGAGATGTTGCGAAACCGCCGGCCGGCTCACCGGCATGCCGCGCGCGATGGCGCCGACCGCCTGAGGACCGGACCTGAGCCGCTCGAAGACTTGCCGGCGGGTGGGATCGGCGAGCGCGGCGAGTGCTGTTTCGTAAGCCATAACTTACAGTAAGCCATGACTTACGAGGCGTCAAGCTTTTTTTCAGCCGATCCGCCCGTGCACCCGATGGACCGTGTTGTTGCAGTAGCCCCTGGGATTCCATGGCGCCGACGTGAGCGGTTGCGCGCGCCCTTGGGCGTCGCTCGCCCGCGCCACGATCTCGGCCGAACCGCGCGGCGGATCGGGGAGCACGGCCGTGAACCGGCGCCACGCGAAAGTGTCGGGCAGCGGCCCGAGGTCTGCCGCCCGCCAGTTGCGGCCGCCGTCGGCCGACACCTCGACGCGGGCGAGCGGCACATGGCCGCTCCATGCATGGCCGCGAACGCTCAGCGGTTCGCCTGCCGGCGCCACGAAACCATCCGACGGCGACGTGATGATCGAGCGCACCGGCATGTCGGTGATCACGTCGAACAGCGCGGGATTGAATTCATCGCCCGGCCGCACCGGCACGCGGGGCAGTCGATAGTGCAGGTTCAGCATCCGCTCGCCGTCGTGCTCGCGGTCGCGGACCGCGATGCCGGTGATCCATTTCTGCCAGGCCGAGCCGGGAAAGCCCGGTGCGATGACGCGCAACGGGCCGCCGTGCAGCAGCGGGATCGGCTGGCCGTTCATCGCCCAGGCCACCGTCGTTTCCGGCGCCATCGCTTTGGCGATGGGCAGGCCGCGCGACAGTGCCGGGCCTTGGCTGTCGAACCTGCGATCGGGGCTGTGGTGCCCGGTGTAGACGGCGTCCGGCTCGAGCCCGCAGGCCTGCAGCAGATCTGCCAGCCGCACGCCGGTCCAGGCGAGGCAGCCTGCCGCGCCATGTCGCCACAGCACCGTGCCGGCGGGTTCGGGAAAGAAGGCGCGCCCGTTGCCGGCGCATTCGAGCACGGCAATCCGCGTCACGGTCTCGAATTGTCGCTGCAGCTCGCCGATCGTCCAGCGACGGGCGGCGCGCACGCGGCCGTCGATCGTGAGCGTCCAGGCCGCAATGTCGGCGGCGCTCGGCAGCGGCAGCGTTCCCGCGTTGCGCGCGAACAGACGGTCGACCGGCGTGATGTCGTCGTCGAGCAGATGGACGGGCGTCTCGGCGTTGAGCTCGCGGGTCGGCAGGATCGTGAGCTCCGGCTTGCTCGACGCGATCAGCCTGCGTTGCTCGTCCGGAAACATGGATCGATTGTCCCGCCTGATGCCGCGCTGTCAATCGCCCGGGGCGTCAGCGCTGCAGGATGCGTCCTTCGACCGCATTACGGATGGTTCCGAGGCTCTTCACATGCGCCATGACGGCGTTGGCGAGCAGCGGCGAGTCGCCTTCCGGCAGCACATGCTTGGCGTCGCGGAACCAGACATAGCCGTCGCCGCCACGCGCCAGGAAATCATTGATCGCCACCTTGTAGATCCGCGCGTCGTCGAGCGGCGCGCCGCCGACGCTGATCGCCACGATACGGTCGCCTGCGGCCCGCTTGGGGTCGACCTCGATCGTCAGCCCGGAGACCTGGGGAAAACGCCCGCCCGCGCCGGGCAGCTGGGCGAGGCCGTTCTCGAGCGCGCGCCGCAGGTCGCCGCCGTTGATCTCGATCTCCACCACGCGGTTGTTGAACGGCAGTTCCGCCAAAATGTCGCGCCGGGTGATGGCCGAGCCCGCGGCGTAGACCTTGCCGGCCCGGATGCCGCCGCCATTGGTCACCGCGGCGTCCGCCTTCACGGAGGACCGCATGGCGTCGGCGAACAGATTGCCGATCGCGGCCTCGCGCGTGCGCACGGTGGCGTTGCGGCTGTCGAGCTCGACCGCGGTGGCGCCGAGCGCGACGTCCATCTCGCGCGCCAGCTCCTTTTCGTAGGGCAAGACGGCGGCGGCGACCGCCGGATCGGGCGTCACCGTCGCGGTGTCGATGATGCGGAACTGCGGCCACCATTTGGTGACCCGCACGCCGTTGCGCATCGTCACCTCGATAGCGACATCGACCGCGACCAGATAATGCGCGTCGTAGCTCGACTCGGCCATGGCGTTGCGCTCGTCGTAGTTGACGAACAGGTCGTGATTGTGCCCGCTCAGGATCAGATCCACCGCTCGCGTTCCGAACAATTCGTAGTCCTGCGCACGGTCGGCATGCACCACGGCGGCCACGAAATCCGCACCTTCGCGCCGCAGCGCCTCCGCCTGCCCCTTCGCGCTCGCGACCGTGGGCAGGAACTGGAGATCCTCGGGGCTCGAGGCGCGCGCCGAGTCGTCATAGGTCGCGCCGGTGAGGCCGACCCGCACGCCGTCGAAACTCACGATGCCGCGGTCCTTGATGCCCGGAAGCGGCTGACCGTCCGGCCCGCGCAGGTTCGCGGCATAGACCGGAAACTTCGCCTCGCGCATGCGCTGGAGGAAGACCGCCTTGCCGAAATCGAACTCGTGGTTGCCGGGCGCGAAAATGTCGAGGCCGACCAGGTTGCTGAGCGCGATGGTATGCGCGCCGCGGTCGAGGCCCGACATCAGCGAGGGCGAGATCATGTCGCCCGCATGCGCCACGATCACGTGGCCGCCTTTCCGCCGCTCCGCCTTGACGACGGCGGCGAGCCGCGCGAAACCGCCGCGCGTCCGGCCGTCCGGCATGACCTGTGCGCTCATCTGGTAGATGTCGTTGACGAGCAAAAACGTGACCTTGGTGGCCTCGGCGCAGGCCGGCGCAACGAACAGCACCGCGAGCATGAAAAGCGCCGTGGCGCCGCGAATCATCCTTGGCATGTCGGATCCTTAACTGAGGCAGCAGGGTGCCATATCACGCATGGACAGCGGCCCGCTATCGCCTATGTTCGGGCCATGAATCCAGAGGCTTCATGAGCGACACCTCAACTCAGCCCGCCGCCGCCACGTCCCATCGTCCGTCCGATCATCCCGCGGTCGCGGCGGGCGGAATCGGCGTGCTCCTGGCCAATCTGGGAACGCCGGACGCGACCGACGCCGCCTCGGTGCGGCGGTATCTGAGCGAGTTTCTGGCCGACAAGCGGGTGATCGAGCAGGACAGCCTGCTGTGGAAGCTGGTGCTCAACGGTTACATCCTGCGGTTTCGGCCGCGCCGCAAAGGCCGCGACTACGAGAAGATCTGGAACCGCGAAAAGGACGAGTCGCCGCTCAAGACCATCACGCGGTCGCAGGCCGAGAAGCTTTCCTCCATTCTGGCGCCGCTCGGCCGGCATGTCGTCGTCGACTGGGCGATGCGCTACGGCAATCCGTCGATCGCCTCGCGGCTCGACGCGATGGCGGCCAAAGGCTGCGAGCGCATCCTGCTGGTGCCGCTCTATCCGCAATACTGCGCGGCGACGACCGCGACCGCGTGCGACGAGGTCTTTCGGGTCCTCATGAAGATGCGCCGGCAGCCGGCGTTGCGGGTCGTGCCGCCCTATTTCGACGATCCGGTCTATATCGAGGCGGTGGCGAGCACGCTGGAGAGCGAGCTCGCGCGGCTGCCGTTCCGGCCCGACGTCATCAGCGGAAATTCCGGATGACGTTCCAGTCGCGGTTCGGGCGCGCCGAATGGCTGCAGCCCTACACGGACAAAACCGTGGCGGCGCTTGCCCAGGAGGGGATCAAGAACATCGCCGTGATCACGCCCGGCTTCTCGGCCGATTGCCTGGAGACGCTGGAGGAGATCGCGGTCGAGAACGCGCATATCTTCAAGCACCACGGCGGGGAGAATTTCGCGGCGATCCCCTGCCTCAACGACAGCGAGCCCGGCATGCTGGTGATCCGGACCGCGGTGCTGCGCGAGCTCAAGGGCTGGGTGTAGGGCCGGCGACGCTTGTTTTCGTGTCTCAGCAGAGGGGTGCAGTCCAGGGGCATTCCACGGGCCGTCCCTTGTAAACAACAACGAATCTACAAGGCCTGGGCCCGCGGTGGATCCCGATCGTGAGACACGAGCGACGACTGGCCGCGCTGACAATGCGTTCCGACATCGGCGGTCCTCCGAACAAAAAGGCCGCCCGAGGGCGGCCGTGCAGGCAGCTTTGCTATCCGGGGTGGGCGCCAGAAGGGCCCTGTCATGCAAGGCCCGGCATTTGTGGGTCGGGCGCAATTCCAATTGTGGATTTTCTCCTACACCATCTGGGCGTGCTCGTCAAAAAAATGGGTGTCAAGAGTCTTGATTGGACCGACGACGGATTCAGCAGAGCGGCAAGCGATGGCGGATCGTGCATCTAACGCCATAGCGAAGACGCGAGCAGCCGCCAGAAACGGAATTACGCCACGCCCGCGCGCAGCAGGTCGTGCAGGTGCACGATCCCGACCGGCTTGCCGCCCTCGACCACGAACACCGCGGTGATCTTGGCCGAATTGAGCAGCTCGAGCGCCTCGCTGGCGAGCTGATCGGGCCGCACCGTGATCGGGGCCTTGGTCATCACCTCCTCGACCTTGGCGTCGAGCAGATCGGCGCGCATGTGGCGGCGCAGATCGCCGTCGGTGACGATGCCGATGAGCGCGCCCGCCCCCTCCGTGATGCCGACGCAGCCGAAACCCTTGGCCGACATCTCCACCAGCGCGTCCGCCATGCGGGTGCCGCGCGGCGCGAGCGGCGCGGCGGCGCCCGCATGCATGAGCGCCCGCACGAAGGTGAGGGCGGCGCCGAGCCGTCCGCCCGGATGGAGGTTGTGGAAATCGACCTTGGTGAAGCCGCGGCTGTCGAGCAGCGCGATCGCGATTGCGTCGCCGAGCGCGAGCTGCATCAGCGATGAGGTGGTGGGCGCGAGATTGT
>WNFR01007489.1_pt1 | contig 11094 bp, 9 predicted proteins | sample 5400221 | NCBI WGS metagenome assembly WNFR01 (sample SAMN13153357, study PRJNA577476) | soil metagenome | isolation source: 40 cm soil under Madrone tree | place: USA:California | collected 2016-06-14 | reverse complement strand
TTGTCGCTTACCAATCACACGCTCAACCCGCCGCGTATCCAACCGTCACCGACGATCGGCTCGAGCACCCGGACGCCGGCGATTGGCTCATGTATCGGCGAACCTATGACGGCTCGGGATTCAGCCCGCTGAAGCAGATCACGCCGAGCAACATTCGTCGCCTGACGCTGGCCTGGACGGTGAGCACCGACCTGCTCGGCGCGCACGAAACGACGCCGATCGTCAATCGCGGTCGGATGTTCATCACGACGCCTCAAAACAACATCATCGCGCTTGATGCCAAGACCGGGACCCAACTGTGGCGGTATGCCAGGAAGTACCCGGAGGGCCTGTTCCAACTCCATCCGACAAACCGGGGCGTCGCCCTCTACCGTGACTACGTCTACATGGCGACGACCGACTGTGCGCTCGTGGCGCTTGACGCCGCGACGGGCAAAGAGGTCTGGACCGTCGCGCTCGATGACTACAAGACAGGGTGCTACTCGACCCTGGCGCCGCTTGCGGTGCGGGGCAAAATCATCCTCGGCTACTCGGGTGGCGAGCTGGGCGTTCGCGGCTCGGTGAACGCCTTCGACGCGGCCACCGGAAAACGCATCTGGAAAACGTATACGGTGCCCGCTCCGAACGAGCCGGGCGGGGACAGCTGGAAAGGCGACACCTTCAAGCGAGGTGGCGGATCAACCTGGATCACCGGAGTCTACGACCCGGTTACAAACACGACCTACTGGGGGACGGGGAACCCGGGGCCATGGGTCGCCGACGACCGGCCGGGCGACAATCTCTACACGGACTCGACGCTTGCGCTCGACGCGGACACCGGCAAGCTCAAGAGCTATCACCAATACACCCCGCACGATAGCTGGGACTGGGACGAAGTCTCCGCGCCGCTCCTTATCGACACGGAGGTCGATGGGAAGCTCACCAAGACGGCCACGCACGCGGGTCGGAACGGCTACCTTTGGATCCTAGATCGCGATCGCCTCAAGTTCCTGCACGCCTTCCCGTTCGCCAACAACAACGTCTTCACGTCGATCGACCCGACGACCGGCCGTCCCACGGTCGACGAGTCCAAGCGGCCGGGCGCGCAACAGGGCGCAGAGTTCTGCCCAAGCATTGGCGGCGGCAAGGACTGGCCACCCGAGGCATGGAGCCCGCAGACGAAACGAGGCGAGGAGTTTCTCGGGTTATGACGGGCTGTGGCAGACCGAATTGCCCAAGCCGCAACCTGCAAGAGACAGGGTGCTAGTTCGCGTCACGGCCGCCGGCGTCACGCCGCTCGATCACACGATCCTCTCGGGTGGACACCCTCGGGCCAAGGCGCCGCTGGTGCTCGGCAACGAGGGCGCCGGTGTCATCGAGGATGCCGGCGACTCTGGTCTCGCGGTGGGACAGCGCGTCATGTTTACGGGCCCATATGGGGTTGGTGAGAATGGCGCATGGCAGGAATGGCTGCTGGCAAGGCCCGCAGATCTCGTGCTCGTGCCCGAGGCGGTCGAGGACGTAGTCGCGGCCAGCCTTCCGGTGGCGTATTGGACGGCGCAGATCACGCTGTGAATCCAGGATCACCTCGATGGCGGCGGGGATGAAATTGGCCACCAGCGGGCGGCGTTGGAATTGCGGGATGGCGAATACGTCAACCTGGGAATCGGCATCGCGACATGCGGTAATCTGATCTCTACTCCACGGCATCAGCCGGCCTCGGGGGGGCGCACCGTCAGCTTTTCAATGCGCTTTTCGTTGATGGTGCTGCGCACGACGCGGTGTACATAGATCCCCGGCGTGTGGATTGCGTCGGGATCAAGGCTGCCAATCCCGACGATTTCCTCGGCCTCCGCCCACCGTCACCTTTGCTGCCGCGGCCATGGTTGGGTTGAAGTTGCGTGCCGTCTTCCGGAATACCAAGTTGCCTGCCTCATCGGCTTTCCATGCCTTGACGAGCGCGAGATCGGCCTTCAACCACCGCTCCATCACATACAGCTCGCCGTCGAACGCGCGCACCTCCTTGCCTTCGGCCACCACGGTGCCCACACCCGTCTTGGTGAAGAACGCAGGTATGCCGGCTCCGCCAGCGCGTATGCGCTCGGCGAGCGTACCCTGGCGATTCAACTCAAGCTCCAGCTGTCCCGATAGATACTGTTGCTCGAAAAGCTTGTTTTCGCCGACAACGCGATCATCTTTCGTACTTGCCGGCTGTCGAGCAACATCCACAAGCCGAAGCCCTCCGCTCCCGCGTTGTTCGAGATGACGGTGAGGTTTTTCACTCCACTGCGGCGGACTTCAGGGATGAGGCTCTCGGATTGCCGCTCAGGCCGAATCCCCCGGACATGATGGTCATGCCGTCGAAGAGCAGACCATCCAGGGCGGCCGCAGGCCCGGTGTAGAGTTTGCTACGCAAGGGGCTCTCCATCTCGACCGAGAAGGGCGAGCCGAAACTCGCGCTCGAGGCTGAACCAGTCGCCATTCATGGCGCGGCCATCGGGCGCCTTGCCACCGCGATGAGCTCGATGTTCTTCCACCAAGGACTTCTTGACACCGAATACGACGTCCGAATCCAAGTATTGGTCGCCGGCGGCGAAGATATGGGTCACGAGCTTCCGATAGCTGGGAGCGACGACCATGAAGTGGATGTGTTCCGGCCGAAACGGGTGGCGATTTTGCGCCCTCAGCATTTTGCCGACCGGACCATCGTCGGGGATCGGATATGCCGATGGACGTATCGTCCAGAAGTGAAATCGTCCGTCAGCGCCGGTCCGGAAGCGCCCGCGGCCGGCATAGCGAGGAGTATCGCCGACCTTTTGCAGGTCGTAGAACCCCCGGTCGTCGGAATGCCAGACATCCACCACGGCGCCGGCAAGCGGACGCCCGTCGGCATCGGTCACTCGCCCTGCGACATACATCGGCCGACCCTCCAGATGGCCGCGGATGTCTTCGCCCGAGTCGAACTCGGGAGGGGCAGCATAGAACGGCCCGAACACCGTTGTTTCGGTTGCTCCCGACGGCAGCCGGTGGTTGATCGCGTCCACCAGCATCGATACGCCAAGCGTGTCGGACAACAGAATGAACTCCTGCCGCGTATTGGAGCACAGCCGGCCGGTTTCCGTGAGGAAGCGGATTCCCCATTCCCACTCGGCCTCGGTCGGCTCGACCTCCCGGATGAAGGCATGAAGATGCTTGACCAGCACCTCGCTGACGCGCCGGGCGCGCTGATCCGGTGTGTTGGCCACCCGCTCCAGCACGGCATCCGTAATCGTCGCTTCGTCGAACTCGCGCATACGCACTGTTCCGATCACTGTGCAGCGACGTTGAAACCCCAGCCCACGGGCGAATCGCCGGACCACGCCCGCGCGAGCATCGCTCTGATCTCCATGCGCTCGACGGGGCGAGGATTGGCATACGGATTCTGGACGGCGAGATCCGCCGCCTCATCGAGCGCACCTTGCGGCATGCCGAGGTCACGCAGCGCGCTTGGCGCGCCAAGGCTGCGCGCCAAGCGAAAGAGCGCGAGAGCCGGATCTTGATCGTTCAATGCGCGGGAGAGTCTGCGGCCGGCGTCTCGAGCAGCCGAGAGGTTGTAAGCCAGGGCGTGCGGCAGCATCACCGCATGGGTTTCAGCGTGCGGCAAGCCGAACGCGCCGCCGAGCGTGTGGCAGATCTTGTGATGCAGCGCCATGCCGACTGCTCCCAAGCAGGTCCCGCAGAGCCAAGCGCCGTAGAGGGCCTCTGACCGTGCCGTGAGATCGCTCGGCTGCGTATGAATGCGCGGCAAGGCAGCTGCCAATACGCGCACCGCCTCCTCGGCCACGACTTGGATCACGGGATTGCGGTCCTCGGCGTAGAGAGCCTCTGCGGCGTGGGCGATTGCATTCAGCCCGGACGAGACGGAAAGCGCCACCGGCAGGCTTAAGCTCAGCTCAACGTCGTAGAGGATGACCTCGGGCAGCACCTTCGCGGAGCGCTGGGTCGTCTTGCGCCCTTCCTTTGTCTCGCCGAGGATCGGGGTCGCCTCCGACCCGGCATACGTCGTCGGTACGACGATCTGAGGCAGGTCTGTCCGCAACGCGAGCGCTTTCGCCAAGCCGATCGCCGACCCGCCGCCGATCGCCACGAGCCCGTCGGCTTGGGACTTTCGAACCAAAGCGAGTGCCTCGTTCGTGACCTCCACGGGCGTGTGCATCGCGGCACCAGCGAAGCTACCAGCCAGTCGCGCTCCGAGCGCTGCCGCGGCCTGCTCGAGATGCCGGATCTGTTGAACAGTGCTGACGACGAGCACGCGTTCGAGATTCAGCCGGCCGGCCTCATCCCCAAGACGAGACAAGCTGCCTGGCGCGAAAAGCACGCGCGTTGGCGAAGCTTCATGAACGAACGCGAGCGCCGTCACGACTGAGGAGCCCGCAGCCCCAACTCTTCGATCATGGCTGCTTTGATCACGAACTTCTGGACCTTGCCGGTCGCTGTCGTGGGGAAGGTATCGACGAACTTGATGTACCGGGGAATCTTGAAATGAGCGATCTGGCCGCGACAGAACGTGCGAATGTCGTCTGCGTCGATGGAAGCCCCCGCCTGGAGGACGATCCAAGCACAGAGTTCCTCGCCAAACCTCTCGTCGGGGAGCCCGACCACTTGAACATCGCGGACCGATGGATGGCGATAAAGGAATTCCTCGATTTCCCGCGGCGAGATGTTCTCGCCTCCCCGGATCACGATGTCCTTGCTGCGTCCGATGATGCGGCAATAGCCCTGTTCATCAAGAATGGCGAGATCACCCGTGTGCATCCAGCCCGTGGCATCCAGCACTTCACGGGTCTTGGCTTCTTCGCCCCAATACCCGAGCATGACCGAATAGCCGCGGGTGCATAGTTGGCCAGGCTGCCCGAGCGGCACGACACGGTCCGCATTGTCGACGATCTTGACTTCGAGATGCGGCATGATGCGGCCGACGGTTGACACCCTTACGTCCACGGGATCGCTGATTCGCGTTTGAAAGCTCACCGGGCTGGTTTCGGTCATGCCATAGGCGATAGTGACCTCGGCCATGTTCATGTCCCGCATGACGGCCTTCATCACCTCCACGGGACAAGGTGCGCCCGCCATGATGCCGCCCCGCAGGGATCTCAGATCGAAATCGGCGAACGTGTCTTCGCCCAGGATGGCGATGAACATGGTCGGCACGCCATAGAGGTGGGTGCACCGCTCCGCCGCAATGGCTTGCAGAACCCGGAGGGACTCGAAGCCTTCGCTCGGAAACACCATGGTGGCCCCTTGCGTCAGGCACGCCAGCACGCCCATCACCATGCCGAAGCAGTGATAGAGCGGAACGGGGAGGCAAACGCGATCCTCCGGCCCGATCCCGGTCACGACGCCCACGTGCAAGCCGTTGTTCAGCAGATTGTGGTGGGTCAGCGTTACGCCTTTCGGGAGTCCAGTGGTGCCGCTGGTGAACTGGATGTTGGCCGCCGCGTCGAAGTCCAACTTCAGGGCCGACAAACGCGCAAAGCCGGATTTGCGGCCAAGGGCGGTGACGTCGCTGTAGTGAAGACAATCGCAGCCTTGTGCGTCGTCGAACACGATCAGGTGGCGCAACTCGGGCAGGCGTGCGCTGACGACGGGCCTGCGGCTGTGGCGCAGGTCTGGTGCGAGCTGCGCCACCATGGCTGGATAGTTGCTGGACTTGAACCGACCGGCTGTCACCAGAGCCTTGCACCCGGCGACCCGCAGGACGTGCTCCAATTCCGCAACCCGATAGGCCGGATTGATGTTCACCAGAATCAGCCCGGCTTTGGCGGCGGCGAACTGAACGGCCACCCATTCAGCGCGGTTCGGGGACCAGATTCCCACCCTGTCTCCAGGCTCGAGGCCGAGGGCCAGGAGCCCGGCGGCGAACGCGTCTGCCTGAGCTTTCAGCTCGGCATATGTCCAACGCACGCCCTGCTCGACGCAAACCACCGCTTCGCGGGCGCCTTTTTGCGCCGCGACGTCATCGAGAAATGCACCCATCGTCGCCGCAACCAGCGGCGGCCCGGCATTGCCATGCACGTAACTGAGCGCTTCCACCGCACAGCCTCCGCATCTGTTGAGGCATAAATCCTAGGACCCATCCGTGGAGCGTTCTTGATCGCGATGCGCATGCTTGGACTCGATTTCTACGCGGTGACGGACGAGGCCGCGCGACGCATTCCGGCAAACTTGAAGCGGTTGTTGGGGCGGCTGAAGCCCTGACATTGACAACGAACTCGCCGCATCCGATCTTTTCTGTCAACAAATCGCTGGTGGTCCCCGGGGATTCGCTCCCGTCCATCTCCGTGGCACCGGCGCCGGGAGGAGACGATGGATCGGTCCGACGCTCAGTCCAGCGACCTGCATAACGTCGTCACTTTGCAGGTCGTGCGGCACATGTGGAGCGGCATTCAGGTGCACGACATCCGCATGAAGGCCCTTCCGGGCCGTTCGTGGCACCCCCTCAATTGCGACCGTCCCGTGTTGTCGATCGTCGTCAACGAACTGCACGGGCAATGCGAGGCGCGCCTGGACTTGAGTTCCGCCGGCGCCCAGCGGCAATCCGGTCGCCAACGACCGATGGGGCACGTCAGCCTGATCCCCGCAGGTGTGCCCGTCTGGGGTTATTCCGACGGCATCGATCAGGTCGAGGAAATCCGGCTTGTTCTCGACGTCGACCGCATGAAGGAGATCATGGGCGAGGAGTTCACCTCGGCGCCGCTTCAGGAGCCGCGCCTGGTTTTCAACGACGAGAGCCTCCTGGCTCTCGCCCGTCTCCTCGTGACCAGCGAGGACGCGGTCGAATGGTCCTCATTGTTCGGCGAGGGCCTCGTCGCCGCAATGGTCGCTCGCCTGTCAAACCTCGATACCCTGCCGCCGCGAAATCACCGCCGTCTTGGCCTCTCAACACGCCAACTCTCCGCGGTCACAGACTTCATCCGCGACAATCTCGCGCAACCGATCCGGTTATCCGAACTGGCGAGTCTCGCAGACCTGTCGCCCTCGCAGTTCGGCCGAGCGTTCAAGATCTCTACTGGACGCACGCCGCATCTCTGGCATTTGGACGCGCGGATCGAGAGTGCCAAGCGCTTGCTTGCGGACCGCCGCAATAGTCTCGCCGAGGTCGCGCTGGATACGGGCTTTTCCGAACAAAGCCACTTCACGCGAGCTTTCCGCGCCGCCACCGGCGTCTCCCCCGGTGCATGGCGGCGCGAAATCGCGCGTGGCTTCGAGGCCCGCGACCGCGGTCCCATTCACAGCGGGAAATGACAATCCTCACGCGGGCAAGTGCGTAACACTCCCTGAACGTCCGGCCACTGGATGATCGGGAGTGTTCAGGATGATTGAACAGCGCGACCTGCGGATCCGCATGCGGGACGGGGTTCATCTCGCCATCGACGTCTACCGTCCAGATGGAGAGGGGCCGTTTCCGGTTCTCTATGCTGCCGCCTTGCACAACAAGGACATGCAAGGCCCTGACATGGCCGATGTCCTGCCGCCTCAGCCGGCGAACGTCCCGCTTTGGTTCGGACCGATCGAGGCGGGTGACACACGACGGTTTGTCGCCAACGGCTATGTCCATGTAATCGCGCAGCCGCGCGGTTCAGCCAAATCCGAGGGCCATTACGGCAGTGAAAATACCGACCACTATGACGTGATCGAGTGGATCAGCCGGCAGCCCTGGTGTGACGGCAACGTCGGCATGGTCGGGATCTCCGGCTACGCAGGCGAGCAGTGGCGCGCCGCAACGCAAGGGCATCCGGCTCTCAAGGCCATCTTTCCGTACGACGCCTGCAGCGCCTACGGGGGCATGTTCGGTTTCCGCGACTTTTATCCGGGTGGCGTCCTGCACACGTTCCCTTATCTGCTGGACGTCTTCAGCACCGTCCATGAGCACCGCGACGTGCCTGGGGAGCTTCCGCCGGAAGAGGAAAAGCTGTTCGCCGCGGCCATGGCGAACCCCGATTTCAAGATGTACGCGAACCTCTACAACATCCTGACTCAGAAGGGGAAGCGCACCTTCATCATGTACCATTCGATGGTCGCGCCGTGGGAGCCGGATGGGACCGTCGAAGCGGCAGAAGAGATCTTCAAGAAGATCAAGATCCCGTTTTATACGGGATCGGGAGCGTACGCTTACACCTACAAACTGCACTGGCTCGGGGCCCAGCATTACTTTCAGAATGTGAAGCAAGCCCCGCGCAAGCTCCTCTTCGCAGGCCCGGCCCATCTGGAGCGGCCCTTCCATGAATATCACGATGAAATCATTCGCTGGTACGACCACTGGCTGAAGGGCGTCGACAACGGAATCATGGACGAACCGCCGGTGCGCTACTGGCTGATGGGCGCCAACGAATGGCGGACCGGCACCGACTGGCCACTCCCCGAGTCGCGGTGGCAGAAGCTTTATCTAGGCAACTGGGAGCGCTTGACGTCGAACCCGCCTCTTCCAACCGACGAGACCGGGCGCGCCGCCCGCGAGCCGGACGTCTTCACGCAGATGCCGCTCAAGAAGACCATGAAAGTCGAGCGGCTCCGCTACATGACCGAACCGCTCGCCGAAGACCTGACGATCGCGGGCCCCATTAGCCTGACCTTGTACGCGGCCATCGACAAGGCCGACACCAACTGGATCGTGGTTCTCAAGGATGTCGGACCTGACGTGTCGGTTGTTACCGCCCGCGAGGGTGAAAGGACCGTACCGACAAACCTGCCAGAACGAGAACTCACCCGCGGATGGTTGAAGGCCTCCTACCGGGCGATTGACCCGGCGCGCTCCAAGCCCGGCGAGCCTTTCCATAGGCTGACGCGCGGTTCCATCAAGCCGGTCCTTCCCGGCGAGATCGTCGAATATCAGATCCAGATCCTGGCGACCGCCAATCAGTTCAAGGCGGGGCACCGGCTCTGTCTCGAAATCACCGCCATGGATGTTCCGACGGGGACCGGTGCCATGACAAATGTCGAATACATCCCCTATCACGTCTGCCGAAGCGAGACCGTGACGCACAGCGTCCACCACGATGCAGAGCGTCCCTCGCATCTGCTGATACCGGTGATTCCCTGATCGCATCGTTCCGCGGCTGAAAGGAGCTTCAGGCCATGAAGAAGACCATTCGATTCGAACGCCAAGACGCCGTTGGACGCATCGTGCTCGCCAACCCGCCGTACAACCGCCTCGACCTCGAATTTTCGGAATGTCTTCGTCAGGCAGTTCACGACGCCAGCCAAAGCGACATCCGTGTACTGGTGATCCAGGCCGAGGGGCCTCACTTCAGCTTTGGGGGCGAGGTGCGCGAATGGCCCGGCAAAGACGTCAACTGGTTCCGCACCTTTGTGGCGGAGGTCAACCTGTCCTACCGCGCGATCGAGGCGCTGAAGGTACCCACCGTTGCGGCAGTCCAGGGCGTCGCGTTCGGCGGCGGTTTCGAACTTGCGCTCGCCTGCGATTTCATCGTCGCCGCGGAGAACGCGGTCCTGCGTTGCGTCGAAGTGACGACGGGAATGCTCCCGATCGCCGGGGCGCTGCAGCGCCTCGCTGAGCGTGTCGGTCGCGGACGGGCATCCCGCTTCGCCATGCTCGGAGAGCCAATCCCGGGGCCCCTGGCGGGCCAACTGGGCATCGCCGCACAGGTCGTCCCCGAGTCCGAGCTCGGCCGCGCCGTGGAGGCTCTGGCCCAGAAACTGGCGGTCGGGCCGACAAAGTCCTACGCGGCAACCCGAACACTCCTGAAGGCCTGGTCGGCGGGCGGAGTGCCGGCTGCCGATGCCATGATGCTCGACATTACCATGGATCTCTTCAACACGGAGGATTGCACCCGCGGGTTCGCAAACACCGCAAAGGCCTTCGATCGCGACGTCGAGCCGCCGGACATGGTCTTCAACAATCGTTGAACCGCGGCTGGCTGCCGTTGCTACGGTTCAAGTCCGGCTGTGCAGCCATGCAGTCGGCGTCAGCCCGACCACCTTCAAGAACGCGCGCGAGAAATGACTCTGGTCCGCGAAGCCGCAAAGAGTCGCGACCTCGGTAAGGCTTTCGTTCGGATTATCAGTCAGCAGCCGCTGCGCGCTGCGAACGCGACAATCCGTCTGCCACTGTCGGACGGACATGCCGGTCGCGTCCCTAAATGCGCTGCCAAATTGCTCAGGGGGCATTTGGGCGACCTCAGCGAGAGTTTCAACGGTGATAGGCTCTCCTAGATTGTCGCGGATGTACCGCGAAATCGCGGCCCAGTTGGCGCCGGTCAAGGCAGCGGCTTTTGACGCCTTACGGGCCATCTCGAGCACGGCCGCGAACAGCGCCTTCGACATGGAGAGGATGAACGACATTGAGTCATCTCGAATACGGCCACGATCGAGGACCGTTGCGCAGGTTCTGATGCGCTCGTTCTGGAACATGTAGCGACTTCGCAGGCGTCCGACGGCGGCGATGTCCTCGGACGTCAGGTAGTCCGCATCGGCCGCGTGGAATGCGAAACAGCACAGGCGGGCCTGGCGCATCTCTGCCGCGTGGATCGCGATCCGCGAGCCGGGTGCCGCGAATGCCAAAGCGCCTGATCCGAAGTATTCGCCGTCAACGGGTTGATCGGGTTTCACCCTGAACTCGCATCGTCCGCCGGTCTCGGTCGCCATGGTGCAGAGCGTCGGCGCCTCGACCTCCAAGGTCAGCCAACCGGGCTCCGTCAGCCAACGCACGTCGCAGACAACCTCCTCGACGCCGAAATCGGCCCAGCTCCGTTGATCAGTGATGGCAACCCCGTGCTGGTCACGGATCATTGGGCACCTGTAGCGCGGACGGCAATCATGGCGAGCAACGTGCCCTCGGTAACTTGGTCGCCAACCTTGACGTTGACTGTCTCCACAACTCCGTCAAATGGCGCCGACAGAACAAGTTCCATCTTCATGGCTTCCATCACGATGAGCTTCTGTCCCTTGCTGACGCCTGATCCCCGGGCCGTGTCTACAAGAACGATGCGCCCCGGTATCGGCGCGAGCATCGCGCCGTCTTCCGTTCCGCCGTCAGCCGATTGTCCGCCAATTGGCGGGCCGAATGCCCAGGCCTCGCCGTCAAGGAAGAGCACACGCGAGTCGCCAATAACCGCA
>WNFR01009734.1_pt1 | contig 11095 bp, 13 predicted proteins | sample 5400221 | NCBI WGS metagenome assembly WNFR01 (sample SAMN13153357, study PRJNA577476) | soil metagenome | isolation source: 40 cm soil under Madrone tree | place: USA:California | collected 2016-06-14 | reverse complement strand
CTACATGTCTGAGGGGCTTGACGCCTTCAAGTCCGGACAGGTCGCCATGCAGATGAACTTCTTCGCGTTCTTCCCCGGCCTTTACAAGGACCCCAATGTCGGTGGCGAAAAGATCGGCTTCTTCGTCAACCCGAAGCAGAAGTTCCACTTCACCCAGCTCGGCGGGCAGGGGATCTCGGTCGTCTCCTACTCCGACCATAAGGACGACGCGCTCGCCTACATCAAATGGTTCGCGCAGCCCGACGTTCAGAAGAAGTGGTGGGCGCTGGGCGGCTATTCCTGCCACAAGGCCGTGCTCAACGACCCGTCCTTCCCCAAGAGTGCGCCGTTTGCCGCCGACTTCCTGAAGTCGATGGACATCGTCAAGGACTTCTGGGCAGAGCCTGCCTATGCGTCGCTGCTGCTCGACATGCAGAAGCGCGTCCATGACTACGTCGTGGCCGACAAGGGCACCGCAAAGGAGGCGCTCGACCTGCTGGTCAAGGATTGGCAGAAGGTGCTCAAGGACGAAGGTAAGATCTAACCTGACGCGTCGCAGGTCTCCCGGCCTCGGGCGGGAGACCCCCTAATCGTGTTCCGATCCGTGAACGACAGGTCTCAGATGAGCACTCTTGCAGAGCGGGCCGTGGCCCGGACCCCACGCCGACTTGCGTTGCGGTTCGGCGGGATGTCCGACAGGGCCATTGCCTGGTTGTTCATAACGCCGTCGGTGCTGCTGCTGCTCGCGGTCAACATCTTCCCGCTGCTGTGGACGATCCAGCTGTCGTTCACGAACTACCGGGCCAATCGCCCCAATGCGGTGCTCCGATATGTCGGCCTCGACAACTACCGCGACATACTGACGGATCCCGAGGTGTGGCAGGCCATGCAGGCCACCGCTCATTTCGTGCTGTGGTCGATAGCGCTCGAACTAATACTCGGCTTTGGCCTGGCGCTCCTGATCAACCGCGGCTTCCGCGGCCACAGTTTCTGGACCACCATCATCCTGCTGCCGATGATGCTTTCGCCCGCGGTCGTCGGCAATTTCTGGACCTTTCTGCTGCAGCCGCAGATAGGGTTGTTCAACAGCGGGATCGCGCTGGTGACCGGGGTCGATCCGAGTTCGTTCCAGATGATCGGCGACGTCCGGTTGGCACCCTGGTCCATCATCATGGTCGATACCTGGATGTGGACACCCTATGTGATGCTGATCTGCCTCGCCGGTTTGCGCTCGATACCGGATTACATCTATGAGGCAGCCGAGGTCGATCGCGCATCCCCGTTGCGGCAGTTCTGGTCCATCACGTTGCCGATGGTGATGCCGTTCGTGATGCTCGCCATCCTTTTTCGGGCGATCGAAAACTTCAAGATGTTCGACATGGTCAATCTGCTGACCTCGGGCGGGCCGGGATCCACCACGGAGGTCGCGTCGATCACCCTGAAACGCGAGCATCGTCACGATCGAAGCTGATCGCTTCGTTCCTGGTCGTCACCTACGCGGTCATAACCATTCTACCGCTATTGTGGATCTTCCTCACCGGGTTCAAGACGCCTCCGGATTCGATCGCCTATCCACCCAAGGTCTTGTTCGAGCCTTCGGTGGAAGGCTACGTCAATTTGTTTACGACGCGCTCGCGACAGACACCTGAATTCCTGGCCACCTTGCCGCCGCCGCAGACCTGGTATGAGCGTCTCGTGCGCTCGCGTAACATGGTGATCGGCGGACCGTCGAAGGTGGTGCCGCGCTTCGTGAATTCCATGGTGATCGGCTTCGGCTCGACCTTTCTCGCCGTCTGCTTCGGCACGATCGCCGCCTATGCGTTTTCGCGCTTTCGCGTGCCGCTTGCCGACGATTTGCTGTTCTTCATCCTGTCGACACGGATGATGCCGCCGATAGCGGTCGCGATCCCGATCTATCTGATGTTCCGGCACTTGGGACTAACCGATACCAAGCTCGGGATGATCCTGTTGTACACCGCCGTGAATGTCTCCCTGGCGGTATGGCTTTTGAAGGGATTCATGGATGAAATCCCGCGCGAGTACGAAGAGGCTGCGATGGTCGACGGCTACTCGCGGCTTCAGGCGTTCTTCAAGGTGGTTCTTCCGCAGGCGACGACCGGCATCGCGGCAACCGCGATCTTCTGCCTGATCTTCGCCTGGAACGAATACGCCTTCGCGGTTCTGCTCACCAGCGGCGATGCGCAAACGATGCCGCCCTTTATCCCCTTCATCATCGGCGAAGGTGGCCAGGATTGGCCCGCGGTGGCGGCTGCGACAACAATATTCTTCATCCCGATCCTTTGCTTCACCATCCTGTTGCGTCGCCATTTGCTGCGCGGCATTACCTTCGGGGCGGTGCGCAAATGACGGAAAGGATTGCACGATACACATCGAGATGGCCGCTCTGGCTCCGTCGCGGTCCTTGCGAGGCTGTGGCGATGGCGTTGATCGGCCTTGGCGTCGTGATGCTGATGCAGCCGCTGTCGTTGAACCTGTACAGCTATTCCTTCGTGACGATCCTGGCCGGGACGCTCGGCTTCGTGATCGTCAGTCACTTTCCGGATTAGCCGCCATGGCAGAGATCAAACTCGAATCCGTTGCCAAGACGTTCGAAACATTCACTGCCGTCAAGGGCGTGGACGTTACCGTCGATCACGGCTCGTTCTTCGTCATTTTGGGTCCCTCGGGTTGCGGCAAGACGACGACCTTGCGCATGATGGCAGGCCTCGAACTGCCGACGTCCGGCCGCATCCTGCTCGATGGCGAAGACGTGACGGTGCTGCCCGCGTCGGCGCGGGACATTGCCTTTGTGTTCCAGCTGTTTGCGCTCTACCCGCACATGAACGTGCGCCAGAATATTGCCTTTCCGCTGCGCTGCCAGAATTACCGGCGTGACGAAGTCAGACGAAGCGTCGAGGAAACGGCAAGATTGCTGAGGATAGATCATCTACTGGACCGCCGGGTCGGCGGCCTCTCCGGCGGCGACCGGCAGCGCGTTGCGCTCGGCCGCGCCATTGTGCGTCGGCCGAAGGCATTTCTCATGGACGAGCCGCTCGGCGCGCTCGATTCCGAGTTTCGCAAGTTGATGTGCGGTGAGCTGCGGGAATTGCACGACCGTATCGATGCGACAACGGTCTACATCACCCACGACCAGCTCGAGGCGATGGCGATGGCTGATGTTATAGCTATCATGAATCAGGGCCGCGTCGAACAAATCGGTACGCCTCAGGAGATTTACGATCGTCCCGCGTCGATGTTCGTTGCCGATTTCATCGGTGCCCCGCCGATGAGTTTTCTTGCTGTCCGGGCATCGCTGCAGCGCGGCGCTCGCAGTATCGAGGTGGACGGCGTGCCGCTCGAAATGCCCCAACTGTTCGAAGATCGTGCCGAGGGCTCTCTCGCACTCGGCGTGAGACCCGAGAACGTATCGTTCGCAGATAGCGCGGGCTTGCGCGGTCGCGTGATCGGCGCCGAATATCTCGGTACGACGCAGATCGTCACGGTGACAACGGCCAACGGTCAAATCAAGGCGCGGCTGCCGTCAGGCAACGCGGTCCGAATTGGCGAAACGGTCGGGCTTGCGCTGCGTCCGGACAAACTGTCGCTGTTCGACGCGGTCAGCGGCCGGGCGCTCTCGTCGGCGCTTTATGGAGGGCACCATGGCTGAGGTCGCACTGCTCGATGTCGGCAAGGGCTACGGTGCCGTGGAAGCGGTCCGTGGTCTCTCGCTCTCGGTCGCGCATGGTGAATTTGTCGTGCTGCTTGGCCCGACCGGCGCCGGCAAGACGACGACGCTGCGGTTGATCGCCGGCCTGGAGCGGCCCGATCAAGGCCATGTGCTGATCCAGGGCCGCGACGTGACCAGGGAAGTTCCGGCCGAACGCGACGTCGCGTTCGTCTTTCAGCAATATTCGCTTTATCCACATCTGACGGTCTACGACAATCTGGCTTTCCCCCTGCGTTCTCCGGCCCGGCGCGTCGACGAGAAGACGATACGCCGCAGGGTTCAGCAGATATCGGAGCTGCTTCACATCGAACACAAGCTCGATAACCGGGCCACCGCGCTTTCCGGCGGCGAAATGCAGCGGGTCGCCATCGGCAGGGCGCTGGTGCGCGAGCCAGCCGTCTATCTGATGGACGAGCCGCTCTCCTCGCTGGATGCAAAACTTCGGGCCGAATTACGCCTCGAGCTCAAGCGCATCCAACGCGAATTGGGAACGACCATTCTCTACGTGACGCATGACCAGATCGAAGCGATGACCATGGCGGACCGGATCGGCGTGATGAACGAGGGAGTTCTCATTCAGCTTGGTACGCCGCGAGAGATCTATGAACGGCCAAACAATGCCTATGTGGCGGGCCGGTTGGGAACACCGGTCATCAACCTCATTCCAGCCGAGCTTCTGGGCAAACCGGTGCCGCCGCAGGTGGAGACGGTGGGATTAAGGACCGAGCATATCCGCATCTCGACCGCGGATGGCCCCGGACCACGCGCACGGGTGCACTGGGTCGAACATCTCGGAGATCAAAACCACGTTCACCTCAAGCTCGCGACCCATTCGCTGGTGACGCTTGCCGATCCTGTCCAGCCACTCAAGGCGGGGGATCAGGTTTCACTCGAATTCGAGTCCCCGCTTTATTTCGATCAGGCCGGTCGCCGAATCGGCGCCGATGGATTGCGGGGGCATGCATGATGATCGACCGCGAGGCGCGCAAATTGCTGTTTGAAACCGTGGCGCAGCGTGTCATTGCCAGCGCCGAAGAATTGACTGATCTCGATCGCGCAATCGGCGACGGCGATCACGGGGCCAACATGCGCCGCGGTTTTGAAGCCGTGCTGGCGGCGGTTGATGAGCTATCCGCGAAAAACCTCGGCGAATCCCTGAAGGGCGTCGGCACCACTCTCGTCATGAAAGTCGGCGGCGCATCAGGTCCGCTTTACGGCACGCTTTTCATGTCGCTCGGCAAGACGCTGGATGACGAGGTGACGTGTGAGCGAGTCGCCGATGCGTTTGCCACAGCCATCGATGCAGTCAGGGCGCGGGGCAAGTCCGATGTCGGGCAAAAGACCATGCTCGACGTGCTTTTTCCGGTGCTCGCAGTTCTGCGCGAAGGCGGCACAGAACTTCCGGTGCGCCTGAAGGCCGTAGCCAAGGCTGCATCCGAGGAGACTATACCAATGCGGGCGATTCGCGGGCGTGCGTCGTTTCTGGGCGAGCGCAGCGTAGGTCACATGGATCCGGGGGCACGATCCTCGGCGCTGATCGTCGACGCGGTCGCAGACGTCATGGAAGGATTGGCATGAGCGAAAATGTTGGAATCGTCATTGTGTCGCACTCGGCGGACGTAGCGCGGGGCACCGCGCTGATGGTCGAGCAAATGGTCGGCCATGAAGTGCCGCTCGGCTGGTGCGGCGGCGATCCGGGCGGCGGGCTCGGCACCAGCGTCGAGGCGATCATGGCGGCGATCGAGCGGGCGTGGTCGGAGCGAGGCGTTGCCATTCTGGTCGACCTCGGCGGCGCAGAAACCAATAGCGAGATGGCGATCGAGATGTTGCCCGAGGAGCGCCGCGCCCGTGTCGTGGTTTGCAACGCGCCGGTTGTCGAGGGCGCCGTCATGGCGGCGACCGAAGCGGCTTCGGGGGCTTCGCTTGAAGCGGTGCGTCAAACCGCCGAAGAACTGACGCCGGTCTGATGCAGGGCAAGGGTGATGAATAAACACAAGGCATCAGTGCTTATGCGGCATGAGGTGGGGCTCCATGCGCGCCCGTCGGTCAAGTTGACCAAGCTCGCAAAGGCGTTTGAATCGCGTATTGACCTTGGCCTGTCGCCGGACGGTCCCTGGGTCGATGCCAAGAGCATCGTCAAGGTGATGGCGACCAGGGCACCGAAAGATTCGACAATTTATTTTCGCGCGGAGGGGGCCGATGCGAAGGCCGCGCTGGAGGCGCTCGTGACACTCGTCGACGGAGATTTTCAGGATGGACGATAGAACGCACCGGGCTGCTCATCGCATCGAGGGGCGGTCCGCCGCCCCTGGACTGGCGTTGGGGCCGCTCGTGCGGTTGATTTCGGTGCAGCATGAAGTTCGTCAATACCGCTCTGCGGCGGAGGAGCATCGTGCCCTTGTCGATGCGCTCGCGGCGTCGCAGGAAGACCTCGGCGCGCTCTCGCGCCAGGCGGGCGACGATGAAGCGGAAGCCATTCTCGCCTTCCAGATGGCGCTGCTCGAGGACGACAGCCTCGTCGCGCCGGCGCTGGCGCGGATCGACGCAGGCGCTGGCGCGGGTCAGGCCTGGAGCGCGGCGATCGATCCGGAAATCGCGTCGTATGATGCGGCCGAAGATCCCTATTTCCGCGCGCGCGCGTCTGATTTGCGCGATTTGCGCGATCGCGTGCTGCGGCATCTTGCAGGTGAGGCGGATCAGGCCGTGCCATCAGGCGTCATTCTCGCCGCCGACGATATGCCGCCTTCCACCTTTCTGGCCACCGATTGGCGTGATGGCGGGCTGGTATTGCGCCGCGGAAGCTCCAGCAGCCATGTTGCCATTCTCGCCAGGTCGCGCGGCGTCCCGATGATTGTTGGGGTAGACGTCGATCGTCTCGAACAGGGCACCGACGCACTGCTCGACGCGGATGCCGGACTTCTGATCGTTGATCCCGACACCAATATGCGAGCCGGCTTCAGTCTACGCCGCACCGAGCAGTCGAAGGCTCGACAGGCCGCGGCGTCATTCAGCGGTCCGGCGCTTACCGCAACCGGCGAATTGGTCCGGGTCATGATCAATGTGACCGGCCTTGCCGAGCTCAGCGTACTCGATCCTGCGGAGGTCGACGGGATCGGCTTGATGCGGACCGAGTTTCTGTTCCACGGCCGTGAAAAACTCCCGACCGAGGAAGAGCAATATCGAATCTACAGGCGCATGCTTGAATGGGCAGCGGGTAAGCCCGTGACGATCCGCACGCTCGACGCTGGTGGTGACAAGCCGATCGCGGGTTTGACGCAGCCTGGAGATGTGAACCCATTTCTGGGCGTGCGCGGTGTGCGGCTGTCGTTGCGGTACCCGGACGTCTTTCGCGCGCAGTTGCGAGCGTTGGCCCGTGCCGCCGTCGCGGGGAATCTCAAGGTGATGATTCCAATGATAACGGTGCCCGAGGAACTTGACCGCTGCCGCGCGCTGTTCGAGCAGGCTTACGACGAATTGCGTCGCGAGGGCCAAAAAGCGCAGATGCCGCCGCTCGGCATGATGGTCGAGGTGCCGGCAGCAGCGCTGACCATCGAAGACTTTAACGCCGACTTCTTCTCCATCGGCAGCAACGATCTCATCCAGTATGTGGCGGCGGCGAGCCGGGACGAACCGCAGCTCGCCGATCTCTCGCGTCCCTCGCGCGCGGTGTTCAACCTGATCGGGCATGTCGTGGATCATGCCAACCGCTCCGGCCGCGAAGCGAGCTTGTGCGGCGATCTGGCCGGCGATCCCGGGCAAGTCGCGGCCCTCCTGGATCAGGGCTTGCGCGTCCTTTCGGTGACGCCGGGAGCGCTTGGGGCCGTCAAGGCGGCGATTGCCAATTATGCCGGCTCGGCCGCATGAGCGCGGACGTAACGCCAGCGGCGTCGCAGGATCTGATCGCGGCCTACAAGGCCGTCCTTCGCGATGTGCTCGACCGGCGGCCGTCGGGCATGCGCCAGCGTTTGGCCGAAGCACTCGGCAAGAACCGCAGCTTCATCACGCAAATTGCCAACCCGGCCTATCAAACGCCGATCCCGGCGCAGCACGTCCACGCCATCATTCAGGTCTGCCACTTCTCGGCGCAGGAGAGGGACCGCTTTCTCGAAGCCTATCACCGCGCGCATCCGCGCCGGCTGCTGCTTCTGAAAGAGCGCGAGCGCAGCCGACGGCTCACATTGATGCTGCCCGATCTCGGTTCAGAGCAGAAGAACCACAAGCTTGACTCGCTGTTGAGCGAGTTCGCGGAAAAAGTCGCACGGCTGATCGAGGACACCTGACGCCGAAGCGAAGCGCAAAACGGGGAGGGTTAGGATGAAGAAGCTGATCAATGCCGTCGACGACGTGGTGACTGAAAGCCTTGCCGGATTCTGTGCGGCGCATTCCGACATCGTGCGCATCGGCGAACAAGCGCCGTTCGTGCAGCGCCGGCGTCTGACACAAGGTAAGGTTGCCCTGGTATCGGGTGGAGGCTCCGGACACGAGCCGCTTCACGGCGGATTCGTCGGGCAGGGAATGCTGGATGCCGCATGTCCCGGTCAGGTGTTTACCTCGCCGACGCCTGATCTCATCCTCGCCGCGGCTGAGGCTGCGGACACCGGTGGCGGCGTATTGTTCATCGTCAAGAATTATGAGGGCGACGTCATGAACTTCGACATGGCGCGCGAGATGTCCGGGAAATCGATTGCGACCGTCGTTACCGATGACGATGTCGCGGTGGAGACCTCGACTTTTTCGACGGGACGACGCGGCGTCGCCGGCACGCTGATCGTGGAAAAGATCGTGGGCGCGGCTGCCGAAGAGGGGCGCGACCTGGCTTCCCTGAAGGCGCTTGGCGACCGTGTCAACGCGGCCACCCGCTCGATCGGAATCGCGCTGACGAGCTGCACGGTTCCGGCCGCCGGCAAGCCAACCTTCGACATCGCCGAAGACGAAATGGAGATCGGGGTAGGCATCCATGGCGAGCCGGGGCGCCGCCGGGTGAAATTGAAGCCGGCTGCCGAAATAGCGGCCGAGATGGTCCATGCCATCACGGCTGATCTGGGCGAGCGCGCACGCGGCGAAGCCATCCTGTTGATCAACGGCTTTGGAGCGACGCCTTTGTCGGAACTCTATTTGATGTACGACGCCGTGCGCCAACGGCTCAAGCCCGCCGGTCTGATTGTGGCGCGATCGCTGGTAGGCAATTTCGTCACATCGCTCGACATGGCAGGTTGTTCAACGACCGTATCGATCCTCGATGACGAGATGAAGCGCCTCTGGGATGCGCCGGTCCATACGCCGGCTTTGCGTTGGGGAATCTAGCTTCCCGCCAAATACGCTCGGACCGTGTACGCCCATGGCGTGGTCGTGGACCTTGCCCGTGCCCGGTAGCTTGTCGCAAGCAACATGGCGCACGCTGGAATCGGGCGCGGGAGTTCGGTTTTGAGGGGGCTCAATCTAGCCCCCAAAGATGAGGGTTATTGCCCAATCCATGAGTATATGCTCTCATGGATTGGGAAAACTAGCGATGTTCCGGCCCGATCTGATCATTTTCGACTGCGACGGCGTGCTGGTCGATAGCGAGATGCTGAGCTGCCGCTGCCTTTCGGAAGCGCTGGCGGGCTATGGCATCGATCTTGGTGTGGATCAGGCACTCGACCTGTTCCTCGGACGGAATCTGAGTGCGGTAATCGAACATTACGAAGCGTTGGGATGCACGATCCCCGAGCCATTTGCAGCCGAATTGAAAACGGGGGTTCGCACGGCGTTTGTTTCCTCACTTTGTGCGATTGAGGGGGTGAATTCAGTGCTGGCGGACTTGCAAATCCCGCATTGCGTTGCTTCGTCCAGCGATGTCGATCGGGTGGTGTTCTCGCTTTCCCTGACCGGCCTCGCGCCGCATTTCGACACGCACCTCTATACCTCGCAGATGGTGAAGCGCGGCAAGCCGGCGCCCGATCTCTTCCTTTACGCAGCCGAAAGGATGCGGGCGGATCCGCACCGCACCCTCGTGATCGAGGACAGCGTTAGCGGCGTCAGGGCCGGCAAGGCGGCCGGCATGACGGTTTGGGGATTTGTCGGAGGCAGCCACTATCAATCGCGTGACGGCAAGGCCATTCTCCGCGAAGCGGGGGCCGATCGCGTGTTCGGACGAATGGCTGATTTCTGGCGAACGGAACGGCAAGCAGACTGATGGCAGCATCCGACAACGAGAAATCGCGTCTCGACGAAGCCGCGCGTGCGGGCTGGCTGTACTTCATCGCCGGCCACACCCAGGATGAAATTGCCAAGATGCTGCAGGTCTCTCGCGCCTCGGCCCAGCGCCTGGTTTCACTCTGCCTCGCCGAGCGCCTGATCACATTCCGGCTCGAGCATCCGATCGCGGCGTGCATGGAGTTAGCCGCGCAGCTCAAGGACTTGTTTCATCTTGCGTATTGCGAAGTGGTGCCGACTGACCCGGCTGCGCCGCTCTCGGCCGCCGGAATTGCCGAGCGCGCCGCCAACATCCTGGAAACGACGCTGCGCACCGAAAAGCCGACGATCGTGGCGCTTGGTACCGGCAGAGCGGTACGGGCCGCCGTTGAGCGTGTGTCTCCGATCGACTGCCCGAACCACCAGATCGTGTCGTTGGTCGGAAATATCTCGGCCGACGGCTCGGCCAGCTTTTTCGACACGGTCGGCCGTCTCGCGGACCGGACCAAGGCGCGCCATTATCCAATGCCGCTGCCGTTTCTGATGTCGTCCGAGCGCGAGCGCGACCAGATGCTCAAGATCGATCCGATCGCGAAGGTGAGAGCGGTCGCCGCCAAGGCCGACCTGCGCCTGGTCGGGGTCGGGCAGATGGATCAGCAGGCGCAAGTCCATGTCGATGGCTTTGTCTCGCGCGAAGAACTGCTCGAGATGATGCGGCTGGGTGCCGTCGGCGAACTGACCGGCTGGGCATTCGACGCGGAGGGCCGCATCATCAACGGCGGGACCAACCTCCGTCTCACCAGCATTCCGCCGCAGGTACCGGCCCAGGCGCTGACCATCGGGGCTGCGGTCGGTCGTGCCAAGGTTTCGGCGATCAGGGCGGCGCTGAAGGGGCGGCTCCTCAACGGGCTGATCACCGACGAGGCGACGGCAGGCGCCATCCTCAAGCCGTAGCGAATTGACCGGTCCTTCAAGGCCGTCGCGCCGGCGCGGGGGTGCCCGCGGGCCGATCCGGCGCGTGCCCCTATTCGAGCATCTCCTCCAGCACGCAGGTCCGGTGCCGAAGTGCGAATCCGATCCTTGACAACCCAGGGACTCGGTGTGAACATAAATGCAAGGCTTGGGCATATGCTCAACGTCAATAAGGGAGGTTACCGTGAAGCACGTCCTCAGCGCCCTCCTGGGCGCGGCTACCTTGTTGGGTGCAGCCCCTTC
>WNFR01007486.1_pt1 | contig 11095 bp, 9 predicted proteins | sample 5400221 | NCBI WGS metagenome assembly WNFR01 (sample SAMN13153357, study PRJNA577476) | soil metagenome | isolation source: 40 cm soil under Madrone tree | place: USA:California | collected 2016-06-14 | reverse complement strand
CGTCGCGGAGGTGCTCGGCCTCCACCCGCTCGACGTCGCCGTGGTCACCGGCGACACCGATCTCACGCCGGTGGACTTGGGCAGCTACTCCAGCCGGGTCACGCTCATGACGGGCAACGCGGCGATCCAGGCGGCCGAGCGCGCCCGCGACGTCATTGCCCTCCACGCCGGGAAGAAGCTCGAGACCCCGATCGAGCGCGTCAGCTTCGCCGAGGGGCGGGTGTTCGACGTCCAGGATCCCAAGCGCGGGCTCACGTTCGCCGAGGCGGTGCAGCTCGCGGAGGCGGCGGAGGGGACGATCGGCACGGTGGGCTCCTACACGCCGGCCCCGTCCGCCGGAAGGTACCGCGGCGCGGGAGTGGGGCCCTCGCCCGCCTACTCCTACAGCGCCTGCGTCGCAGCGGTGGACGTCGACCCCGCAACCGGGATTGTCCGGGTGCCAAAGATCTGGATCGCCCACGACGTGGGGCGCGCCATCAACGCGACCACCGTGATGGGCCAGATCGAGGGCTCGGTGTACATGGGCCTGGGCGAAGCACTCATGGAAGAGATGGCCTACCGCGGCAACCGTAACGTCGTCCACAAGATTCCCAGCCTGCTCGAGTACAAGAGCCCGACCACGCTCGAGATGTGCGACGTCGTGACCTACGTGGTCGAAGACCCCGATCCGAACGGCCCCTTCGGGGCCAAGGAGTGCGGCCAGGGACCGCTGCTCCCGGTACCGCCCGCGGTCGCGAACGCGGTGTACGACGCGGTCGGCGTGCGCATCGACGAGGTGCCGATTACGCCGGAGAAGGTCTTCAAGGCCCTGCGGCGAAAGGAAAAGGGCGAAGCCCCGCGGTTTGGACCGGCGGCGTTCCCCGACATTCCGTGGCCTGAGCCGACGCGGGTACCGCCGCCATGGGAGGGGGGAGACGGGAGGGCGGCAGAGGGCAGCAAAGGGCAAAGGGTGGCAAAGGCGGCAAGACACTGATGCTGAGACTCCCGTCGTTCACGTACCTGCAGCCGAGGACGCTGAAGGAAGCATTGGTGATGAAGGCTGATGCCGGACCCGACGGCATGTTCGTCGCTGGCGGGACTGATCTGTACCCCAACATGAAGCGCAGGCATCAGGAACCGAAGGTCGTCATCACACTGATGGGAATACCGGAACTGCGGCGTGCGGACGGACGTACCATCGGCTCCTGCGTGACGCTCACCGACCTGTCCGCCAGTCCGCCCGTCCGTCAGTCGACTACCGCCGTGTCCCATGCCGCCGCACTCGTCTCCACCCCGCTACTCCGCAACATGGGGACGCTGGGCGGCAATCTCTGTCTCGACACGCGCTGCAACTATTACAATCAGACGTACGAGTGGCGTAAAGCGATCGACTTCTGCACGAAGAAGGACGGGCACATCTGCTGGGTGGCGCCCTCGTCCCCCCGCTGCTGGGCCGTCAGCTCGTCCGACCTGGCGCCGGTGATGGTGGCCTTGGGCGCGGACTACGTGCTGGTCGGCCCGGGCGGCGAGCGCGTCGTGCCCGCGGCGCGGTTCTATCACAACGACGGGATCAACTACCTTACGAAGCAGCCGGACGAGGTCCTCGCCGCAGTACGGCTCCCCGCACCCGATGGCTGGGACGCGGTGTATCACAAGCTGCGGCGCCGCGGATCGTTCGACTTCCCCGTGCTGGGCGTCGCGGCGTGGGTCAAGTGGGACCAGGGAGCAAGGAGCGGCGAGCGGGGAGTGGTAGCGGAAGCCCGGATCGTGCTCGGCGGCGTGGCGAGCTGGCCGCAGGAGGTCCCCGAGGCAGGCGCGGCGCTCGTGGGAACCGATTTGTCGGACGAGGGCGTAGCGGCCGCCGCGGACGCCGCCTACCGTCCCGCAAAGCCAATGGACAATACCGACTTCGATCTGTCCTGGCGGAAGCAAATGACCCGGGTGTACGTCACGCGGGCGCTCGAGGAGCTGCGACACCGCCGCAAGCCTGCAAGGTGAGTCGGAGTCTCACGATGGCCACCAACCCCGGAGAGCCGATGGAAGAGCTGCCCCCGCCCCCCTTGGAATCGGCCGCCGCACCGCCGTACAACCTCATCGCGGAGCGGTTGTTTCGCGCGCGCACCGTGATCATCAGCGGCGAGATCACCCAGCGCGTGGCCGCGGGCGTGATGGCGCAGCTGCTCGCGCTGGCCGGCGAGTCGAGCGAGGAGATCACCGTGTTCATCAACTCTCAAGGCGGTCACGTGGAAGCGGGGGACACGATCCACGACCTGGTACGCTTCCTGAGCCCGCGGGTGCGGATGGTCGGCACGGGGTGGGTGGCGAGCATCGCGGCGCTGATCTACGTCTCGGTGCCGCGCGAAGACCGCTACTGCCTGCCGAACACCCGCTTCCTGCTGCACCAGCCGGCGGGCGGCTCCGGCGGCTCGGCCAGCGACATCGAGATCGAGGCGCGCGAGATCCTCAAGATGCGCGACCGGCTGAACCGCGTCTTCGCCCAGCAGACCGGGCAGCCGCTCGAGCGGATCGAGGAAGACACCCGGCGCAACTTCTGGCTCACCGCCGAAGAAGCCCGGCGCTACGGACTGGTCGGACGCGTCATCGAGCATCAAGCGGAGCTCGGCACGGGCGGGTGAGCGCCCGACCTGGGGCTCGCTCAGCTCACCAGGCTTTCCACCTCGCCCACCACCCGGTCGAGGATCGCCACCAGGCGTTGCCGCGTGGCCTCGTCACGCGCCTTCCATCCGGTGCGATACACCGCCTTCACGAGCCGACCGAGCGAGCGGTTCAGGTCGCCCATCGCGCCGCCGAGCGTGCGGTCCACGGCCTCGCGCACGCGGTCGAAGATGTCGTCCACCATGTCGCGGTGCTCATCGAGAAACTTGCGCCCCGCGTCGGTGATCTCGTAGACCTTCTTTCCCTCGACATCCTTCGCGACGACGAGTCCTTCGTCCTCGAGCCATTGCAGGGTCGGATACACCGTGCCCGGCGACGGGGAATAGCAGCCGTGCATCTGCTCTTCCAGCTCTTTCATCACTTCGTAGCCGTGGCGCGGCTTGTCCTTCAGGAGTTTGAGGATCACGTACTTCATGTCTCCGGATTCGAACCACTGGCGGCGCCGGCCCCCGCCGCGTGGGCCTCCCCAGAACCCCCGGGGACCGAAGCCGAAGGCGAACGCGTTCCAGCCGAAATGCCGAGTCATAGCTGCTCCGTGGTGTGCGATGTAACGCGAAGATATTACTGGACGATATATCGTGTCAACGGGTCGGGGGCTTGGCGCGGTAATGACGCTCACAGCCATCCCGATCACCCTCGCACAACTTGTAAGGCCGCATGAACTTGTGCAGAGGGACTGCGGCGCTACATTTGGAGCCCGCGCGAGACCCCTTTTTCCATCTGCTCGAGCGCCCTGGGAGGAGACCCGATGTCCGTACAGGTGACCCCCCACCCAAAATGGGTGGCCGACCTGGATGCCGTTTTGGATCCGAGCCGTGAGGCCATCCTCGACACTCCGGTGATCGTGGACGCCTCGGAGAACCAGCTGGTCGACGGCCAAATCCAGAACTTCCTCGTGAACTTCTATCCGATCATCCGCGACTTCCCGCAGTGGCTGCAGGTGCTGCTGGACCGTTCGCCGGAGGACGGCAAGGTCTTCTTCCGCGACAACATCCGCGTGGAAAAGCGCCACGACGCCATGTGGCGCGCGATGGGGGACGGCTTTAACGTCCCCAAAGAGCGCTTCCAGATTCCGGAGCCGATGATCTCCCAGGTGAAGGAGTTCCACGGCTACCTCACCGAGATGGGCCGTGACGCCACGTTCGGCGCGGCGGTGTCGGCGACCAACTACGCGGTCGAGGGCGTGGCGCAGAAGATCTCGGAGAAAGCGCTGCGCGGGCTCGCGAAGAACGAGAAGATCGGGCCGCGGGGGCGCTGGTGGCTCGAGGAGCACGCGAAGTACGACGACGAGCATCCGATCCACGCCCTCGAGATCATCAAGAGCTGCGTCAAGCGCGGGGAGGCGCCGCAGAGCGTCACCGAGTCGGCGCTGAAGAGTCTCGACCTGATGAAAGCAGCCATGGTGGCGTCCTACGACTCATGAGTAAGGGCAGGCGCGTTTCACCGACACGGGGGATGCGGCCTCCGCCGGCATCGCCGAACGCTACAGCCAAGCGCCGGGTGTTCGACCCGTTGCGTGTGGCGTCGGAGATCGTGGCCGCCCTCGCCGACGCGGTGGTGGTGACCGGGGTGGATCGGCAAGTGCTGACCGCCAACCGCGCGGCGGCCGAGTTGTTCGGCCGGCCCCTCGAGGACCTCCCGGGAACGCCGATCGACGACCTCGTGGCCATCGCCGAGCGGCAGCACGTCGCCGAGCGGGAGCACCGGGCGGTCGAGGGCGAAGAGCAGCGGTACGAGACGAAGATCGTGGGTGCGAGCGGGGACGAGCGCGTCGTCGCCGTGTCCACCACCCCGCTGGTGGTCGAGGGCGAGCTACTCGGCACGGTGGCCACGCTGCGCGACGTCACCGAGGAGAAGCAGGCGCAGGACACCCTCGCCCGGTCGGAGGCGCGTTACCGCAACCTGTTCGAGTCGGCCTCGGACGCGATCGCGACGTTCGACGCGAACGGCCGCTTCACCACCTTCAACCACGCCGCCGAGATCATCTCCGGCTACCGGCGCGAAGAGCTGGTGGGGCAATGGTTCGCCCCGATGCTGCCGGACGATGAGCTCCCCAAGGCGCTCGCGAACTTCCAGAAAGCGCTCTCCGGCGAGACCGGCCTGTTCGAAACGAGCTTCTACCGCAAGGACGGCGACGTCCGCACGATTCAGGTGACGTACTCGACGCCGCGGCTCGACGAAGAAGTGCTGTGCGTGATCCGCGACGTGACCGACCAGAAGATGCTGCAGGAGCAGCTGATCCAGTCGGAGAAGATGTCCGCGATCGGGCAGCTCGTGTCGGGCGTGGCGCACGAGCTGAACAATCCGTTGGCCGGCATTTCGGCCTTCGCGCAGCTGCTCCTCTCCGAGAAGCGCTTCCCACCCGATCAGCGGACGGCCGCCGAGATGATCTACGCGGAGGCCCGGCGCGCGTCGCGCATCGTGCAGAACCTCCTGACGTTCGCCCGCCAGCACAAGCCGGAGCGCACCCCCACCTCCGTCAACCAGGTACTCGATGACACCCTCGAGCTGCGCGGCTACGAGCTGCGGGTGCGCGGCATCGACGTGCAGCGGGATTACGATGAGCAGTCCCCCGAGACGATGGCGGACGCGCACCAGTTGCAGCAGGTGTTCCTGAACCTGATCACGAACGCCGAGCAGGCAATGGAGCGCGCGGAGCGGGACCAGCAGCGCCTGGCCATTCGCACCCGCCGCACCGGCGATCTGATCCGGATCGAGGTTGAAGACACGGGTCCCGGCATCCCGCCCAATCTGCTCGAGCGCATCTTCAACCCGTTCTTCACCACCAAGCCCACGGGTTCGGGCACAGGGCTCGGGCTCTCCATTTCGCTGGGCATCGTGCGCGAGCACGAGGGGCGCATCTGGGCGGAGAACGCCCCCCAGGGGGGCGCCCGGTTCGTGATCGAGCTGCCGATCGTGGCCCCGCGCCCCACGGGCGAGTTCCAGAACACCCCGGCCTCGCATCTGGTCGCGGACCGGCTGCACGTGCTCGTGGTGGACGACGAGGCCTCAGTCCGGGTGGCGCTGCAGCGCTATCTCTCGGGCAAAGGCCACGAGGTGGAGACGACCGCGAGCGGCCGGGAGGCGCTCGCCCGCATGCGCGAGGACGCATTCGATGCGGTCATCATCGACATGCGAATGCCGGATGTGTCGGGAGAGCAGCTGTTCGGGGAGCTCAAGGCCCGCGACCCATCCTATGCGGAGCGCGTAATCTTCACGACCGGGCAGCTGGTGGACGACAGCGTGCGTACCTTCCTCGCTTCCACCGGCCGGCCCTGCGTGCCGAAACCGTTCGAGTTCGCCGCCTTCGACCAGGTGCTGCCGGCGCGACGCGCGTCCTGAGTCGCTTCGCTCTATCGGCGCAGGTCCATCAGGCGCGCTGCAGGTGCAGCCGGCGGCGGGGCTGCAGGTGCCGCAGGCCGCTCTGATCCTCATGCCCTTCGTGCTCCTCGTGCATGCGCATGAAGCGGCCTTCGCGCGCCGGAACCTTCCAGGTCAGGGTCATGCGCTTCTGCTTGCGCAGGATCTCAATCGACACGGATTCGCCTTTCTCGTAGGATCGGAGGATCCGCATCGCGTGCGACGGGTTCGCGGGCTTCCGCCCGCCAATCGACGTGATCACGTCGCCGCCCTTCAAGGGCAGGCCCGAGTCCGCCGGCGCCTTCACGACGAGGACGCCGTCCTTCGTGCCGAAGTATTCGCCCAGGTCGGCGTTGAGACTGACGAGCTCGAGATCACCCCACGGCGATCCAAACATCTCGAAGTGATCCATGCCGGGCATCGGGGCCCAGGCGATCTCGGGCGGCCCGGGGATATCCATGCGGAAGGTTGATCCCAGATCCGCGGCGACGAGCGTCGCCTGTTTCGTGTCACTGCCCCGGCGAAACTCTACCGGCACCGTGTCATCGGGCTCGAGCCGGCGGGCGAGCTCGACCAGCTTCCTCCCGGGGCCGGACTCGTCTTCGTCTTCCGCCTTCACGGCGGCGAGCGACGTGCCCTTGAACTTCGTGATGATGTCGCCGACCTTCAGGCCCGCCTTGTCCGCGGGACCCCCGGGCGTGATCCCTTCGATTTTTGCTCCGATCTTGTCGGTTTCCGGGCTCGCGTCGGTGCGTACCACGACGCCGATCCGGCCGCGGTGGTCGCTCAACATGAATGCCCGCGCGCGCGGCTCGCGCGGCGGACGGGGCGGGCGCGGCGTCCCCTGCGCCATGAGCCCGGCCGGCCAGGCGGCCAGTGCCGCCGCGACGATGATCCACTTCTGCTGCATGTGCGGTAACCCTCCGGGGCGCTAGAGCCCCACGTAAGCGGCGCGAGTGACGTGGACGCTCATGAGCTGCTCCATGAGCTCCACGCGCTGCTGCCACAGTGTGACGAGATCGGCAGGACGCGCCTGGGCTCGAGAGGGGCCCAGCTGTGCCAGCTCGCCGTCGATAACGGCAATGCGGTCTTCCAGGGCGGCGGCGAGCGCCGCAGAGCGGCCGCTCGTCACCCGTCCGTCGGGATCGTAGCGCTGGAGCTGCTGCTCGAGCGTCGCCGATTGCTGCTTCACGCGGGCGAGCTCGGCGGCGTCAACGGGTTTCGTCCAGAACGGCCGGAACACGAGGAGGCCGGCGAGCGCCGCGGCGGCGGCGAGGCCCGAGACGCCCCAGCGCCCGCGACGCCGGCGCCGCTCGGCCAGAACCCCATCTCGCACCGCGGGCCAGCGGTCCCGCGCCGGCCGCCGCGCCGGCAGCGCTTTCAACTGGGCCACGCGCTGGTACAACGCCTCGAGCTCCGCCCGGCACGCCGCGCATCCCGCGGCGTGCTGCCGCGCCCACGCGGACCCTTCCCCGGCCCGCAACGCCAACAAGTCGTCCATGGTGCAGTGCATCATTGTGAGACTCCTTCATCGAGCATCCGCCGCAACCGCACGTGAGCCCGCGCCAGCTGCGACTTGGAAAAGCTCACCGTCTTGCCCATCTGGTCCGCAATCTCCTCGTGGGTGTAGCCCTCGATATCATGCATCCATACCACCGCTCGCGACGTCTCGCTCAACCGCTCGAATGCCCGCTCGAGATCGATTTGAGCAGGCACGGCGCCCGGGCTCATTCCCGCCGACATCCCGATCACCCCCACTCCAGCCATGTCGCCCGCCCCCGCCCCCGCCCCCACCACCGACTCCTCGTGCAACTCCTCCGTCTCGCGTACCCGGTCATGCCGGATCCGCATCAGGGCCTTCGAGGTGGCGATCTGCCGGACCCAGCCCCACAGGTGTCCTTCCCCGCGGTACTGCTTGATGCTCCGGACGACCTCGAGAAACGTGTCCTGCAGCACGTCCTCGGCGTCCTCGGGGCGCCGCAGGACACGGAGGGCGAGATTGTACACGGGCGTCTCGAACGCGCGGTAGAGCGCCTCGAGCGCGTCCAGGTCGCCTGACTTCGCCCGGGCAACGAGAATGTCTGGAACGGCGAGAGAAATCGTCATCTCCTGAACTACAAAGATGCGTGAACTACGAAAGGCGTCGCGGGACGACGTCACGATTACGGCGTCACGTGACGTCGTAAACGTGACACTGTCTCCGTGACGCCGTCTAACCGATTGCTATTCTGTGAGTTGCGGCTATTTTCCGTCATGCCTCTCGACCGAGCCACGCTTCACACCTGGCTGCACCATTGGCAGGACGAATACGACGCCGCCTACCTCTACCTGGTGCTTGCGGGCCAAGAGCCGGACCAGAAACGCAAGGATGTCTACATCAAGCTGGCCGGCGTGGAGGAGCGTCACGTGCAGATGTGGGAGCAGCTGCTCGGCGAACACGGCCACCGCGTCGGCCGGCCGCGCCCGTCCCTGAACGCGCGTCTGAGGGCCTGGTTCGGGCGTCGCTTTGGGCCCAACTACCTGTTGCCGTTGCTGCTGCGCGAAGAGGGGCAGGAGGTGAAGGGGTACATGGACCTCCACAAGCAGGCCAGCTTCGACGACGCGCGGCAGGTCTCACTCAAGCTCGCCAAGGAGTCGGCGGCGCATGCCGAGACGCTGGCAGGTCTCGCCGGTCGGGCCGCGGAACCCTGGCACAAGACCGGGTCGGGGGGCTTCCTGCGCAACGTGGTGTACGGGTTCAACGACGGGCTGACGGCGAATTTCGGTCTGGTGGCGGGCGTGATCGGCGCCGAGGTCGCGCCGCACATCGTATTGGTCTCGGGCATTTCGGGAATGTTCGCCGACGCGCTGTCGATGGGCGCGTCGGGCTATCTCGCGGCGAAGAGCGAGCAAGAGGTGTACGACCACGAGATCGCGATGGAGAAGGAGGAGATCCGCATCATGCCCGAGGTGGAGGAGGAAGAGCTCTCGCTCGTGTACCAGACGAAGGGCATCGAGGCCGGCGTCGCACGCAAGATGGCGGCCGAAGTGATGCGCGATCCCCAACGGGCTCTCGACGAGCAGGTGCGGGAAGAGCTGAAAATCGGTGAGGCCCACGCGACGCCGTTCAAGGAAGGTTGGGTCACCGGCACCGCGACGGCGGTCGGCGCGTTCATCCCCGTAGCGCCGTTCCTCCTGTTCAGCGGGCGCACGGCCGCCTGGGCGGCGTTCACGATCGCGATGCTCTCCCACTTCGCGGTCGGCGCAGCGCGCAGCGTCTTCACCGGGCGGGGCGTGATCCGGAGCGGCATCGATATGTTCGCGGTCGGGCTGGGCGTCGCCGCGATCGGGTACCTGGTCGGCGACGTGGTGGCGAAAATCTTCTAGACCACGAAGTTCAACAGGCGATCCTGGACGTAGACCGTTTTCCGAACGGGCTTCCCGTCCACGAACTTCCGCACCGATTCGTCCTGCATCGCCCGCGCGACCACCTCCGCCTCGCTCGCCCCCCGGCTCACCGTCACGCGCCCGCGGACCTTGCCGTTCACCTGCACCACGACCTCGACATCGCCGGCGGCCGCGAGTTCCGCATCGTAGCTGGGCCAGGTGGCGTGAAAGATCGAGCGATCGCGCCCCAGGGCGGCCCAGAGCTCCTCGGCGATGTGCGGCGCGTAGGGAGCCAGCATGATGAGCAGCGGCTCGACGGCCGCCCTGCTCCCCGGTCCATGGTCCCGGAGCAGGTTCACGTACTCCATCATCGCCGCGATCGCCGTGTTGTAGTCGAGGCCCTCGGTGTCCGCGGTGACCTTCCTGATCGTCTGGTGCAGCTTGCGCGCGACTTCGGGCGGAAGTACTGACCCCGGGCGCGAGCTCGGGGTTCCCGGGGTCAGTTCCGCGGCCTCATGGGCAGCGGCCCACACCTTGTCGAGGAAGCGCCGGATGCCGATGATCCCGGTCTCGCGGAAGTCACCGCCCTCCTGAAACGGCCCGAGGAACATCAGGTACATCCGGAAGGTGTCCGCGCCCCACTGCTGGATGTACGCGTCGGGGATCACCACGTTGCCCCGCGACTTGGACATCTTCGCGCCGTCCTTGATGATCAGCCCGTGCGCCCGGAGCTTGGGGAACGGCTCCTCGAAGTGCACGTGACCCAATTCCTGCAGCACCATGGTGACAAACCGCGAATACAGCAGATGCAGCACGGCGTGCTCGTTCCCGCCGATATAACTCGTCACGGGAAGCCACGTCGTGGTGCGCTTCGGGTCCCACGGCCGGTCGTCGAACTCGGTCGACGGGTAGCGCAGGTAGTACCAGGCCGAATCGAGGAACGTGTCGGACACGTCGGTTTCGCGCCGCCCCTGCGCGCCACACTGCGGGCACTTCGCGTAGTACCACTCTTTGTGTCGCGCCAGCGGGCTCACCCCGCTCGCATCGGGGCGGAAATCCTCGATCAAGGGCAGCACCACCGGGAGGTCCTGCTCCGGCACGCCCACCGGCCCGCAGCGGTCGCAATAGATGATCGGGATCGGCGGGCCCCAGTAGCGCTGGCGGGAGATGCACCAGTCATGCAGGCGGTACTGCACCTGGGGCGTCGCGAGACCCTTGGCCTGGAGCCAGGCGACGATGCGCTGCTTGGCCTCGCGACACGACAACCCGTCGAACTCGCCCGAGTTGACGAGCACGCCGTCCTCCGTCACACTCGGGAGCGGCTCGCCGGTGCGCACGACCTCGCGGATCGGCAGCTTGAACTGGGTGGCGAACTCGAAGTCGCGCTTGTCGTGCGCCGGCACGATCATGATCGCCCCGGTGCCGTATTCCATGAGCACGAAGTCCGCGATCCAGATGGGGATCGCCTCGCCCGTGGCCGGATTGCGGGCGTAGGAGCCGAGGAACACCCCGGTCTTGGTCTTGTCGCCCCCCCCCACTCGGCGGGACACGAGGTCCTTCGCCTGCACCTCACGCCGGTAGGCGTTCACCAGGCGCCGTTGCTCGTCTGCGGTGAGCTGGTCCACGAGCGGGTGCTCGGGCGCGAGCACGAGAGCGGTCGCGCCGAACACCGTGTCGGGGCGCGTCGTGAACACCGGGACCTTGGGGCCAGCCG
>WNFR01020480.1_pt1 | contig 11096 bp, 7 predicted proteins | sample 5400221 | NCBI WGS metagenome assembly WNFR01 (sample SAMN13153357, study PRJNA577476) | soil metagenome | isolation source: 40 cm soil under Madrone tree | place: USA:California | collected 2016-06-14 | reverse complement strand
AGGCACAATGAAACGAAGCGCGAATCGAATTCTAACGACCCACGTTGGCAGCTTGGCCCGTCCGAAGGATCTGCTCGAAATGATGGACGCGAGATTGCGCGGCAAACCACACGACAATGAAGCTTTACGTAACGCGCGTTCGTAGCGCGGTGGCCGAGGTTGTTCGCAAACAAGTCGAGTGCGGAGTGGACATCGTCACCGACGGCGAGCAGGGCAAGGCCAGCTTCAATGCCTACGTCGTGGAACGTCTGAACGGCTTCGAGCCGATCGCGAGTTCGGAAGAACGAATTACCGCGAGGATGAAGCTAAACGAAGCTCAGGCCTTTCCTGAGTACTACGAAAAGTATTTTGCCGACCACATGTGCGGCGTCGGTCCCAATCAGGTGGTGGCATGCACCGGACCTATCACCTACAAGGGACAGGAAGCCGTGCGGACAGACATCGAGGACCTCAAAGCCGCGATCAAGGGTCTGACCCCCGAGGAAGTCTTCATGCCCGCTATCGCGCCGGGCTTCTGGAGCAACCAATATTACCGCACCGACGAAGAGTTTCAGTACGCGCTGGCCGAAGCGCTGCGCGTGGAATACCTCGCCATCATAGATGCGGGTTTTATTCTCCAGATAGACGATCCGTCCCTAACGAGATTATATCGTACGGACCCTTCTCTCAGCGTCGCGGAACGAGTGCTGGAAGCGGAAATTTACATCGAGGCGCTCAATCACGCCCTGCGTGGTATTCCGGCGGAGCAGATACGCTACCACACCTGCTACGGCATCAACGAAGGGCCGCGCATTTTCGACATCGGGCTCATGCTCAAAGTCAACGCCGGAGCCATTTCGTTCGAAGGTGCAAACGCGCGCCACGAGCACGAGTGGCACCTCTGGGAGGACGTCAAGCTGCCGGACGGCAAGATTCTAATTCCTGGAGTCATCACCCACTGCAGTAACATCGTCGAACATCCCGAGTTGATCGCCGAGCGCATCACGAATTATGCCAAACTGGTCGGGCGCGAAAACGTGATCGGCGGTGGCGACTGTGGATTTTCCTCCCAAGCGACATTTACGCCGGAAGTTCATCCGACCGTCGTGTGGGCCAAGTTCCGGGCGATAACCGAAGGTGCACAGATCGCGACGCGGCGGCTCTGGGGGCACAATTGAAACCGCGCCAACTAGCTTAGCTAGCTAGGCCGGATAGACCGGGCCATAAGACGCGAATTGCTGTGGTAACCGCGCCAGTCGCTGTCATGCCTTCAGGCGGCGACAAGTGCGGGATAGAGTTGAAATAGTTCGCTACCCGATCGACAAATTACTCGAAGATAAGATCTGCATGAGAAAAGCCTCCTATGGTCCTTGTCGCTATATACTTTAGCAACTTTCATGTTTGCACGCCGAATCGGCGTTTGAGGTCGGTGCCTCTCCGAAATTACTCGCCTGGACATTTGTATTCCCGTGAAGTAAGGGAAGATTAATCAAAGAACCAAAAAGGGGGCGAACATGGCAACGTTAATCACTGGCTTGGGATTGGTCGGAACGTCCTACGCACAGCTCGCGTTGAAGCGTGGGGAGAGCATTGTCTTTTACGACGTGGCGCCGAGAAAAGACTTCCTGGCAAAGAAGCTCGGGGCGGCAAACGTAACCGTCGTGCAACGGGATGTCCGCGATTTGCCGGCGCTGGTAGAAACCATTCAGCAGCACAAAGTTGATAAAGTTATTCACACCGCGGGGCTCATCGGCGGCAAGGTGGCGCAGCCGATCTACACCGGCATGCAGATTAACGTCATGGGAACCATCAACGTGGCGGAAGCCGTTCGACTCACAGGAGTGAAGCGCCTCGTCCAAATCAGCACCTTTGGCATCTACGACCGGCGCAACGGGGAACCCGGACCGATCGATGAGAGCTTTCACCGCGGACCCGGCGAACCGTACGGCAATTCCAAAGTAGCTAAGGAACTCATGGTCGAAGCCTATCAACGTCTCTATGGTTTCGAATTAATCGTTCTCCGCCTCGCCAACGTTTATGGTGTCGGTCACTTTGCCGGCGGCTCTGGCGGCGGCGAGATGGTGCAAAACATGCTGCAAACCGGCATCAAAGGCGGCGTCGTCAAAATCCCTCAGGAGCAAGCCCGCGATTTTGAATATATCTATTACAAAGATCTCGGCCGCGCCCTGGACAAGGCTGCAACGGTTCCTTTAACAGCACCGGCTACCTTGAACATCGGCACCGGCGTCGTCATTAAGTTCGACGATCTCGTGGCAACCGCGGAGAAACTACTGCCCAATCTACAAGTCGAATTGATTCCGGGAACGCGGCCTCGAAGCGCCAAGCAGCCTATGGTGATAGCAAAAGCCAAACAGCTCCTGGGTTGGTCGCCGGAGTACAATTTGGAAGCCGGGTTCACGGATTATATCAAGGAACTCAAAGAACTCGGGTGACCACAGACCGGTCTATTACAGTTTCGGGTTGAGGCGTCGGTACGCGACACTGGGAACCTCTAAAACGAAAGGGTGCCATTCTTGCCGCTCTTATGCCCACTGTAACGAATCGTGGCGCCGTCGGTCTCAAGAATGATCGCGCCATCTTCATCCGTGCGTAAGATTTCGGCTCCCGCTTGACGATAGCGCGCAACCACCTCGTCGCGGGATAGCCCGAAAGCGTTGCGCGCGCCCAAGGAAAATATCGCAAGAGAAGGCCGAACCGCCGTGACAAACTCCTGCGTACTCGAGCCGGCACTGCCGTGTCGCGGAACTTTGAGTACCGCGCTGCGCAGTTGCTCGGCCTTAAGCTGTAGCCGTTGCTCATCGCGCTTATCCAGGTCTCCGGCAAAAAGAATCCGAATCTTACCGAATTCCAGCCGCAATACGACGGAGGTATCGTCCAACCCATCCGGCGGCGGATAGAGCACGCAAAACTTGACGCCGTCGATGGCACGACAGGGATCCTGATCGCTGAGAGTGACCCGCTTAATGCGCGCCTGCTCTAAAGCCTCTTCCAGATCGTCGAAGCGGGTGGTTTTTCCTCTGCTCGGCCCGGACCAGAACTCCACCGGGGCAAATTCCATAACGATAGAACGCATGCCGCCGTAATGATCCACACGCGGATGGCTAAGGAATAGGTAATCGACTTTGAGAATTTTGCGCGAACGTAGGTACGGACCGACGATGCCTTCGCCAGTATCGAAATCTCCCAGTGCCGTTCCCCCGGCATCGACTACCAGCACCTTCGAGCCCGGCAGCTCCACCACTGCGGCGTCGCCCTGGCCGACGTTTAAATGAGTTACGCGAAGATCCTTTCGTTCCCATCGTTCACGCCACCAATAAACGGCGTCGGCGGCTAACAGGAATGCAAAGAGCCCGACGGCACAAATGGCTAGACGATTTCTGCGCAAAAGAAAAATCGAAACTATGAATAAATAAAGCGCCGTCACTTCAAGAAGGTTTGGCACGGGCACTGCGATGTTGGCGAGAGGAAGGTGAGCAAACAGTCTAACTAGCCAGAGCGTCAACGACGATAAATACTCGGCGGGCCACACCAGCACTCCGGCCCCGGACGGGAGGATCAAGGAAAGAAAGCCGGTAAGTAGTCCCAACGGCACAATGACAAATCCGACTAACGGCACAATGATCGGGTTAGAAACAAAACCGGCCAATGACAAATGACCGAAATAGTGAGCGATCAGCGGGCCGGTGCCCAAGGTCGCAAACAGCGGCACAGCCAAGTGCAGTCTCCCCTGCCGTAGTTTCTGTTTCCACCAACTTCGCTCCTGGGGTAATTCGTCGGATGGTCGCCGGGGAGATCGGTCTATCATTCTGCGCATGCCCCAAACAATGAACAGCACCGCAAGAAACGAAAGCTGAAAGGAAATGTCGGCAATTACCGCGGGCCAGATCAGCGCGATGAGCAGCGCGGCAAAGGTGAGACTGGCGAACACCTCCTCTTCACGGTCCAACAACACTGCCAACTCATAGACACCGATCATAATCGCCGAACGAACCGTGGGAACCATCGCGCCGGCGATGACTGTGTAGAAAGCCACCGCCAGAAAAGAGAGGAACGTCCCAACCTTCAGAAGATTCCAGCGCAAAAGCAGGTAGGTGCTGTATGAGCCAGCAAAGCGGACAAGCCAGAAGACCACCAATCCCAACATGCTGACGTGAAGTCCGGAAATCGAAAGCACATGGTTCACACCGGCAGCGGTAAATTCGTTGCGTATGTCTTTGGTGATAGTACCCATGTCGCCGACCACGAGCGCCTTCATGAGAGCGCCGTTATCCGATGAAACGTGCTGATCGATAAAGCGGCGAATCTCCCGGCGCAGGGATTCGATGGCGCCGCTCACTTGACCGGGGCTGCGGGTCACCAGCTCGACCTCACGGTCATCCTCCAGATACGCGATCGCATAAATTTCCTGTCGCGCCAAATAGGTCGCATAGTCGAATCCGCCCGGATTACCAGTGTCTCGCGGCTCTTGCGGTCGAATCCAAAAACGCACGCGATCGTCGTAGTGCCATTCCCGCCCAACTCGTCGGACACTTAACAATAGATTTCCTGAGATATCTTCGGCTCCGGTCGGATGCCAAATCCGCTCGCAACGCAGCAGCCACCGGTTACGGTTCGGCAGTCGCTCGGGTTCTCGCGCTAGAATCCCCTCAAGATAGATGCGTGCATTATCGCCCGCCAGGGAGTGCACGTGATTCGGCGGGAAGTGTGGGTGCAGCAATTGCCAATGCCGAATGTAGCCGAGTGAGAAACTTAGACCCGCGGTGAAGATTAAGAGTCCCCAGCGTCGCGTGGTTTTTTTGATAACCAGCAATAAAGGGATAAGCGTAAGAAAAAAAACCTGGGACGGGATCACGACTGGGAGCCCTGCCCCCGCTTGCCCTATCAACAGGGATAGCGTAGGAACAACAAGCCAAACCGACGGATGATCGATCTGCGTCACTGCAGCGGTCCTTGTTGGCTTCTCGCAGGACATCTGCGGCTCCGTCATTCCGACGCCGGGCGAAGGGATTGAAGGATTTCGAGGGCGGTCTTCTCGTTCATCGAGGGAACCTTAAGAAGCTCTTCCAATGTTGCCTCTTCGATTCTTTTAATGCTGCCAAAAGCACGCAACAGGGCTCGCTTGCGTGCCCCACCGACACCCGGAATGCGGTCCAAAGCCGAAAACAGTGTTTGCCGTGCCCGCAGTTTCTTGTGATGCGTGATCGCAAAACGATGCGCCTCGTCCCGCACCCGCTGCAGCAAGAAAAGCGCATTCGAGTTGCGCTTCAGGATCACCGGATTGCTCTGCCCCGGTAAAAAGACCCGCTCTTCGGAGCGCTGGATTTCCGCGCTCCGTGGCGCCGATTGCACGCGCATTTTCGCCAGTCCCACCGCCTCTAAGCCCTTGACGCCAACTTCAGCCATCGCCGCCAACGCCATCGCGAGCTGTCCTCTGCCGCCGTCAACCACCACGAGATCCGGAAGATCCCCTTCCGCTTGACCTCGAGTGAAACGACGCTTCAGCACTTCCAACATCATGCCGAAGTCATCCCCTCCAGAGGAGGCATCGATACTCCGAATACGATAATGCCGATAGCGAGACTTGTCCGATTCGCCATTGACAAAGGTTACCATAGAACCGACGGCGTGGGCGCCATGCAGCATCGAAATATCAAAACATTCGATGCGCTGCGGATAATTTTTCAAACGCAGCTTCGACTGAAGCTCCTGCAGCATCTTCTCACGGGCCTTCTCTTGATCGTGGCGCTCGGAGAAGCTCTGGCGGGCGTTCTCCCGGGCCATTTCCACGAGTTCCCTCTTATCACCTCTTTGAGGGCTAAAAATACTGACTCGCTTTCCCTTGCTCTCCCGCAAGTATTCTTCTCGGACTTCCCCGTCTTCCAGCTCCACCGGCAGCAAAATTTCATCCGGGATAAAACGATGGCCCTGGTAGAATTGGGTCAGCAGCGCGCCCATGACCTCCTCGTCAGGAAACTCCAAGTCCTCCAGCGAATAGGACTGGCTGCCGGTCAACTTGCCTTGCCGCACGAAGAGGACTTGGACTTCAATAAATCCTCCTTCGCGATAGAGTCCAAAAACATCCTGGTCGTTGCCCCAATGTGCAACCATGCGCTGTTTTTCGAGGGTTTTTTCGACGGCCTGAATCTGGTCGCGAACCTTAGCCGCCGCTTCGAACTCCAAAGCCTCGGATTTCTCCGCCATTCTTTGCCTCAATTCTGACAGCAACTCGTTCTGCTTTCCCTCTATGAACAAGATCGCTTGCCGGACTCGCTCCCGGTAATCCGGCTGGCTCACGGGCAGGACGCAGGGCGCTAGGCAGCGTTTGATTTGATACTGCAGGCAGGGCCGGCTGCGATTTTTGAAGTTGTGTTCCGTGCAGTTGCGTAAAAGAAAATGTTTTTCAACGATGTCCAGTGTTTCTCGCGCAGCCACCGCCGACGAGAACGGCCCGAAATAACGGTTGCCGTCCTTGACGATCTTGAGTCGAATATTGTAGCGCGGTTTGTATTGCTTGATGAGATTGTTTTCCAGAATCAGCGCTTCTTTATCGCTGCTTGTGACGAGCGTCTCGACGTTGGCAACGCGACGGACAAGAAACTGGATCTGGGAACGCTCGTCCGGGTTATTAAAGTACGCACGCACCCGAGCGCGGAGATCCTTCGCTTTACCGACATAAATAACTTTCCCTCTGTCGTCCCGCATCAAATAAACACCGGGACGCGAGGGCAGATTGCCTAATTTTTCCGGAGTGATCGCCATTGGAATATATCAAACACGGTGGATGCGAATCGCGCACAAACGAGGCCGCCGACTTGACGTGCCATACCTGCCAGATTGGCGATGTTTACCTTCTCCACCCGTGTCCATATTTGCACTCGGGTGGACAATTTTTGCAGTTGCCTGGCGTGTTTCGCGATTTTTTTAATCATAATGCGGTTAATCCACCGGGAGCAAATTGGCATGGCTTTTGGACGACTCCATGTTCGGACGACGCGCCGGAAAATGACGAAAGTGAAACGGAGTATGCCATGTTCGATATTGAAAACCTGATGCACCTCGGGGTTTTTAACCAACTGATACCCATCTGGCAGGTATTTTTCTTCATCGCGAGTCTTCTGCCATTTTTGCTATGGAACCGAGTGAAAATCTGCCTGCTGATCACCTATATGTTTACCTATTATCTCGGCTTCATGGTTCAATTTGGAGATTACCTCTCCACCAGCGGTTCGATGCAGCCTTTTGTGCTCTATTCTCTCAGCGGGCTTGCGATTGCGGTCTTCTTCGTAGCTACGATCTTCACGGAGCAGCCGGAGAAAACCAAAGTTCGCTGGGTCCGCTTCTCTCAGCAAGCGGATGACGAAGAAAGGCCGGCTCGGATGCGCCACCCAGACCCTGTGGAAGCCGCCATCAACGTCACTCATGTTTCGGATGTCGAGCGCTGAGCTGCCGGCCACAAGCCTTATTCCAACTAGGAGTCAGGGCCGCGTGCCACCAACGGACCGCGCAGCCCGATTTCTTGTTCTTCCATCGCCCGAATGCGGTCGCGCAATTCCGCAGCTCTTTCAAACTCAAGTTGTTCAGCGGCTTTTTTCATCTCTTTTTTGAGCTTTTGAATTGCCCTCGGCAGCTCTTCTGACCGATACTGAGCGCCTTTCTCCGCAACCAGCGGAACATCGACGTAGTCGTCCTCGTAAATTTTCACCAGAGGCGAGCCGAGCGACTTGATTACCGTTTGCGGCGTAATCCCGTGCTCTTTGTTGAAAGCCCCTTGCAAACGACGACGGCGGTTGGTTTCGTCCATCGCCAGCTTCATGGAGTCTGTGATGGAGTCGGCATATAGGATGACCGTCCCATGAACATTGCGCGCAGCCCTGCCGATCGTCTGGATAAGGGAACGGTCGGAGCGCAGGAATCCCTCCTTATCGGCATCGAGTATAGCAACCAAGGACACCTCCGGCAGATCGAGCCCTTCGCGGAGGAGATTGATGCCGACCAATACATCAAAAACTCCCATGCGCAGTTGGCGGATGATCTCGACCCGCTCGAGGGTCTCGATATCCGAGTGTAAATAGCGAACCTTAACGTTTAGATCCTGGTAGTAGTCCGTTAAATCTTCCGCCATTCGTTTGGTTAAAGTGGTCACGAGAACCCGCTCCCTCCGCTCGGCTCTTTTGCGGATCTCTTCAAGCAGATCGTCCACCTGATTACGCGCCGGACGCACATCCAGCTCCGGGTCCATCAAACCCGTAGGACGAATAAGCTGCTCAACAACGGCCCCCCGGCTCTTCTCCAACTCGTATTGAGCCGGTGTGGCGGAAACATAGATGACCTGGTCCAGGCATGCTTCGAACTCGGCAAAATTCAAAGGGCGATTGTCCAAAGCCGACGGTAAACGGAACCCATACTCAACCAAGGTTTCCTTTCTGGAACGGTCGCCTCGATACATCCCGCCGATTTGCGGCACGGTTACATGGCTCTCGTCTATGAAGAGCAGGAATTGATTGGGAAAATAACTGAGCAATGTCGGTGGCGGTTCTCCCGGTTTTCGACCGGTTAGATGGCGCGAATAATTTTCGATGCCCGGGCAAAAACCCATCTCTTCCAATAATTCCAAATCGTAGAGGGTTCGTTGTTCCAACCGTTGCGCCTCCAAGAGCTTGCGCTCCGCGCGCAATTCTTGCAGCCGCTCTCCAAGCTCCAAGCGGATATCTCGTGTCGCCTGCTTCATTCGATCTTCGCCGGTCACATAGTGACTCGCGGGATAAATGCAGGCCTTATCAATCCGCCGTTGAATTTTCCCCCGGATGGGATCGATTTCATGAATCGTTTCAATCTGTTCATCGAAAAATTCAATCCGCAGCGCCGAAGAATCCTCGTAGGCCGGAAAAATTTCAACGATATCACCCCTGACCCGAAAGGTGCCGCGATGAAAATCGAAGTCGCTGCGTTGATACTGAATATCGACCAGCTTTCTCAGCATCTGGTCGCGCTGGATGCGGCCTCCTTCTTCGAGATAGACCATCATGTCGAAGTAGGCCTCCGGAGAACCAAGGCCGTAAATGCACGACACGCTCGCGACAATCAGCGTATCGCTTCGTTCCAATAGGGCTTTGGTTGCCGAACGTGAATGTTTTCCCCGACCCGGTGACCCCCAGTAGAACCTGATCTCTTTTATTTGTCTCGATACCCCGGACAAGCTTCTCGATGGCTTGGGGCTGGTCGCCCTGGGGTTTGAAACCGGAGATTAATTGGAACCGACGTTCTTCTCTGTTGCGTATCATCACAGGAAAAATACCAGCCCCGGGGGGATCGGACAAGCAGGCAGCTATGTCTTCGTGTCCTGGCGATTGAACCAAATAACACAAAAGATTGAATCGACTAAGGCTCCGGAGGTCTTACGAGCTACTTTCCGAGCCGTTGCGGGTTAGCCCCCCAGGCCGTACCGTTACAAGCCGACCGGGTTGGCGAAACATGATCTGCGCAATGGTGGGGGAGATGGGCTTGCCAAAAAGACAGTAGCCCTTGCCGTTTAGAGTCTCTCCATTCGCCCATGCGGCAAACTCATCCGGTGTCGGTGTATGGCCGATGTCGGCTGCACAACGCCGCACGATGAAGCCAAGCATCATCTTCGAGGCGCTTTGTTTTGGATTTGGAGAACCCTCCATGACCTCACTGTATAAAAAATATTTCTAAAAGTTGCAAGAAAACCTGCTCTCACCTTCTAGTTTCTACCGTTTATTGCTACTCTCACATAACGATGGCTTCGCAAGATTGGCAAAAATACCTGAAGTTTCGCTGCACGGGATGCGGCAACTGCTGTCGCGACACAGTGGTTTGCATTACGGATGGTGATGTCCGTAGAATCGTTGAAGGCACAGGCAAGTCTCCGCGGGACTTTGTTAAATTCTACAACCACGACGAAATCTCAATGTCGACGAATGATCCGCTATGGGTAAAGTTTGGCGACCAGAAAGCGGTCATGGGTTTGCGATCAACGAAAGATCACTGCGTTTTTCTTGACGACGAGACCAACCTCTGCACAATCTACGAGTATCGACCGGTTACCTGCCGAGATCATCCTTTCAACGCAACCTTTTCCGACACCGGTGCGGTGGAGAAAATTTCTCTCAGCAAAATCGTTACATGCCCCCATGCATGGGACGGCAACATATCCCGCCGCGAATTGCGCAGAGTGCAGACCTGGAACGAGCGACAGGAAGAAAATTATTTGAACAAGGTTCGCGATTGGAACCGTCAAAAGAACGGCCCGAAGACTAGACCCGCATTTCTCCGATTTCTTGGTTTTGCGGTTTGACGAAGCGGTGCGAAGCTGACACGCAATGTTTTAGCACGCCGGTAACCCCCTTTGGGAGGATCCGATTTCATCCATGCCGTCAGCTCCGTATCATCATCCTTACTCCGAATCGCTTTATAGTCTCGCCTTTCACTGCCATGACCACCATCGCTCGCAGCCGTCCCGGCTCTGTGCGCACGTAAAATGAAAGTTTCCACAAAAACTGTTGATAACCTGTTTATAACCCGCTTAACGCGACTGAGTTGAAGGGGCGAGCGAGCAAATTGCCCAAACTATAAGCGCATAAAACTTCATAAAATTAATAAGTTAGAAAAGATATGGTTGTAGTGATGTTGAACGTCGTCAAATTGGCCTGTCAACCAACAGCACAGACAGAAAATACATAATTTTGACTATCGTTGTCACTTGTTGTCATTCTATGGAAGTTGATAGAATTTCTTGGTCCGATGGGCTGGCTGGGCCACGGCCGAACTTTGCTCATGGCGCCGAATTCCGTCGACGCGGTTTCCAGGAAACAAAAAAAAGCGAGCTAACCTTTAGCTAGCTCGCCTTTTTCATCGCAACGCGACCAGTTCAATTTCTAATCAATCATGTGGGTCGTTACCTTCAAGGTTTGTCGACTTCAACACCAAAATAACTCATAAAAACTATTCGTTTTATACCGATAAAAGCTGGGCGCTCACGATACCAAGGGATTTCATCGGATAATAGAGGATCGATCTGTGGGACTACGACCCTGTGTGAAGTTTTTCGCCCAGCTGATTCAAAATTTCAACAAATG
>WNFR01007483.1_pt1 | contig 11096 bp, 8 predicted proteins | sample 5400221 | NCBI WGS metagenome assembly WNFR01 (sample SAMN13153357, study PRJNA577476) | soil metagenome | isolation source: 40 cm soil under Madrone tree | place: USA:California | collected 2016-06-14 | reverse complement strand
GGACGTTCAATTGTCCCTGATCGCCGGTGCGCCGCAATCTTTCATTCAAGAGATTTCGCAGCCCTATTATGCTCGCCGTCCGGTTGTAGCTCTTCCACAGTCACTAACCTTGACGCCACAGACACACGAGGGGACGTTAACCCGTGAGTATGATCGCCTAGAACAGTACGCGAAACTCAGCCCGGGACTAGTCGGCGCAACAAGCCTGAGAGGCGCCGTCACTGATCTCACCGGCGCGGCTGTTTCCGGGGCGCAGGTAACGGTGCGAAACGAGCAGACCGGCGCTTCACAGAGTACGACCACTGATGCCCGCGGTATCTACCAGCTTTATAATGTCGCGACGGGTAATTCAGCGTTATTCGTTAATTCACCTGGGTTTAAGCCTTTCAACCTCAGCAATTTTTTCGTGGGTACGGGACGCAGCAATGAAATTGATGCGCGGCTGGAGGTTAGCGCAAGTAATGAGGCAGTCGAAGTTACGGCTGCGTCCACGGCAGTGGAAACCACTGATTCGTCAGTCGCCGGAGTACGATCTGCAGTTTCCAAGCAGCACGTTGAGGCCGAAGGCAAAGACCTGGGCGACTACTTCGAATACAACCTCAAGCAGAAGATCACAATTGGCAAGAACCAATCGGCGCTTGTGCCGATTCTGCAGGCTCATATTGACGCAGAAAAGGTATCCATTTGGGAAGAAGGGTCGAAAGAGATTCGCCGTGCGTTATGGATCACAAACTCTAGCGAACAGACGCTCGACTCCGGCACATTTAACATTCTCGATGGCGATGCGTTTGGCGGGGAAGGTGTTCTCGACACGATTCATCCCGCTGAGCGGCGATTGATCTCATATGCTCCCGACACTGCTCTACGCGTTGCGATGGACGAAGAATCAAGCAACAAGCCAGCCACTCATGTCCGCATAGCGAAGGGCATGATGTACCTGACCCACGAACAACGTGAAAGTCGCAAGTACACGCTACATAACTCCGACTCAACCCTAAGGCAAGTAATTGTCGAACATCCTGCACGCGAAGGCTGGAAGTTAGCGCCTGGGCCGAAGCCCGAGGAAACCTCAGAATCGTTTCTCCGATTCCGGGTGGGGGTCGGGCCCGGGCAGACTGAGACCATGCAAATCGAAGAATTCCATCCTGAGGACTCGGAGTACGAACTCACCGATCTAGATGAAAAGCAAGTTGCACTCATAACCGAACAAAAACAGGTCACTCCGGGAATGCAGGACATCTTCCATCGGGTCCTGGAACAAAAAAACAAGGTCAGCGCGCTGGACGACGCGATCAAGTCTCGGCAAGCGGAGACTGAGTCCATCAACAAAGACCAGGCACGCATCCGCGAGAATATGAAAGCCCTGAAAGGAAGCGCTGAAGAGAAAGCACTATTGCAGCGATACACCCGGCAACTGGATTCTCAGGAAGACCGCCTCAGCGCGCTCAACAAAGAAATCGCCGACCTGCAGCAAAAGCAGAGCCAAGAACAACAGAAACTCGGTGACATGGTTCAACAGATCGCGCTGGATGAGAGCTTCTGAATCGAGGCGCAAACACCGATGTTGCTGAATGCCACTGATCTGCTGAATCGGGCTGACTTTACAGGGTAGCCAGAGGGTATTTATGATTCACGGCTCATGACCGACGGCGCCATTTACTGCAATCGATGCGGGACGCAGAATTCAGCGCTAGCAAAATTCTGCGCAAATTGCGGCACCCCGTTTTCCAGCGACCTTCAGCCGCCTGCATTAGAGACCCCTGAAATCTCTCCGCGGCCACAGAGTCCTGCGTGGCAGATACCGCCGCCGCCAGCCTATCCTGCGCATGTTCCGGGAGTTCAATATGGCGGCTTCTGGTTGCGGTTTGTCGCGGCTGTGATCGACGGAATCATTGTCGGAGTTGTAATCTGGCCAATTTCGCTAATCATTGGCGTCGCGATCGGGCTTGCAGGAGGCGCTGTAAGCATGCCCGGTGTCGGCGTGCATATCGTCAATGGCATTGTGAGCTTCGTTCTGAGCTCATGTGCCAGTTGGATCTACGAAGCGGCGATGGAGAGTTCGTCGAAGCAAGCAACGGTGGGGAAGATGGCTTTAGGACTGAAAGTCACAGACCTGGAGGGACAGCGCATTTCCTTCGCCAGGGCCACTGGCCGCCATTTTGCCAAGTATGTCTCAGGGATGATTCTGGCGATCGGCTACATCATGGCCGGATTCACTGAGCGCAAGCAGGCACTGCATGACATGATCGCGGGGACCCTCGTGATCCGCACAGTAAACTAGAGTCGCTCGATTACCAATTCCATCAATACAACTCTTTAATCTGCCGCCCTTCGCGACCTTAGCGGTTAAAATCTTTTCGTGTCATTTTTCCTCGGCATTGATGGCGGCGGCAGCAAGACGCGCTGCGTTGTTGGCGATGAGAAATCATTGCTCGGAACGGGCACTTCATCCAGCTGCAAAGTTCAGAGGGTCGGCGAAGCATGTGCGCGGGACTCCCTCGCTGCCGCAATCCACGAATCCTGTGTTCTAGCTGGAATCTCTCCACGACAAATTGCCAGGACTTGCGCAGGAGTGACGGGATCTGCCCGCCCCGAGATTGCGGGCGTCATGCAGGAGTTGATCTCGAGCATTGTCGCGGGCGAGGTAGAGGTCATTGGCGACGTAGAGGTTGCATTCGAGGATGCATTCGGCACTGGGCCGGGTGTGCTGGTCATCGCAGGAACGGGCTCGATTGCATACGGCCGTAATACCGAAGGGGAAACAGCGCGGGCTGGTGGCTGGGGTCATGCGATTTCAGATGAAGGTTCCGGTTATTGGATTGGCGCTGAGGCAATCCGGGCAGCTTTGCGGGCGCGTGACCGCGGAGACGATTCGAAGCTGCTTCGCGAACTGATGCAAGCTATTGAAGCGACAAACGTGGACGATTTCATCATTAGGGCGAATGCGACCCCAACGCCCGACTTCGCAGCGCTTGTTCCCGCGGTACTCGCAGCCAGCGATCGCGGCGACGTGCTCGCTACGAAGGTTCTGGAGCAGTCAGGATTTGAGCTGGCGCGTCTTTCCGAAATCGTGATTCACCGCTTGTCCGCGAATTCTGATGAGATTCCTGTGGCGACTCACGGCGGCGTTTTAGCGAGCAGCGAGCAAGTCAGGAAGTCTTTCGTACGCGAACTACGATCTGGAAATCCTCATGTCGTGTTTCCTTCTCAGACCATCGATCCGGCCCGTGGAGCGCTGAATCGGGCAAGACGAGGCTTCAGATCGTAGCGGCAGAGACGGGGTCACGCGGTGGGGAGACACGCCGCTCTCGTCCCTAGTGCAATCCGACGCATTCGGGTAACAAGTTTTGAATAGCAAATCTAATTCGAACAGTAATGCCGGTCCTGAACCACCGGACTCGGTCGAGGACCCTCCGAAGACCGCCGAATTGACGGAAGATCAGGCGCTCGCGTCCCTGCAGCATCTCGATGTTAGCGCCCAGACTTTGGCATTGATCGGCAAGAGTCCAAGTGCAGCCAAGAGCCGCAAAGTGATGCTCGCGCTCGCAATGCATCCGCGCACCCCGCGTCATGTTTCGATCCCGACACTAAGACGCCTGTTCACATTCGACCTGATGCAGGTGACGCTCACACCCGCCGTAGCCGCTGACATCAAGCGAGTCGCTGAAGAGCAGATAATCAACCGGCTGGAATCGCTGTCTGCAGGTGAAAGAATCTCCCTCGCCCGGCGCGCGTCGGGACGAGTCGCCGCTGCCCTCTTGCATGACGCCGACTCACGCGTTCTTGCCACGGCCCTAGACAACTCGCGCCTGGTGGAGAATTCTGTAATAGCAGCTCTGATGAAGCACGACACTTCGGGGTGTCTCTTTGCTGCCGTCAGCGGCCACCCAAAGTGGTCGCAAAGACGTGAAGTGCAGATCGCGCTGCTGCGAAGCGAAAAGACGCCGTTGGAACACGCGCTGGAATTAGCTAAGAATTTTCCTGCGGAGACTCTTCGCGAAATCGTCCCTGAATCCCGCCGAGCAGCAATTGTGGAGTCCGTCTAAGAAACCGGCTGCTTGTGAAAATGCTGGAGAATCGCCTCTGCCTGGCTCCTTGTAACCACCGCCGACAACGCCGCCACATCGGCCTGCTTAACTGCCTGCAAGCTGCCGAAGTGTTCCAGCAAGCGCCGCGTGGTGCGTTCGCCTACGCCGGGAACTTCCCTCAGTTCGGTTGAACGGTCACGAATCTGCCGGCGTTTGCGATGGAAGGTCACGGCGAACCGGTGGGCTTCGTCGCGAATGAGCTGCACGAGGTGCAGCACTGGCGAATGGTGGTCAAGCACCACGGGCTCGTCTTCCTGCCCGCAGACATAAATGATTTCCTCGCGCTTAGCGATCGCGACCAGCGGCTGATTGATGATCTGAAGCGACGCGAGGGAGTCGGCCGCTGCGTGGAGTTGGCCGAGGCCGCCATCGATCAGAATCAGGCTCGGCATGTCCTTCTTCTCTTCCTGAATTCGCTTGTAGCGCCGCGTAACGACTTCGCGCATCGAGGCGAAGTCATCTACGCCTTCCACGGTGCGGATAATGAATCTCCGATAATCGGATTTTTTCATTCGGCCATCTTCCCAGACGACCATGGACGCGACGGTCTCCGCACCCTGGATGTGCGAAATGTCAAAGCATTCAATACGGCGCGGGGGATCGGGCAGACCAAGCGCATCCTGCAGAGCTTCCTGAATGGCGCGAGCATTCGGTTTCATTACGCGGAAGCGCTGGTCGTAAAGCTGCTTTGCATTGTTGGAAGCAAGATCAATCAGGGAACGCTTTTCTCCCCGCGACGGAACCGTGATGTGAACTCGTGTTGCCCGGCCTCCCTCGGCCGCGAGTTGCTCAGAGAGCAATTCCTCCAGCATCTCGCGATCTTCAAAGTCGACAGGTACGAATACATTTCGCGGAACATAGGGTTGACCGATATAGAGCTGGGTTAGAAATGAAGAAAAGAATTCGCCGGGATTGAAGACGGTTGTCGAGCTTTGCTCGACCGTACGGGCGTGGGCGGCCGTCCCTACATGTTCATTGCCTGCAACGTCATCTGAACTCGTCTCAAATTCCGGCAGATCCTCCCAGAAGAACTCCCTTCGATCCAGCACCCGCCCGCCGCGCATGTGAAAGAGATTTACCGCCAGCATCCCATTCTCAAAGTGATATCCGAAGACATCCGCGTCGTCTCCCTCAACTGCCGCGATTCGCTGTTTTTCATGCAATTGTTCGACAGTCGAGATCAGGTCCCGGTACTTCGCTGCTCGCTCGAACTCCTGATTTTCTGCAGCACGCGCCATGCGATCACGTAGAGACTTCGACAGATCACTCTGGCGGCCTTCCAGAAACAGCTTCACGTCGCGCACAGCTTCCTGGTACGCCTCTGGCGTTGTCAAGCCCTCTACGCAGGGTCCGAGGCAGCGCCCGATGTAGTACTGCAAACATGGACGCGGATGATATCGGGTCAAATCGACTTTGCAAGACGGAACCAGGAAATCTCGATGGATCAGATCCACAATCCGGTACGCCAGGTTAGCCGGAAAGTACGGGCCGTAGTAAGCGCTGCCGTCCTTGCGCAGGCGGCGAGTCACGTAAACCCGGGGAAAACGCTCGCCTAACGTGAGCTTCACATAGGGATAAGTTTTGTCGTCCCGCAGCAGGATATTGAAGCGCGGCTGCTTCTGTTTAATGAGGTGGTTTTCAAGCGCCAACGCCTCTTTATTGTTGGCGACAACAATGTAATCCACATCAACCGCTTCTCGCAGGAGGGTGCCGGTTTTGGCGTCTGCAACCCGGCCCTCGTGGAAGTAGGAGCTGACCCGGTGGCGCAGGCTCTTAGCCTTGCCTACATAGATCACCTGACCCTCGGCATTCTTGTACAGGTACACGCCGGGAGAGGCAGGGATTGAACGGATCTTCTGCTGAATATCCATTTCGCTTCGGGTACTTCTCTATTTTAGTGGATGATCTCAGCGGCCAGACGAAGCGGAGCAATCGGAGCAGGATGGCTTGTGAACGCAATCGTGGCGGGTTGATCTCTCGCCCGTGCAACTCAGGGCCCTCCTAGCCTTCCAATCCTCATCATGATCTGCGGAATTGCTTTCAACCGTATAAATTTTCCTCAACTCTGGCCATCTCCAGGCATCGGTATAATCCTGCAGCAGCATCTAAGCCCTGTCTGATGAGCGGGTTACGGCACGATTAGTCACAGAACAAGCTTGGCATCCCTCGTGCTTAAGTCCAAAGTGGCTGAGCAAGCCGCCCGTGATTCAGACGGGACCAGGTTTTAAATCCAGTTCGCCCCAGCGCACTGGATTCCAGGCACAGAGTTTCATAATTACTGTTGCCGAGGTTTTTGCAAATATAAGCGAGGAAGGAGTCCTCCACACATGAATCGCGCTTCTTTAGTCATTGCACTGGCAGCAAGCATGGCGGCGACGGTCGGCTGCGCCAGCAAGAACTACGTTAAACAACAGACCACGCCGATTATCAACAAAACCAATGAGCTCGACGACCTGACCGCACAGAACACCAAGTCGATCAAGGACGTCGATGCCCGCGCCCAGGCCGGCATTCAGGACGTAAATAGCAAGGCCGCTGCCGCCGACCAGAAGGCGCAAGCCGCTGGCCAGCAGGCCGCACAGGCCCAGCAGTCGGCCGACAACGCAGTTCACCGCGTCGACGTGCTCTCCGATGCTGTCGCCAACCTGGACAATTACAAAGTCGTCAGCGAGACCGCTGTTCACTTTGGTTTCGACAAGGACTTCCTGACGAAACAAGCCAAAGAAGAGCTGGACAAGGTGGGCGAAACCGTGCCGAACACCAAGGGCTACATCATCACTGTTGAAGGCGGCACGGATTCAACCGGGCCTGCAGACTACAACTACGCCCTTAGTGAGCGCCGGGCTGACTCCGTGATCCAGTATCTCGGCTCGAAATACAACATTCCGGCCCACAAGATTTACTTGATTGGCTTAGGCAAGGACAAACCAATCGAGGAAAACAAGACCCGTGAAGGCCGCGCCGCGAACCGCCGTGTAAATGTTCGTCTGATGACGAACACGACCGGAGCAGCGCCGCAACAGCCGAGTGCCAGTGGCAATCCGCCTCCGCCTTCGATGTAGAGTTTCCCTCCTCCCCGGAGGACTTCGCCAACAGGCCGTTCCATAACCGTGGAACGGCCTTTTTTTGTTTAGAGCTTTAGACCTGAGGCTCAGATTCAGGCATAAGGTTTAGAATATTTGTATGCGCGGCGCCTTCCTAGTCATTGCATGTTGTGCTTTCACAGTTTGCCTCGCGGGCGTCCCAGCCTCGGCCCAGTCGGACGATCAGCAAGACAAGTCCGAGTCGAGCGCAAGGGCTTCAGAGGAGAGTTCCAGCAAAGACACTCGCGTTGACCTGAGCCCTCCCAAAGACGATACAAAGAGCCATCCCATGAGCGGCGCTGCCATTTCGGATGCGAACGACGCCGCATCGGACGTGCAGGAACTCCATCCTTGGGACCCGCACAAGGCCGCTAAAGACGTGGAGGTTGGAGATTTTTATTTTAAGAAGAAGAATTATCGCGCCGCCATCGAGCGTTATAAAGAAGCGCTGTTCTATAAGCCCAATGATGCGGTGGCAAATTTCCGGTTGGGGGAGTCTCTGGAGAAGACCGGAAACTCGCATGAAGCGGCGACACACTATCAGGAGTACCTGAAAATCCTGCCTCATGGCCCCTTCTCAGCTGACGCTCAGAAGGCGCTTGACCGGCTGAAATCGAGCGGCGTCAAAGTGGATACCGCTTCGAAATGAACCTTGGTTTATTTCGCGGGATACCGTTCAAAAGTGCTCTACTAATTCCGCAAAGCTGCGTATCACCAGCAATTGCCCAGGCGGTTGCGGACTCGCCAACTCTTCGTGTTCCAGGACCCAGGTGTCGTCGTGAGGAACAAAAATGGCGTTGATCCCCGCGCCGAGTGCAGGATTGATGTCCGACTTTGGGCTATTGCCGACCATCCACGTCTGCCCGGCCGCGAGCTCGTAGCGCCCGACGATCGCGCGATACTCCAGCACATGCTTTTCGGCGACGATTTCAACCGCGGAAAAATACTGCTTCAATCCTGATCGCTGCACTTTGCCGGATTGCTCTTTAAGGTCCCCCTTGGTGACCAGAATCAGTTGATGACGTCTAGAAGAAAGGTATTGCAACGTCTCTGGAACACGCGGAAGAATTTGCACCGGCTGTTCCGCGATGGTGCGTGCGAAACCGTGAATGGTCTCGTGCAATGCGGGGGTCAGCGGCTCAACCGAAAGGCGCTCGAAGGTCTTCACTAGAGAGTGTGCGAAGCTGTGCAGCCCGTATCCATGGCTGACGATGCATTCGCGCTCGACGTCATTGAGAATCTCGCGGATCTCGGCAGGTGTGCGCTCGCGGTGATTGAGAAACGAAATAAAGTCGGCGATGGCGCGCTCGAAGTAGACATTGTTTTCCCAGAGCGTGTCATCGGCGTCAATCAGCAGCGTCTGCGGAGATGTAGAATTCCCGACCACAAGAACATGATACTCAGAAGTTCATTGCGGAAAAGAGGAACCACAGCAGAAAAGAGTATGGAAAACGTTTGCTGCTAGAATCCGCTAACAATGAAAAATCGACCGGTTGTTCTGGGGATTGTGATCTTGAGCGTTTCGTTTCTGGCGCTGGCACAAACTCACAAAAAAACCGCAGTCTCGAAAACGGCCAACCAAGCTCGTTCTGCACAAATGCATGTTGTCCCTGATCTCAAACAACGGCTGGCAAGATTCCGCCAAGTGCACATGCCCTTTAACTCCGCCGCATTGACCGCTCGCGAACAAAAGATGATTTCGAAGCTGGTGGATGCGTGCCGGTACATTGACGACATCTACTGGCGGCAAATGGATCCAGACGCACTTCAGCTCTACCAGTCGCTGGCGGGCAGCACGAATCCAAGGGACATTGATCTTCGCCGCTATCTCTGGATCAACGGCTCCCGATTCGATCTGCTCAATGGCGAAGAACCATTCGTAGGGACATCTCCCATGCCGTTGGGGCGCGGATTTTATCCCCAGGGACTCACGCGGGACCAGATTGAGGAATACGTAAAGAACCATCCGGAGCAGAAGGCGGAGATTTATAGCCCGACTACGATCCTGCGCTCGCAAGGCGATCCGTTGAATGGCGGCTCGCTAGTCGCGATCCCTTATCACATTGCATATCGGTCGTTTCTGGAACCTGCGGCCAAGGACCTGCGTGAGGCAGCCGATCTCAGCACCGACTCAGGTTTCGCGAATTACCTGCGGCTGCGAGCAGATGCGCTATTGTCCGACGATTATTTCAAGAGCGACATCGCCTGGCTGGAACTCAAGAATCCTAAGATCGACTTGATCTTTGCACCATACGAAACTTACGACGACACGCTGCTCGGGGTGAAAGCAACCTATGGCGCCTCTCTGCTGGTGCGCAACGAAGAACAAAGCCGCAAACTAGAAACCTTCCGAAAATATGTCGCCGATATTCAGGACGCATTGCCTGTTCCCGAGCGTGATCGTCCATCCAAACGCGGCCTCGAAACTCCGATGGAGGTTATGGACGCGCCCTATCGTACCGGCGACCTGGGCCACGGATATCAAGCTGTGGCCGACAATCTGCCGAATGACCCTCGCGTTCATGAACAGAAAGGCAGCAAGAAGCTGTTCTTCAAAAACTTTATGGATGCACGCGTCAACTATGTAATCTTGCCCCTGGCGCGTTACATGATGCCAGCATCTCAAGCGGAAATTGCTTCCGGCGAGGGTTATCTGCTGGGCACAATCATGCACGAAATTTGCCATGGGCTTGGTCCGGCATTCGCCCACAATTCTTCGGGAGACAAGATCAGTATTCGCGAAGCCATCGGCCCCATTTACGGTGGACTCGAAGAAGCTAAGGCCGATGTCGTCGGCATGTTTAGTTTGAAGTGGCTCGTCAATCACGGTGTGCTCCCGAAAGCGAAGCTCAACGAGTATTACGCATCGTACTTGGCGGGAAATTTCCGTACTGTTCGCTTCGGTGCGGCCGAAGCCCACGGCCAGGCCGAGATGATGGAACTGAATTATTACCTCGAGCACGGGGCAGTGCGGCGAGAAGCTTCGGGCAAGTACTCGGTGCAATTCGAGAAAATGCCTGAGGCCATAGAAGATCTATCCAAAGAACTGCTTACGATGGAAGCAACCGGCGATCGTGCCGGTGCAGAGGCTTGGTTCAAGAAATATGATGTGATCCCGCCGGAGTTGAAGGAGTCATTGGATCGGGCTAAGAGTGTGCCGGTGGATGTGGACCCGCTCTTTTCGTTTCCGAGAAAAGTGCAGTAGGACGTCCATGGCTGTGATTGTTCCTTCTCGATGCGTTTTGGTGCACCGTTCAAAGAGTGAGCCGAGATGGCCTGCAAGTGGTACTTACCTCTGCGTTCCAACAGAGATAGGCTGAGTCAAGCGCCCTGAAGATCCAAATTTCTCGGAGAGGAGATCCCCCGTGATTCGCCGATTTGTGTACCTGGTTGCTCTATGCACCGCCTCGTTTGCCGCTGACGATCCCAATCAACCTTCGCTCACCATTTACAACCAGAATTTTGCCGTTGTCCGCCAGGAACTGCCGCTGGATTTGAAGTCCGGGGTGAATAGTGTCCGCGTGACTGACATTACCATGCACCTGGAGCCTGACTCCGTGATCCTGCGCGACCCGAACGGCAAACAACCGATTCAGGTGCTGGAGCAGAACTACCGCGCCGATCCGATATCCGAGCCACTCCTGCTCTCACTATTCGAAGGCAAGACGATTGATTTCTTGACGCAGCGAGACAATAAACAGGAAGTCATCCCCGGCAAAATCATCCGCAGCGGCTACGTGCCTCACAGTCAGATGGCGATGCGCCAATACGGCCAGCAGTATTATCAGGCCCAGATGTCATATGCCGGAGTTTCGGAGCAGCCCATCATTGAAGTCGAAGGCAAGGTGCGTTTCGGCCTGCCAGGAACGCCGCTATTCCCCGCACTCGGCGACGACACCATTCTCAAGCCGACGCTGCAATGGCT
>WNFR01010243.1_pt1 | contig 11097 bp, 13 predicted proteins | sample 5400221 | NCBI WGS metagenome assembly WNFR01 (sample SAMN13153357, study PRJNA577476) | soil metagenome | isolation source: 40 cm soil under Madrone tree | place: USA:California | collected 2016-06-14 | reverse complement strand
GTGGTCAAACCAATGGCGGGCAGCGTAGTCGGCGAGGGGGAAGTTCATCACAGTCCCTTTGTCAATGCGATGGTCGAGCTGGAGTAAGACGCCAACGGAGGCGTGTGCAAGAGTGATATGAGCCAAGTAGGGGGTGATGTGATAGTAGGAGACATTCTCGTCCGCGGTGAGAAGGCGGTCTGATGTGAGGAATTCTTTAACAGAAAAGTGCGCAAATTGCACGATTCGAGACCCGTTAACATCAAGGACGGTGATAAGGCTGGAGCATGCAACAAGTACAGCTTCTTCCGCATTGCCTAGTCGCCATCCCGGGTTGAATTTAGGAGCCACTCCGGAATCGAACTGAATCGCTAGGACCTCCGCCAGCTCCTCAACACAAAGCGGTCTGGCAGAGGCGACCAGGCACTGAAGGAGCCGGTATGCAATTTTTCGTCTCGTTTTATCTATCCCGAGGAGCGTGCGTTCGTACGTTTCATCCAGCGTCTCTGGCAACTGATTTAATACACTCGCGATACTCGCAGGGAAACATCGGCGCAGATTCTCCAGTTGACAGTACACCCATCTGAACCTGCAACAATTATTGAGTTGTCACCTTGAGATGAACCGTGAGAGGAGTCGCTCACATGCCACCTGCTTTATCTGTGAGTGAGTCAATAACCAACTTCTTATGCTCCGCTGACCATCTTCGCAACATCCGATCAGAATGCATGACCGAGTTGATGTAACTCGAGATGTCCGCCTTCTGTCCGGTTTCTTCATGAAGTGATATACGGAATGGTGCCAAGGGTTCAAGAGAGGTTCGAATATCGAACTCCGGACGACTAGAAACGCAGATGTGTACGTTCGGGAGTTGTAAACCGTTAAGTTCCTCCAGAAACTCAAGTATCTTCTCACGCGCGGTTGGCATCCCGGAGATGTTAGGGCACTCATCAAGAGCATCTACGATAAGGTACGTCGCAGGCTGTCCTTCGACCTCGAGCATTTCCTTTAGACATTTGAAGAGCGCGAGATCTGAGGGCTGCCGTGCTCCTTCATCGTGATCGAAGTATAGACGAGAGAAAATGCGATAGCAGGCATCCGACTTGGCACTGAGCTGGAAAAGGAGAGAGAGGAGGCCACGTCGATGTTGCTTCCGAGTATCCCTGAAATCGAAGAAAAAGTACGCCATCGATGCTAATCCCGCTTTGCGCATCCCGTCGATTTCTTGAATGATCGAGGACCTAATGAGATGTGGTAAATATAACTACAATCAAAGCTGTCGACACGTCACATACATCAGAATACTTTTTCCTGAACCCGCTACATGGAAAGTAATCAGGATCATCCCCAGGCCAATAACGGAAACGCACGCATTCCGTTGATCCACAAAAGCGACCCCTTCTCGTTCCACTCAGCGAAAACGCTTCCTCGAAAGAACCACGTGGCAGTTCCATCTTGATGGATTTCGCGTGCAAAGTTGTAATTTGGCGATGGATCTGGAGGAGAAAGCCAGCTTCGGGACTCCTTTTGCAGTTGGTCACCTGTGACGAGCTTTAGCCCCACAGCCCACAATCGCAGAACCAACTAACGACGAACGCCGTATCTTGTTTATATCGCTCGCCATTTGTTGCATCGTATCTAGCACTATCGTCAGCATCTGCAAGGCAGAACCCAAATGCCGTTAGTGCGTACCCAAAGAACCGCAGACAACAACCTTTGCGCACCATTCATGGCCACCTTCACGGTATTCATAAGGCCGTGGACAACTTCAAGGATCTGGGCCACGGTCATCCGGCCTTCCTCCTGGGTGAGACGGTCCAACCTCCGCAAGACAGCCTCAATCTCGCTTTCTCCGAGCAGCTTCTTTGCGAATTTCTCTGCGCAATACTCAGTTATTACACACCATAGTCAAAGATCCACTCACTTAATCTGCCCTGTTTTATTTGCTTGGTGGCGAGAGCAAGCACCGAGAGTATCTCGACCATTATTTTCACGCTAAGTTCCATCATCGATGGAGTCAAGGGGAGGTCGGTGTAGATTCGAAGGCGTTTGAGGAAATTTCCGACGCAGTCGAACAAGTCAACGAGCGCATCGTAGCTCGAACTAACACCATTGGCTGCCTGTAGATCCAGGTCATGATCCCGTAGTCAAAGAATATCAGCGATTACGTACTGAAAGGAGAACATCCACGCCAACGAAGATCGCCTTTGCTGGTTGGAATGGAACCTGGTAGTAACGATGAGAACGTGAACAAAAAGCGAGGCTATTCGACTTAGTACCAAGCTCATGATCTCTCCGAGAACTCCGGAAAACCCATGGATGACGTTCACTACCGGTTTGAGACAGTCGATCAACTTGCGATTTCCCTCTCGAAAGTCTTTAAATTCGTTCGCCTTATCTTCGAGCAGCCTCAGGATGTCATCGGGAGTATGGCAGGTTTGAAGCCGGTCAGCAAAGGGTTGCTTGGCTAAATCTATCCCTATTTGCTCGGAATAGTCGGCGAGGGCTGCATCGAGAATGGGTTGAAACGAAGCAGCAGGCATGTTGTACACTCTGTTGTCAAGATTGATTGGCCTGTTTGCAATCGTGGAAGAGGCACCGAGTTGGGAAAAACACTCAAAGCGAGCCCTACTAGCGCCTAGCACAGGCGCGGCGACCTCATGACGGATAGGCGCAGGCGCACCATTTGATACAGAGCGTGATTTGCCGTTAGGCCATGTGGAAGAAAAAATAAAAGTGATAGATTGGCAAAATATGATGATTACGACACATTTCAGTCCAAGGGCTTATCGTAGTGAAGATGCTAAGCACGCATATGCGGTGCCCTGGTCACTCAAGACGATAATATGATAGGAAGAAAGTTTAAGTGTGGTATGTGTTGCGCTGTACGTGCGATGCAACGACCGACGAAGACGCACCACCACGACAAGTCGGCGACAAACCGACCCAGACTGGCCTCGTTCATACTCGCTTGGCAGACTCAACCAGGTTCACGAACGCAGGCACCCGCGCTCCGAGTCGATCTCCGTACTAGTAGAGAGATATACCCACCAACACGGTTCCTTTACAACCAACTAGACTAATATACATGCCGCGACTTAAAAACGTGATTCCGATTCTCGCACAGCAACTTCTTCAGGACGTTCTGCATCTCCGCATCCAATTTGGCATTTCAGAAATCGACACGACCTTTGATAATGTCGGCGCCTTGAAAATTAGCCAACTCGTCAGCTCCTCGCTAAACAAACCTTTAGGTCATGCTTCGAGCACTTACCCAGTTCCCCGATTGCATATGCGGTCGCTGATTAGATAACAAAGTGATAAGCGTGTGCCCCGGTGAGAAAGGAACGGCTAAGTGTTGCTAACCCTGCGTATGAGCCGCAATATGAAGCGGTATAATAGAAAGGTCAATGACGTGAACGTTCGCCGTTCCGTACACCTACGCGCGCATTGTGTTAGGAAAGCTTAGCTCATGAAAGACGAAACTTACCTTCAACTTGTTGTCCACGACTCCGCCATCTTCTCGAGGAAGCATGGAGCACGACCCAATGGTATCTAAAAGCCAGTGATTCTCAGAGAGACTCAAGCAGAGATGAATCAGGAGGCGCACGAAAGGTTGTGAGGAAGTTGCTCTTTACGAATTCTACACGCACGCAACTCGTATTTTGGTCATTGATGCACGTCACCGGCGATCACTCACCAATAATCTGTTCATCCGTTTGTACTGACGGTCCAGGATAGATCTCTCCTTCTAAGGTAGAGATCAGCCACGAGCGAATAGAGAACAACATGAGGACTTTCCTATAAAGATGCTCTTTAGGGGTTCTTGCTGTGCGACGCGTCGAGCAAACTTGAACGTCTCCACAAGGGAACGGATATCTGAGCAGCCAAATTTAACCGACTGTCCACGTCAAGGCCATGCAAGGCTAATGCTCACCATATTCCTCTTCGAAATAGCGTGGGTCTATCGTAGGCTTTTCGAGAGGATCGTTGGACCTGATATGCTTCAAATAGGAACGGATTCGTAAGTATTGCGCGTTGGACGAGGAGATATAGACGCGCACAATGGATCCGCGGGTTAGAGGGTGATTCATCATAAACATCATGGTTGCGTATTTCTTTTTAGGATCCGGGACAGCTTTATGGTGCCGTATTCAGCAGAGCGGGCATAAGAAACAAGGCCCTGTCTCGCTTACGTGCGCTCAAACTGAAGGACTGAGCCATCAAGACCTCGCAGCTCGGGACCTGCGATCTGAGATGCTCAAGCTGCACTTCGTACTGCTTTCGTAATCCAGGTGGGTAGCTCCCAGAGTCCATACGAGCTCGCAAAGGCGCCAGGTATTTGTCCTGCAAAGCTTGGGACTCCGGAGTGAGAGCCGACAGAGGCGAAAATGATATGCGGTTGGCCACCATGTCGAGGTTTGACGTTTCTCCCGCCCGGCTTGGAACCCCCATTCAGCGTTACGATAGAGAGAGAGATGGGGTAGCTTGGAAACATACTAGAGCTCCAGTTGCTTCTCGAGAATGCCCGGGTCCGCCAAGCAATCGAATGTCTTGTATTTCGCTTCGAGTTCTTCCTTCACCTCTGCTCGAATCCTCAGCATAGAGCTGCCAGTATTTTCAGATGCGAAGACATACGATAAGATACATTGGCGTTCACGTGTTCCTGGATGTTATTGCCCACGCCTGGAAGGTCCACTACCACCCCAACGTCGGCTTTTCGGAGCACAACAGGGTCGCCAATCCCAGAAAGCTCTAGAATCTAGATCCTCGCTTAATATGACGTATCAATAGGAACGTTTGTGACGTTACCTGTGGAGAAAGGATTGTTCTGAGATGCGCCGGACAACATCAGCAGGTGCTCCCTTGGCGACACGGGCTACTCACCCGGCAGATACGATGACCTTTTTCTTAACGACCACCTGATACTCCTTACCGTCGAGAAGGAAGACTACGCCCTTAGCCGTTGCTCCTGCATCGGAGTCTTTCGATAGTGAAATTCTCGTCACATGAGCAGAGGTCAGTACAGATAAGTTGCTTCGCGAGGCATTTGGTTCGTAGTACATCTTCACTCCAAGGCGTGAGCACCTCCCGGAACCGCATAATAATCGTGACTGACATTAGCAGCATAAGATCGAGTCCGCGACGCAGGGCGAACGGTGACAGGGGACGACCAAGTCCCAGAATTCTGATTCACTGTGAGTTCAGGCACTAAGTCGCTCGTTACGATGTTCGGCTTACGTTTCCCGTGAACTAACGTAAAGTGAATGGTGTCAATTCAGCGATGCGCACTGCAGGGAAAGGTACGTGCCGGTTCTGGCACAGCATTGATTCCGAGTGCCTTCATTGCCTCATCAAAAGGCTTCTCGAGGCCAGATGACAACAGAGGATAAGACACCTCCAGTGGACCTAAGACAGAATCGGTGAGTGTACAGCCAAACATGCTGGGCGTAACGCACCGTCTAGTCCATGCTCTCGCACGTCATAGCTCGTGACTTCGTCCTTAGCTACGTCCGGAGGAAGAAATCTCTCCAGTTTCCTGTAATACGGTTTCAACGTGTCCCAATTCCACCCTTTATTTCCCAGCTTCTCGAATGCTGTCGAATATTTTGGATCAGCGCTTTTCACTCGCCATCACCGGACCAGCTGCGCACCATCTATATCTGATCGGGAAGGGAGATGGTATTGGAAGAAGTTGATCGCAGAACTTCCTCCTAGGCCCTTCCCTCTATACCAGAGGTGAATGATTGTGACAATATTCGTCACATGGACCGAACATACCGAGCCCAGTACCCGGTCTTTCCATTTGCGTTTGCTTGGGGTACCTTCACACCGGTATTAGAGCGCGCACGTACTGGGAGTAATTGACCTACCGTGGTAAATCCCCAATCGTACTGTGGGTTACCAAAATGGCTCCCAAACCTCGCTGTGGTCACTGCGGACGCATATCTCAATGTAGCCAAATAGATGAATCAAACCGCACTTACAGATGGCAGGATCATCCAGATTGGGAGGCCCTGCTTCTAGTACTAGAACAGAAACAGAGGGGTCCTCAGATAGGCGCGTTGCGACGACAAGGCCAGCTGTCTACATCAGACGTGAGCCAAAGAACTAGGACGAGTTTTTCGATGACCATACTCCTCCACCTGCATACATAGGGGTAACTCATGAGATATAGGCGAGCTAGACCAAGGGTATAGCTCACCAGCGATGATGTAGTCGAAAGACTGATCAGATACTTGGCCAATTGTAACGAGCATGATGCCCTGACTCAGTGGAGGCAGGCATATTTATGAGCCGCTCTTTTATTGTTCTAGGGCTAGAATAACAAAAACATATACTCATCATTTCCCAGAAAGAAATTAGATGTAATCTCACCTTGAATGAATACAGGTCCATCAGATAACGGCGACAGACGGACCAAGCGGAGAAAGGATAGGATACATGCGGGCCGATGCGGCAAATTGTCAATATGATATGAAGAAATGTGTGATGGCTGTGCTGTTGCGCGCTTGGCTACCAGAACTTCAATGCCGATCCTCGGTCACTCCCTGAAGATGAGTGCAAATCTACGCAACAGTCGCCGCCAGAGTCAGAGTACGGAGATACCCGTGCGGCGCGCCCATGTAGTGTGTATACAATGTGAATGTTCCATGCTGGAGTAAGTGCTATAGTCATATCTAGCCATCCTGAATCAAGAGCAAGCGAACACGCTCGTTCTCTGTCGCTAGGTCCTCCTCCTCCTTCTGCCGACGATACTTTGTCAAATCCCAGTCGTCGTCTTCCTCGTCCGAGTCCTGGAACCACTCCGGGTTGTATTGGAACAGATCGCGTCCGCTCATGCCATTACTCTTCCCCGCAGCTGCCTGTGCGCCCTTCGCCTTGCGCATCGCATCCACCTCGGCTTCTTTCTTGTCCATGCGCGTCTGTTTCCACTTGGTGAACGACTCGCGCGTGACAGGCGTAAGATTCGGTCCAAGTTTATGTTTCTGCGCACATGCCGTCGATATGGCGCACGGTCCCGCAAGAATAGTACACGGAAGACGCACCTCGACCTCTAAGAACTCTTCCAGACTGATCATGTTCGCCTTCTCGGCCTCCTGCAGCGCTTTCTTCTGCGATTTGAGCACGAACCCTGGCGGGAGCGCGTGTCGGTATTGACACAATTCCCCGGTTGGACATTGCCAGAACCATCCGAACCTATGGTAGATGCGAATTAGAACGGTTTCATATGTGAGGTGAGTCGCCGCTGGGATACTCACTTTTGTGTCTCAACTGCCTCAATGAAATATTTGCATACAATCTGCGAAAATAAAAGTGAGACTGCCCATAGATCAAAGGGCCAGATCTAGCCTACGTCGGTCGTTGTCCGTGGATTTCCATGCTTGGATAAAATGACACTCCGTAGTTTCTCCTCATCCCATGTGTCCATCGTATCTGCTCGCGCACCACGTTTCTTTCATTTAGAATGACAAGAGTGCGAGAGATAGCAACGCACCAGCGAGTTTATCCTCCCGACCATCCTCATAAAGATTCCGCTTCTCCACCTTTCGTTCCACGTCCGGGTTATGACTAAACTTGCATTTGTTCCCTTTGTCGCAGTGGCCCGCCTTGAAGAACGCGCACAGCACTGTCTTGGGGTCGACACCGAACGCCACCTTCTGCGCCTGCACGGGCTTGAGCAGCGCTGCTTCCTCCTTGCGTCGCTTCTCTTCGTCGGCCTTCTCCTTGGCGCGCAGCTCCTTCTCTTTCTCCTTCTCGAGCGCCTCCCGCGACTTGCCCGCAACAGCTGCTTGCGCCTGGATCTGGGCGACCTGCTTCTGGACCTTGGCCGATTTGTTTTTCTTCATTTGATAGCGTACATCAGTGCGCGTTTATCTTGGGAGTGAGCGAAAGAGGGGAAGACGCACATTCTTCAAGCCGAAGGTCTGTTGTCGTATGTTTTTTGTAAAGTTAGTATCGGTCATCAGATTGTGATAAGCATGACTTGCCTTGTCAACTTTGACCTTTGAAGATGAACTCGGAGTTTGTGGCTTTTTTGGAGGCATCTTTCAATAAATGCACTATCCGTGTGGGTGGTCGGTCAGTTAGGGGTGACCAATTAGGGTTAGGGTTTTATTAACTAATGCAGGTGGTCGGTTACTATAATTGGATGGACCTGAGCTTGCAAAGCGGTGTGACAGTATCCTCAGTAGATCATGGAGGAGACTCTGTGGAGTGAGGAATAGCGGGGAACAGCTATGCTGGGTCAGCTTGTTCTATGCATCGGGTTTGTCGCACTCGCGTAAACGCTAATTCCAACGTCGGTGAGTGGGTCACAACAGGACCAAACAGTATACTCCGACTTGGACGACGAACCACGAACCGACAGCACAATAGTGTTCGCGGCGTGTGCAACCTCGCAAAATGGCATCCAGCATCGTTTCTCCTCTCCGTAATACCTACCGCTATCTTGTGCGCTTTCCACTTACCTTCGTTTCGCTCCGTAAACTGTCCTGACGGCCTATTCTTCACGATCTGCTCATGCATGTATGCACGCATACACAACAGCAACGCCAGGCGCACGAGTCGCCCGTTCTATTCTACTCCGTAGTGATTGGGTTGGTCGGCCCCGTCCTCGCATTTGGCGTGCCGCCCATCCGCGAACGAATGGGCTACCGCCCACACGAGCCAATACCGACTACGTACCCAAGTGCGTCCCGTCTCCTCTCACCATTCACGACTTGCTCATTCTCTTTTATTTTATTCACTTAGTCCCGAAACGCCAGAGACGGCCTATACAGGGCTACGAGGATGTGGAGTCCTAAATATTATTTTTCGCACAGAAATGAATGTGTAGACAATGCGTTACAGCGGGTTTCGGAACCATGGGCCCAAGCTGCGCCGTAGTAGCTGGTATTAAGATGCATGTTTACAAAATAAAAAAAATGTCTAATCCTCTTCGTCGCTACCGTAGTCTCCAAGCCCCAGACCCGCAGCTAATGGCTGGACTTTGGCCAAAGTTGCGGGCGCAGGAACAGGCGCAGTGCCATTGCGTCGACGCAGCTCGGAGAAATACCGAAGGCTCTCCAGCGTCTCCGCGCTAAGCAAGCCCTGAGGGCCCTCCGACTCAAGCTCCTGTGCTTCAGGTGGTTCTTCTACGTCCCCCGGCTCTACCTCTGGCCCTTCGATCCGCCTCCGTTTCCCTTCGGGACCATCCGCGTCTGTGTCCATCTCCTCGTCCCCATACCCTTCGTCCGCGTGATAATCGCGACCCTCCTCGAGAGCACGGACAGTCTGCATAGCATCGACCACCCGTGGGTCCATCCGGGCACGGATGGCGGCCTGTCCGATTTCTTCCAAACGCCGTTTTTCTGCAACTTTGGAGGTGGGGTTTGGATCCTCGGTTGCCCAGCGGACGTTAAGGATCTCGTCGTTGTCCAGAGACTGACATGCCATTGCCTCTTTTGCAAACTGTGCGTTGTGTTCCGAGACGTACGTCACGAATGCGACCGAACGGTACTGCAGCACGCGTACTATATAAAACAATACATAAGTGATACACCGAAAGAGTGAAATGAAAGAAAAAAAAACTGCACTGTGCTCGATCTCTCCCCATTCCCTAAAATGCCGTTTCACGACTTCTTCAGTCTCTGGACCGGCACCAGTCTCTTTGATACGTCCAACGTAAAGCGTGCGGTTTTGTCGTGTAAAAGCGCCGACACCACCCATGTCGTCGCGGTAGTCCGCAAATTTGTCGCGCGCGAAACAGTCCTTGCTCGAATCGGGCAACGCCTTTTCTGGGTCCGGAAGTGTGTGTAAATACTCGCATTCCCAACCGTAGGGACAGCACCCGCGAGAAAAGAAAAGACAGCAGTAGCGCATGCCGGTTGTGTTTGCGCGCGTCAAACCAGCGTCTTTCTTGATATTGCAGCGCGTCTGAGATTTCGTCTTGCTAGGAGGGAGTGAGACCACGATGCGAAGCAAGAGGTTAGTGAACACACACTTGGAGTAGTTGTCCTCTCTGTCGCCACCAGCCCACTTATTGTACCATATATCTGTCGTCAAAGTAAGCGTAATCTGTCGCTGGTCGCAAGAAAGTGAGACGCGCACTGTATTCTTTGCCAGTCTGCGGAGTTGTTTGTTTGTCAACATCGCCCGGTTTTACTTGCTTCCGTGCGGGCTTGAGCTTCTTCTTCTTTGGTACGACTGTCTGCGGAGTTGGAGGCTCTATCTGGGTTTCAGTGTTGCTGCTGCTCATCGTAAGTTGCAAGTCACTCAGAGGGTCAAACTAACCAAAACAAACAAATTCCCACAGTCAACCCTAACCCTATTCTTAGATTCAACTGCCACGCTCATACGGACGGGCACAATCAACGAAACAAAACAACGATGACTCTCCTCGCCACGGCGACGCGCTTCCGCACTCCTCGGCACACACTGCGTCTCGTTGGACTCTCTGCCTCGACTCTCCGTCGTGATACGCCTTGCCATGCACGCCACATCAAGACGGAACCAGCGTATCCAGGACATATCCCCTTAAACTGGTTCGAGAATACGTTTCTCGCTGCAGGGTCGGCACTCATGTCGTTCACAGACCCTCGTAGGGCAGGTAAGAGCTACCCTATCTGCTTCCACATTTATATCCGACATTCCATAGACATGGTTGCCGCTCTTGGAGAGACGACTGCAGGACCTGTGCTTCCACATTTGCTGGATAACATGCTTGCGAGCGAGGAAGGACTTCGAATCTTGAAGGACCGTCCGCGCGTCAATACAGGCACAGTAGACATGTCCATGCTCTCGAGTCTCCCCGAAAACTCCTTCGGCCATGCCTACGTGACCTGGCTTGAACGCTGCGGCGTCACACCCGACACTCGCGATCCTGTGTGTCCCACTACACTACACCCTCTTTCTCCCACTCACGTCTCTCTCTCGCACGCAGGTGCGCTACATCGACGAGCCCGAGCTCGCATATGTCATGCAGCGGTATCGTGAGTGCCACGACTTCTACCACGCGCTGTGCGGCCTGCCCGTCTCAGTCGAGTACGAGCTCGCACTGAAGGCCTTCGAATTTGCCAACCTCGGCCTACCGTCCGCCGCACTGGCTATTGCGGCCGTGGCACGCCTGAACGCCGC
>WNFR01008202.1_pt1 | contig 11097 bp, 10 predicted proteins | sample 5400221 | NCBI WGS metagenome assembly WNFR01 (sample SAMN13153357, study PRJNA577476) | soil metagenome | isolation source: 40 cm soil under Madrone tree | place: USA:California | collected 2016-06-14 | reverse complement strand
GACGGCTCCCACAGCGCCCCAGAGTTGCTTCCACGGGTCCTGCGGAAATTCCTTTCCGGTCCGTTCCATGATCAGGGCTTTGAAACGCGCCACCATTTCTTTCAGATCGTCCACGCTGAGTTTGGTGTCCTCGATATCGTCCTGATGCCGTTCGTGTTTTAGCTTATGGATGACGACTTCAAATGGTTCGTCATCTTCGCCGGCTCGCTTTTGCACGCCCATGACGACATCGCCGTACATCTGGATGAAGCGGCGGTAGCAATCCCAGGCAAACCGTTCATTGTTCGTGGCAACGGCCAACGCGACCACGGTTTGATCATTCAGGCCGAGGTTCAAAATTGTATCCATCATTCCGGGCATCGAGTCGCGAGCGCCGGATCGGACCGACACCAACAGCGGCATGGCTGCCCTATCACCGAACTTTGTGCCCATGATCTTTTCGATTAAAGTGATCCCATTCCTAACCTGGGTCTCCAGTGCTTTCGGATAAGTTTTCTTGTGATCGTAATAATAAGTGCAGACCTCCGTCGTGATACCACCATTGCCATCGGCCTTTTTATTCCCAAACAGATAGACGTATTTTTCAGATGAATGCGTTGCCATAATCAGTATTCAGTAATCGGCTTTCGCCGGGTAAAAGTCCTCAGAAACAGACGGCCCACTGTATCAGGGCCTCAGGGGGTAATGTCAACGAATCACTAAAGCCGGGGTGCGATTAAAAGTGTCGGCCACAGCCATATGGAGCGCGGCGGCAAGCGAAGCGCGACGCCGCTTTGGATGGTGTCCCAGGCCTGAAATTCGCAGGCAAAGCGAGGAAAAGCGGCGTCGCGCTTCGCTTGCCTCCCCACTCCATAGCGTATCGCCGTGGCCAACACTTTGAAGCGGACCCGTCAATCCGGCTTTCTCGGTGGCCAGGCAATTCCCGCCAACTCTTTAGGTAGCTGTGTCGGGTCAGTTGGATATACCAGCTTCTGATCGAGTGTTTCTCCAGGCTCCAACTCTTTCTCAGGAGCACCGATGATCAGCCAGAGCACCTCAGTTTCTGTATCATTGAATACCTGCCGAAGTTGTGCCGGTCCGACGAGCACTCCTCCATACCTTGGGACCGTGAGCGTCTGGTCTCCGATACGAATGCGCCCGACGCCTTCGACCACAAAGTAAAATTCTTCCATCCTGGGATGCCGGTGGAGCGTGTTGGCGCTTTTAGGTGGAAGCCTCCATAGTCTAGCCCCCAAAATCTCGCTCTTGGTCCGCTCAAGAAAATCCGCATTGGGGATTTTCATCATATTCGATGGCCTCCAAGAGAGGTCTTCCGGTTTGATGAGAAAGTAACCGTCTATTGGGTTCATAAAAAATTTCTAGCGACAACAGATAATCAAAAGACCGACGGTCGCGACGAACCAACCGGAGCGCCGGCCTGGCATGCACTGGAGGCCGGCGTTAGATCATGTGTTTTCATCTCGCAAATGCCCTCTGAATGCTCTCTCCAGATCTTCAAGGATACCAACCGTCGTTTCAGCATCTCCGTGTAACGTGACGACAAAACCATAATATCAATGTCTTTTCTTTCAAGAAGGCCAGGCGATCCAAATCCTCTGCGTATGTCTGCTCCTTCATCTCGTCGAAGGCGTCCTTGGGCATGACCTGTGTTTGGCCGTTGGCTTGAATCCAACCCTTGTCCCCATCGATGGCCTGAATCTGGGTCAATTTCTGGCCCTGGAATTGGAAGGTGGACGATGTCTTGTATTGGTCGGGCATCTGCCAGACGTCTTCAATCGTGAAGGGGAGATCAGGTTGACCGGGAACAAAAGACGCAGTGCCTTCGACCTTGATTCGCATAGTTCGGAGTTTGGCGACCTTGGCCTCTCCGCCTTGAGCCTGGATAGCCTTCTCGAGGATGGCCCGCGCCTTATCCTCGGCAGAGACGACCGTCGCGGAAACGACCAGCACGGAGAGGATTGTCGCGATTTTGTTCATAGTGTCTGGCTTTGCCGGCGATGATTCTAAACAGCGTTGATGACGTCGCCAATGCAGATAGTACCTTCGGACAAAATCTGGGCGCGCAAGCCGGCCTTGTGAACCAAGCCTTTCAGCGTCTCGGGAAAACTTGTCTTTGCGAGATACGTGCAGGGCTCACATAGCCGGATACCGCGGATGCGCACTTTGCCAATATTGAATTCTCTTCCGACGAGAGAATTCAAATCCACGCCTTCAGTCACAATATTCCGCCTGGCATGAGACGCGGTGAATGGAAGCCCGGAATCGCGCGCAAATTCTTCGACTTTTTCTTGCTCAATCAACGTGATCTCGAAATCAGGCTTGTGAGGATTTGGCGAGAAGGTACCGGCTCCAAGAAAATAGCGATCCCCTTCGAGGCCTCGTCCCGGCACAGCCCGCACTTCAGAGCGGCTCGCCATGGGGCTCGCCGGAGTCTCTGCAATCAAGATTTGCGCCACAGATGGCATGTGTTTCGGGTGGACGTGGTTAGAGCCTCTGGTCAAACCGCTGCTTAGTCAAGGGCAGTGAAGACCAGTTAATTCACTTTGACCTGGTTGAGCCGTTCCATCGCGGCCTGGATTGCTTGAAGTGCCTGGAGCATATCGGCGCGTGTCTGCTCGGCAGGCGGTGCGTGGGGATCGTTCATTAGACGGGTCATGGTCTCAAGAATGGCGGGCGTCCGCTTTTGCAGGCTCGCCATTTGCTTTTCCCAGGCAAGTTTCTTTTTAGCGCATTCCAGGAGATCCGTCAGATAAGCGATGTCTTCGCGCGTGGAGTTTCGGCCCTGGTGCTTCGCATTCACTGCGTCCAGCTCGATTTTCAGTCCGGCAATGGTTTTTTCGCATCGGTCGATGTCTTTCACAAGCTGATTAAGCTGCAAAATCACGTCACGCTGTTCCCGACCAGCCTTCTCTGCAAACTTCAATTGTTTAGGCGATAACATAGGCAAGAACGGTCAGACACTTTCTCGACAGCCAACACCGCGAAGTGCGCATCTCAGATTTTTCCGCCCTCGACCCATCTCATTAACACCCTGCTTTAGCTGGGTGTTAAGCAACGACGGAGCCACTGTCAACCGTTTTAACGGTTTTAATGCCCCGATGCGGATCTGAAGCTGGCGCATGTCCAAAAGTCCGTGCCCTCAAAACCGTTGAAACGGTTAACACCCACTGGGTCGGCTGGCAACACCCAGCTAAAGCAGGGTGTTAATGAGACAAGAGGACCTGTAGAAAAATCTGAGATGCGCACCCGCGCGCAGGTTCGGTGGTTGACGATTCCTCCCAAATAAATATCATTCATCCGTAACGAACACCACTAACAATCTTTTATGAAATCCTTTAGCCGATTACTGGCAGGAGCTTCGGCTCTTTTGTTTTCCACTGTTATCTACTCTGCGCAATCTGCCGAGAACGTCCTGACTCCGGCCGAAAAAGCCGCTGGTTGGCGCCTGCTTTTCAACGGCAAAGACTTCGCGGGCTGGCACAACTTCAAGAGCGATACGGTGAGGCCTGGATGGCAGATCAAAGACGAGACGATGGCCGTAATCGACCCAAAGAATGCTGGGGATTTGGTTACGGCAGATCAATTCGCCTGGTTCGAGCTTCAGCTCGATTACAACATTTCCCATGGAGGCAACAGCGGCATCATGTTCCATGTCACCGACGAGGGCCGGGCTCCGTGGGCCACCGGCCCGGAATTCCAACTTGAGGATAATGCGGCAGCGTCCGACCCAATCCGCTGCGGCTGGCTTTATCAGCTTTACCAGCCGCCCATGGATTCAAAGACAGGAAAATGCCTCGATGCCACCAAGCCCGCCGGGGAGTGGAACCACATTCGTCTGCTCATATCTCCGGAAAAATGTGAGCATGATATAAATGACGTAAAATATTTCGAGTACGTCCTGGGAAGCGAAGACTTCAACAATCGCGTGGCGAAGAGCAAGTTTGCGAAGATGCCGCTGTTTGCAAAATCAAACACCGGCGCGATTTCGCTCCAGGGAGATCATGGCCAGGTGGCGTTCCGGAACGTTAAGATTCGGGTGATTGAGAGCGGCAAATGATTGGGGCGGAAATTGACAAACTCCAAATCTCATCCCAAAATCCAAATCCCAAAGTCCCAATCTCAAAAAAATCTCAATTCTCAAATCCCAAACGGGCGCAATTTTGATGGCTCTGGGATTGTAGGCTGATGCAACCCTCCCCACGAACCTGCCACGCGAAATGGTGGAAAGGGCCTCCTCTCCTCCAGAGGAGGAGAGGGAGAAGACAGTGGCTTCTTCGAGGTTCCGGGGGTTCAAAGCGTGAAGCCTGTCGGGTAATTCTCTCCCTGGGCCAAGTCCGCCTGCGCTCGCTCAAATCTCAAAAGCTGTCTGAGGCACGTAGCTCTGCTGCCCCATAGTGCCGAACCAATTCGCATAAAGACGTTCAACGCGCTTTTTCAGCCTGCGCCCATAGCGGCGGACGGGCGGAAGATTTGAAGCGATCATGTGCTCGGCTTCGCGCCAGTGAAAATAAAGTTCAGCGTACCGTTCCCGGTCCGCGAGCTTGCGAATTTTGCGAATGTCGAATCGATTCACCCTCATGCCGCAGTAGTTTGCCATCTCGTGAAATCTTTCCTATGGGGAGTGGACCCCATTTTCTTCAAACACCAAACACCAAACTCCAAATCCCAAATTCCAAATTCCAACTCCAAGTACCAAATGGGCGACCGCAAGCCTGGGATCTGGTTTCGAACCTGTGGTTGGCATTTTTTTTGGGATTTGGGTTCTTGGGGTTTGGAGTTTATTGAACATATCTACGTATCAAGATATGTTGATTTTTAACTTGAAACCGATTGCCCATTCCGCTAGTTTCACCTCCAGACGTGATAACTGCTGCCAACAGAATCCAGGAGCTGGAGCGCCTCTTGCGCGAGCGCATCCTCATTATCGACGGGGCCATGGGCACAGTGGTCCAGAGTCGCCGGCAGGATGAATCGGCGTATCGCGGCGAACGCTTTAAGAACTGGCAGCGGGATCTTAAGGGATTGCACGATGTGCTTTGTCTGACTCAGCCCCGCCTCATCGAGGAAATCCACCACGAATATCTTGAGGCAGGCGCAGACATCGTCGAAACCAACACCTTCAATTCGCAGGCGATTTCACTGGCGGACTACGGATTGGAATCACTTTCCTATGAAATCAACGTCGCAGCCGCCCAGTGCGCGCGCCGCGCGGCAGATTCCGTCATGGCCGCACAGCCGAAACGCGTTTGTTTTGTTGCTGGCGCGATGGGCCCGACCACCCGGACCACGTCCATCTCGACCGATGTCAACAATCCGGCGGCAAGGGGAGCGACATTCGATGAGGTCAGCCTCGCTTATTACGAGCAAGCCCGCGGACTTTTGGATGGCGGCGCAGACTTGCTGCTGGTCGAAACGATCTTTGATACGCTCAACTCGAAGGCGGCGTTTTTTGCGATCCTGAAGCTGTTCGAGGAACGGGGCATCGATTCAATTCCGCTGATGGCCTCGGTCACGTTCATCCAGGCGGGAAGCAATCGCGGTGTCACCGGCCAAACGGTGGAAGCTTTCTGGAATTCCATTTCGCACGTGCCTTTGGTGAGCGTGGGGATGAACTGTGCGCTGGGTCCGAAGGAGATGCGGCCGCTGATCGAAGAACTAGCCAATCTTGCGCCCGTTTTTTTGAGCGCCCATCCAAACGCGGGTCTGCCGAATCCGCTGCTGCCCACTGGATTTCCTGAAACTCCAGAGACGCTCGCGCCGCAACTCAAGGAGTGGGCGCAAAATGGCTGGCTCAATATGGTCGGCGGGTGTTGCGGCACTACCCCGGCGCACATCAAAGTGCTTGCCGAAGCGATTCGCGGTTTGCCGCCACGGGTGGTTCCCAAGGTCGAGGCCTATACCCGCTTGAGCGGTCTCGAGGCGATTACCCTCCGGCCAGAGACAAATTTCCTTAACGTCGGCGAGCGGACGAATGTTACGGGTTCACCGAAATTCGCCAAACTTATCCTGAACGGCGATTACGAAGCGGCGCTGGCCATTGCAAAGCAGCAGGTGGAAAACGGCGCGCAAATCATCGACGTCAACATGGACGAAGCCATGCTCGATTCAGAGAGAGCGATGACGACCTTTCTCAACCTGGTCGCTTCGGAGCCGGACATCGCCCGGGTGCCGGTCATGATCGACAGCTCAAAATGGTCCGTCATCGAGGCTGGTCTGAAATGCGTTCAGGGCAAAGGCGTGGTGAACTCGATCAGCCTCAAGGAAGGCGAGGAAAAATTTAAGCATCAGGCAAAACTTGTTCGACGTTACGGTGCGGCAGTCGTGGTCATGGCCTTTGATGAGCGGGGCCAGGCGGACAGTTTTGAGCGCAAGGTTGAAGTCTGCACCCGCTCATACCGCATCCTGACTCAGGAAGTGGGTTTTCCGCCGCAGGACATAATCTTCGATCCCAACGTGCTGACTGTCGCCACCGGTATCGAAGAGCACAACAATTACGCGGTCGATTTCATCAGGGCGACCAAATGGATAAAGGAAAATCTGCCACTGGCGCGCGTCAGCGGCGGCATCAGCAACGTTTCATTTTCCTTCCGTGGAAACAATCTCGTCCGGGAAGCGATGCACACCACTTTCCTTTATCATGCGATTAAGGCCGGGCTGGACATGGGAATCGTGAACGCAGGTATGCTGGGAGTCTATGCGGAAATTCCGAAAGACCTGCTGGAACTGGTTGAAGATGTGCTGCTCAATCGGCGGCCTGATGCGACCGAGCGTCTCGTAAAATTCGCCGAAACGCTGAAGCAAAAGGATAAAGCTGCCGTGGAGGAGGATGAATGGCGCAAAGGCACCGTCGAAGAGCGGCTCGGTCATGCGCTGGTGAAGGGAATTGTTGATTATATCGACGAGGACACCGAAGAGGCGCGCCAGAAATACGTCCGCCCGTTGTTGGTAATTGAAGGACCGCTGATGGCCGGCATGAATATCGTCGGTGATTTATTCGGTTCCGGGAAAATGTTTTTGCCGCAGGTCGTCAAGAGCGCGCGCGTGATGAAAAAATCGGTAGCTTATCTGCTGCCCTACATGGAAACAGAGAAGCAGCTCTCCGGCAATCACGCTCCCCAGGGCCGCATTGTCATGGCGACCGTAAAAGGTGACGTCCATGACATCGGAAAGAACATCGTGGGGGTCGTGCTGGGCTGCAACAATTACGAAGTGATTGATCTTGGTGTGATGGTGCCGACGGAAAAAATTCTGGCGACGGCTCGAGAAAAGCAAGCCGACATAATCGGACTGAGCGGGCTTATTACGCCATCGCTGGACGAAATGGTCCACGTCGCGAAAGAAATGGAACGCCAGGGTTTCACCCTGCCATTGCTCATTGGCGGCGCAACCACCAGCAAAGCACATACGGCAGTCAAGATTGCGCCCAGCTTTTCGCAGCCGGTCATTCACGTTCTCGATGCCTCGCGCGCAGTCGGCGTGGTCGGGAGCCTGATCAACCCGGAACTGAAGCCCGCGTTTGTGGAGAAGGTCCGAGCCGATTACACCAAACTGCGCTCCCAGCATGGCGAACAAAAAGCCAAGCCACTGCTGACTATCGAACAAGCGCGCCAGCGACGCACGCCGATTGAATGGAAAACCAGCGACATTGCCACACCCGAGTTCACCGGCTTGCGGATTCTTGCATCGGACGCCGATTCTCAAATCACGCATCAGCCATCACGCATCACGCTGGCCGATCTGGTCCCCTTCATCGACTGGTCTCCATTCTTCCATACCTGGGAACTGCGCGGGCGCTACCCCGCCATCCTGGAGAATTCTGAGGCCAGGAAGCTCTTCGAGGACGCGCAGGCATTGCTCAGTCAGATCGTTTCGCAGCGGCTGCTTGCGGCGCGGGCGGTCTATGGTTTCTTCCCAGCCAATGCCGTCGGCGATGATGTTGAACTTTACCCGGATGAATCGCGCCAGGCCGTGCTGACGAGATTCCATTTTTTGCGGCAGCAAATGGAAAAGCCCGCGGGCCAATTCAACCACTGTCTGGCGGATTTCATTGCCTCGGCGCAGCAGGCGGGACACAGCACGTTGCCGGACCATCTCGGGGCTTTTGCGGTAACTGCAGGCTTTGGCGTGGAGGAACTCTGCCGCAGGTTCGAGGCGGATCACGACGATTACAATTCGATTATGGTGAAGGCGCTGGCCGACCGGCTCGCGGAGGCTTTCGCCGAGTACCTTCACAAGCGCGTCCGCGAGGAATGGGGTTACGGAAAGAGCGAGCGGTTCACGACGGATGATTTAATCCGCGAAAAGTACCGCGGTATCCGGCCTGCGGCCGGTTATCCGGCGTGCCCCGACCACACTGAGAAGTGGACACTTTGGAAGCTCCTCGAAGCGGAGAAGAATACCGGCATCCGATTGACCGAGAGTTGCGCGATGTGGCCTGGTGCGAGCGTGAGCGGACTTTATTTCGCGCATCCTGAAGCAAGGTATTTCGCCGTGGGCAAGATTGGCCGCGACCAGGTGCTGGATTATCACTCGCGGAAAGACATGCCGTTGCAGGCAGTCGAGCGGTGGCTTGGTCCGTATCTGGATTATGAGCCAACCGCGACCGCTCCTGCACCTGAAACAGCCAATGGCAACGATTCTATGCCGTGCTCCTGTGGCAGATCGCACACTGTTGCAGCCATCGGGAGATGATCCCTCGCAATCCGCCAGCGACTAGTGAGTGCGGCGGCAAGCGATGGCAAGCGAAGCGCGACGCCGCACTCCATATCGCTGTGACCGAGACTTTTAATCGCACCCGGGGCATTTTAATAGTGCCTGCGATTCCAAATTGCCCGTTTTCCTTTTCCCGCATAGCTTCTCTTAATTATGCATCGCTCAAAGACTCGCCTCGTGTCAGCTCTTGCCTTGCTTCTGCTCCTCATCGCATTAGTTCTCGGCAGCGGTTGCAGCTGCTTCAATCATGAATGGAAAATGGCCGCTGCGACTCCGGCCCCAGACACAGGCCTGCAAGGCCGCTGGCAAGGCACCTGGCACAGCGACGCCAATGGTCATGCCGGTAAGTTGCGCTGTGTGGTCACCAGGACCGATGATGCTATGTACCGCGCACGTTTCCATGCGAAGTATATGAAAGTCCTTAGCTTCGGTTACACTGTCTCGTTGAAAGCCGAGCCGACAACAAATGGCTTCTCGTTCTCCGGCGCTGCGAATCTCGGCCGGCTCGCCGGCGGCGTTTACCATTATGAAGGCCACGCCGACACCACCAATTTCTTTTCCACCTACTCCTGCAAATACGATCACGGCACATTCCAGATGACTCGGCCATAATCCCTGTACGATCTGTGTCCATCTGAGTTCATCTGTGGTTGCATCTTCCGCTCTGCCTACGCGCGCCATTTCAAATCCACAACTTGCCCATTCGCCTTATGTTCGATATCCAAACATCGTAACTCCAGACGCATGCTGTCGGATTTCAATGTCGCTCGCACCCAGCCGGATGGCTCTCCTTCGCTGAACACGTAAGCCACCGGGGGCAGGTTAATCAGATGGATGCCGCTGCTCTCCTTCACGACTCTCCATGTGTGGGTATGGCCGTAAATGTACGCTTTCACCTGCTGGCGCGGGCGGATGATCTCCAGAAATGCCGCCGTGTCCTTGAGTCCAAGATTGCCGGTCAACCCCGGATTATGATGAACCAACACCAGCGCCGGCTTCTTCGTATTCGCATCAAGCGCCGACGCTAGCCACTCCAATTGCTCGTGCCCCAGCAAGCCGGGCGTCGAGAGGGTAGTTTCCAGCGAATCGAGAATAAACCAATTCGCATGACGCGTCTCAAGGAGCGCCACCTGCCTGTCCGCCAGCGGACGTTTCGCGACATTCTCCTCTTGCAACGCCTGCCAAAACCGCTCGCGATGATCATGATTCCCCAACGCCAGGTGGATCGGCAGTTGTTCCGCGCGCATCGGTTTCAGCATTTCAATCAACGTGGCATAGTCCCCCATCTCACCGCGGTTGAACGCGCAATCGCCGGTAATAAACACGCCCGCTGGCCGCTTAGGCAACGACAGCAGATCGAGCGAAACCTGCTTAAAATGTTCTGCCATATTGATCCCGTTGCCGAGTTGCTTTTGGTCGGCGGCAAGGTGCGTGTCCGACAGCAGCGCCCAAAAATCGGAATCAGTCTTTTTGGTGGCGGCGAAGAGGCCTCTACTCAGCGCCAGGCCGGCTCCAGCCGCGATAGTCCGCGAGAGAAATCGGCGTCGTGAAATCGGTGGCAAATGAATCGGCATGTTGACCTGCTACGCGACCCAGCACCGGACTGCAAGTGAAAACCTGCTCATTTGAAAGTTAATCTCTCACTCGATTCATTTGCTCACTTTGACGACATAATAAAGCAAAGGACCGCGCACTTCTTTGAACCAATGCGGGACCCGTGTGGGAATGACGATAATATCGCCCTTCACCAACTCGCGAACCTGGCCGCCAGCAATCTCCCGGGCGCGCGTCTCGCCGGGAGCCACTGTCCGAGCTTCCACAGCGTTGCCTCCGGTCACAAATGTCGCCGAGCCTTCGAGAATGTAAAAAATATCGGTATCGCTATCATGCACCTCGACTTCACCGGCGACTTCTCGTCGGCCAGCCTGAATCTTAAAATTGTTGGTTGCGAGAAGTCCTTCGCCTTTGGCAAATGCCGCGGCGACCTTTTGATGGTCGATCTGAATGACGTGTGTTTGCGGGGAATCTGCCGCACGACCGAGAAGCGCCAATGCGCCGAGCACAATCAGGAGCGGAAATAGCGATTTCATACCGAGCAGTTTCATGGTCTGAAAGCCCGCTGACGAGCCAAAATCAGCCCCCGGTCCGGCGGCTATTCATAATACCGTTTTGCGAACATATAGCTTATCCCCTGTGTCTAAGACATAGTCCGCTGTGGACGATTCTTCCAGCACGTACCAAACCTGCCTGTGGCCTGATCGATCTTTGGACCGAGATCGCAGATGAAGATCGAAGCTCTGGCCCGAGAGCCTTGTGAGCTTCAGGCGGGGCGTGAAGGCAAAGGCTGTAAAACCTCCGGCATAACCGACAGCTTGCAGCACCGTG
>WNFR01007482.1_pt1 | contig 11097 bp, 11 predicted proteins | sample 5400221 | NCBI WGS metagenome assembly WNFR01 (sample SAMN13153357, study PRJNA577476) | soil metagenome | isolation source: 40 cm soil under Madrone tree | place: USA:California | collected 2016-06-14 | reverse complement strand
GCGGTGAATGAGCTACGGCGCGCCGTTAACGAATTGGGCATGGTCGGCGCCGTGCTCCCCGCAGTAGCACCCGCTGGCCGGCTCTACAGCGGCCCGGAGTTCTATCCGCTCTGGGAAGAAGCGCAGAAACTCGACGTGCCGGTCTCGACATGGTGAACAATTTCACCATCGGCCACACGTTGGAACATCCTTTCGCCCAGATTCGTCAATTCACCGCGCTGATGTTTGAAGGCATCTTCGAGCTTTTTCCTAACTTCAAATTCGGTTGCATAGAATGCGGCGTCGGCTGGGTGCCTTACATGATGGATCGCATGGACGAAGAGCAAGAGCGCAAGGGGCACTACTCGCCGCGCTGCAAGCTCAAACCGAGCGAATACGTCAAGAAAGGAAATATCTACTTCGCCGTCGAAGTCGAGGAATCCGCGCTGCCTCTTGCGGCGCAGGTGGCGAATGAGAACGCACTCATCTGGGCGTCCGACTATCCGCACGAGCGCGATCAGCGCGACTTCAGCCACGACATCCCGAATCTGATCAATCGGAAAGACGTCAGCGACGAGCTGAAACGAAAAATATTTTGGGACAATCCGCTGCGCTTTTATCCACGGCTCAAAGGCCGATTGGAAAAAGGCGAGACCAAAGCAGTGGCCTAGTCAAGTACTTCTAATATTGCACCGTGGAGACGAAGAGTTCGGAAATAGGATATCTATCTATCTCTTCTAAACGTCCTCTGTGCTTTTGCGAGTAATTCTTTTCAATGAAAATCCCGGCTGCGCGTGCTCGCCGGCTTCAACTCCACTCTCGGCTCCCAAAGTTCTTCCGCTACCAGATGCACCACGCCGTCCTCGACTTGCAGCGTGCCGGTGATACCGAGAAAGCTCACGGTTTTTGCCAGCACCGAGTAGCGTTGAAATACGCTTTCCCAAATTACCGCGTTGACGAAACCCGTTTCATCTTCGAGCGTCATAAACACCACACCGCCCGCGGTTCCCGGACGCTGCCGGCAAATGACGAGGCCGGCGTAACGAACTCGCTCGCCGTTTTTCATTGTCGCTACCGTGCGCGCAACCGGTAAGTTTTGGCGAATCAAACTTAGCCGCAAGGGCTCAAGCGGATGGCGGCGCGGGCTGTGCGAGGTCCGGCGGTAATCCCAGCCGACTTCTTCGAAGTCGCTCAACGGAGCGAATTCCGGTTTCTCTCCACGCGCCGGCAACGATAAAGATTCTTTCTGCGCACGCGCCAGTTGCCGCACGTCCCAGAGCGCCGTGCGGCGATCGACGCGCAAGCTATCGAACGCTCCCGCCTCCGCCAAGGCGCTAAGGGAGCCTTCATCCAACCCTGTGCGTCGAGCAAAATCCTGTAGCGATGCAAACGCCGCAGCGCGGCGCGCTTCGACGATGCTCTGCCATTCTCCTTCGCCAAGTCCCTTCACGTATCTGAGCCCCATGCGCACGGCGAAGCCGCCTGCGCTCTCTGCGCACGGCTCCAAAGTGCAGTCCCAATCGCTCGCCTGCGCGTCGATGGAACGCACCAGGACTCGATGGCGCTTGGCGTCTCCGACGATCGTCGCCGGCATGTAAAACCCCATAGGTTGAGCATTGAGTAGCGCGCACGTGTATTCGGCATGATAGTGACACTTGAGCCAAGCCGTCGCATAAGCAATCAGTGCGAAGCTCGCGGCGTGGCTCTCGGGAAAACCATACTCGCCGAAGCCGCGGATCTGCTCGAACACGCGCTCGGCAAATTCCACGGCGATGCCTTTCGCTTGCATGCGCGCGATCAACCGCTCGCGATGGCGCTCCATCCGCCCCGTACGGTGCCATGCGGCCATGTCGCGGCGCAATTGGTCGGCTTCACCCGGCGTATAATCCGCCGCGATCATAGCCAGGCGCATCACCTGTTCTTGAAACAACGGCACGCCGAGGGTTTTTTTCAACACCGGCTCCAAGGTCGGATGCGGATAGTCGATCGGTTCTTTTTTTTGCCTTCGTCTTAGATATGGGTGCACCATGCCGCCGGTGATCGGCCCGGGGCGAACGATACTGATCTCGATCACGAGGTCGTAAAAATTTCTCGGCTTCAGCCGCGGCAGCATCGCCATCTGCGCGCGGCTCTCGATCTGAAACACACCGATCGTGTCGCTTTTGCAGATCATGTCGAACGTCGGCTTATCGTCCGCCGGAATCGCCGCCATCGACAGCTCGAGGCCGCGATGTTGGCGCAAAAGCTTGAAGCAAAGATCGAGCTGCGTGAGTCCGCCCAAACCGAGCAGATCGACTTTGAACAGCCCCAGGTCCTCGACGTCGAGCTTGTCCCACTGAATGACCGTGCGCTCCGGCATCGTGGCGTTTTCGATCGGCACCAGGTCGTGCACCGGCTCGTGGCCGAGCAGAAAGCCGCCGGGATGAATCGACAGGTGGCGCGGGAAATCTAAAATTTCATTGGAGACTTGCAGCAAATGCTCATGCAAACCGCCGGTCGGTTCGATGCCCATCTGCGCCAGCACTTCGGGCCGCACGTTTTCGTAAGACGAAAGAAACTTAGCGACGCGGTCCAGAGCGGTTTCAGAAAGTCCTAGTGCTTTGCCGACGTCGCGCAACGCCGAGCGCGAACGGTAACGCACCACGTTGGCGACCATGGCGGCGCGGTCGCGGCCGTATTTCTGATAAACATGCTGGATCACTTCTTCGCGCCGGTCATGCTCGATATCGAGGTCGATGTCCGGCGGCTCGGCGCGCTCGCGCGAGATAAAACGCTCAAACAGCGCACCGATGTCATTCGGATTGACAGCGGTGATGCCAAGACAATAACAAACGACGGAGTTCGCCGCCGAGCCGCGCCCCTGGCAGAGAATATCGTTGGCGCGGCAGAATTCGACGATCTCCCGCATGGTTAAGAAATAGCCGGGATAGTCGAGCGCTTCGATGATCTCGAGCTCTTTTTCTATTTGCGCGACAATCGTATCGGGAATCACATTTTCATAACGCCACCGGGCTCCCTTGAATGTCTGCTCACGCAGCCACTCGGCCGATGTCATGCCGTTCGGCAATTTTTCCGACGGATAACGATAGCGGATTTCGTTAAGAGAGAAATTACAGCGCTCGGCGATTTCCAGTGTCCGATCGATCGCCGCGGGATCGTCGTTATAAAGCCGCGCGAAAGGATAAGGTGGCTTTAATCCATATTCGGCATTTGACTTTAGTTTCTTGCCGCAAGACGCGACGGGAATCCCATGACGAATCGCCGTCAGCACATCTTGCAGACGGCGGCGCGCCGGCGTGTGATAAAGCACTTCATTGCCAGCGACCAACGGAATACCAAATCGCTCCGCCCGGTCGCGCAATCGCGCTTCTTGATTGATTTCTTCTTCGCGCCGGTGCCGCGTCAGCATACCGTAGAGCCGGTCAGCGAAAGCGTCACGCAGCCTGGTGGCAACGTCACTGGAATCGGCTTCTTGGACGATCAAACTTTGCTCACCGCCCCAAAGAGCGACGAGTCCTCGAGCATGCGCGCAGATTTCATCCCAAGTGACTGCGCTCTCCCCTTTCTCTGACCGCAGCCGCCCCTTGGTGATAAGCCGACACAAATTCGCATATCCTTCGCGGTCCTGCGCGAGCAATACGATCACCGAGTCGTCGGCCATGGTGACTTGCGATCCGATGATGAGCTTCATGCCCAGTTCATGCGCCTTCATATGCGCGCGCACGACGCCGTACACGCCGTCTCGGTCGGTCAGTGCAATGGCCGGCAGTCCAAGCCGACAGGCTTCGTCCACGAGCTCATCGGGATGGCTCGCACCTTCAAGAAAAGAAAAATTACTCTTACACCAGAGCGGAACGTAATTGGACATCGAATTTATCTTAGCAAAGAACCGACTAAGATCGTATTGTGAACCAAATGGATTTAGCAGAACGGTAGGATGCAGTGAATGAAACGAACCCCATGAATCGCGTCACGTCATCTGTTTACGAGGATACACTTCCTTCCGGTCATCACGTTCTACACAGCTACGTCCCTCTGGAAACAAAACTTTGTAACTGCTTGTCGTGCAGCCGACTCAAGATCATCAGAGAGAGCACCGCTCCTACCAACGCCATCGCCATATCCGACTGCGTGTCCCATATGTAACCTTTGGTGCCGAGAAAACTCTCGGCAGAATCGCCCGTCGCGACGGCAACACCCCACTCGAACAGCTCATACAAAGCGCTGAAAGCAAGACAAATCGAAACCACAAAAAGATTGAGCCAATCGCGCCCATTGACGGCGGAATTGCGAATCAAAATTTCCCGCGCGATGATCGCCGGTACGAAGCCTTGGGCAAAGTGCCCGAGCTTATCGTAGTTGTTTCTCTGCCAGCCCAAGAATCCCGAATCACTTTAAATGTGTCGACCTGGGCATAGGAGTAATGAGCGCCGAGGAACAGAATCAGGCAATGAATGAGAATCAGCGTATAAGTCAGCGCGATGTTAAGGGAAATTGCTCACGAGTAGCCATGAGAGCGACAAGTCCGATCAATGCCGGTGCCGCTTCCAAGAACCGAGTGAAGTAGTTATGCGGATTCACAGCTGACCAAAGGAGCCCGGCAATATACGTGGTCAGCCATAGAAATTTCATTGAAGATTATCGCGCGGCTAGCTCAAGTCCAAATCTCTCAGCAGCCCTTCCCGCAGATCATAGATCCAGCCGTGCACCATGACGGGCTGATCCCTTCGCCACGCTTCTTTGACCACGTCAGCTTCGCGCACCGCGTGGACTTGCGCCATGACGTTCAGCTCACACAGGCGACGCCAACGCGCTTCTTCGTCGGGCGCCGCATCCAACTCGTCTTTGTGGGCGCGGTAAACCGCGCGTACATGAGCCAGCCAATTTTCCAGCGGTAGCCCCGACCACTCTTGGAGCGCGGCACGCACGCCGCCACACCCATAATGGCCGCAGACAATGATATGCTTGACCTTCAACGCCTCGACGGCATATTGCAGCACCGAATGCACGTTGGTGTCGAACCGCGGTGCGATATTAGCGATGTTACGATGCACGAAGAGCTCGCCTGGCGCGAGACCCACGATCTCGTTGGCCGGTACTCGGCTATCGGCGCAGCCGATCCAGAGGTACTCGGGATTTTGTATCTTGCTCAGACGTTCGAAATATTCCGGATCCTTGCGTTTGATCTTGGCCGCCCACTTGCGATTGTTGTCAAAAAGATGGGATAGGAATCTCATAGAAAAATTTCTCTGAAAACTTTTCTACAAGGATTACCAAATCACCGGTCAAGTTCCAAACGACGATGCGGATGCAGCTATGAGAGCTAAAAAGCACCACTCTTAGGAGCGAGAAACTAAGGGAAGTCTAGCGGAAGTCACTATCGGCGCGGACCGATTCGGTCGGTCCGCGCCGGCAGTACAAGTGAATCGAAATGCGAAGAGACAATAGCGAGTTCGGAAAGAGCCACGCAGGACCGTCAGCTTAGACAACTGTCTAACGGACGGCCCTCAAGAGAGAGCATCGAGCCGGACCTATCCGGGTGCACCGCAATTGGGATCAGGAATCGTCGGACACAGATCTTCAGAATCCGGTATGCCATCCATATCGGAATCAACGGGACTATCAATTGGGACCACGACTTTGAAGTTATCCGGTCTCTCCGGCCCAGCCTGGGCGCGCGCCAGCCCTGGTTCTTTGGCCGACTGAGCGTCGTCTCGGATAGAATTTGCGGGAAAGCCTGCGATTGCAGAAGCAAATGCCATTGTACAAGCGAGCCACGAGGCTCGCTATCTTGAGCCCACAATTTCCCGCAGAGCGGCAACGGCATAGAATACGAGAGAACAAGCAGGTTATCTCGAATTACATGCCAGACGTTTTGTCTCGAACCAAGCGCTGAGTGTAACATAGAGTATCCCTTGAGCCAAAAACACTCTGACCGCAAGTGACTGTTCCCTTGAGCACACCTTGGCTCGGGAACGCGTCGTCGGTGTTATTTCCTTTAGCCGGGCAAAATTGGGCCCAGTCTACGATGTTTTGGCACTGGTTTAAATTGCCCCCACTCGGTATCACCGGAATCAGATAGCAACGCGACGGGTCGGCCTTGAACATAGGTTTAAGAATTTGATTAAAGACGGTTGCATTCACGCCGTTCGCAATATTTCCACAATATCCAACATCGACTGTGGGCTGGCCCGCACAATAAGGCAGCTTTTCGAACAGGCCACGAACCTCACTGGTGCTGGCGTTGTCTATTTGGTAAGTTTCCCAGCCGCCGGTGCTGCTGCCTCCCGACTGAAAATCTAGCTGCACATCACCGGTTTGGCCGCAGAGACCTTGCACGGCTACGATCGGCAATCCTGGCAGCGCCTGGTTCACGGCAACGGCGCTGACGCTCACGTCGGTCGTGTTTTTCGTAGCTTGCCCAAACAAATTGAGCAGAGGTGCCAAGAACAGCGGGGATTTCATCGCTTTCCCAGCATTCCCGCCGTAGGGGTTGGTATTTTCTAATGCTACTCGAGCGCCGTTCGCATTGTTGATATTGACTCCTGACGTGGTAAATTCTCCGGTCCCGTTGTCATATTTCACGAGTGTCACGTTCTTTTGACTAATTTGATTGTTAGGACTATTTAGATAATTGTTTCCTGTGCCGGGATTAGTTCCGCCGGGGTTAAACTTTGCCGCTCGGTCTGTTACCGTGGACCAGCTTCCACTTGGGATTGCGGATGCGGCAGCCAGGGCTGCCGCATCCACGGCCGGCTGTCCCTGAGATCGGACATAGGCCAGATGCCCGGTGTCTAACCCCATGCCGACCATGATCAAGAGCAAAACGATCATCAGAGTCATGAAGACGAGCGCATAACCTTGTTCATTTTTTACCGGCTGCATATAAGCCTCCATTGACCTAAGCGGAATAGGGTCCGTAACTGGTCGGAGTCGTGCAGAAGTCATTGTTCACGTACGGCTGATATTTGTAGTGCATTTGCGTTGTCCGAGAGACAGTAAGAGAGTTTGGAGCGCTACCGCCAAACAACCTCATTAACTGATACATGAAAAATTTGTATTGACCCTGTGCCGTCACCTCGACAAATTCCAAACAAGCCGTTCCTGTGTAAAATGTCACGGTGATGGTCTTGTTTGTCAGATAGGCTGGCAATCGGCTAACGACTTCTGTTTTCACCGTATTCGCTTCAGCCGAGCTGAAGACCAGGTTGGGGGCGTTTCCACTCTTTTGAAGTCCGCTACCGACTCGAGCTCCCTCCCGAACCGCCGTTTGAATAAGGTTGCCCATGAAAAACGAAACACCGAAATCAACGGGTATATACAACGCAATCAGCAATAGCGGAGTAATGAGCGAAATCTCTACGATGCTCTGTCCTCTTTGATTATTTCGCATCGTTCTATTCTCGCTTAGAGCGTTCATGGGCCTCTCCTCCTATTTTCGCGCAATCGCTCGATTTCATGCGTTAACAGCCCGCTTGGGCCTCCCACCTCATACGTGTTTGACGAGTTATGGGCGTATTGTTTAGGTTTCCCGAAATCCCCACCCAATGTAGGAGCTGGTAGAAAAAGAAGTTGTAGGTTCCGGATACCGCGACTGTCACCATCCGGTTGCAATTTACTCCTGTATCAGGATCTAGGTTCACGGTGATCGTAGCGGCTGGAAGGAGCGCCGACGAAAGCCTTCCTGCTGTTTCCTTAAATATGTTTCCTGTACAAGAAGGCATGACGCAGCTGATCGGTCCGGTTACGAGCGTACGATCCGCAGCCGCAATTCTGGCCCCCTCACGCGCGGCGTTCTGAGCAAGTTGCCCGCTATAGAACGCAAGCCCAAAGTCTGTTGGTATCCAGGCGACGATCAGCAAGATTAGAAACGTCAACGTGAACTCGACAAGGGCCTGGCCTGAGGAACGAGTTAAACTTAAAGCGTTTCGACTAAGAAGCGGAAAGTATGAATCGACTGACATCTGTAGAACTCCTTTGCTTTCCATACTTTTACTGGTGGGCTGCCACCAATCGGGTCATCTCGACCACGGCTTGACCTTTCCGGCGAAATAACAGCCTCAGACATCCCGATAAACAATAAGACATTTTCGCCATCACTCCTCCCTGATTAGCTCGCGACCAGAACACTCCTTGAAAAATCTTTTTTCTCCAAATGTAAGATAGCTATAGCAAAACACGGCCCAATCAAATTGCGTTCCCTACAATCGGCAAAGGCCGATTTTATCGTTAGATACGGTTCGTCCTTGACACGAATGCCTCGAACAAGTGTGAAGATTTTAAACGACAAATTTGTTCTTGGATAAACGGATGTGCGTCATTGACAGAATTTGTCACTCGCTGCGGCGACAAAAGATGCAAAACATTCTGTTCAACGAATCAACGCCAGGAGGTTCAATTATGAACAGGATTTGATCCTGATTAACGGCAGACTATCCCAGCTAAGTCGGGATCGCGCCAGCAGGCCAGTGGAATTTTGTGACGAGCTTTTGTACCGCTGTCGCGACTTGACGATGCACCAGCCACTCGGGAAAAATTAAGATTTGGTATGGCGCCGACGGACACCGTGCCAAGATGGCAATAGGAAATACCAACATTGTCAACGAAGTTCCCAGCTTTACGTCGCTGCGATGTTGTGTGTCGTTGGCATTTTCTCCGGCTGTAAGGCGGACACAATTGCATGAAACCGTGAATTCGATCATGGCGTATATTTCGGCGGCTACGAGAGACGGCGGGAATTTACCGTGGAAATGTGTCTCAAAATCTCCTGTCGGCGAAAACAGCTGGTAACGTGGTCATTGATCATCCCGGTTGCCTGCATGTGCGCGTAACAGATCGTCGAGCCGACGAAGTTGAAGCCGCGCTGTTTGAGATCTTTACTCAATGCATCGGACTCAGCGCTGGTGGTCGGATAATCTTTCAGCGTGCGCAGTTTATTGACGAGTGGACGGCCGCCGACAAAGCGCCAGATATACGAATCAAAACTGCCGAACTCTTCCTGGGCCTCGATAAATTTCATTGCATTGTTGATCGTCGCTACGATTTTTGCCCTGTTGCGAATGATGCCTTCGTTTGCCAACAGCGAATCAATCTGCCGTGTACCGTAGCGCGCAACCTTCTGCGGATCGAAACCGGCGAATGCCTTGCGGTATGCATCGCGTTTACGCAGCACCGTGTACCAACTGAGACCCGCCTGTGCGCCCTCCAAAGTCAGAAACTCGAAGATCAGGTTGTCGTCGTGCACCGGCACGCCCCATTCCCGGTCGTGGTAAGCGACGTAATCGGGTTTCGTCAGATCCACCCAGGGACAGCGGTTGTTATCGGATCCCTTCGTAGCCATCTCTGCATGCGAAAAGTTTTACGCTTCACTTCGCGTCGAACGAAGATAGTTGAATCACGTCCACCACCTTTAGATCGCGTTTCGGGACCTGAAAGTGAGATATTCCACGAGCAAGAGTGTCGCGGGTAAATCGTTATGGATACTAGAACATCTGAATCGGTGCGGCGTGCGCCCAACCTGAAAACTCGTCGAACCGTTTGGTCGCCGAACGGAGTTTATCGCCCCGGGCCGCGCGCGAGAGCTTCCAAGCCGGCGGCGATCGAGTCGTCACCTGTCGGGGTGATTTGTCCCTGTGGGGTCAGCTGATTGATCAATTCAGGAAGAATTTGCGACATCGTCGAACCGGCCTCATCCTGGGATACGCCAAGCTTCGCGGCAACGTCGCCGATAGTCGACGAACCAAAGACTTGCTGCAACTGATCCGGCGAAATTTCCATGTTCTGACCGGTGCCGACCCACGAATCCGCGTGAGCGCCCATACCTGCGTCGCGAAATTTGCCGAGCACTCCTTCTAAGCCGCCGTTCTGTTGCAACAAGGAAAGCACGATTTGCATTAGCGGATTGCCTCCGCCGGCGCTTCCCCGATTGAAATTACCGAGAATAGCATCCAGCGGATTCTCCCCTTGGTTGCCGCTAAGCATTGAACCGATGACGTTGCCGAGAATACCGTCTAACAGTCCCATAAAGTCTCCTTTTCACCTCAGTTCGGATTACGGCTACCGCTATGGCCAAATACTAGCCCAATGTAGTGCGTCGCCGCAAATATTTAAAGCCTGAGATTATTTCACTGCGCTCGGCACGGGCACGTTACTTGATGTAATAACCGGCCGCTTTCCATTTGCCATCCTTTTCTTCCATAAAGGTTACCGTTTCGACAGCGCTTTTTTTATTACTAAAATTTGTGTCGAACTGCATCACGACGTAGCTGCCGTCCGGTGCGCCAGGAAGAGATTTTACGTTTTGCGCTTTGCCAAGTTTTCGCGATAGCAGTTTTCCAAGCGGCTTTCGGCTGCCGTTTAAAGCATCGATCCACCCCTTTTCTGTTACCGTACCCTGAAAGTAGACGGAAGCGTCGTTCCAACTTTTTCCATAGCTCCCCGCGTCGATCTGACCAAGCCATGATTGTGCGGCTGCCGCCGCAGCTTTCTCGGCTAGATCATCTGCTGAGGCGATTGCAGGCATTAAACAAAGCCACATAAGCAGCACCGTTAGATAACGAATTTTCATTTCAGCTCCGATTCTAATTTGAATGAGTGCTTATCTTTTCCATCCGAGCAGGACAACGCCCCCGGCCACCAACAATATACCAATCCAGTCCTTCGCTAACGGACGTTCTCCGAGAAAGATCACGGCAAATATTGCGACCAATACAACACTCAATTTATCCACCGGCGCTACTTTGGCCGCATCGCCGATCTTCAGCGCGCGAAAGTAGCACAGCCACGACGCGCCCGTGGCCAATCCCGAGAGGGTGAGAAACGTCCAAGTCTTCGGCCGCAGGGCGAAAGGATCGCTCCATTTACCGGTATAATATACGAACCCGATAATCGCGAACAAGATAATAAACGTCCGGATCAACGTGGCAAAATCCGAATCCACCCCTTCCAGGCCGATCTTCGCAAAGATCGCCGTCAAGGAAGCAAACACCGCCGAAAGCAGTGCCCAGTGAAACCACACATAGCTTGAGGTCATGACGATTTCTCCGTTCTCCTCGTCATCCGCGCTTGCCTCTTCTGCTCGACACCTTCGAGATGAATTCGTCTCGATGCCGTGCTCTG
>WNFR01007481.1_pt1 | contig 11098 bp, 7 predicted proteins | sample 5400221 | NCBI WGS metagenome assembly WNFR01 (sample SAMN13153357, study PRJNA577476) | soil metagenome | isolation source: 40 cm soil under Madrone tree | place: USA:California | collected 2016-06-14 | reverse complement strand
TTTGGTGACCGCAATGGACGCCATCAAAAACACCAATCGCCAAAAAAAGCGGTCCATGGAGTGCAGCCAATTCGTCGATGGAATGCAACGTCTTCACCGGGGGAATGACGAATGACGAATGACGAATGACGAATTAATGACGAAGTCCGAATGACGAAAGCGCGACGCGCGCTGAATTCTGCGAACATCGTCATTCGGATTTCCTTCGAGCTTCGTCATTCGAGCTTCGTCATTGTTTACGCCCCACGCATGCGCGAGACTTCCGGGAGCGAAAGGATTTTTCTCACAATTTCTTCGCGCTCCGTGTTTCTAATTTGCTCCACGCTGATCGCGTTTGCGACGTCGAACCGGCCGGACTTGATTCGGCGCAACGATTTGAGATGCCCGCCGCAGCCAAGCACTTCGCCGATGTCGTTCACATAAGTGCGAACGTAAAACCCTTTACTGCAAACGACGCTGAAATCGATCTCGGGCAGTGCGATCCGATCGATCGTGTAGCGATAAACGTGAACGAAACGCGGCTCGCGCTCGACCACTTTTCCCTGACGCGCCAATTTATAGAGCGGGACACCGCCGTGTTTCTTCGCCGAGACCATCGGCGGCAATTGATAAAAATCGCCGCGGAATTTTTCAAACGCGGCGCGAATTTCATTTTCTTCCAGCTGAGGCACCGGCCGAACATTGACGATTTCACCTTGTCGGTCTTGCGTACTGGTGGTCGCTCCGAGCGTCAGAGTGCCGGCGTAGTCCTTGTCTTCGCTCATCAATAAATCCTGGACTTTTGTGCCGCGTCCGATGGTCAGCAGCAGCAAACCGGTGGCGATGGGGTCGAGGGTGCCGCAATGACCGACTTTCTTGATCGCGAGTTTGCGGCGAATTAGAGCGACGACGTCGTGCGACGTCATCCCTTCGGCTTTGTCCACCAGGAGGACGCCGTCAAGAGTCACAGGCGACGACGTCACAAATTGCCTCCAGAACTCTCTTTTCGACTTCGGCGAGAGTGCCGCGCACGCGCGCGCCGGCGGCAAGAGTGTGTCCGCCTCCGCCAAATTTTTCGCAGATTGCGCAAACATCGACGTCTGCGGTTTTAGAGCGCATGCTCACACGCACTTTGCCGTCTGCTAGTTCTTCGAAGAAAACGGCGACGATCACACCGCGAATGGCGCGCAGATGATCGATCAAGCCTTCGTTGTCCTCGGGAAGAACGCCGAGGTCTTTCGCCATTTTTAGCGTCAGACTAAAACTGGCGACGCGGCCGTTCCCTTCGAAGCGCATTGTCCCGAGCAACTCGCGCAAGAGTTCCACGCGCCGGCGCGGGAAGTTTTCGTAAAGTTGCTGGCTGACTCGGCCGACATCGACACCGGTGCGAACGAGTTCGGCGGCGATCTCGAAAGTGCGTGCGGTCGTGTTTGGATATTGGAAGGAGCCGGTGTCGGTTGAGATCGCGACATAAAGATTTTCGGCGATCTCGAGATCGAGCGGCAATTTTTCGCTCGCGATCAACTCAAACAGAATCTGGCCGGTGGCGGGCGAGGTTGGATCGACATAAACGAGATCGCCGTAGGCTGGATTACTCGGATGATGATCGATGTTGATCCAAACTTTGGCCGAGCGAACGGCTGGAAGGGCGGTGCCGAGCCGATTTTGAATAGCGGTGTCTAACGCGATGGCGACATCGACATCTTCCGGTGCGGTGGGCGGTTTTGTGAGAACAGCGGCGCGGGGAAGAAAACTATATTTGTCCAGCATGCCATCCTCGTTCCAAACGAGGACATCTTTGCCGAGTTTCTTGAGTGAGAGGGCGAGGGCGATCTGGCTGCCAAGCGCGTCGCCGTCGGGGCGGACGTGACTCAGGACGGCGAATCTTTTGTGGTCGCGCAGAGCCTGTCCGATTTCCGCAAATTTTGCGTTCACTCGTTCTCGCCGGCGGACATGTCGATCTTGTCCATGATCTCGATGACGCGAGCGCCGCGTTCGATGGAAGTATCGAGATGAAAAAGGAGATGCGGCGTGTATTTCATGGTCACGCGGCGCGCCAGCTCGGATTGCATCGCTGGACGATGCAACTCGAGTTTACTCATCACACTCTCACTGGCTTCCGATCCCAAAACACTGACAAAGACGTGCGCATTCTTCAGATCGGACGTGACATCGACATGGTTGATGGTGACGAGCGCGCCCTCGAAAGCGATTTCACGCGTGATGATTCCACTCAGCTCTCGTTTCAGGAGCTCGTTTACGCGCAGCTTTCGATGTTTCATGGTGAGAGTAGAGAATTGGTCGAAGAGAAGGCCGCATGCGTTGCTTCACAATTTTTGGGCGATGGCTTCGAGTTGATAGCACTCGATGATGTCGCCGACGTGGTATTCGCTGAAATCGCCGAGCTTAAGGCCGCATTCCAAACCGGAACGCACTTCTTTCACGTCGTCCTGAAAGCGGCGCAGGGTGGAAATTCCGCCATCATAAACCGGCTGGCGCTTCCGCACCACACGGGCGCGACCGACACGAGCGATACGACCATCGGTAACCAAACAACCCGCCACAATTCCCCGGCTCAATTCGAAAACCTGTTTCACTTCGGCATGACCGATCACAGTTTCGCGCAGCTCCGGATCGAGTAATTCAGCCATCGCGTCCTTAATCTGATCGAGCAATTCGTAGATGATGCTGTAGAGCTTGATCTGCACGCCTTCGCTCTTGGCAGCCGTGACCGCCGTGTTTTCGACCTTTACGTTGAATCCGATGACGACCGCATTCGATGCGCTCGCCAGCAAAATATCCGATTCGGAAACTGGTCCGACGGCAGAGTGAATAATTTCCAGATCGACTTTCTTGCTCTCGATTTGTTGCAACGCGCCGGTGAGCGCTTCCACCGATCCTTGCGCGTCGCACTTCAAAACGATGCGCAGAACTTTTTTGCCGCCGGCCGCTTCGAGTAAGCTTTCAAGGGTGGCGCGCTGAGGCACCGTCAATTTATTCGTGCGTTTCGCATCGAGACGTTCCTCGCTCAAAGTTTTCGCAGTGCGCTCCGATTCCATGACCAGGAGTTCATCGCCCGCGTTCGGCAATCCGGTAAAGCCGAGCACTTTCGCCGGCGTGGACGGCCCCGCTTCCTTGACCGGCTGGCCGCGATCGTCCATGAGCGATTTTACTTTGCCCCAATAGTCGCCGCAGATGAACGGCTCGCCGACTTTGAGCGTGCCCATTTGCACAATTACGGTAGCGGTCGGGCCGCGGCCGGGGTCGACTTGCGCTTCAATGACCGTGCCGCGCGGCGTGGCCGTGGGCGACGCTTTCAGGTCCATCACTTCCGCTTGCAGCGTCATCATGTCGAGCAAGTGATCGATCCCCGTGCCCCTGGTCGCGGAAACTTCGCATACGACAGTTTTTCCGCCCCAATCTTCCGGCGTCAGATCGCGGTCCTGCAATTGCTTTTTCACTTTGTCGATGTTGGCCGAAGGCAAATCGACTTTGTTAATCGCGACCATGATCTCAACGTGCGGCGCGGCTTTGGCGTGATTGATCGCCTCGATCGTTTGTGGCATTAAGCCATCGTCCGCTGCTACCACCAGTACGACGATGTCGGTGACATTCGCGCCGCGCGCACGCATGGCAGTGAAGGCCGCGTGGCCGGGCGTGTCGATGAATGTGATCTCGTGACCCTTGTAATCGACGCTGTAGGCGCCGATGTGCTGCGTGATTCCGCCGGCCTCCCCAGCCGCGACGCGCGTTTTGCGGATCGCGTCCAGCAGTGAAGTCTTGCCGTGGTCGACGTGTCCCATGAAAGTGATGATCGGGCCGCGCAGTTTGAGTTCTTCTTCTTTCTCGATGACTGGCGGCGGCGGCGCGACCACAACCTGTTCGACCTTGTGAACGCCACCTCCTTTTTCACGCCGCTCTTTTTCTAAAACAAAACCGTGCGCCTCGGCAATTTTGGACGCGATATCGGGCTCAATCGTTTGATTGATGTTGGCGAAAATGTTGAAGTTCATCAGCTCGGCGATGACTTGATGCGGCTTCAAGCCAAGCTCCGTCGCCAATTGCTTGACGATGATCGGCGGCTTGATGTGAATGACGTTTTGCGGCTCGGCTTCCGCTTCCGGCGGAGCGGGGGCAATCATCCCATCGGTGGCCGGTTTCGCGGCTTTGGTTGGAGCGGGCGGCTGCGGTTTTACAACCGGCGCAGACGGAGTTTTGAGCGACTCGCGAATGCGCGAGATGGGCGGCAAAACCGTGCGCTTAACTTTTTCCTGATGATCGGTCTTCGGTTGCGGTTTCTCTTTGTCGATCAAAGAAACGCTTTCGACCGAAGGACGGCGCGCTGGAGCGGGCGGCGGTGTTACTTTTTCTGGTGCGTGACGCGCGTGCGGCTTAGCTGGCGGCGCGGCATGTGAAACGCGCGCCGGTTTCGTCGGCGCAGCGGCCTTAGCGGGCTTGCCTTTCGCCGCGGGTTTGTGAGAAACGGCGGATTTGACCGTCTTCTTTGCAGGAGCGGCTTTGTGCGGCTTCGTTTTTGTGGTCGTGCGTGTTGCCATTTCTCTTTTTAAATTCGCTCATGGCCGAGCATTTTAAGCGGAGCCAGCTGTTTGCGCTTCATCTTTTCGGTGAACCGCATCGTGAATTTCCTGCGCCTTAGTTTCCTCCACGCCCAGGATATCCACAAAATCTTTCACGTCAGCGTCGTGCAATCCTTCCAGGTTGGTAAAGCCCGATTTGACCAACGTGACTGCCTGCTCCTGCGTGATCGGCAATGCCCCCACGAGCGCTTGCGCCGCTTGCGCGACTTTCTGTTCCACTGCGGTCGTGGCCGAAGTGTCTTTGCCGATATTAATTTCCCAACCGGTGAGGCGCGACGTCAGACGGGCGTTCTGCCCTTTCTTTCCGATGGCGAGCGAGAGTTGATCTTCATCCACTGAAATCTGGACACTTTTCTTTTCCGGATCGAAAACGAGATTTTTTACTTTGGCCGGCTTGAGTGCTTCGAGGACAAAATCCTTCGGGTCGGAGCTCCAGCGAATGATGTCCACTTTTTCGTTGTTTAACTCGCGCACAATATTTTTGACACGCGACCCGCGCATTCCAACGCACGCGCCGACCGGATCCACCTTGTCGTTCGCGCTCCAGACGGCGATCTTGGTGCGATAGCCGGCTTCGCGCGCGATCCCGCGGATTTCTACCGTGCCGTCGGCGATCTCGCTTACTTCCAATTCAAAAAGGCGGCGGACAAAATTCGGGTGGCTGCGCGATACGATGATCTCCGGCCCGCGAAGTCCGTTTTCGACCGCGACGACATAGGCGCGCAAGCGGTCGCCGACATTGTAGTCCTCCACCACAACGCGTTCGCGCTGCGGCATCACTGCTTCGAATTTGCCAAGATCGAGAATTACGTCTGAGCGGTCGAAACGTCGTACCGTGCCGCTGACAATTTCACCGGCGCGGTCTTTGAACTCCTCGTAAATCATTTCCTTCTCGACCTGCCGGATGCGCTGCATCATCGCCTGCTTGGCGGTTTGCGCGGCGATGCGGCCAAAATTTCGTGGCGTGACTTCCATTTCCACGATGTCACCAACTTTCGCGTCGGGCTTTATTCGGCGCGCTTTAGTGAGATCGATCTCGTCTTGGGGATTACCGACATGATCGACCACAACGAGGTTAGCAAGCGCGCGGATGTCGCCGGTTTTCGGATCGATGTCGATGCGAAGATCGCGGGCGGCGCCGACACTCTTCTTGGACGCGGAAAGCAGCGCGTTCGAGACCGCCTCGAGCAGGATTTCGCGTTTGATCCCGCGCTCCCGCTCCAGGTAATCGAGCATGGCAATGAATTCCGTGTTCATAAAACATCCAGTCCGCAGACCAAAAGGAGTGGGACATTGCTTCCCACTCCAATCAGCGCGGACTAGACGCTGAATTTACCTTCGTAAACGAAAGTCGTCAAGGTGGGGTTGAACGCGTTACGTTCACCGTTCAACATTCAACGCCCAATGATCTCGCGAACGAACAGTCTGCTAATCGTCATCCTGCTCTGGGCGGCGGTTTATTTGCCGGCGCTCGGTTCGCTCGCCATCAAAGGTGAAGAAGGCCGGAGAATTTTGCCCGGAATCGCAATGCTCGATTCGGGCAACTATCTCGTGCCGCAGGTCGGCGGCGAAGCCTATTTTCGCAAACCACCGCTGATCAACTGGCTGGTCGCGGCGTCGTTTAAGATTTTCGGAACGCGCAATGAATGGACTGCGCGTTTGCCATCGGCGATTTCCGTGCTGGCGGTTGCGATCGCATTTGTCACCGTCGCGCGCGCCAGCCTCGGGCCGCGAGGATCGACAATCGCCGCGATTATCTGGCTGACGAACATCGGGATCATCGAAAAAGGCCGCTTAATCGAGATCGAAGGGCTTTACGCTTCGCTTTTTGGACTTGCGATCATCTTTTGGCTGAGCTTTTGGGAGCAAAAGAAATCCGCGTGGCTCATTTGGATCCCAGCGTGCATCTTTCTCGGCCTCGGACTGCTCGCCAAAGGGCGGGTCCATCTTCTGTTCTTTTACGGCATCGTGCTCGCGGTGCTTTGGAAGGCTCGAAGCTGGCGAATACTTTTTCATCCCGCGCATTTTGTCGGGCTTTTGATCACGGTCGGACTTTTCGCGGCTTGGGCGATCCCGTTTGCTCACACAGCGGGAAGCGCGCTGGCGACGACGAAGTGGTCGAACCAGTTCACCGGACGGCTCAAAGGGTCCGATTTCCAATTTCTGCGTTGGGTCCGGAACATTCCGCAGGGACTCCTTTATCTTCTGCCCTGGACAGTTTTTTTGCCGCTCGTCCGGTTCGACATTTTTTCCGAAGAAGAAGATCGACATCTTGCGCGTGCGCTTGTCTGGGGCGCGGGCGTGCCGTTTGTGCTTGTTCTGCTGGTGCCGGGATCGATCCCGCGTTACGCGATGCCAGCGCTGGTGCCGGGCTGTTGGTTACTCGCGATGACTTTGTGCGCGGACAACATCGCCTGGCCACGCTGGCTTGGCGGTAAAACGTTTTCATTCAAAGCGCGGCGGCGCGTGATCGTCACAATTGCGGTCCTCGCTTGCCTCGGAATCTGGACGTATGCCGTGGCAATCGTTCCGAAACTGCAAAAGCGACAACGCGTGCGACGGCTCGCCGCACAAATCGACGCAACGGTGCCGCGCTCCGAACCGCTTTACGCGCTCGATCCAAATTATCAGCCGATTTTTTTCTATGTGCATTCCAATTTGGTTTACGCGAGTGAAGTCAGCGATCTGCCGCTCGACGCTGTCTACTTGCTGGTGCGTCCACAAAGGGAAGATGAAGTCGTGCGAAGCAATCGGTGGTCGCCGCGCCAGCCGCACCGCGCTCTTCCGCCTCTGACCGATTATCGCAAGGAAACCATCCTTCTGCTTAAGATCGAGTGAGGGCGGTGGCATTGACACTGCTCTGGGTTCGAGATTAGTTAGCATGCTAACTAATTTGCTTTGAACAGGGATGTCGATGTATTCGGTCCGCTCTTGCACGGCACCGCCCGCGCCTGGCGGCTGAAGTTGGACGAGCGACTCAAACCGATGGGTTTGAGTCAGGCCAAGTGGCGCACCCTGCTTCATTTGTCTGTCGCGCCCGGTCCATTGACCCAGGCCGAGATTGCTGCGCATCTCGGCATTGAAGAACCAACTTTGGTAACGCTGTTGCATCGGCTGGAAGGCGACCGTTGGGTGGCGCGAAAAAATGCGTCGCACGATCGCCGCTGCAAGACAGTCCACCTGGCGCGGCGCGCGCAACGTGTCATCGCGCAAATTAACGCGGCCGCATTTAAGCTGCGCCACGAATTGCTCGACGATATTTCAGCGTCCGAACTGCGCGCTTGCATCCGCGTGTTAGATCGGATCCGACAAAAAGCGGAGAAGGGGAATGGGAACGGAAAACACGCCGCCAGGCTTCGAGCCGGAAAGAACGGCCAAAACTGAGATGGGCATTCGATTAGAATCAGGAAATGGAGCAGCTACCGAAGTTCAGGAGACGAGACGAGTGAAAACAGGTCGCGCCTCGAAAAAACGTATTCCGAACTGGGGTATTTTCCTGTTCGTCATTCTCGCGGCCTTTGCGGTGGCGCGAACGTTGCAGCGCGGGATGGAGATTGCGAAAACGACGCAGCCGCCGGTTCGACCGGTGCTGGTGGCGAAAGTGATCAGCAAAGATGTGCCGCTTTATCTCGACGAAATCGGTACCTGCGCCGCGTATGAAACCGTCCAGGTGCAGGCGCAAGTCAGCGGACAAATCATCGCGCGTCATTTTCAAGACGGGGCCGACGTAAAGAAGGGGGATCTCCTTTTCACAATTGATCCGCGACCGTATCAAGCCGCTCTCGAGCAGGCGCAAGCGCAAGCAACATTGGATCAGATCACGATGAAGCGGCAGCAAGAACTGCGCGCCCGCAATGTTATTTCACCTCAAGACCTCGACACGGCTCAGGCCAACGCGCACAAGTCCGAAGCGGCAGCCGCTGCTGCTCAGGTGAATGTGGATTTCTGCTACATAAAATCGCCGATCAACGGCCGAGCGGGCTTGCGACTTGTCGATGTTGGCAATGTAGTGAACGGCAATGCTGGCAGCGGCGGCGCGATCTTGTTGACGATTCAAGGTCTCGACCCGATTTACACCGACTTTACGGTTGCCGAAACCGATTTGGCGTTAGTGAGGAAATATCTCGGCGGACCGAACGTGAAAGTGCAGACAAATTCGCCGGATGACAAAATTCCGCCGCGCGTCGGCGATCTGTATTTCATCGACAACGCGGTCCAGCCTGGTTCGGGAACCGTGAAAGCGCGCGGGGTCACGCCGAATCCGGACCACGCGCTTTGGCCGTCGGAATTTGTGCGTGTTCGTTTCATTCTCGACACGATCAAAAATGCGCGCCTTGTTCCGTCACAAGCGGTGCAGATCAGTCAGAGTGGTCCATTCATTTTTGTCCTGAAGCCGGATAACACTGTGGATCTTCGTCCGGTCAAACCAGGCCAGCGGCAAGATGGGGATCTCATCGTCGTCGAAAGCGGCATCCAACCCGACGAAACAGTCGTCGTGACCGGACAGCTCGCCCTTGCTCCGGGGACAAAGGTCGATCCCAAACCTTACAACCCTCCGAACGCAGCGAGCGATCAAGCCGCTTCGACTAAAGGCGCGATGTAACGTTTTTTATGGAGCGCTCAGATCAACACGACGGCGCGTCGGATGGCGAACACGAATCGCAAGATCGACATCGTTTAAGATCGACATCCGCTTCGGCGACGCCGAAAGAAGCGAAATTAGTTCCGGTTAAAGGCACCGGCCTTTCCGGCCCGTTTATTCGCCGGCCGGTGATGACGGTGTTGCTGACGTTGTCAGTCATCGTCGCGGGCATCGTGACTTACAACAAACTAGCGGTAAACGATCTGCCGGCCGTCGATTATCCGATTATTCAAGTCACCTGTTCTTATCCCGGTGCGGATCCGGTGACGATGGCAAACAACATTGCTACGCCGCTCGAAAAACAATTCCTCCAAATCCCCGGACTCGACATCATTACCAGCCAAAGCACGCAGAGCAACACTTCGCTGACGCTTCAATTTGTTCTGAGCAAGAGTATCACCGACGCGGCGACCGATGTGCAGGCCGCGATCCAGCGCGCGACCGGCAAATTGCCGATCGATTTGCCAAGCCCGCCGACGTTTAGCAAAACGAACCCGAACGATCAGGCGGTCTATTTGCTCGGCCTGCTGTCGGACACGCTGACGGATGGCGATCTATATAAGTACGCGTCGACGGCGGTGGCGCAGCGGATCGCGATTCTTCCCGGTGTTTCGCAGGTGAACATTTACGGAGTGCAAGGGGCGATCCGGATCAAAGCCGACCCGGCGGGACTCGCTGCTCGTGGCCTGACCATGGATGATGTCGCGAGCGCAATCAAAGCGGGAACGGTTTATTCCGGCGCCGGACAATTCGATGGACCACATCGCAGCTTCGTTCTGCAACCGAACGGTCAAATCGATCAGGCGGATGGTTATCGCAACCTGATCGTCGCGCGGAACAAAGATCGTTCGCCGGTTTATCTGCGCGACATCGCAGAGGTTAAACAAGGTGTGCAAGACGAGCGCACCTCTCGCTTTTTCTGGATGCGAGGATTTAATCCGCCGGGCTCGATTGTGGTGCTGGCGGTTTCGCGACAGGCGGGCGCGAACGCGGTCGAAGTTGCGAATTCGGTCAAGGCGCTTTTCCCCGAACTGCGCGCGAGTCTACCGGGATCGATCACCTTCACGCCGGTGTTCGATCGTTCGCAGACGATTGTGAATTCCGTGCACGATGTGCGAGCGACACTCCTGATCGCGTTCGTGCTGGTGGTGATGGTGATTTACGTTTTTCTCGGACGCGCTACTGACACGCTCATTCCGGCGGTCGCGCTACCGCTTTCGTTGCTGCTTACGTTCGCGGTGATGAGCATGCTCGGATTCTCGATCAATAATTTGACGTTGATGGCGCTGACTCTCGCCATCGGGTTCCTGGTCGACGACGCCATTGTCTTTTTGGAAAACGTGATTCGTCGGGCCGAGCATGGCGAATCGATTCTGAATGCGGCTTACAACACCGCTGGCGAAATTTCGTTCACGATTTTGTCGATGACGCTTTCGCTTGCCGCCGTTTTCATCCCGTTGGTGTTCTTGCCAGGATTATTGGGTCGCATCTTCCAGGAATTTTCCATCACCATCATCGTGGCAATTCTCGCTTCCGGTCTTGTCTCGCTGACTCTGACGCCGTTGATGTGTGCGCGTATTCTCGGTGAACGCAAAGCCGGCCATAAACGCACACGCATGGAAAAGTGGACTAGCGATTTCATTCAACGCGTCATTGGCGCCTACAGCCGTGCTCTTGATAGATTTCTCGATCGCGCCTGGCTCACCATTCCGATCCTGCTCGTTTGCATTCTCGGTCTCTGGTTTTTCTTCACTCATTTGCCGTTCACGCTGCTTCCGCCCGGAGACAGCGGTTTTGCCCGCGGTGTTTTCATTGCCCAGGAAGGTTCGTCACCCGCGCAGATGCGCGAGTTCCAGCAAAAGGTGAATCAGAAAATCGA
>WNFR01007480.1_pt1 | contig 11099 bp, 11 predicted proteins | sample 5400221 | NCBI WGS metagenome assembly WNFR01 (sample SAMN13153357, study PRJNA577476) | soil metagenome | isolation source: 40 cm soil under Madrone tree | place: USA:California | collected 2016-06-14 | reverse complement strand
GGAGTGGGGGGATGAAGGCTGGCAGCAGCGTGTTCAATGCGATCGCGGTCTTCCTTCGATAAGTAATCGAACACAGATCGCGTTGATGGGAGAGGCTCTTCACCAAGGATAGCACCACGCTGTCGTGTACCACATTAGTTACAACCTAGTGCAAAGGTGTTGACATTACCTCGTCGGCAGTTAATTTTTGCCTTGTCGGCACAGCTCCCCGTGTCGAGGTAGACGCCATGGAATTGGAATCCTTCTGCCATACTCTCCGAGGATCAGGCTTCCAGCCCGAAGGAACTTCTGGAACCGGAAACCTGCATCGTGCCCGATGAGACGAATAACCACGAATGCTAGAGAGACGGTCACCATTGATCCTTCTGATCTGATTCGGGGGAAAGAACAAAGCCAGATAGTACGATAAGTCCACTCGAGAACTTCTGCTGCGTCGTGGTAGCCTAATGGTAGTCAGTCTACTGAATATAATGGACAGAATCACAGCCAACACAAACAACCTTCTGGCTCGACTTGTTCCGGTTAAAGCTGGCGCCCTCATCGGCGTCACGGGTAGAATCGTAAGGCATGTACGTCCGTTCAGCATGGGATGTAGGGTCGTAGACATCAATGTCATCGTCTTCAGCCTCGTTCAACGCTCCAAGACCAAATCCAGCTATGCAACTCAAGTGAGTCTCCGTAGGTGACACCTCCACCAGACCGAGCTCACCTGCGAGTCTTGGACCCTTAACCCCCGTGCGCTTCTGGCCAAGGCTCTCAACGAGCCCAAGAGCGGCTGCGAGGCCGAGTCCGTGCGAATCTGACTTCATCGAAAATCGCGGCACGACCGTGTCACGCGGCGGGTACATGTGGCGTTTCGCTTCTTCGTCGTCGTCGAGCGCGTCGATGTCCATACCGTTGATCGACTTCCCTGCGGCCAGCAGATCCTGAATCTTCCGCGTGCGCCAACTGACGCGCGGGCCGACGCCCTGCCCAGGGCGCCAGCCCATCTTCTTGAGCAAACGTACGCCAGGGGAATCCTCCAGCGGCGGCATCAACGCGCGCTGTATGCTAGCAGCGATCGAACTGCCAAAACATTTTCAAGTTCCAACGGTAGCGCCGACCACGGACGGAGGGTAGAACTTACTCTTGCTCAGGGTCGCCAGGAGCGGGTTCGGGTTGGGTGACTCCAAAGATGCCCTGTTGCTGCTGCTGCTTTACACCGGCCATGATCTGGTTTTCTCTAAGTTCCGAGAGATCCTCCTCGTCCATGTAGTCTTCTGGACGAGACGTTCTCTGCTTGGCGCGATCCACTCTTGATGAGACGAATTTTGACGGGGCCCATCCTGCAGGATGTCGGTGTGCGCAATAAGGAGCGTGTGGTGATGAGAACGCACCTTCTTTCGAGCCGACGGTGTTGAAGTAACCAGCAGAGAAACCACCCGTGAAGGCGCCATGTAATCGCCTACGGCCTTTCTCATCTCGAACCTACAGTGCCACGTTCATGCTAGAGTGAGGTAGCAAAGAGCAACCTGTGGGGCATACATCTTGTTTCCATAATGGAACGAATTCATTCGCGTCTTTCTTCTCTAGGGGAGGTAGTGGTGTGCCGATCTAGACGAGACACTCACGCTCACAGGACAACGACAATATCTCGGCAGAGAGACGCACCAGACAGTAGTTCTCCGTAGCCTTTTTGCTCGTATAATTGATTCCTTGCTCATCCAATTTTCGCTTTAAGCGCGCCGTTCTGGTACTCATCGTTCCCTGTATCAAGTTCGCGCTCGCTAGTTACAGTTCAGTTACAGTAGCGGCGCAACACGTGGTCTGACTCAACCTTGCTATTACATAATGCGAGCAGAAACGCAGTGCATCTCCGTGCACATTTACCCAAAATTTTGGCGGAACTCACTAAACTGATGTCACCGCCGAGAGTCGCAGAAAATACGCAAAGGACATTTACGGTAGGGATTATGCAACTTGGCGAACCTCTCATCGTTCTTCGAGACTCGTCAAACCCTTGAGCCAGGTAAACCACCCAAAGTGCATGAGACGTGATACATGTGACGCAATTACCGTCCGGCGACAGGACGCCGGCCCCAGGAGTGCCAATGGTGGTTTCGTGTACGGGGTGTCGCCATACTTATTGGGTGGTTCCAGGTGTCCACATTTAGCTGTAATGTACAATGGGACCTCGCCATGGTCATCGCTCGCATTGACATCAACATTGTGCTCGAGAAGTATCTTGACGATCTCGCAGTGCAGTCATTCCACAGTTTTGTAGGGCGTTTTTCACATTGCCCGCAATTGATATCAGTCCTTCGTTTCCTTCTCTGACAATGGAAAACGACGTTACAGAGACCACGCAAGTTAGGTCATACGTTCTACGACCGAACTATGATTGGCGCTCATATGACCGTGTCAAATGATTCTGGCTGTTGTCACCAGGATTTGAATGGTTTCCTCCTTCCAGGAGTCGACGTGGAGTGGCCAGGTAGTACAAGAACGACCTACACGCCCCACCACTAATCCGATTCGGAGAATGATAGAGATAGAGCTTCCGATCGGTTTCTCTTCTTTAACTCCGAGTCGGAGCACGCATTGTGGATTTAGCTTTGCCACTGCGATATCGGGTCGTCGAATGACGTTGCCTCCTGGCGACTGTCCGAACCTCTGGAGGGCTGATTCCGTGTCTTTGCTGGTCCATCGGGTGTTGTGTTGCCCGTAGTCCGTAACCACTTACTGGGACCGTTTGATGTCCACTCTACCTGTAATCACTCTTCTGAACTGATGAATACGTTCCCTACGGATTATTCCTGCTTCATGAGGGCTATCAGGACAGAAACTCAACTCGGAGAGATCACGCTTTCTTTTGCACAATATAGTCAAAGGGTCCCCTGCGTGAGTTTGGGCCAGCGTGGTAAGGACATTGAATAATCCTGATAGCGGTGTCCATGCTTACCACAGCAGCGCGTCCTTCCGCACCTCCAAACGCATGCTGAGCCCTTGTGTGCCATCACAGAAGGGGCCGATTGGAATCAGGCAGGTGTGGGCCAAATGAATGAGCTTGCTTGCCACACGCTGGACAAAATAAGAGAGCCGCGGACCCAGGACAATTGGGTGTATTAATAACTTGAGGCCACACGGGCAGCTCTGTAACGACCCGATCTCACGCCTCATGCATGATGGGCTGTGATACCGTTTCACAAATTTGGTCAGTAAGATCGGGTGCCGGTGCCGGTGCTTTGTGTCGTCCGATTCGTCCACATGGCACACGGTATGACAAATCGCGCAATGCGATCGCGTGACCTCCGACCCGGTCACCAGTTTCATCTCACATCCATGCACTAGCAATCCCTCGTCGGTGGTCAAGATATTGGCAATATTTTACTTCACTTCAGATAGTGCCGCATCTTCCATTATGCGAGTACCTTCTTTCGGCCTCGTGCTATCTCCATGGATCGTCAATGGGTCGCAGAAGGGATTGTCCCTGCAAACGAATGATTCTCGCATGTCGGATTGGGAAAAGGCTGCACCTTGGCCTGGCCTGTGGTCTGATTCTAAATGACTTGGGAAAGGCTTCAACGACTTTGAGTTTTCAAAGAAAGTGATGTCAACGTCGGAATATCGTGTGCATAGCCGACAATGGGAAAAAGATGTTGCAGGAACAGCTGTTTTCAAGGCACAGGAATCACTCTGGCATGTTCTTATCTCGGACCTCGTCTTATCGAGACTTCGATATGTGAAACGGGATCAACCACTTGGAACTTCTTAAAGTCGTCATGTGGGGCAAAGCGCTTTCTCTGCTTCTTGCACCACCTTTTCTCCCACTCCCACAGTCCCAGTCAACTGCGACTTTGCCAACCTTGGGGACACTTGCAGAATGTCTGCCGAGAAGTACGAGCCGGACTACAACAGCTTTAACAAGCCCCTTGAAAAGGATGCCGGAGAACGTGTTGTACCTGCGGATGACCGCTACCACTTTGATCACTCCGATCTCGACCGTGTCCAGCGTCGTTTGAAGCAGCGCCATGTGCAGATGTTCGTATCCCCCCTTTACGAACATAGTTCACCCCATTGATATCTTCTCGCCCGCACAGGATTGCTGTTCGTGTGCCCTACTCGTCGTGTCTGCGGTCTGACCTAAACATCTTCCTCTGCGTTTAGATTGCTGGGACCATTGGAACGGGTCTGTTTCTTGGGTCTGGCTCTGCCCTACATGGTGCAGGTCCATTGGGAGCACTGCTCGCGTACTTGTTGGTTGGCACTGTTGCGTATTCGTATGTCGACCACTGCTCGTCCTGGGGCCGTCTCTTACGATGATACAGGTCACTGTGCTCCATCGGTGAAATGACGGCTTTTGCACCTATTTCGGGGACTTTCCCTCACTTTGGTAGGTTCCATTAGTGTCAGAAAGGGTAAAATCTCTCATAGCTCACGGGCAGCCGCTCGATGGGTTCAGCCTTCCTTTGGTGCCGCTGTGAGTGCATTTTTCTGCATCGTCTTACGCATGCTCAAATGGGTTACTATAGGTTGGTTGGGTATGTAATTACAAAGATGCTTCGGACTTTGGGTGCTCACGATCCATTCCTATTATAGAATTACTTCTACGTGAGTGGCGTTGATTGTTGAATCCTCACTAGTTATCAATCCCATTCTCCGTAGGCACAAGCGTACGTCTATGAATTCAATCAGAAAATTTCCCTCATTACTTATTCAAATTATACCCACAGTATCACCGTTCCAGTCGAGATAACAGCTGCAACCATCTTAATCACTTTTTGGGATGATAACGTACGTACTGGATTCTTATCGTAGATTCCTAAAAAAAGACTAGCGAAATTAACGGATTGACCCACAGCACAAACATCAGGCCGGCTACACCGCTGTGCTCTGCTTCCTCGTCTGCCTCATCAATGTTTTCGGGGTTCGTTACTTCGGAGAATGTTAGTACTATCACTTCCTTTGAGGGATGAATCTGATCTGACCCTTCATGTCAGCCGAGTTCGTTTTCTCCATTATCAAGCGTATGGTTCTTCCTCTTTGCATGTAGACGATGTTGACTCTTCCGCTTAGTCACCCTCATTACTGGACTTATTCTCTGCGGTCTGATCATTGACCTTGGTGGAGGTCCCAATCACAAGCGTCTCGGCTTCACCGTAAGTATGGACTCGGTTACTTGTCAGCGCATCCTAATTACGTGGCACAGTACTGGAAGCATCCAGGCGCCCTCGCTGGTCCAGGTCTTGTCAACAACAAGTCTACCGACCACTTCCTGGGTTGGTTGTCCGTCCTCGTCCAAGCAGGCTTCTCTTTCCAGGGTATGGAGCTCGTCGCGATGTAAGTTTCTTATCCTTCCTTTCCTTTCAGCGCCCACCCTGACATTGGTCTACGTAGCGCGGCATCAGAAACAGAGAACCCGCGCCGCAACATCTCAAAAGCCGTCCGCCGGGTCTTCTGGCGTATCGTCATTTTCTACATCCTCGGTATCCTCATCACTGGCATGCTCGTTCCATATGACGATCCTGATCTGCTCAATGGCGGTGGCACCGCCTCCGAATCACCTTACGTCATTGCGATCCGCCGTGCTGGCATTCATACACTTCCGTCTATCATCAACGCGGCTATCTTCACCAGCGCTTTCTCCGCAGGCAACTCGTTCCTCTTCTGCTCGTCGCGTATCTTGTACGGTCTCGCGATCCGTGGTCAAGCCCCCCGCGTGTTCACGTATTGCACGAAGAACGGCTTGCCGCTCGTCGCCGTTTTGTTCTGTGTGAGTTTTTCGTCATGTTTGAGCTAAGGTGTACAAGGTTAATCTCTCATGGACCGATAGTGCTGCTTTACTCTCCTCTCTTTCATGAACGTGTCGTCCGGTGCATCAAAGGTCTTCAAGTAGGTTTATGGTTTTTTCGCTGACATGAAGGCTCTTCTAAACACTTGTTTACTTTGTAGCTGGTTCGTTAACCTTTCGACTTCCGCTGGCTTCTTCACATGGTGGTCAATAAATATCACTTACATCCGCTTCTGTGTGTTTTATTGCCCTTTCCTTACGCTGATGACTTGAACTAAAAAAATGGTTTAGGGCGCGGTCACAAAGTCCAGGGTCGCGATCGCAGCGAGCTCGCATACTGGAATCCGTTGCAGCCCGGTCTCGCCATCTGGGGCGTTTTCTGGACCACGATCTTCATCCTCGTTGATGGTTACCAAGTCTTCTTTAAATGGAACACACAGGACTTCCTCACAGCATACATCAACATCCCCATCTTCTTCTTGCTCTGGGCCGGTTGGACATTATACATGCGCCGACCTTTCTGGCGTGCCCACGAGATGGACTTCGTCACAGTGCGTTGCGGCGATTTCCCATTTCGATCTTTGCTCGGTTTTGCTTACAAATCTCATTTTACTTAGGGCATTCCGAGCGTCGAGGAGACGGACGCTCCAGAGGAGCCTCCGCGCAATCTCGGCGAAAAGATTTTCAACATCTTGTTCTAATTTGTTTTTCTGGGTCGCCGGGGTGGCGCTCCCATTTCGTCTATGCGAGCTACTGTACAGTAGAAAGTAACTTAGTGCACGGAATGTAACGGGCACGTCAGAGGGGTATCTCTAATAAGGTGGACTGTCGCAAGGTTCCGCAACTCCAACTGTCAGAGAACCGTCTCTTTCTGTGCGCCGGAATTTTCCCTGCATCCAAATGCGATACATCTTGAGCTGCCGCTTGCGGTTCACAAGCAGCCTACGGTCGACTCCGAGCTGCTCAATGGTGAAGAGTGGGTGGGCCAAGCCGAGCGGGGCAGAGTCACGCAAGGATGGATGGATAGGGTACATGGATAGGTCAGCGCTGTCGAGGGTAGAAGGCGGATCGCGGCAGGGCGTGGGAACGTCCGTGCTATCATCTTCTACGCTGTTGCCGCCGCCGCCGCCGCCGCTCTCCTCGGCTTCGGGTGACTCGTGTGTGTGCACCTGGACTTGAGCGATCGGCGCGTGTGAGCCGGTGAATAGCAACGCGAACTCGTCTGTCCCGGCAGAGACGTCGGGAAAAGGATGTTTAGTGATGAGGTGGCGGTGATGAGAGATGGCCATGCAAACCAAGTTCGAAAAAGTACACTCGCGTACCGTCGCCCCGGATGTAGAAGTTGTCATTGAGTAACCGGCCAGCTTTGAAGCGAAGCTGGGTGAGATCGTGCCGACCGTAGTCGCGCATGAGGACGAGCCCGCCGGGTTTCAGGATCTAGATTTGTAGGGTGTAAAGTTGGATTATCAGCAACTTAAACGAAGGCACGGAAACTCGGACCTGCGCGATGTTGGAGATTACGCGCGGCCATTCGGAAGGGTGTAGGGCGCTGAGAACGAACACAAGGACGAGTATATCGGCCGAGCAGGGCGTAAGACCAGGGGGTAGCGAGGCAGAGGACAAGTCCCAGACCGAGGCATTTATCGTTCCGCAGGGGGGAGATGTGTACAGCGCATTGTGCTTTGGCGAGATTAACGATTGAACGAAGAGCGAAAATATCGAACAAAGCCCACCTGTACGAGCTTTATGGCGTGCGAAGAATAGTCGAACGCGTGTATGTGGAGCTCGGGATTGCGATTTTGTTCTAGGAGTGGGAATATGGCATTTCCGGCGCCTATGTATAAATGAGAAGTGGTGATCAAGACAACCGAAGGTCGGGTAACACGAGGAACATACCGCATCCAACTTCGACGACGGTGCGGGGTCCCGCCTGCACTGGACGTACATCATAATCGTGGGAAGGACGAATGGACAGGCGCACCGATAACTCGGCAGCAGCGAGGAGCTCCGGGAACTCGAGATGTAACCTGATCGCGGATTGAACGACACGGGATGTATAACGTAAGTGGATGCAGGACGCACCACTTGCGGTTCTTGAAGAAGTTCGAAGCATTAGTCTTGTAGAAGTTATCCCTGGTTCATCGATGAGTGGGGCATGGCACAGGTAGTGAAAGATGTAGAGAATGAACCAATGTTTTGCGGGTTTAGCATTGTACTTTTGTTTGTCTGGATGTGGGACTGGAGCAGCTCGCTGACGAGCAAGTGAGGCAGCTATGGTGGCATGCTGATCAGGTGGAGGAGGTACGTGATCCCAAGCATTCTGAGACCAGACGTCGGCATTCTCGGTGAGAAATCTATATTGAATTGATTATGAGGGTGTTGTGGGTGTATGGGAGATAAAGATGGACATTCCTGGAACCGAAGGGAGGGTTGATTGCAGAGGAGTCGTGTAGAGAGGAAGAGAGCTTTGCCATAAGCGAGAGAAATAAGAGAAAATAATTATAATGTTATGTTATCAATAATAAGTTGTTGGCCCATCACCTCATCCGAAACCAAATTTCATGCCGCCGACGACGATTGCTTCCCCGTCTTCACCCCCAGGAGACGCTGACCTCCAAGAGTTGTACAACCAAGTTCTTAGCGCTTTCGCTGAAGAGTCCAGTCCTTCCAAGTTTTCCTCATCGTTCTCGCCTAATCCTGTCGATCACGATCCTCCTTACAGTCCACATAGCGACGAAGCTGTTAACTCATATATCTCCACTAGGCCGCACACACAATCCCGCGGTAAGATTTCTCTTTCTTTCTCCTTCTATTGTCTCTCCCCGCCCTCATTCCTCTAATTTTTCGCATAAGCCTCCGCTAGCCCAAACGACAACAACCGTCCCCTCCCATCCCCGACGACGTATCCCACCTCCCCTACGCAGGGCAAGGGCCCCCGCCCTCTCCCAAGACTTCCTGCTGCATCACCTACCTCACCTTCCTCTTACCCTACACACATGCCCGAACCCCGACCTTTCTTTCATGACCCTACCCCACCTGCTTCTGCTGGTGCCAAACCCGCAGCCGAGCAGTGCGTGCTTTTTTCTCCCTCACTTTCTCTTGTCTTCATCGCATATCTCTGCAGATCTCGACGACAGTACAATGCCGAACCCTTTGGCAACGGCACTACTGCACCCCCTGCAGAGCGCCCTCCGCCGCGCGGCTTACCTGGTGATCCACGACCTGGCTACAAGACGCCCGTAGCACTGCGTGCAGGGAACAGTGGAGGCAGCACTGATGCGCGATCACCCTCCCCTGCCAGCGGACACACGCGTGGAGCAAATTCAGCCCAGTATCCTCTCCCTATTCCTGATGTTACCTCGTCATCTGTCGGACTGTACGGCCAACCATGGAATGCATCACCTGCCGGAAGGAACGGCCCCAGCAACGGCGTTCAAACCCCGGGTAGTGCCCCGCAAAGGCAGCCATCTTACAGACCCCCGGGCGCCTCCGCACCCCGGATACCTGGCCATGCTATAGGTCTCGACTCCCAGGATGATTCAACGAACGCCCCCCCGTCAGCCGATCATCACTTGTCCCTGAACAATCCTTCCGATTCTAACTCTTACTTCCCTTCCGACGCTACCTACTCGTCCAATCTGTTCAATATCCCCAACATCCCCCCGCCGCCACCGCTTAATTCGCATTCCCATGTTCAAGCTCCTTCTCGTCCCAACCATGACTCCTCAGACGATATTCTTGCCCATGGAAGTCATGGGTTTGCCCGTCCGCTCTCCCACAGTGAGTTTTCTTATTTCTTTTTCCAGATATCCACAGGGCTCAACCGTCGTTACCCGCTTACAGTTTCCAGCAGCGAGCGCCCGCTGCGATCGACCAGCACCGTATCGACCTCCTCGAGTACACGCGCGAGCGGCCTAGAGCGTAACTTCACCACGTCGACGGTCGCGACCATGTCCACCGCGGCAACAACGTACAGCAGTACCAGCAGGGACAAAGAGACCATTACGGAACGCACCCCCGTCGACCGCTCTGACTCATTCACCAATAAATTCCGCGAACCCGCGACAGGTCCTGTTGCAATGAGCGAGCGTCAGCCATCTGAGCCTGCTCGATCCGTGGGGACTGCGCGTTCGCACCTGGCGACCGAGATCAAACGGCTTAAAAGTCAGGAGGCCAGAGAAGACGCTACAAATTCGTACGACGACGATTATTACGATGATGACGAGGACTACTACTCGGACGAGGAGAGTCTCGACTCCTTTGTCAACTTCTCGCTGCTCAGCAATATTGCGGTATGGATGCGTGACCAGGTGCCACGCGGGACACATGTGAAGGGTAGCATCCCTTACCCACGGGCGTTTACTGGTAAGGATATCGTGGTATGTGCATTTATAGGCTCTTTTTGTGCCACTTTTGATCTATATGTTTTCATTCCAGTCCACACTCCAGTCGCGCATCGTCTCCGAGCTCCTCATCAACCAAGGTATCACGATAAGCAATCGCTCGATCGCGCTGCAAGTTGCGCGCGGCCTCCAGCAGCAGCTATTTTTCTATGAGGTCGAGTGGGGCGGGCGCATCCTTCAGGATGGTGTCGAAGACGTCTACATGTTCCTCGATGACCAGGAGGGCACCGCTGATGCTCCACGCGATCGCGAGGAACTCCCGACCAGTGTGATCACTGTATTGACTCGATGTTACTCACCCAGCTGCTCCGATGCCCAACAGTGCTACTCTTTTGCATGTCCACGCCGTGCAAGGGTAGGTGTATTTTCGTACTGATTTTCGCCAATCTCATATTAAGTGCATTAGGCGGACCCGATTATCGTGGAGGAGACGCCTTTACCCGTACCAGTTTCACTTGATGAAGACTGGGTCACACGCGTAGATCAGGCTGTATTGGCTGCACTTCCTGAGAGCGAAATAAGTCGCCAGACGATCATCCACAAGCTCATTACGAAAGAGGTCCAGTATCTAAAGGACCTTGATGTCATTGAATCTGTATGATTCTTTACTGCGTTCATGACCCGAATGTTCCTGCTTACGGCTTACGTCGTATAAATAGGTCTTCATTCGACCACTACGCAACGCAATCCCGCCTGTGATACCCTTCACCGAAATCGACGGATTCATCGATGAGGTCTTTGGAAACTTCTACGATGTTCGGCGCGCAAATCGCCAACTTTTGGAAGTACTCAACGTGCGCCAGCGCGAACAGTCGCTCGTCATCCAACGCGTGGGTGACATCTTCCTTGAAATCGCAACAGAGTTCAGGCTCGTATACCCCGTCTACGTTGGCCATCTACCACACGCAGAAAAGCGTCTAAAAGAG